>JAEEGF011896120.1_pt1 | contig 19567 bp, 9 predicted proteins | sample 9134171 | NCBI WGS metagenome assembly JAEEGF01 (sample SAMN16246542, study PRJNA631951) | gut metagenome | biome: gut microbiome; feature: rumen; material: AP-attached | host: Bos | place: Iran: Karaj | collected 2018-10
GGCTTCTGGAACATAGTTCTCATCAATCTCGATAACTGCGTAGTTGCCGCCCTTCTTGGCCTTGAGGATCTCAAGAGCCTCATCGGTGTAGCCGGGAGCTATGATACCGTCTGAAACTTCTCTCTTTACAAGTCTTGCTGTATCTGCGTCGCAGACATCTGAAAGTGAAATGAAATCACCGAAGGATGACATTCTGTCTGCGCCTCTTGCTCTAGCATAGGCGTTGGCAAGGGGGCTGAGCTCTCCAAGATCCTCTACCCAGTAGATCTTTTTCTCGATATCTGTAAGAGGTGTTCCTACTGCAGCACCAGCAGGGGATACGTGCTTGAAGGAGGTTGCTGCGGGAAGACCTGTGGCCTTCTTAAGCTCTGAAACAAGCTGCCATCCGTTAAGGGCATCTAAAAGGTTAATGTATCCGGGTCTTCCGTTGAGAACCTTGATAGGAAGGTCGCTTCCGTTCTCCATATATACTCTTGAAGGCTTCTGATTGGGGTTGCAGCCATATTTAAGTTCGATCTCGTTCATTTTATATTCTCCTTTTTTACGGGTTCTTATGGGTCCTTAAGCGTTCTTGTTGATGATTCTGCTCTCGTACTTGCCTGTTGCGATCTCGATGTATCTTGTGAAAAGTGAAACCTTGTTATCAGCATTCAGAGCGTTCCAAACGTTGTTGGTGAAGGTGTCGATGTCACCTTCGATGTTTACAAGAGTAGGCTCACCCTCGTAGCTTGGAAGCGGGTTGCCGTCGCCCATGTAGGTGTGGATAAAATAGCCTTCGCCGGCCTTGGGATTCTCATAGGTAAAAGTAAATCTCTGGCAGGATGAAGGATCGCCGTGATTGCTCTTTAAGATGGACATTGCAAAATCGTACTTGCCGTCCTTAACGTTCATGATACCTGAAATTCTGGGTGTATAGTTGGGAGCGTCAGGCTCAAACTCTCTTGTTCTGAGGGCCTGTTCAAAGGTCTGTCCCTCCTTCATAAGGTCATATACAGTGTCAGTCTGATCTCCGTTGGTAACGATGGTTGAATCTCCCAGAACTCTTACGGGAGCGTAGATGATAAGGCTAGGATCCTCCATCTTGGAAGGGTCAAAAGCCTGAGTGCGGATGCCCTCACCGTCCTCTACGAATACACGGTTGCGGGAATTCTCAGATCTTCCCATGATGAAGTAAGCGCATGCTGCGTACTTGCCATCGGGTGTGGTGCCGATAACGATACCTCTTCCGGGATAAGTGGTGCTTGAAATCTCCTTTACTAAATCTGTCATATTGCCTCCTTATTTTTCCGCTAAGCTCCCATTTCACAACCCATAACATAGGATTTCGCTTGCGAAATCCTTGCGCCGAGCGCGGTTGCATTTATGCAACATATTTCCTTACGCGCGAGTGTGCATTTCTGGTTTTTTGTTGCGTTTTTTGCAACAAGAAACCGCCTGAGTAGCCAGCGGCTGCCCAGGCGGTCGACAATTCAAATTATTATCTGTACTCCCATGTGGTTACCCACTTATCCGCCAGTTGTACAGACACCTATAAGATACATGATTTGCCTCTAAAAAACAAGTCATTTTTTGCCCATTAATTTAATGGTCTTGAACATACTTTAAAGGTAAAGACTTTAGTTCCGCCGTAACTGCCCTTTCCTCTTATCTTGACCCTGGCAGTACCAAGGAAGCGGTTTCCGGTTACGGAAACAATCTCGTAGTCCTCAGTGCTCAGAGTCTTTTTGCCAAGCTTTACGATAAGGTCCTCATCCTTGATCGGAATAATTGCTTTTCCGTTGGAAAAAGACAGTTTGGAGGGATCCTTGACCTTAACGGTAGCTTTGGTTATATCCATTCCGGGACCAAGAACCCTGTAGGAGCCGCTTAAGGTATAGGTTCCGGCTTTATAGGGGCTTCTTTCGGAGCAGGTTACTGTGAGCTTTATTTCTACAGTGGTTCCTGCAGTAACCAGATCTTCATTAAGCTCTTTTCCGGTGGATGCGTCTAAATAGGTAATGTCCTCCGGGTTGTATGCCTCAACATCTTTTCCGAAGGCCAGCAGTTCCTCGCCATCATAAAGCCTTGGGGCTGATCTGTAGTAGCCCTTTTCGGCATCTTCACTGTAGATCTTATTGTCAGCGGTCAGGGTGACTGTTTCAGCCAAAGATGCCTTCATGATAGTAAATGCGCAGCTTGTGGTTCCGGTGAAATTCCCCAGGCCCTTGATCACTGCGGTGGGAGCCTCGCCCTCGCTGCTATCTGCTACCTTTTTGTTATTCTTGTAGGAAACCTTATAATCAATGCCCTCTCTGAGGAGCATATCTCCAAAGATTACCGTCAGATCTGTTGCAGCACCGCCCTTCCTATAAGTGGTATCTGCGGCTGAAACAAGAGCATTTTTGATATTGGCTGCTTTTACTGTGACGGTCTTTGTTATAGTTCCGGTAAATCTTCCCTTCAGAACAAACCTGACACTGAGCTTTCCGATGGAACCGATGTTATTCATGTCCACATCATAGTCCCTTCCCTCTGTCAGGATATAGTTTTCACCGTCGATGGTGGTATACAGTGTAACTGCCTTGTATCCGGCCTTATCCTCCTTATAAAGGTCAGACAGCCCAAGGACTTTGCCTGTATACTCAGGCTTCTTGTTAAGGCCCGCAACCTTGACCTTGGAAGCAGATATTCCTGTTATTTCTACAGTTGCCTTCTTTTCACCAAGATAGGTGATCTCCTCTGTGGAGGTCTTGGCTATTCCTTTTATGGTGATGCTGTGTTTTCCGGCATCGTAGAGCTTGCCGGAAGAAACCTCATAATCTCTGTCATATACAAGGATCTTTGATCCCACTTTGACGGTTGCAACTCCCTCTTCAAAAAGCTTCTGAACACTGATTCCTTCGCTGTTCCATGAAACCTTTGGAATTGTAACCTTTGCTTTGGATAGAGATACTGCCGTTATATCTTTTCCTGCAAGGCAGGTCACATGTATAAGTACCGGCAATTTTCCTGTGAATCCTCCATTTTCAGAGGCTGTAACGCTTATGGTATAGCTCTTTCCGGCTTCTGCCTTAGAAGAAGTATCAGAGATCCTGTTTTCTTCGGAAACGCTGTCTTCATAGAAAGTTATATCCACGTCCTTTCCGGCTGTGAGCTTTCTTCCTTCATAGGAAATCTCAGGCTTAATCTTAGATAACTTTGCGCCCTCGGAAACAACGATATTTTCTTCTGAAATAAGCTCCGCCTTGGAAAGATCAGCTTTTACTATTGAGAACGTAAATGAAACGGTCTTGGAATAGCTTCCCTTTCCTGTTATGAGAACCTTCGGTGCCTTGGCTGCATCCGCATAGGCTGCCAGCTGATTATTGGCATAGGATATCGCATAGTCCCTGTTTTCCCAGAGTTTTCTGTTTCCATGGAATACGGAAATCTCATCATTGAAGGTTATCTTCCCACCTGTATAGGTTTTCTTGTAACCTGTCGCTGTGGAAGTAAAATATGCGCTGTAGCCGCTTTCTTCACTTCCAAAGGCATACCAGAGTCCCTCAGGGATATCCGCAGGATCTCCAAATACCGCCCTCAGCTTCTTGCTGTTAACATCTCCCCATTCAAAGACAACCGTATATTTGTAGGTCACAGTAGCGCTGTCCTGAAGTCCCTCCACCCGGGCAACCACGGTTATCCACATAGTTTTGTCAATTCGGATCGCATCACCATAGCGCTTTGTGCCGGAAACAGGATTGCCGCTTGCATCAAAGGAAGGCTTGGATATGCCGTCGCTATCATCATAATCGATGGTGTAAAAGATCTCAGTGGCAGGATTTCCGGAGCTCATCATAAGCAGGGAATTCTTTTCCACTTCTCCCTGAGGGATGCTCAAGGTAGGAGTTTCTGCCTTGGGCCAGGGATTGATGGTGTATTGGCAAGAAGCTGAGTATTTACCGTCTTTTGTGGAAACGGTTATCCTGATGCTCCTTACCTCATCCACATTCTTAAGGACAGTCACGCGGCCCTTTTTAACTTCCAGCACAGAGGAATCCGAGCTGGTCCACTTTAGCTCACTCTCCTTGTATGAATCACTGCTCAGGGCCGCTGTAAGGGTATCCGTATTGCCGGGCTTGGCCATTAGCACCGCTGTCTTTTTATTCAGCTTAAGAACGCTGTAAACATCAACATTTACTGAAGCAGTGAGCTTGCCCATTTTGGCTGTGATCTGAACGCTGCCCTCTTTGTCAAAGGCTTCCAGTGTGGCTGTGGCGCCCTTTCCCGTAACGCTTAAGATCGAAGGATCTGAGGAAGTCCAGGTGACATCCTTTATCTCTTCTGAGGTCGCCTCCGGTTCATGCAAAAGCTTAAGAGTCTGCTTTTTTCCTGGCTCCATAAACAGCTTTTCTTTTTCAAAATAGATTCCGGTGATAGGAACCTCTTTTACCTTGATGGTAATGACAGCTTTCTGGTTCGGATCCCTGTCGGAGGTAAAAGTAATCTTGGATGTTCCGGTCTTTTTACCCAAAAGAGCTCCTGTTGTAGCGTTGTACTCAAGTATCTGCGAGTTCTCCACCTTGGCTGTTGTGGCAGAGGTAAAGCTCTTTTTCCCCGCAATGACAGGTATGGCCTCGCCTATAAGATAAATGGTCTTCATGTAAGGAAGCTCAAGAGCCTGGCCGGAATCATAGGTGGTGCCGTTTTTATCAGCCTTGGCATCCTCAAGGGAGTTGTACTTTTTGGCCACAACCTTGGCCACGTTTGGCTGATCCTCCACCTTGACCTTCGCTGTGGAAGACTGGCCATCCGCAGTGGCTTTAAGAGTCGTATTGCCCTCAGTAAGCGCCTTGATGGTTTTATTCTTCTTATCAACACTGATGATCTTACTGTCATAACCGCTCCAGGTTGGTGCTATGCCTGAAACATAATGTCCGGATCCCGGCCAGCTCCGGGAGAGAGCGATTTTCTCGTAAACTGTGGGAAGGGACGCTGTTTCATCGGGTTCCAGTTCGATTGATGTGGGATTTACTGTCACAGTTTTTGATGTGATATTGTCCTTATCAATCTGAATCCCAACAGTCTTTACCGCATCACAGGCAGCGGTCTTGTTAAGACTTGTAGCTACAGTGTTGAATTCCTGTACCCAGTAATCGACGCCATCCAGCTGTACATGTGCTATTCCAATGTACTTATAGTCGCTTCCCAGCATATTTCTTCTGTGTCCCTGGCCGCTATAATCATCGTCATCCTCTCTCCATCCTTCAAACACGGCCTGGGCGCTTCTATAACCTGCCGCAATATTTTCTCCGGCTCCTCCAATAGCGGTATAAGCTGTAAAACAGCTCCTTCCGTCAGGTCTTGTGTGATCATAATAAACTGCAATTTCTGCAGCTCTCTGCATTGCCACCTGTTCAAGGCCGTAGTCATACTCTAGCTTTGAGAGATTTTTATAATATACTTTTTTTGAATTTGATGAATCCCAGGCCCAGGCTTCAGAACCTGTTCTGAAGGAATTGACGCTGTCCAGCATATTTCTTGACTCAGTCTGTCCGTAGGTCATGTCAAAAGAATAGGTCACATAATCACCGGAATCCTTGAATACTGAAGCAACCTCGCTGACATGATATCCAGAGTCAAAAAAGATCAGGTTTCTGCCCGAATCAAGAACAGCAGCTACCGGAAGAGTCACAGCGCCTGTTTGTCCGTAATAACTTCTGTAGGCTCCAAACATATAGTTGTTATTGGAACTATTTATGGAAGCAAGTGCAGAATACTGCTTTGCAAAATTTGCAAGACCGTCATCCACATCATCCACGTCCATGATAATGATCTTAATGGACTTTTTCTTGTTATCCCTGACGGAAGCCACCTGCTTCACCATGGAATTGGTATTGTAGCAGGTCGATCTGCCAAAAAATATAGCGACATAGTCCTCAGAAAAATCGCTGACATGATAGGTCTTTCCATCAGTTGCGGCGATGTTCATATTGAGAATATAGCTCTTTGCCGACTCAGCACTCTGGAAAGAAATCTCGGAATCATCATCATCCTGAGGCACCAGAGAGGCTGACTCATCTATAGAGATCTCCTGATCCTCATCTTCAGGAATTTCTTCAATAATTTCCTCGGAAGCCTCATTATCTTCTATGAGTAATTCCTCTTCCTCCAAGGCAACATCCTCCTGTGCAAAAGAAGTGATGCTGCTGCCTGCAACCATGGATGTCATGTTAAACATCGCCAGCATTATCGCTATACTTTTTCTAATCTTCATCGCCCGTCTCCATAAAATCAAAAAAACTCATTAGTTCCTGGTCAGTGCAAAATCGTCAACGGTTCCCCAGCTGCCCTTGTTGCATACATAATGTACGCCCAGCTTAATGGTGTCCCCTTCCTTTATCTCAATGTCGTCGATGACAGGGTTCTTCCACTCCGCCCAGTTGGTCACCATGAAGGTCTTGGTGTAGGTCTTATCTCCCACTGTTGCAAAGAGCTCCAGATTGGAATCCCCGGACATATCACCGCCCTGGGCAAAGCACTCCAGCTTGTAGCTGCCCGGTTCAAGATCTGTAAGCTCCTGGAAAATAGTGAAATCCATGGGCCCGTCCCCTGACCAGAAGTGATATGCATAGTCCCCGGTGTGGGCATCATCAGCTTTTTTCTGAAGGTCCGTAGGATTGGAGGAGCCCTCGTAGCTCACCTGCCACATGGAAATATCACCGTCTTCAAAGCTTGGATTCAGGACCACGTTAGGGAGCTTGATCTCCAGGTGACATACAATGTCGAAGGTCTCTCCGTCGCTGCCCTTAACGGTTCCCGGAATGTTAAGGCTCATGGCCTTGGTGTTGTCGATTTTGGAAGCTATATCAGCATCCCACTCCACTGCCACCTTCTGGTTCTTGGAGGTGTCGTTGTAGATAACATCTGCCTTTTCAGGGAGCTTGATGTCATCCCCTGTGGTGTAGGTCAGATATACGTCAGGTACTGCGTCTATCTTAAGGGGCGCCTCAGAGCCTGTTTTAATCAGTTTAAATACATTGAGAGATGCCAGTGGATCGCCTTCAAAGCTGAACATTGCCTGATTGTCCCAGGAGCAGCCGCCGTAGTAAAGACCTGCGTCATCAGGATCGTAATCCCCCGCAAAGCTGCTGGCCCAGCCGCTTCCGTAGGTCTCCCACTTCTCGGAATTGTTGTCCGTGGGCTTGCCTACAGGGATCCAGGTTCCTTCCCAGTAAAAGATTCCAAGGCCTCCCGCTTCGTTTACCGCTGCCATGGTGTCCCTTAGCATATTGGCCTGTCCCTGAACTGTGGCTGGATAGCCATCCACGATATCTCCCGCTCCGGAGATACTGTTGCCGGTGCCGTCACCTTCCTCCGCGGTATAGCAATAGGAGGTCTCCGCCAGCATCACCTGCTTGCCGTAATCATTCTGTATCATCTTAAGGGCATCCTGCATTCCCTCGAAATCGCCGTTCCAGAAGGGGTAGTAGGAAAGGCCTATAATATCGTAGTCAACACCGGAGAGTCCCAGATTGGTGACTCTGTTGGTGAGCTCGTCCTTATCCTGAATATTTGTATAGTGGATCACCACTTTAATGTCTTTGCCGTATTTATCAGCTGCTTCCCGGACCGCCTTGCTTCCTGAGGAAAGGAGCCTTGTCACATTGGCCTGGGATTTCTCGCCGCTCATTCCGTAGTTGATCTCATTTCCCACCTGGACCATGCCCACGTCAACACCGGCATCCAGGAGCTGTGCAAGGCTGTCAGCGGTAAATTCGTAGAGAGCATCCGCCTTCTCACTGAGGCTCATGCCCTCCCAGGCCTTGGGTGCGTGCTGTCTCTTGGGATCTGCCCAGAAGTCGGAATAATGGAAGTCGATGCAGACCTTCATGCCGTACTTTGTAGCTCTTTTGCCCAGCTCTATGGCTGTGGGCAGGTCATTGTTTCCGCCGCCATAGCCGTTTCCGTCCTTGTCATAGGGGTCATTCCAGACACGCAGCCTTATGTAATTTACCCCTGACTCTGCCAGGGTCTCAAAAACATCTGCGGCTTCACCATTATAGTTATAGTAGTTAACTCCGCTGTTTTCCTCCACCAGTACTGATGAAGCGTCCATTCCGCAGATGAAGTCTTCCGAAAGGCCATCGATCTTTTTTACAAAGATCTCTGTATCCACCGGCTCGTGGGGCTCTGCCGGGTTAACTATAGGTTCCGGTTTCTTAATCTCTTTTTCCATGCTATCGGATACTTCCTGGGATGATGCTTCTGTTGCTGCCTCGGAGGCCTCAGTTACCGCGCCTGTCTCCTGAAGTTCCTGCGCCTTAGTACTACTCTCAGCTGCAGCTTCATTCTGCACCCGGGCTCCCTCGCCGGAAGAAGCACAGGCTGAAAGCGCCATGGAACACGCCATAGCTGTTGCCACCCATTTTGCTCTTTTTTCCATTTCACTACCTCAATATTTTCATTTTTATGTTGTTGCAAATATACTCATATTCTACACTAATCTTGATTTTGACTATCGTCAATCACTCCGGCTGTCAAAAAAAGGAAATAAATTATAAAAAAGAAGCAACAAAAAATCACCTCCTTCAATCCCTTGAATTCACAGCGATTATAATATAAAATTACGAGTATCGGAAACGTTTCCGAAAAGGAGGAATAAAATGCCAAACTGGTTAAAAGACGCTGTGTTTTACGAGATTTACCCCCAGTCCTTCAGGGACACCAACAACGATGGTATCGGTGATATAAACGGTATCATTGAGAAGCTGGACTATGTGAAGAGTCTTGGCTGCAATGCCCTGTGGATCAATCCCTGCTACGATTCTCCCTTCAAGGATGCAGGTTATGACGTAAGAGATTATAAAAAGGTTGCTCCCCGCTACGGCTCCAACGAGGATCTCTACAGACTTTTCGGAGAGGCCCACAACCGCGGAATCCACGTACTTCTTGACCTGGTTCCGGGCCACACCTCAGAGGAACATGAGTGGTTTCAGGAGAGCAAAAAGGCTGAGAGAAATCAGTACTCAGACAGATATGTCTGGACCCACGGCGCCTTCCAGGGCATAGGCGGACACCCCTACATCGGCGGTGAGGCTGAGAGAGACGGCTGCTACATGCTGAATTTCTTCAAGTGCCAGCCGGCCCTTAACTACGGCTTTTTAAACAGAACAGAGGACTGGCAGATGTCCCCTGACGCTCCCGAGTGCATCGCCACAAGAGAGGCTATGAAGGACGTTATGCGTTTCTGGCTTGACCACGGCTGCGACGGCTTCCGCGTGGACATGGCTGATTCCCTGGTAAAAGAGGATGATGAGAACAAGTCAGCCACCGGCAAGATCTGGAAGAACATAAGAGAAATGCTGGATAAGGAATATCCCGAGGCAGCCATTATCTCTGAGTGGAGCAATCCACGCCAGGCCTTAAAGAGCGGCTTCCACGCAGACTTTTACCTGGATCATCACGGCAACGGCTACAACACTCTTATCCGTGACAACGAGACACCAGGCGGTGATCACAGCTTCCTTAAAAAAGACGGAAACGGCGATATCTTCAGATTCCTGGACGATTATCTTCCTAAATACGATGAGACCAAGGACTATGGCTACATCAGCTTTATCACCTGTAACCACGACACTCCAAGGCCAAGAAAGACTCTGTCCTATCACGAGCTCAAGATAGCCTACGCCATGTTCCTTACTCTTCCCGGTGTGCCTTTCGTGTACTACGGCGACGAGATTGGTATGAGATATCTTGAGATTCCCACCAAGGAAGGCGGCTTTGCAAGAACAGGAAGCAGAACCCCCATGCAGTGGGATGACAGCAAGAACCACGGCTTCTCCGAGGCCAATCCCGATACCTTGTATCTTCCCCTGGATCCTGCCGCTGACGCACCTACAGTAGCTTCCCAGGAAAAAGATCCTGACTCTCTTCTTAACGAAGTGAAGGCCCTTATAGCCCTTCGACACCAGTACAGGGATCTTCAGGCGGATGCTCCTTTTGAAGTATTATATGCGGAAAAAGAATGCTTCCCATTCATTTATAAGAGAGGCAATCTTATGATAGCCATCAACCCTTCAGAAAAAGAAGCTTCTGTATCTCTTATAGACAACGACCACTACGAGGATCTGGCAAGAGTTTCAGACGAGTATACCTACGACAATTCCGATATTATCCACTGTATCGGAACCTGTAACGTGACCGAGACCAAGATCACTCTCGGGGCACAGTCCTTCGCAGTTATCAAACTGGATTAAAAATCAAGGCTCCGGACTTCACTTATAAGTCCGGAGCCTTTCTGTTTCTATATATTATTTTCTGCCGTAAGCTTTCTTGAGATAAGTGTGTACGATGGGAGCGATGATCCAGATCAGCCAGATGCGACCCCACATGTGGAATACGAAACCGCCCAGCATGAAGATAATGAATACCACAAAGTAGAAGTTCTCAAGGATTGTCTCCATAAGAGGACTGTCACTGCGGTTCTCAGAAACTTCCTCCACCACTTCTACCTGCTCACCCTGAAGAGCCTCTGCGGTTCTTGTGGTCTCCTCTTCCAGGTTATCCATGATGCTGACGTTCTTCTTGCCGTTGTCTATGGTTACCACGATGTTCTTGCCGTCCTTGGTGTGCTTCTCGATCTTGATATTTCCGCTGTTCCTGTCAACGGTTGTTCTCTTGACCTCTTTTCTGTCTTCCTCTTCCTCGTCCTCATCTTCGTCATCATCTTCCCCAAGATGAAGAAGTCTGTGGCATGCACCGGTCTTACCTGAAGCATTCACAATAAAGAACACTCCAAGGCCTGCCAAAATGAAAAGCAGGGAAGGGGCAAGCCCCTCAGTAATAAACTCATTTTTGAAAAGTATCTCTAAAACTACAACGGGCAAAACGCTTAAGGAGCAAAGCACAATTCCCATTGCCAGTGTTAATCCCTTGGTAACCTGATGAGAACCAAGCTCGCCCTTTACATACTCTTTGGTCATGTCATCGATATAGCAGGGTTCTTCCTTTAAGTATCTCCACTCTTTTCTTCTGGCTGAGGATAAAACGATGAAGCCAACGCCAATGGCTGCCAGCACGAATAAAGCAATAAGTGCAACCGCAAGCACCAGCTTGGATACTGCATTTATGGCAAAAAGCTTGGCAAGCTCATCAGAAATAATAGGCGGAACCACAGCAACTATGCAAAGTCCAATGCCAAGAGAAAGAAGGAATCTGGAAAAAGCGTGCTCAGCGATGAAATCCCTTGCTTCTTCAATGCTGACATATCTACCAACCTTCTCGGTAAAACCATCCTCAGCATCCTGACCATCCTTATTAAGTCCCAGGGACTGGGCTATCTCATCGAGATTACCGAATTCTGAGATAATTACGCCCACAGCCTCGTTTTCAGGCTTGCCCTCAGCGATAAGCTCATTATATTTATCTTCCATCATGGAAAGAAGCTCTTCCTTGGCCCTAAGAACCTCATCGGTCTTAGGAAAATTTGCAAACATGTTTTCTAAGTAAATTCTGATCGTATCCATCTTTAGTCTCCCTATTTATGTTTTTCTCATACACATCTTAAAGTTTAAATAATAAATCTTTCAATGACATCCTTGGTCAGCTGCCACTCTTCACATTTCTCCCTGTAATAGCTTAGTCCCGCCTCGGTTATCCGATAGTAGGTCCGGCGCTTGCCATTCTCCGCCTCCTGACTGAAGGAAGTGATATATCCGTTCTTCTCAAGTCTTGTAAAGGCCGAATAAAGCGTCGTCTCCTTGATAAGATACTTCTCATCGGACAGAGCCTTGATATTCTTGGATATCTCGTATCCGTAGGAGGGCTCCTTAAGCAGGAAATACAGGATAATGGTGTCGTTGTAGCCTCTGATCACATCGCTACTAATCTCCTGCATAGCTCTATTTCCTTTTCTATGAATTTTACTTAATTTACTACGACAAACATACTACGTCACTCATACTACGTCTGTCATAGTAAAAATATAATACGACTGTCGTAGTATGTCAACACTTTTTTATTCGCGGAAAGAGCCGCGAACAAAAAACACCCCGCAGAGTGCGTAGACTCTGCGGGGTGTGCCCCAATACATATTGAATTAAAGTGATTTGATACTGTCTGTTTTGATGATGAACTTAACTGAGCTGTCAACATCCTTGGAAGCTCCGCCAAAGGAGGTATAATCACTGCCTGCTTCGGAGATGGCTGTAATCCTGTCAGCAAATTCCGTGAGGTCTCCGTCGAAAGCATCATAGAGCTTCTGGATGCCTTCCCGGTCGAATTTAAGCATACCGTCCAGGAGTTCCTGTACTCCGTCGTCGAGCTTGATGGCACCATCGTTGAGCTGTGAAACACCATCATTGAGCTCTACTGCTCCATCGTAAAGCTTCTTTGCTCCGTCGGAAAGTTCACCGGCTCCGGAGTTGAGCTTGGCCGCTCCGTCTGCTACCTTGCCGGCACCATCTGAGAGCTTAACTGCTCCGTCATTGAGCTGTCCGGCGCCATCGGAGAGCTTGGCTGCTCCTGCGTTAACCTGCCCTGCGCCATCAGAAAGTTTGGCTGCTCCGGTATTAACCTGACCGGCACCGTCTGCCAGCTTCTTAGCTCCGGCGTCAACCTGTGAAGCACCCTCTGAGAGCTTGCCGGCTCCTGTGTTAAGTGCGTCTGCGCCGTCAGAGATTTTCTTTGCTCCCGCAACAAGTGCGCCTGCACCATCAGTGAGCTTGTCATTGTTGGAAACAAGTGTGTTGGTACCTTCTGAGAGCTTGGCAGCTCCTGCTGAAAGGCTTCCAAGACCAGTATTGAGCTCCTTGGCTCCGCCATAGATAGTCTTGATACCCTCTGCCATCTGGCTGTTTCCTGCTGCCACCTGCTCAGCACCTGTCTTAAGCTCCTGGAGCTTAGTAAGTGTAGCCTCGCCAAAATCGATGGCGTTAAGAGCCTCTAAGGTCTCACCGAGGATCTTTACTGAAGCCTTGGCTGCTCCATATACTCCTGAATAAGTAGCGATCTTCTGAACAAGAGCAGTTGTCTCGGCAGTCTTGGCCTTGGTCTGTTCCTCAACCTGGGCAAGGATTGCTGCCTTGGTCTTCTCGCTGGCTTCAGCTGCTGCCTTCTGCGCTGCCTCCTTGAGCATTGCATCAAGGGCTTCCCTGGTAAGAACTATTGTATCTGAGCTTTCACGGTTCTCAGTATTTCCTGCCTCAGTGCTGTTGTCATCTGTATTGCCGCTTCCGTTTGCATCACCTTTTCCGGTGTTATCGCCACTGCCGTCTGCATTATTATCACCGGTGTTTCCGTTTCCGCTTTCATCTGTGTTATCGCCGGTATTACCGCTGCCGCTGTTATCTGTATCATCGCCGGTGTTTCCGTTTCCGCTTTCATCTGAGCCTTCTCCTGCGCCGGCGCCTTCACCTGTGCCTGCACCTGCACCTTCATCCCCGCTACCGGCTCCTGTACCTGCGTCGTCATCTGTACCCTCATCAGTAGAACCGGTATCTGCAGAATCCTCTGAAGACTCATCAGCTGCCTTCAGTACTCCGCCCTGAGCATTTATAACAAGCTCTTCACCATTCTCTTCCTGATTTACACTTCCGCCATTTGTCTGCTGAAGTGCTGCAAGTCCTGCATCTCTGATATCTATAGCTGTTGCTGCATCAGCGATCTTGCCCTCTGAAAGAACATACAGTGCCTGCACTACTGTTTCGCTGCACTCGGCATTGCCCTCAAGGAATGCCTTGGCAAGGCTGAAGGCCTGATACTGCTGGCTGATCTCCTGCTTCTTTGTCATAAGTCCACTCATGGCTGAAAGCTTGCTTACTACTTCGTTTACGCCGGCGCTTACCTGAGCTGAGCCTGTGGCAAGGGCTGAAGCGTTGTTTACAATGTCAGCCTGATCCATTCCGGCTACAAGCTTATCAGAGCCTGCCTTGGCTGCGCCTGCGCCTTCTGCAAGGGCCTGAGCTCCCTCCTGAACCTGCTTGGTGGCATTTAAGTATTCAATAAGTCCGCCGTATAAGCTGTCTCCACCTGATGAAAGAGTCTTGCTTCCATCTGCCAGTTCTTTGGTTCCGCCTGCCAGTTCCTTGCTGCCGTTTGCAAGCTGTGTTGTGCCCTCTGCCAGGTCCTTACTTCCTGTTGCAAGCTGTGCTGTTCCGCCTGCCAGTTCTTTGCTTCCTGTAGCAAGCTGGTTTGTTCCGTCTGCCAGCTCCTTGCTGCCGCCTGCAAGCTGTGCTGTTCCGTTTGCCAGCTCCTTGCTTCCGTCAGAGACCTGGGTAGCACCGTTTGAAAGCTCTCCTGTGCCCTGGGCCAGGGTCTTGGTTCCGTCATATAAAGTCTTGCTTCCATCAGCAAGCTGCTGTGATCCGTCGTAAAGCTGTGAAACGCCGTCTCTTAATTCTCCTGTGCCATCCTTAAGGGCCTTGCTTCCGTCTACAAGCTGGTCAGCGCCGTCCTTAAGCTGTCCCATATCGTCCTTAAGATCAGTGATCTTATCGGAGCCGGTCATCTCTGACATACCGAAATCAGAGAGAATATCTGAGCTTGCCATGGTAATTGTCATTCCAAGCTCGAAGTCTGTAACATCAGCAGTTACTTCGAAGTGATCTGAGATTCTCTCCTCAATCTTGCCCTCGGAGTCAAGCTCTTCCCACTTCTCATCGCTGATATCAAGGCTCTCCTTAAGTCCCGGAACTGCAACACCCATAACCACGATGTTGCCTCCGTCTGAGATAACCTTACCGTTGGAAACCTCAACATTGCTGAACTTATCTGAATCAAGCATCATTCCTGATACCATGGCAAAAGGTGTATATACCTCAAAATCCTTGCCATCTACATTGACGATCTGCTTGTCCTTATTCTCATAGTCAAAGCGGATGGTTACTTTTCCGCTCTTTCCAGCCAGCTCCTCAGGAGAAATCTCTTTTCCGTCCAGGGTGTAGCTGATCTTCATCTTAACAGGAAGCTCCTTATCGGTGGTTCCCTGATAGTAGATATCTGAACCTTCAGCGTCCCAGGTAACTGTTCCGTCTCCGTTCTCGGTGTAGGTCTCTGAGCCCTTGACGTTTACAATGTTCTGAAGCTGTGTGGAATCCTTGAGCTCCTTTGAAGTCTCTGCATTCTTAAGCCACTCGCTTACGATGACATCCCCAACTTCTCCGTTGGCATTGGCTGTAACATAAACTGTCTCAACCTTGCCTGCGTCTGAAGTAACTGCTCCTGCCTTGTTGGCAACTGTTACTATGGTGTTCTCAAGGGCCTTGTCCTGGGCTGATTCCTGAGTGATCGCTGCTGTTGTATCTGTGGCTGTGGTGGCGCCGCAGGCAACGGTCATAACTGCCAGCATAGCTGCCATAACAACTGTTAAAGTTTTCATAAGATTCTTTTTAATCATAGTTCTCCTCTTTTCCTATGTAACATTTACATATATGTATTTATGAAAAATCAGGCAACCTTGTGTCTGTGAATAAAACCGATGTGATGGTGATCGTCAGAACTCTTTTCATCGGAAAGATGCATTCCGAAGGTGGTATTAACAATGAGTCCGTCGAAGATCATATACATTGCAGGAAGCACCAGAAGTACGGTAAACATACTGATGATGGCGCCTCTCGCCATGAGGTTACAAAGTGATCCGATCATATCGATGCTGGATATAAGTCCAACTCCGAAGGTAGCTGCAAAAAAGCTAAGGGCACTTACAATTACTGACTTCATGCTGGTTGTAAGGGCAATTCGGGTGGCTTCCTTCTTGTTGTATCCGCTGTTTCTCTCATTCAGATATCTGGTGGTCATGAGGATCGCATAGTCAACGGTGGCACCCAGCTGAATGGTTCCGATAACAACTGAAGAAATGAAAGGTATCGTTGTATGGGTGTAATAAGGAAGACCCATATTTACAAAGATCGCAAACTCAATAACTGAAACCAGGATAAAAGGAAGGCTGGCTGACTTAAGTACAAAGGCAATGATAAGGAATACCAGTCCGATGGAAACAAAGTTAACAACCTGGAAGTCGTGGTTGGTGATATTGATAAGGTCCTTGGTACAGGGCGCCTCACCTACAACCATGGCCTTGGGATCATAGCTTTTTACAATCCTGTCAACCTCAGTTATCTGAGCATTTATCTCGTCGGAAGCTATCTTATAATCTGTTGTCAAAAGAACCATCTTCCACTGGTCACTCTCAAGATCTGAAAGAAGATCATCGGGGATGAACTCTCTTGGGAAAGCAGGTCCTATGATGGAATCTGTGCCCAGAACCGAAAGGATTCCGTCGGTATCCTTAAGCTCTTTTATCATCTGATTCATGGAAGCTGTATCAAGGTTCCTATCCACCAGGAGCATGTAGGCTGAGTTCATTTCAAACTTCTCATCAACCTCGTTGGCACCCTTTACACTGTCCAGAGTATCCGGAAGAGTCTGAGTAAGGTCGTAATATACGCTGGTGTGGTTATTTCCGTATACTGCGGGAACTATAAGTACCAGGAAGATCATGAAGAATACCAGGTAATGCTTAGCCACAAAATTAGGAATCTTCACGAATTCAGGCATCAAAGGCTTATGTCTGGTCTTCTCAATAAGTTTGTAAAAAACAAGGATCATGCTGGGAAGGATTGTTACGCAGCCCACAACGCCGAAGACAACGCCCTTGGCCATTACAACTCCAAGATCCAGGCCCAGTGTAAAGCTCATGAACATAAGAGCAATGAAGCCCGCAACTGTTGTAATTGAACTTCCGATAACCGACTGGAAGGTGGCTGTGATGGCATTGGCCATGGCCTCATTCTTGTCATCATTTTTTTCAAGTTCTTCCTGGAAGCTGTGCCAGAGGAAGATTGAGTAGTCCAGGGTAACCCCCAGCTGAAGTACTGCGCTCAGGGACTGGGTGATAAAGGAGATCTCTCCCTTAAACACGTTGGTTCCCATGTTGTAAACAATTGCCATTCCTATACTAAGAAGGAAGAAAAGCGGTATCAGGTAGGAATCCATTGTCAGTGAAAGAACGATGACTGCCAGAAGAACTGCAATTCCCACATAAATAGGTGTCTCCTTCATGGCCATGTTCTTGGTATCTGTAACAATGGCGCTCATGCCGCTCATAAAGCACTGTTTATCAGAAAGCCTTCTGATCTCTTCAATGGCCTCCATGGTTCCGTCGGAGGAGGTTCCTTCGTCAAACACCACAAACATCATGGTGGCGTCGCCACTGTTAAAGGCCTCATAAACATCCTTGGGAATCATCTCCATAGGAACTGAAATATCAAGAACCGAATCATACCAGAGAACGTTGGCAACGTGATCAACCTCTTCAATCCTGGCCTTCAAAGCTGCCACATCCTTCTCCTCCATTCCCTCTGCTACATATAGAACAAAGGAGCCGGTTCCGAACTGGTCCAGAAGTATATCCTGTCCCTTCATGGTCTCAATATCCTTAGGTAAGTAAGTAAGGATATCGTAGTTAACTCTCGTATTGAAGTAACCGATTGCTGACGGGATCAGCAGTGCGAAGGCTACTATCAATATGATGTACCTCAGTTTTACGATTAGTTGTGATAGTTTTTTCATAGCTCTGCCTCTTTTTTGAAATTTAAACTTGACCATTGGTCAGTTTCTATAGTATGGTATATCACGTTAATGACCGTTGGTCAATATTATTTTCAAAAAAATATTTCAATAGTACGTAAAACTGATATAATAAATGTATAATTATGAGGAAAATAAAATATGGGAAAAGCAGAGCAAAACAAAAAATTAAAAATGGAGAACCTGTTAAACACCTCTTTTGAGCTGTTTACCTCCAAAGGTCTGAACAAGACCTCAATATCTGATATTGTAGAGAAAGCAGGCGTTGCCAAGGGAACCTTTTATCTGTATTTCAAGGACAAATACGATATAAGGAACAGACTCATCGCCCATAAGTCAAGTCTTCTGTTCATGCAGGCATACAAGGCCCTTCAGGAAGCAGGTGTAGAGGGCTTTGAGGACAGATTGATCTTCATAATGGATTACGTTCTGGATGAGTTGGCCGCCAACAAGGGACTTCTTGCATTTATATACAAAGATCTCAGCTGGGCAGTGTTCAAAAAAGCGTTAACAACCCCTGTCAGCAGCGATGATGTGGATTTTGGAGAAGTCTACAGAAAGATGCTGGAAGAATCGGGTTGTGAATTCAGAGATCCTGAGGTAATGCTTTTCCTCATTATCGAGCTTGTAGGCTCAACAGGCTACAGTTCAATAATGTACAATGATCCCATCTCTCTTAAGGAGCTTAAGCCTCATCTGGAAGCCACTGTTAAGAGCATTATTCAGCAGCATATTGTTGCTTAAAAAATGTATTTTTATAAATTCTTAGAATAAAACAAACGAGCGGAAAAATGAAACTTTTTTCCCGCTCGTTTATTTTGGTTATATATAGAAATATGCAAATAGAGCTGATTAAGTGGTGATCTCAAAGCTGTAATCACTAAAGTCAGCCTTGAGAACAGCCTTGTTTTCGCCATTGGTCCATGCGAAGGTCATCACTGTGCCATCCACATCCACCTTGAGGTCTGCATCAAAGCCAAAGGCAGGATTGGTATTTCTGAAGGTTAAGAGCTCCAGCTGCTTCTTAACCACGTCCTTCTTCATGGCTTCTTCGATATCCGCAAGGCTTAAGTTGGTTCTGTTGATCTCCTTGTGGCCGCCTGCTCCGGCGCGCTTAACTGCCTCATGGTCATTCTTTCCTGCGAAGAGGTCCAGATACCATACCTGGGGCTTACCGGGCATAAACATCTGAATGGCTCTTGCAAAGAGCATCTTCTTATCGTCTTCACCAAGGGCGCTGTAGTAGGTTGCATTAACCTGATAGTACATGTTCTTGGCGCCGTGAAGATCTTTTACGAATCCGCCTCTTCCAACGATGGTATCGATCATCTTCTGGATGTCTTCCTCAGGAAGGATTCCCTTAAGGTCAAGAAGCGGGATTCCGTCGTGGCAGCCCAGCATGTTTACTACTCTTATCTTCTTTTCCTGAATCTCATCGGCCCACTTCTTAAGCAGTTCTCCGGACTTGCTCTCGATGGCGTAGATAAGAAGTCCCGGAAGGAAGAAGTCATAGGTCATGTAACCCTTATTAGCCACAACCTCGTAGATCTTCTCGTTGTAGCTGGCGTGGATCTCGGGAAGAAGTGATACCCCAAACTCATCCGCAAGCTTTTTTACCTTCTCAAGAACGTCCCAGGTATCGGGCTCATTCAGGAAGTTCTTCTTGCCGGGCTCCTTGGGAGCGTAGGCAAAGGCGTCCAGTCTTACAATCCTTGCGCCGTAGCCTGACAGGCTCTTTAAGGTGTTTCTGTAGTGCTCCCAGACAAGGTCTGACTTGATATTAAGATCCATCTGGCCAAGATAGCGTCTTCCTGACTCCAGGAAGTCCACAGTCTTGTCCTTGTATTTCTCATAGCCTGTAAAATCTATCTCTGAAGGCTTCTTGCCCTCATCCAGAGCCTTGCAAACCCTCTCGGAAAGTCTCTGGGCTGAAAGATACTGAATATCCATTACTCCCATAAGATCCTGGGCGTCGGGGCGCTTGTACTGAACCTCCTGATAGAAGGTGTTCCAGTAAGGA
>JAEEGF012180411.1_pt1 | contig 19567 bp, 20 predicted proteins | sample 9134171 | NCBI WGS metagenome assembly JAEEGF01 (sample SAMN16246542, study PRJNA631951) | gut metagenome | biome: gut microbiome; feature: rumen; material: AP-attached | host: Bos | place: Iran: Karaj | collected 2018-10
ATCGTTCTAGCAACCTTCAAGATTCTGCTATACGCTCTGGCAGACAGACTCAGCTTCTCCATAGCCAACCGTAGCATTTCTAGACTTGCATCATCAGGTTCAGCAAATTTATGCAACATCCGCTCTGTCATTTGGGCATTGCAATGAACGTTTTTGTAGTCCTTGAAACGCTCTTCTTGGATAAGTCTCGCCTTGATAACTCGTTCACGGTGTGATGTGGACGGTTCTCCAGGCTGCATTTTGGACAGCTGAGCGAACGGAACTGCCTGAATTTCACAGTGTATGTCAATTCTATCGAGAAGAGGACCACTGATTTTCGAGAGATAACGGCTGATTTGTCCCGGTGTGCAGGTACACTTGTGTAAGGGATCGCCATAATAGCCGCAAGGACAAGGATTCATCGAGGCTACAAGCATGAAAGAGCATGGATATTCCACTGTGTAATTTGCCCTGGTTATCGTTATTTTACGGTCTTCCAAGGGCTGTCTGAGTATCTCCAAAGTAGCCCGATTGAACTCCGTTAATTCATCTAAAAAGAGCACTCCATTGTGAGCTAAAGACACCTCACCGGGCATAGCCTTTGTCGTCCCTCCAGCCAACCCTACCTGCGAGATGGTATGGTGGGGAGCACGGAAGGGACGCTGGCTGATGAGACTGGTGTCGCGGCTAAGCTTGCCAGCGACAGAGTGTATCTGAGTGGTCTCAAGGCTCTCGGCCAATGACAATGGCGGCAGGATGCTGGGCAGCCGCTTGGCCAACATCGACTTTCCGCTGCCTGGCGGACCTATCATAATCAGGTTATGACCACCAGCGGCGGCCACCTCCAAGGCACGCTTGACACTCTCCTGCCCTTTCACGTCAGAGAAGTCCAGCTCGTAGTGGTTCTGCTGTTCGTAGAACTCCTTGCGAGTGTCGATGACGGTAGGCTGGTAGCTGTTGTCGCCGTTCAGGAACTTTATGACATCCATCAGCGTCTCCATGCCATAGACCTCCAGCTTGTTGACGACGGCAGCCTCGCGGATGTTCTGGATGGGAACGATGAGACCCTTGAACTCTTCTTTGCGAGCCCGTATGGCGATGGGCAACGCACCGCGGATGGGCTGCAAGCGACCATCAAGACCCAGTTCGCCCACCAGCATGTATTTGTCCAAACGTCCTTCCTCAATCTTTCCATTGGCGGCCAGTATGCCGATGGCCAAGGGCAGGTCGTAGCCAGAGCCCTCCTTCTTGATATCCGCAGGCGAGAGGTTGACGGTGATGTCCATCGTAGGCATCTTAAAACCATTATTAATCAGGGCTGCCTTGATGCGGTCGTAGCTCTCCTTAACAGCCGTATCGGCCAGTCCTGTAAGATGAAACATCACGCCTCGCGACATGCTGACCTCGCAGGTGACGGTAGTCACCTCCAGGCCATTAACGGCTGCACAAAAGGTCTTTACTAACATCTATGTTTTTCCGATTTGACGTTTTACTATTTACAGTTTGTAGTTGACAAAGGTACGAATAATTTCCGAAAGAGCATAAAAAATGAAGATTTTTTTGGTTTTTCATTCACTTATTCGTAACTTTGCAGTCTGGTTAACTATCAAATCTATGCGTTTTAAGTGCATCATAGTCATACTGTTGCTGTTCCTGACGGGTGTCTGTCAGGAGTCGGCAGCCCAGCAGCGGGGAAAGGCTACGTTCTACGCGAAGCGGTTTAACGGAGCCAGGACAGCCAGTGGCGTGCGGCTCCACAACGACAGTCTGGTATGTGCACACAAGACGCATCAGTTCGGAACTCTGCTGCTGGTGAAGAACCCTGCCAACGGCAAGCAGGTGGTGGTGAAGGTGATAGACCGTGGTCCTTACGTCAAGGGGCGCATCATCGACCTGTCGCAGCGGGCTGCCCGTGAGTTGGGCATTCTGGCGCAGGGCGTGGCGATGGTGGAGGTGTCTGTCTTCAAGAGTCAGACGAAGGTGCCTTACAAGCCTGTGGATGATACGCTCGACCTGCCTGAGATAGACATGGAGGTGACTACTGGCGAGTCGGACTCTACCCCACCCTGGCAGATTGCCTCCGACTGCAATATCGTTATCTTAGGCGACTCGAACACGTCAATCGGCGGCGACGACTGTTCGAAGTCGGTGGGCTGGAACAAGTGGTTCCGCGAGATGCTGTCGCCTGCCTCCTGTCGCAGCTATGCCCGTAGTGGTGCTACGTGGACAAACACTACGCGTACTACTTATAACGTCAGCGAGAACACGACGGAGGTGAGCGAGAACAACGTGATATACAACCAGATAAACCGTCTGAAGGAGGCTGTTGAGAGTGGTCGTCAGATGGTGCCAAACCTGATTATGATTATGGCTGGCACGAACGATGCGTGGTTCGCGGACAAGCGTCCCAATGCGTTCAGTCTGACGGGTGTGCAGGCCTTTACACGAAACCAGGGTTCCATCACGCGTCGCCGCATCTCTACCGTGCTGACTCTGGCTGAATCGGTGCGATATGGTTGTGAGATGTTGCAGAAGAGCTTCCCCAAGGCGAAGATCGTGTTGCTGACTCCGTTGCAGAATACGCATACCTCTTCCTACAAGACGAAGATGACGGGCGACATCATCGAGACCTGTGGCAAGCGGATGAACATAGACGTGATCCGTCTGGACGAGGGTGTCTGCATCGACCGTGACGAGGAACTGGAGCAGAAGCACTATACCTTCGACGGCGTGCATACCAACGAGGAGGGTGCGAAGTGTGTGGGAGCGTATGTGACGAAAAAGATACACATGATGCTGAAGAACAATAAACAATAAACGTTGGACGTTGAACAATAAACAATAACCAATAAACGTTAAACAATAAACATTAAACGTTGAATTCGCTCATTCGTTTCCTGAAGAACTGGACGCTGCCTGTGTCCATCGCCGTAGGTGCCGTGTGCTACCTGACGTTCTACTACGTGCCTCAGCTTGACGCGCTGGGCAACACGTTAGGCACCGTCGTCGATGCCATCTTCCCCTGGATGGTGTTCTCCACGCTATTCTCCACGTTCTGCCGCATCGACTTCCACCAGATGCGTCCGTACCGCTGGCAGTTTGGCATCGTCGCCACGCAACTGGTGCTGGTCGCCCTGAACGTCTGGGTGATTATGTTAGTAGCGGACGACCTGTGGCAGAAGTTGTTGTTTGAGAGTTTGTTGACGTGCATCATCGGACCAGCGGCAACGGCAGCGCCCGTGGTCACTGCCAAGATTGGTGGCAACATAAACACCATGACGGCCTTTGTCGTTCTCTCGTCGTTCGTCTGCGCATTAACCATTCCTGCCGTGTTCCCGCTGTTGGAACGCAGCGCAGGCCTCGACTTCTGGAGCGCCTTCCTTATAATTTTGCAGAAGCTCGCCATCGTGCTGATTTTACCATTGGTGTTAGGCTGGTTTATGCAACACTTTGCCAAGCGTGCCTGCGCTTGGATTGTTTCTATTCCCGACCTGTCGTTCTACCTTTGGGCAGCACAGCTCAGCGTTACGTCTGGCGTCACCGTACGTAACATCGTACACAGCGCAGCAGGTCTCCCGCTACTTTTGATGATTGCCGTGATGAGCCTCGTGCTCTGCTTCGTGCTGTTTGCCATCGGGCGCGTCGTGGGCAGCCACTTAGGCGAGGAGGTCAACAGCGGTCAGGCCTCATTCCAGAAGAACACTGCCCTCAGCATCTGGGTGGCCTACACCTACCTGACACCTATGGCGTCCGTAGGTGCAGGATGCTACGTGCTCTGGCAGAACATCATCAACAGTATCGAACTCTGGCAGTACCGCAAAGATCAAACGTCCTCGAGCATATAGTATTGGGCGTCGCGGCGGAGTTGGGAGAGGAACGAGAAGGCGGACGGCTCCTTGACGTGCGGAATAGAGAGGACAGACTGAGCCTTGCGGGCTAACTGGTGGACACGGGGGTCTTCGTAAGGCAGCTGTAACGTCGTTTCTATGAGGTTGTACTGTTCGAAGGAGAGGTCGGCAGCCTGTGAATAGACTGGGCGGTAGTTCTTGCCAAGGTGTGAGAACTCGTCGAGGCTCACGCGAACCTTATTATAACTGTCGAGGCGGATGACCAGCGTGCCTGCTGCGAGGTCGCCAATGCGCTGGTGGTGCTGCGTGACGATGATGAACAGTACGCCAGCGAAACTGAGCAGCGGGCCGTCGACGAGGAACAGGAGCCAGCGCAACAGATAGGCAGCAAGCGACGGTGTGCTGCCGTCCTTCATGACCACACGGAGCTTCAGCAGTCGTTTGCCAAGTGTCTGGCCGTGGTTCAGTATCTCGAACAGCGGACAGTAGAACAGCGGCGGCAGGACCATAAGGAGCACTAACACGAATTCTCCCAAGGACGCCAAACTGGGCAAATAGTCTGCGATAGTTGCCACGAGTACGACATAGGCTACCTGCACGAGCCAGTCGACGAGCTGAGCTGCCATGCGCTCGCCCACGCCGCCTGGTGTCTGGCTGATTTGCACGTATTGGCCTGTGATGATGTCGGAGGACATGTTGTGATTACAATAAACGTTAAACAATAAACGTTAAACAATAAACAATTCGCTTCGCTCAATAATATTAATGAGTCAATTCGCTTGCAAAATTAAAGAATTTTGTTTACTTTTGTGCACGATTTACGAAAAAAGTCTGGAATAATCTGAACGAAGCGCTTTTAATCAATTATTTTTAATCATTAATACGTCATGAAGGAAGTGGCATTTATCAGGCAGAACATCGACAAGTGGAGGGGCACGGAAGTGTTGCTCAAGACATTGTCGACGCGGACACCCGACGAGCTGGCCGACGCCTACGTCGAGGTGACCAGCGACTTGGCATTCTCGCAGAGCCACTACCCCAGGTCGCGCATTACGCTCTATCTGAACGGACTCGCCTCATCGTTGCATCAGGCTATCTATCGCAATCGTCGCGAACGGTGGACACGCATCATCACATTCTGGAGTCGTGAAGTGCCAGCGACGATGTGGCGCGAGCGGCGCTGTCTCTTGGCGTCGTTCCTCATCTTCGCCATCAGCATGGCCATAGGTGCTGTATCGCAGTGGCACGACACGGAGTTCGCCCGACTCATTATGGGCGACGGCTATGTTGACATGACGCTGGAAAACATCCGCAACGGCACGCCAATGGCAGTCTATAACGGTGGCGAGGAACTGCCCATGTTCTTTGGCATCACGATTAACAACATCTACGTGTCATTCCTGGTCTTTGCTGGCGGCGTGCTGACCAGCTTCATGACTGGCTACCTGCTGATGCAGAACGGCATCATGCTGGGTGCATTCCAGGCTTTCCTCTTCCAACACGGCATCTACGCTGAGTCGTTGCTGGCCGTCTGGCTGCACGGCATGTTGGAGATTTCTGCCATCATCGTAGCAGGTGCGGGCGGTCTGGCCATCGGCAACGGCTGGCTGTTCCCAGGCACCTATCCCCGCATGACGTCGTTCAGGATGGGCGCCCGTCGCGGCTTGAAAATCGTCGTTGGAACGGTGCCGCTGTTCATCGTCGCTGGCTTCATCGAGAGTTTCTTCACCCGCCACACAGAATGGAACGATATGCTCCGACTGGCTGTCATACTCTGTTCGCTGACATTTATCGTGTGGTACTATATTTACCTGCCGCGGAAAAGAAGAATAAAAGAATAAAAGAATAAAAGATTAAAAGACTGAAGGATTATAAACAATTAAAAGAATATGGAAAGACCTAAAATTGAATTGTATCAAGTGCGCAGTTTCAGCGACAAGCTGAGCGCTGTGTTCGCCTTCTTTGGCGAGAACTGGAAAGTACTACTGAAGTATCTCACCTACTTCCTGTTACCCCTTAGTCTGGTGACGTCTGTCGCGCAGTCTGGCTATTTCGATTCCATGATGACGATGGCTGCGAAAGGCGATCAGAGCGGTCCCCTCGGCATGCTTGTGGGTTCGATGGGCGCCATGATAGTGCTCTACTCCATCGGCTCGTTGCTGTTGATGAGCATTGTCTATTCGCTGATGCGGCTGTACCGTGAGCGCGAGAACCGTCTGATGGGGCTGACCTGGGACGAGATGAAACCAGTCTTCATGCACGTCTTATGGCGCTGCATCAAATTGGCGCTCTTTGGCATCCTGATTTCGCTCATCATTGGAGCCATCATGATAGGCGTTGCCACTATCCATCCGGCATTGGTCTTCGTCGTCATCCTGGCGGTCATACCGTTTGGCATACCACTGGCACTCATCTATCCCATCTACTTCTTCGAGGACGACATCACGCTCCCTGCCACGTTTGTGAAAGCGTTCCACCTTGGTTTCCCAACGTGGGGCGGCATCTTTGGCGTACTGCTTGTACTAGGATTCATGGGTAGCTTTATCGCTGGTATGATCTCACTGCCCTGGACCATCATGAATACGGCGAAGCTGATTCTAAGCGCCAACGACGACGGCGGCTTTGTCAATAGCGTGGGCTATAGCTTCATTGTCTATCTGCTTGGCGTCATTCAGGCCTTTGCGAACTTCTTCGCCTATTCGCTGCCCTTCATCGGACTGGCCTATCAGTACGGTCATGCCTGCGAGAAAATAGACCACGTGACTGTAGAGAGCGACATCGACCGCTTCGAACAACTTTAGGATATTGAAAAATCGTTCTGAGCGAATTTAATCTTTAATCTATCATGTCTCGTCTTCCTGTCGACACGTTAGTTTGCGACACCACACAGATTGCTGCGTGGCGGCAGGACGACGCTTTTAACTACAACCGCGAGTTGGTGACTGCGCAGGACTCGCTGACAGAGTGGCTGGTGGCGAGGTTCTTCGAACTGCTGGCCAAACTGTTTGGTTCAGAGACTGCTGAGATGATTACGAAGCCCCTGCTCGTGCTGTTGGGCGCTGCCGTCGTGGCCATCATCGTGTGGTTCGTATATAAACAACGGCCAGAGCTGTTTACCCGCAGGAGAAAGAGTGCTATCGGATATAGTTCGACGGAAGAGACCATCTATGGAGTGGACTTTGACAAGGAGATAGCATCGGCTACTGCCACTGGCAACTGGCGCGACGCAATACGATACGTTTACCTGAAGACGTTGCGATGCCTAAGCGACTACCACCGCATAGACTGGCAGCCCAGCAAGACGCCGTCGCAGTACGTCTATGAAGAGCGCCTGCCTGCATTCCGCCAACTGACAACGCACTTCCTTCGAGTCCGCTATGGCAACTTCGAGGCGACGGAAGCGCTCTATGAGGAGACGCAATCGTTGTCTGCATCAATCTGCCAGGAAGTGAAAGGAGGTGAGGCATGAAGTTCAATAGGCTGTTCGTCATTGGCGTGCTCGCCTTCCTCGTCATCGTCTTCGTCATGGAATACCGCATGCCGAAGAAGTTCCAGTGGGTTCCGACATACAGCCAGCGCGACAAGCAACCCTTCGGCTGCTACGTCTTCGACAGCGTGCTGAAAGCATCGCTCCCACAGGACTATCGGGTGGAGCGGAAGACGTTCTACCAACTCAAGGGAGACACCTCTCGAAAGGCCTTCCTGATGGTGGCAGACGAGGCCGTGTTTCAGAAGACTGACGTCTCAGCCATCCTGGAACTGGCACAGAAAGGCAACGTCATCATGCTGGTCAGCAATTCCTTGGGGAAAATGGCAGACACGCTGCATCTTAACAGCGTCAACCATTATAACCCGATGACGCTCACCAAACATGCCCAGGCAGGAAACGGACGCGACACGCTGGTCTGGCAGCAGGACAGCATCTACGACGAGCGCGAGTTCAGGTTCTATCCGCAGCTGTTACTCACCACCATTGTAGGAAAGACAGACACGTTGGGCTATCATGTGCTGTGCAGGTCGAAGAGCCACTACCAGGATGCGATGGCAGTGCGGATGCCAATGGGCAGGGGATGCATCATTTGGGTTACGACGCCTTTGGTGTTCACCAACTACGGCATCCTCGACGAGGACAACTATCTCTACATCTTCCGCCTGCTCAGCCAATTTGGTGGACTGCCCATCGTCAGGACAGAAGCCTATACACCCATTGCCAAAGAGTCGCCATTGCGCTACATCCTCTCGCAGCCACCATTGCGATGGGCGCTATACCTCGCGTTACTGACCATACTACTATTTATGGTGTTTACTGCCCGTAGGCGACAGAGAGCCATCCCCTTGGTCACAGAGCCAGACAACATGAGCCTCGCCTTTGCCAAACAGATTGGCACGCTCTATGCCCAGCAGAAGGACTACGCAGACGCCGTCAGCAAAAAATACACCTACTTTGCTGAGGAGCTGCGCACCTTATTACATATAGACATCACTGACGTGGCGGCAGACAGTCGCAACCTGAAACGACTGGCGTTCATCACGGGTATGGAAGAGCAGCAACTGGCTGGTCTCGTCGACGAACTACGTCAGATTGCCTCTGGCATGCGGCAGATTGGTGCCAACGACATGGGGCATTACATCGGAAGGATGAACGAAATCGTAGAAAAGGTAAAAGGGTAAAAAGGTAAAAGGGTAAAAAAGTAAAAAGGTAAAAAAGTAAAAGAAGAATTGAAATATTGAAGTTATGGAGTTACAGACAACAGAGAAGATCCAAGAATTGAAGGAGAGCATTTCCCGCGTTATCGTGGGACAGGAGAAGACGGTAGATTTGGTGCTGACGGCCATCATCGCCAATGGTCACGTGCTCATCGAGGGTGTACCTGGGGTGGCAAAGACGCTGCTGGCACGACTGATAGCGAAACTGATTGACACCAAGTTCAGCCGCATACAGTTTACGCCCGACCTCATGCCAAGCGACGTCCTGGGTACCACGGTGTTTAATATGAAGACACAGAGCTTCGACTTCCACCAAGGACCAGTGTTCGCTGACATCGTGCTGGTGGACGAGGTGAACCGCGCTCCTGCCAAGACACAGGCGGCGCTCTTCGAGGTGATGGAAGAGCGACAGGTGACCATAGACGGCGTGACACACAAGATGGGCGACATCTACACCATTCTGGCGACGCAGAATCCTGTAGAGCAAGAGGGTACCTACAAACTGCCCGAGGCTCAGACAGACCGTTTCCTGATGAAGATCACGATGGACTATCCCACGCTCGACGAGGAGGTGGCCATCCTGGAGCGTCACCATCAGAATGCGGCCTTTGTCCGCTTGGAAGACGTCAAGCCTGTTATCACCCACGACGAGCTGCTGGCGCTGAGGGCACAGATGAGCGACGTCTTTGTAGAGCCATCGCTGCTGAAATACATTGCCGCCATTGTCCAGCAGACACGCCAGAGCCGCGCCATCTTCTTAGGAGCCTCACCACGCGCTTCAGTGGCGATGCTCAATGCCTCGAAGGCTTACGCCCTGTTGCAGGGACGCACTTTCGTGACGCCTGACGATATTCAGTTCGTCACACCGTCCATCCTGCAGCACCGTTTGATACTGACTGCCGAGGCAGAGATGGAAGGCCACACCAACCTGAAGGTCGCCCAGCGCATCATCGAGAAAGTCGAAGTTCCAAAATAATAAGATCTCTGGGCGAAGCTCATTTAATCTTTAATTTTTAATCTTAAATGTTTCTGACGCGGAGGTTCTATATCGTCATGACGGTCGTCATACTGGTGCTGGCCAGTGGCTATCTGTGGTATCCGGCATTCATCATCGGACGCTGGATGCTGTTGGCATTCGTCATTGCCGTCGCCACAGACATCGTCAGGCTCTGGTCGCGACGCGGCATAACGGCTGAGCGCCATTGTCCTGACCGCCTCTCGAACGGCGACGACAACAAGGTGTCTCTTGTCGTGACGAACAGTTACCGCTTTGCCGTCAGCGTGGAGGTTATCGACGAGGTTCCCGTCGAGTTCCAGCAGCGCGACGTCTGCTATCGGCTTAGCTTGCCTAAGGACGAACAGCAGCGCATCGACTACCATCTGCATCCCACCCATCGCGGCAGCTATGCCTTTGGAGTCGTCCAAGTCTTCGTCACCCCCCGTCAACTTCAATTCTTCATTGCGAAGCCACACTCTGACCTTGGTCAGAGAACTCTTCAATTCTTCAGTCCTTCTGGCTTTGTCCAGCGCCGCTACCGTTGTGCCTCGCCACAGCAGGTGAAGGTTTACCCCTCGTTCCTGATGCTACACCAGTACGAACTGTTGGCTGCAAGCCGCCACCTCGTAGAATTAGGCATCAAGCGCATCCGTCGCATAGGCAACCACACTGAGTTTGAGCAAATCAAGGACTACGTGCAGGGCGACGACTACCGCACCATCAACTGGCGTGCCACGGCCCGTCGCCACCAGCTCATGATCAACGTCTATCAGGACGAGCGCTCACAACAGATATACAACGTGATAGACAAAGGACGCGTCATGCAACAGACGTTTAACGGCATGACGCTGTTCGACTATGCCATCAATGCCTCGTTAGTGCTGTCGTATGTCGCCATGCAGAAAGAGGACAAGGCAGGCCTCATCACGTTCGCTGAACATTTCGACTCTTTTATACCTGCCTCGCGACAGTACGGCCAGCTGCAGACCCTGCTTGAGGCACTCTATGCCCAGCAAACGACGTTTGGCGAGAGCGACTTCAGCGCGTTGGCGGCCTACACCAACCAGTATGTGTCGAAGCGTAGCCTGATGGTGCTCTACACCAACTTCCTCGACCGCATCGCCCTCCAGCGCCAGCTGCCTTTCTTCCGCCAACTGAACCGCCGCCACAAGCTGTTAGTCGTATTCTTCGAGGACGAGGAACTGAAAGACTACGCTGGCCAGCCTGCCGAGGACGTTGAACAGCAATTCCAGAAAGTGATAGCAGGGAAAATGGTCTATGAGAAGCGGTTAATCGTGTCAACGCTGAAACAGAACGGTATTGCCGCCCTCCTCACGCCACCTGCCAGCCTCTCAGTCAACATCATCAACAAGTATCTGGAACTCAAGCAAACCAGAATATAATAGCTCCAGTAGACCAGGATATAAAAAAAACAGGTGCGTCAGACTGACACACCTGCTTTTCGTTTTCGTTATCGTCTTAGTTAACGTTACGTTCGATTAGTCAGCAACCAGCGTGAAGCGCTTGAAAGCGACGATCTTCAGGTCCTTGTCCTGCTTGGCAAGCCACTGGGCAACAGTAGCCTTGTCAGCATCGCCGAACTGGAACTCCTGGTCAACGAGGCAGCTCTCCTTCAGGAACTTCTGCACACGACCCTTGGCAATGTTCTCAATCATCGGCATCTTCAGCTGAGCCTCACCCTCGACCTTTGCGTCAGCAATGACCTTGCGAGCCTCGTCAGCCTGCTCCTTGGTGAGCCAGCCCTTGGCGGTGTTGCTCTCGATGTGGTCCTCAGAGTCAACGAGGTTGGGGTTGATGCCAGCCTTCTTGAGCTTCATCTCAACGAACTTCTCCACCTGCTCGAGCTTGGTCTTCTCGACGGCAGTCTTGTACTCCTCGTCCAGAATCTTCTGCTCTACGCTGTCCTTGTCAAGGGCAACGGGCTTCATGGCAGCCACCTGCATGGCCACGAGGTGACCCTGCTCAGCAGCGGGCTTGTTGGTCTGGACCATGGTGCACAGGGTGTGCTTGCCCATGTGGTCGTAAACCTCAACGTTGTCACCCTCGAGAGTCAGGTATCCGTCCAGCTCCATCTTCTCACCAGTGATACCTGAACGCTGTGTGACAGCGTCCTGAGCGCTCTGACCATTGATGTCGAGAGCCTTGACAGCCTCGAGGTCGGCAGCCTTGGCGGCAATAGCAGCGTCGAGGATGCTCTGTGTCAGGGCAATGAAGTCAGCGCCGTTAGCCACGAAGTCGGTCTCGCACTTCAGGGCCAGCATAGCGGCGAAGCCATCGACAGCCTTTACCAGTACACAACCATTTGAAGTCTCACGGTCGCTGCGCTTTGCAGCGATAGCCAGGCCACGCTCACGGAGCAGTTCCTTAGCCTTGTCGAAGTCGCCCTCAGCCTCAGTCAGAGCCTTCTTTACGTCAGCCAGACCAGCGCCAGTCATAGCGCGAAGCTTCTTGATATCGTCTATTGAAATAGCCATTTTGATTTACAATTCTTAATTCTAAATTCTTAATTGGCAGCGCCAATAACTTTTAATACTAAATTCTTAATTGGCAGCGCCAACAACTCTTAATTCTTAACTCTAAACTCTAAATTACTCCGCAGGAGTTTCCTCAGCAGCGGGAGCCTCTTCCACAGCGGGAGCAGCCTCCTCAGCTACGGGAGCCTCAGCCTCCTTACGGGGCTTGCGAGCCTGACGGCGGGGAGCCTTCTCCTCCTCCTCAGCCTCAGCCTGGGCGTCAGAAGCCTTCTCGTCAGCCTTCTCGACCTTGCGCTCCTCGATACCTTCGTTGATGGCGGCGCAGCAAGCAGTGAGGATCACCTCAACGCTGTCCTTGGCGTCATCGTTAGCGGGGATGATGAAGTCGATGTTCTTGGGGTCAGAGTTGGTATCGACAATACCGAATACGGGGATACCCAGACGGTTAGCCTCGCGAACGGCAATCTGCTCCTTCAGCACGTCAACGACGAACAGGGCAGAGGGCAGACGGGTCAGGTCGGCGATAGAACCGAGGTTCTTCTCCAGCTTGGCACGCTGACGGGTCACCTGCAGCAGCTCGCGCTTCGACAGGTTGGCGAAAGTGCCGTCCTGCATCAGCTTGTCGATGTTCGACATCTTCTTCACAGCCTTACGGATGGTGGGGAAGTTGGTCAACATACCGCCCGGCCAGCGCTCTGTAACGTAAGGCATGCCTACGCTCTGAGCCTTCTCGGCGATGATCTCCTTGGTCTGTTTTTTAGTAGCGACGAAGAGCACCTTCTTGCCACTCTTGGCAATCTGCTTCAGAGCATCGGCAGCTTCGTCAATTTTTACGACGGTCTTGTGGAGGTCAATGATGTGGATACCGTTACGCTCGGTATAGATGTAGGGAGCCATAGCGGGGTTCCACTTGCGCTTCAGGTGGCCGAAGTGGCAGCCTGCCTGCAGTAATTGGTCAAAATTTGTTCTTGCCATTTTGTTTTCTTTACTTTTTTAATTGTGTTTACTTTCTTTTTAATTCTTTGTCCAGAATCAGCCCGATGGTAGTCCAGAGGAATCCAACGAGTTTAGATGCTAAACTGTTCAGTATATTAACGCTTACTGAACTGGAAGCGACGACGTGCCTTGGGCTGACCGGGCTTCTTACGCTCAACCTCACGAGCATCGCGGGTCAGGAAACCGTGGTCCTTCAGACTCTTCTTGTCCTCAGCATTGACCTTGACCAGAGCACGGGCGATGGCCAGACGCAGAGCCTGGCTCTGACCAGTGAAACCACCACCGTCGAGGTTAGCCTTGATGTCGTATTTCTCAGCAACCTCCAGCAGGGTCAGCGGCTGCTTCACCACGTACTGCAGGATGGCAGAGGGGAAGTAAACTTCCAAGTCTTTCTTGTTGATCGTGATCTTGCCAGTACCCTCTGACAGATAAACGCGAGCTACTGAGCTCTTGCGACGACCTATTGCATTGATGTATTCCATCTTATTAATATTTAATCTTTAATCTTTAATTTACTTGTACTGGTTGATGTCGATAGCCTTGGGCTTCTGAGCCTCGTGCTTGTGCTCTGTACCATCATAGATATAGAGGTTGTTCAGCAGGGCACGTCCAAGCGGGCCTTTGGGCAGCATACCCTTCACGGCGTGCTTGATGATGCGCTCTACGCCAAACGGCTTCTTACGGAGCTCGGCGGGCGTGTTGAAACGCTGACCACCGGGATAGCCCGTGTAGCGAGTGTAGACCTTGTCGGTCTCTTTCTTACCAGTAAATACCACCTTGGCTGCATTGATGATGATAACATTGTCACCGCAGTCCTGGTTCGGAGTGAAGGTGGGCTTGTACTTTCCGCGGATAATCTTGGCAACCTTTGAAGCCAAGCGGCCTACTACCTGGTCGGTAGCGTCGATGACCAGCCATTCCTTCTGCTCACGAGCAGCTTCCTTGCTGACGGAAACGGTCTTGTAACTTAAAGTGTTCATTTCAAAAAATAATTTTACTACTAAAAAACAGTTTTACTTTATAATAATAATGTACGCGCATAAAACTCACACCCGAGGTCTAACTCCCGGTTGTTAGTCTAACGTGCGCTCCCTTCCGAGGAATTCATCATTCACCCTTCCAGGACTTTTGAACCGGCGATTCACGAACCACTGCGTCTGGCCAAAGACGCCGCTATTCACACTCCAGCTCGCGGGGATTCTAAGTCTCTCCCCCTAAATCGGACTGCAAAGGTACGACTTTTCTTCATAATACGCGCGCAAGAGAACCTCCGAAAAGCCAATATTTATATTTATTTAACACTCTGCTCACCTTTTCCTTCAGATTCCTTTGGCATTGTTCGGCAAAAAATGCGTACCTTTGCAGCAATCTATTCGATGACATTTATGAGAAAGGACAGATACATCATCATACTGACAACTATTGTCACCGTACTGGCCTTGACGGTGGGCTGCACAAAGCCTGACCGCAACGACGAGGCTGTTGCGCTGAGCAAAGAAATAGTCAACAATGGATTATCCGACGTTGAACATTCTATGGAGCGTGTGGATAGTGCGGAGCAGGCCGGTTTGTTCACAGCGGTACGTGCTAATATTACCAAAGCCATTATCTATGAGAATGCCGACAGACGGCGGCTGGCAGCCTATTACGCTGAGAAAGCGATTGCCGCAGAGGCAGGACATGCTGTTACCACGTCTGCAGACAGCAGCCTTTATTGTAAGGCTCGCTGGATTCTGGGCAACGGTGCATACGCCGATGGCGAGTATGGTAAATCGATCGCCCTCTCCAAGGAAATCATCGCATTTGTGGGTGACGGCACAACGCCAAACGTTGTGGAGATGAAGTGCAGGGCACTGATGCAGATGGCAGATTGTGAAAGCAAGCTGGGGCATATAGCGGAATCCGAGCAGTTGTTCCTGCAATGCATCGATGATTTGATGGCAAGTACACAGCATGCCACCGATTATGGGGAGATTGACCCGCTCATCTATACGTTGCTTTCACTCAACGACCTGTATATCGAAAATAATATGCCAGAGAAAGCGCTGCCCCTGATAGCAAAGATAGACACAGCGATGGCGCGTCTGATACGTTGTCCCAACACTCCCGACTGGGCGATGCAAAAGCGCCGCAACAACGTGACCATCAGTAAGGCGATGGTCTATGCTGCCAATAATCAGAAAGAGCAGGCAGAGGCTCTTCACCGCGAATATCAGCAGTCCCAAGGTTTAGGAGCATATCAGCAGTCCCAAGGTTTAGGAGCGCTTGACAGGGCTGCCGAAGGCCTGTATCTGTCGATGGCAGGCCGTTACGACGAGGCTGTCCGCTTGTTCGACGAAACCGACTCCATGATGCACTCCAACGGTGAACCCGTCATCGACCTCTATGTCAAGACCTTGTTAAATTATAAGTACGGTGCCCTGCAAAAGGCGGGGCGCACGGCAGAGGCATTGGCGCTGAGTGACCGCATACGTCAGTTGTCGGACTCCATCCGCCAGCAGGAACGGCAGGCCGACGTGGAGCAGTTGCAGGAAATCAAGCAGCAGGAAGAGGAGATTGCCAGCAAGCACCAGGCGCTCGTTGTCCACCGCATCATTCTCGCCAGCGCCTTCCTCGTCTGCCTACTCATCGCCTATCTGCTCTGGCGTTCCTATAAATATAATAAGGTACTGACTGAAAAGAACCGCAAGCTCTACGAGGAGATAGAACAGCGCCGACAGGAGCAGCAGCAGGAGATGGAGCTATTGCAGGCCGCTCCAGAGGAACGACTCACCACCGAACAGCTCCTCTTCCGTCGCCTCTGTACGCTCATGGACGAAAAGCAGCCCTATACCGACGAAACCCTGAACCGCGACACGCTGGCCTCGCTCCTTGGCACCAACGTGAAATATGTGGAGCAGGCCATCCGTCAGTGTTCTAAGGGCGAGACGGTAGGCGACTTCATCAACCGCTACCGTCTTGAGCATGTCGCCCGTCTGCTGAAGTCCACCAGCGACCCCATTGCCGTCATTGGCGAACTCTCCGGCATCCCCAGCCGCGCCACCCTCGCCCGACTTTTCCGCAACGCCTATGGCATGACACCGAGTGAATACCGCAAAATCTAAGTTTTTCCCCCGATGAAATGGGGAAAAAAGTAGTTTTTCCTGATTTGAGACATATTTTTCCGCCAGTGAGACACATGTTTCGCTGACAGTTTGTAATTTTGCACCCAGAAAATCAATAATACATTTGTAAAATATGAATTATGAAATGATTATCACCGTCGCTCTTGCCGCAGCCATCATCGTGATCGTGTTGGCGTTGGTTACCATTATCGTGTTCCAGCGATGGCGCATCAGCGACAGCAATGCCCACCTCAAAGAGTTCATCAACGAGAACCTGGAGTTACGGCAAAAGATACGGCAATCAGGTATGTTTGTGGCGTTACTCTGCATAACGGCAACAGCAGTGGCACAGACGCCCTCCGATGTCTCATGGAGGTATTCTGACAGATTTCCAAAGTTACCGCCGTTAAGGGTTGAACTAGATTATTCCCTGTTCGCCCAAACCCAGCCGAGCTGGCTACAGATGCCTCTGGGAAGCACCCAGGAAAAGGACTCCGTCAAAGACCAATCTATTATGTTTCGTCATCAGGAACACAATTCGACGATGCAATATCATTACAAGTCGCGACCCGATTACTCGAAGATGATCGACAACTTGGAGGGCATTCGCGACCATATCGTAAGAAAAAGAAGATGGGATGAAGGACGACCGCTCCAGCCACTGGCACCAAGGACGAGATTTATAATTACGAATTAAAATAATATCATTATGAAAAAATTATTGATGGCAGCTATCCTTTGCTGCGCAACAACAGTAGTGAACGCCCAGAACACAGTAGAAGAAAACGTGAAGATTGCCGAGCAGACGGTGAAGCTGGCGGAAGCGAATCCAACGGATGGCCAGAAGCAGTATGCCGCAGCCGCGGCGCTGATGGGCGTCGCCGTCAACACCGACGGCCAGTACGACCGCGCCATCAGCTACGCCCACAAGGCACTCGAGATTGCCAAGGCGCAAAAGGAGCGGAAGGACACACTCCTTGCCAACACGTATTCCTTGCTCAGTAACATCTACATGCTGCAAGGCAGCGTGGACAATGCCTGCGACTTCATGGAACTGTCAGTCGATGCCGCCGAGGAGCAGTTGGGCCGCTACGACGCAGGAACCATCTACAACCGTCTTAAAACCGGTCTCACCCTCATCTCGATATACCCCGACACGCGACGCGGTTTCCTGCATGTCATGCAGGCGTTCTACGACAACGACAAGGCACCCATCAACAACCGCATTAAGAACATGGATCAGTTCACCATCAGATTCAACTTGGCAATGGAGCAGATGCTGACGGCTTATGCCAACGGAAATCGCTATGCTCTTCCCGTGGTAACGATGGATGGAGAGAAATACTACATGGTGCAGACCCGTGACTGGCATATCGGACAGCCGCTTGCGAACTGGCTATCACCCAATATGCTGCGTAGCCAGGAAGAGAGGGAGGCACACAAAGGCGAGAACATCGTCTTGATGAACGATAAGGGAGAATTCCGCCGCCTCAGCAAGGAGGAGGGCCAGAAAGTCGCGTTAGAAACTCCCAGCTTCATGTTCAATGCCACTTCCCGTGAGATAGTGACAGCTCCCAATGCCACCTATCTTTGGTACCTACAGCCCCAGATTTACAACGACACCGTCAAACGATTCGAAGAATTCATAAACAAGAAATAATTAGTTGAAGTCAGCACCCTAAGAGTCAGGCAAAGACTTTTGGGATGCACTTTACTCCATGTATTGTGGCCTTGGATGGCCTCAAAAGTCAAACTGTCATGCCTACTTATAAGTATTATTAAGGTGCCTCAACTTGGGGCACCTTAATATAATAGGTCTATGCTACTTCCAATTCCTTAGGCAGAAGTTCTAAAGTAAGCGCATCCTCGATTTTGCAAATGGTCTCAATCGACAGGTTCTCCTGCCCTTTGAGGATTTTTGAGACATACTGCTGACTACACCCCAGCCGTTCTGCAAGGGCTTTCTGTGTCAAGCCCTCGGCATCCATCTGTTCCAACATTCGAATGGCCACCAATTGTGAAAAGCGCAGCCACGACTTGTTCTGCTGACGCCATTCGGCCTTCTCTCTCCATCGTGAAGGAGAGGATGGCGCATGTTTACGAAGTCTCTCTTCAATTGTACTCATATCTGTCATTCGTATTAAAGTTCTGCAATATATTCTATAAAACTGTCATCGTCAATGATGTGTTCGCTTAGCAGAAAATTTCTTACTCTTTCAATCTTTTCAAGCTCGAGCCTTGTATGTTCCCGCTCATCCATCCTTAATGTAAGTTTGATTGCCCCACCTGTTATGACATATGCTCCAGTGGAAAGACGGATGGCATAAACACGCAACCAAGATGAGTGTAATGGCCGACTTTTGATTCTTGCCTTGCCTTTCTGGAGTAACTTTTCTGTGGTCTCATTATTGTCCAACGGTCTGAACAGGGTGTCAAGGTCAACGCTCCCAGCCAAGTGAATCAGTAAGCTTTCAATCTCGTCGCTGTCTTCAATGGTATCCCAAATGGCATCTTCGATATTGACATGGTAGAAGCCTTTCAGGTCTTCTTGGTTTTTGATAAAAAAGTCTCGTAGCCATACGACATCGTTCCAATGGTCAAGTAGGATTTCCAGCTCATGGCAATTAGCGTCATCGTCACGAACAGCCCAGAGTTTTCCGTTTACCAGTTCCTCAAACTTCATTGTTATCGTTCATTTTCGGTTGCAAATGTACAACAATTATTTGAAAAATACAACTTTTCGGTTGATTTTTTTATTGCAGCGAAACACGCAAGATGATACGCGAACATGATGGCGAGAGACTATTGACCATACGCGAGCTGTCGACCTTAGACATTGTTACAAAGGTGTACCGCCAGCAGAAGAACCACTTTGGAAGCAATGATCCCAGGGAAAGCATCCCTGACAGGATTGTGAGCATATCAAAGCCGTACGTGAGGCCCATCGTGCGTGGCAAGGAAGTGAAGAACGTGGAGTTTGGCGCCAAGTGCAACAACATCCTCGGACGGTATCTCCTTCATCGAGAAACTCTCCTTCAACGCCTTCAGTGAGGGTACGAGGCTTGTGCACTGCATCAAGATGCACAAGCGTCTGTTCAAGGTGGACGCAAAGAAGATAGGCGGGGACACTGGCTATGCAGGCACATCCAACCGCAATCTCTGCAAGGAGCTGGGCATTCAGACATCGTTTGTGAAGCGTGGCCGTCCTTCCGCAGGAAAGAAGGAGAAGGACTTCGTCCGCCAAGAGCTGGCCAGAGTCAGGGCCACAGCGATGGAAGGCTCGTTCGGAACGCAGAAAGAGCATTACGCCATGCGCAGGATCAAGGCCAGGAAGAAGAAAACGGAAATCCTGTACATCTTCTTCGGCAGCCACACAGCGAACGCAGTCCATTTGGCGGAGCGGCTGGCAGAACAGCAAGAGACAAAAGCTGCATGAGAAAC
>JAEEGF012214465.1_pt1 | contig 19566 bp, 22 predicted proteins | sample 9134171 | NCBI WGS metagenome assembly JAEEGF01 (sample SAMN16246542, study PRJNA631951) | gut metagenome | biome: gut microbiome; feature: rumen; material: AP-attached | host: Bos | place: Iran: Karaj | collected 2018-10
TTGCCGACTTAAACGAGCTTCGCAGCGACGCTAAGATGACTGTTTTTGCAAAATATCAAGGCCTTACGGTCGCGGAAATGCAAGAACTTCGCAAAGCTGCGCGCGAGAATAACGTCAAAATTAAAATCGTCAAAAACCGCCTCGTCCGTGTCGCCATGGGCAATATCGCGGTTTATAAAGACACCGATACAACTGCTCTTGAAGGTCAACTTCTTTACGCTGTTTCTAGCGAAGACGAAGTTGCTCCAGCTCAGGTTTTGGCAAAATTCGCCAAGGACCACGAAGCTCTCGAGCTCAAAGGTGCCTTTAGTGGCGAAGGTGCAACGCTCAGCGATGCTGACGTAAAAGCACTTGCAAATCTTCCAAGCAAAGATCAGCTCATTGGCCAAGTTGTGGACATGCTCCTCAGCCCAGTCAACGACATCACAAACGGTCTTTCTGGCAATTTGCACGCTTTGCTCGACGGCATTGCCGACAAAGCAACCAATTAATTTATTACCAACCACTAATTTTAAAAGGAGTCTAACATGGCTGCTGATGTAAAGAAACTAGCAGAGGAATTGGTTAAGCTCACCGTCCTCGAAGTTAACGAGCTTAAAACTGTCCTTAAGGACGAATATGGCATCGAGCCAGCTGCTGCTGTAGCTGCCGTTGCTGCTGCACCTGCCGAAGGTGGCGCTGCTGCCGCTGAAGAGAAGAGCGAATACAATGTCGTTCTTAAAGATGCTGGCGCACAAAAGATTGCCGTTATCAAGGCTGTTAAGGAAGCTACCGGTCTCGGTCTTGGCGAAGCTAAGGCTATCGTTGATGGTGCTCCTGCTACCGTTAAAGAAAAAGTTGCCAAGGACGAAGCTGAAGCTCTCAAGAAGAGCCTCGAAGAAGCCGGCGCAACCGTCGAACTCGCTTAAGTTCTATCAAATTATTAGTCAGAATGTTATTTCAATTAGCGACCTCGCCAACGGCGGGGCCGCTTTTTTGTGCCAAACTCCTTATACTGCCTTGACAAAAGCGGTAAAATTTGATATAATATAATAATTACGGTCCGTATTCAAGACGGATTGATCTTTAGGAGGAAAAGAATATGAATTTCGATGAAGTTAAAATCGTTTCAAGTTTCGCCAATAATCCCGACGTCGTCGAAGTCCGCCAACAGATTCGAGGCTACGCCATAGCGGAACTCCGCCCAGGAGCCAAGATTCGCGCCGTCTTCGCCGACACAGCCTACTACCTACTAGTTTCCGATCAGCCCATCAAGATGTTCTGTAACAACGAATACTATGCCGCCGTCTTGGTAGAGCACTGCCTGCGCAACAACGGCATGGAACTACGCTACATGTATATCCGCTCTCGCGCTGTCGTATTCAGCGACATCGGCGGCGAGCACAAGATTTGCCCAGTCGGCAGTAACAGCGATCTTGTCTGGGGAATCGAAACCAAACATCAATCGTTCCTGAGAAAGCACTTCGAACGCGCCTACTACAACCTCTACGAGTCCGATCCGGTCGGGTTCGAAGAGAACTTCAGTAAGCTGAAGGTCATGAATCTCAACTTCGAGTTCATCGACGGCCATCTCGTATTCTGAGTCCCGCCCCGCCTCTCCGGCGGGGTATTTTCATGCTAAACTATAAGCAGTATGTCACGCGGTTATTTATCCGGCGATGAACCAGAAGAAATCGAAGAAAAAACTGAAGCGCAGCTCAATGAGGAACGCCAAGCTTCATTTTTGGCCGCCTCAGATGAAATGTTTGCCGCCGCCGAAACTGACGATACGCCAGCCATCGAACGCACGAATATTCATCATGATTCAACTATTATAGAATCTCACGACTCAAGGCCTAGCTTTAAAATTGATCAGGAATTCGAATCGGAGATGAAAGCCCGCGAAGCCGCCGAGAAAAAGGAGCGCGATAAGCGTCGCCAGGAGGCAGAAAAGAAAGAGCGTAAGCAGCAGGCCGAACATCAACAAAAGATCCAAGAGAAGCTCCAAGAGTCCAAATCACTCGACCCAGACGAGATAAGAGAACAGCTTAAGGACGAAACGTATCGGGGAAACCTAGACAAAATTTATCCGGACGCCAAACCGCTTCATGATGACGTCGACGAGGCTATTTGGCAAGAACGTCGCAATAAAGGCGAAAATATCGATAAGCCCGCCAAACTCGAATCGGTTTACGACACCGAGCTACAAAAACATATTTATATGACGATTCCATTCGAAATAGTTGGCGTCGTATTTGGCGTAATTGCTTTTCTAAGTAGCGGCATCCTATCGACATTATCCTATATCGTGACCGCGATAACCGTCGTTATATCCGTGGAATTATTATTCATCAGCGCTAAGCATTCCAAACACCACGAAGTCCCGTCCGACCAGCATCGGCAGTTCGCTTATGCCACCGTCATTCCAGGCATGGTCATTCGTCTTCTTCTTATCGCGGCCCTCTCGATGTTACCATTAACTGGACGTTATGTATGCGCAGTCGCCGGTGCAGCTATCGGCGCATCGATTCATTACACATTTCTCAATAACTTCCGCATTTATGTTTCGCTCCGCGACACAATTATTAACACAGTCGTTTTTGCCATCATTTTCACATTTTACGAGCTATCTTCGGGCGACTCCTTAGCTTTAATCTGGATTATCGTCGGAGTAATCGAATTCTTCTTTGGCGACCGTTTCGCGATGCTCGTGGCTTATCGCACCAATAAATAAATCGTTCTTAAAAAGTCAATGGTAAAAAATACAACGTTTTGCAGGCTACCCCATATTTTTGTGTGGAAAACTTTTTGCTTACTTTTATTGACAAATCACGGGGCGAAAATATATCATATAATTAATAACTAACACAGGCAGGATGCGAGGTATGTCTGAGATATCAGAAAAACAAATAAAAAGACTCCGAAGTCTTCTCACCGAAGCAGAAACTAACCTTTCTGCTGCAAAAGAATTATTAACGTCAATGCTTGGCGATGGCGACATTATTACCGCCCCAGCTAGCACTATCATCGATAGTCCAGATGGGAAGGTTATCGAAGGTGTATTTGATGGCCAAATCATGATTGGTCCAGACGGCAAGAACTATCCAGTTCCGGCCAACTATGCCAGTAAGTCCAAGCTCGTCGAAGGCGATATCCTTAAGCTTACTATCGGCGAAAATGGCAAATTCCTCTATAAGCAAATTGGCCCAGTTGAGCGCAAGACTGTTATTGGTACGCTCACTAGCCATGACGATCAATATTTCGTAGAAGTTAGTGGTAAAGAATATAAGATTCTTTACGCATCCGTCACTTATTTCCGCATCAAAGTCGGCGATCAGGTTACGGTCATAATTCCAGCCGATAACGACGACGCCACCTGGGCCGCCGTTGAAGCAAGTCTATAATCTTCGCATCAAAAAACTCCGATTCGCATCATCGGAGTTTTTTAAATATTAGACATCATCATTAACGATTCATTTACTGCCACATAACAGAAGAATAAGGCAGAACAGCCAAGCGCAGCCAATGGCGCAATTGCAACTGTATTTTGAACTTCATGTCGATAAATTCGGATACCTGCCACAACTAAAGCTAATAATGCAAAAACCGGTGCGCCAAGCAGGGCCAAAACATTAATGTCGTCCCAACTTCCATTCATGGCAAGCATAACGAAAAACAATAACCAGGCAAAGCTAATGCTAACAAAAGCAATATTCAAAGCCCTTAATGCTCGCAATAACTCTTTGTTTTTCTTGTTTATTTTCTTTTTTGGCATTCTACAAATTATATCATAAGCAGCATCATACCCGCAAGCTTATGCTTAGGAGAAAAAGGTGCTACACTAAAATTAATAATAACTTGAGAGGTAATCAATGAGTAAAGAACTCAAAAAATACTTCGCCGAAGTACTCGGCACTGCCATTTTGGTGCTCTTTGGCTGCGGAACCGCAGTAATCTCGGGTGGAAATCTCGTCGCTACGGCTTTGGCCTTTGGCCTTGCCATCGTTGCGGCGGCCTATGCAATCGGTGATATATCCGGCTGCCACGTCAATCCAGCTGTATCGCTCGCCATGTTAATCCGCGGCAAACTTACCGCAAAAGAGTTTTGTGGATACGTTATTTCGCAAGTCATTGGCGCATTCATTGGCGCTGGTCTACTTTACCTAATACTTAATCTTGCCGGCGGCATTGGCACTGACACACTCGGAACCAACGGCTTCGGCGAAGGCTATGGCGTAGAATTAAATGTTTGGGGAGCTCTTCTTGTCGAAGTAATCCTAACCTTCGTATTTATCTATACGATTCTTGGCGTTACTTCCGACAAAAATAAAGGCCACATTGCTGGTATTGTTATTGGTCTAACATTAACCTTTGTCCATATTATCGGCATCAGCCTTACTGGTACATCCGTAAACCCGGCTCGTAGCTTAGCGCCTGCCATCTTACTTGGCGGTACCGCCCTCAGCCAGGTCTGGGTATTCATAGTAGCACCATTCCTCGGCTCCGCCTTAGCGGCATTCACCTATGGTGCGCTCAATACTGATACTGAGAAAAAAGTTACCCGCATCAAATCGGGCAAATAATTCCACCGTCAATAAAAACGCCTCCACGAACGGGGGCGTTTTTGTCGAGATATGATAAGATATAACTAATGAAGGCGCTGTATCGAAGATATCGTCCAAAGACGCTAAGTGAGGTTGTTGGACAAGAGCAAATCACCGATGTTTTAAGCAATTCGCTCAAAAACGGTAGAATTTCCCACGCCTATCTTTTTATTGGTCCGCGCGGCACAGGTAAAACCTCCGTCGCCCGCATCCTTGCTCACGAAATTAACGGTTTTAAATATGAGCTCGAGGATAATTATCTCGACATTATCGAAATCGACGCCGCCAGCAACACAGGCGTTGATAATATCCGCGACCTCCGCGAGCGCGCTATGATTGCGCCCACCAAAGGAAAATACAAAGTCTATATCATTGACGAAGTTCACATGCTGTCAAAATCCGCCTTCAACGCACTCCTTAAAACACTTGAGGAGCCACCGGCACATGTCGTCTTTATTATGGCAACTACCGACGCATATAAAGTCCCGGTAACTATTACTTCGCGTAGCCAAACCTTCACTTTTAAACTCGCCGACCCAAGCACGATGTTCGAACATCTCAAAAAAATCGCTAAGGCAGAAAAAATCAACATCGACGATGAAGCCTTAAAGCTAGTCGTAAAGCGCGGCGGTGGCTCTTTCCGCGACTCGCTTAGCCTCCTCGATCAAGTTTCAACATTAAGCGACAAGAAAATCGACGCCGAACTAATCACTAAAGCCCTAGGGCTACCACAAACCGAAGCCATTACGAATATTTTAAATGGCGACGCAGCTGGCGACGGTGCACGCGTTCGCGAACAACTCCAGACTCTGCTCGATTCTGGAGTTAAAGCCGAAGTCATTGCCGATAATCTCATTTCCGAAATCGTCGCAAATCCCCAACCGATTCATTTAGGGCTCCTCGATAAACTTACCGATGTTTCGCGCTCCGCTTATCCGAACGTAAAGCTCTTGCTTGCTCTTAGTGGACAGAGTATAGCGCCAGCTTTTCCTATCGCCCCTGCGCCAGCACCGCGCGCAGTTTTAGCTACCGCGCCAAAAGCATCAAACAGTAAACCAACCAATCCCGCACAACACAAAGATAAGGCTACCGACAAAAAACCAGAAGTAGAAAAAGCGACCGAACCAATACCGAACATCGAGCCAAGCGCAGACGCCGCCGAAATCTGGAATCAAGTTTTGCTACATATCCAAGAAAAAGCCCCGATGATTTATAAGCTACTACAAGATTCCGACTATACGATCCAGGACAGCAAGCTTACTATCTATGCCAAGCGCAAATTCGTCAAAGACCAAATCACCAAACGCACCGCAAACATCGCCGAAGTCTTGCCAAAAGATTATATAATAGAGGTAACAGACCAGACGCTCAATAAAGACGCTGAGATGGCCGCAATAGCAGAATTAATGGGTGGCGGAGAGGAGGTAACAATCGATGAGTGACACAAAAGCAAAGGCCGATCGCATTCCGCCACAAAATCTTGATGCCGAGAAATCATTACTTGGCGCAATTTTAATCTCCGAAGAGTCATTGCCAGATGTAACCGAAATTGTCCAGCCAAAGGACTTCTATGACGAGCGCCACCGCCACATCTATAATGCAATGTGGAATCTATACGAACGTCATCGTCCGGTCGATCTAGTCACGGTTAGCGACGAACTCAAGAAAAAGAAACTCATCCAAAAAGCCGGTGGTTCCGCCTATCTGTCTGAACTCGCCAACTTCACGCCGGTTGCAGCCCATGCTAAAGACTACGCTGAACGCGTCAATGAAGCTGCTGTCCGCCGTCGCTTAATCGCTGCCGCAGCAACCATTACCGAAAATGCTTTTAATGAGGACTCGGAGACTCTCGAACTACTCGGTTCCGCCGAACGTTCGCTCTTTGAGGTATCTGAGCAGAATGTTCATAACGACCTTATTCCAATCTCTGACTTATTGTCTGAAACCTTCGATTTACTAGAAAATCTTCACGAAAATAAAGGTAATATCGCCGGATACAAAACCGGTTATCCAGATCTCGACCGCATGACGGCCGGATTTCATAAGTCCGACTTAATCATTCTTGCTGCCCGCCCAGCGATGGGTAAAACTGCACTTGCCCTTAATTTCGCGAGTAACGTTGCGCGCATCAATAACAAGAGCGTCTTAGTCTTCTCGCTCGAGATGGGCCGTCAACAGTTAATCAACCGCATGCTTGCTGACGCATCCGGCATTGAGTCGTTCAAACTCGAAACCGGCAATTTCTCCGGTGATGATTTTTCGCAAATCTCTGAAGCGATGGCAGAACTCTCCGAGCTCCCAATCCTTATCGACGACACACCTGGCCTCACCGTCATGGAAATGCGCACCAAAGCCCGTCGCGCCGCCCATGACCATGACATTGGTCTTATTATCGTAGACTACCTTCAGCTCATGTCCGGTTCCTCCAAACGCTCAATGGACAACCGCGTCCAGGAAATATCCGAGATTTCTCGTGGTCTTAAATTAATCGCTCGCGAACTAAATGTTCCGGTCATCGCGCTCTCACAGCTCTCTCGTACCGTCGAATCACGCAGCCCACAAATTCCGATGCTCTCCGATCTCCGCGAATCTGGCTCCATTGAGCAAGATGCCGATATTGTCATGTTCCTCTATCGCGAAGATTACTATAATCCAGAAACTGAACGTCAAAATATTACCGACCTCATCCTTGCCAAGCACCGCCGTGGCGCCACTGGCAGTATTGAGCTCTACTTTGATAAAGCCCGCGTCCGCTTCATGTCGCTCGACAATAAGCATGAGTAGTTTGCTTGCTTAGCTTGCCGTAAACATGATAAAATCAGAGCAGTGAAAAAGCGCTCTACGAAACCTTTTTTATATCGTTATCGCTTCATTATTGGCTATATAGTCTTAATGGTCGTCTTTTTTGCTTTACTTATTTTCTTGCCTAGCGTAGCCCCAAGTGGCCTTAGCCAGGCCGAGATGGATTCCGTCATTAGCGCTGATCGTATTAGTCCAAACCTCGTCAGTAATGGCAATGTCGTTAATCTCCCATATTTAGTTCTGCAGAACATCAGCATCTCGCTATTTGGGCTGTCGTTATTATCAATAAAACTCCCATCAATAATTATTGGAGTACTCGCCGCTTTCTTTATTGTGCTATTACTAAACCGCTGGTTTAAGTCGGATGTCGCGATTGTCGGCTCTATTCTAACTACGCTTTCTACCGCCTTTCTATTCCTAGCCGGACACGGAACCCCAGTCATAATGTATGTTTTTTGGCTCGCCGTCATTCTTTGGCTCGGTTCAAAAATTGTCGGAAATGATCATACTCATCCGATGCTCGTGATTAGCTTTGTTCTTTGTTTAGCATTATCCATGTACACGCCGCAGCTTATCTATGTATCTGTCGGCATAGGCATCGCCGCTCTTGCACATCCGCATTTACGCTTCGCCCTAAAACAGCTCAAACTCTATCAACTTATTATTAGCATCTTAGTTTTCGTGCTCGCTATATTCCCATTGGCTGCCGGGTGTTTCCTTAATCATGAAGTCATAAAAGACCTACTATTTATGGATAATTTCAGTTTTAGTGCATTTATCGAAAACATATCAGTCGCTTTTGCACCATTCTTCTCGTTTAGTCTTGCCTACGACAGTATTTACCTTGCGCCGCTCTTCGGCCTAGCCACCATCGTGTTGGTAATATTCGGCATTCTTGCTTCTATGGGACGTCTCTTTACTTCGCGTAACACCGTAATCAGCCTGCTCACCATTTTTGCCATCGTCGTCTCCGGCTTCAACCAAGATGTTGCCATTTCAATTATTATTCCAATCGCCGTACTTAGTACGGCCGGCCTCGAATCCGTTATTGAAAAATGGCATTCGCTATTCCCAGAAAACCCATACGCACATTTTATCGGTACTACGCCAGTCGTAATCGTCGTAGTAACAATTATCGTTTCCGGTCTATTGCATTTCGTCTATGGCTATCGCTATACGCCACGCGTTGCAAAAAACTTTTCTAACGACATCACTATCATCCAAGACCACCTCGATGGCGGCACAATCATCCTTATCGACCCAGACGACGAAAACTATAACTTTTACAAGCTACTCGAAGATTACAACAGTTATACCGTACTAACGACACTTCCAGAACGCATTGATGCGCCAGTCGCCGTATTGGGTAGACCATATCAAGATGACAAACTCGAACTTAAAAAGATAATTACATCGCCAAAGACTCGCAATTCTGATAGACTATATATATACGAAAAAGTTGCCGTTCAAGAGACGGAACAAAAGGGAGATGAATAATATGGGTGCCACTATGGACCAAATGAAAATGCTGAACGAACTTCGTAAAGCCCAAAAAGAACTCAAGAATGAAATCGTAGAAGTTGAAGCCGGCGACGGCGCTGTCGTTATTCAAATTACTGGCGAACTCAAGGTTAAAAAAGTTACCTTTGATCCAGAAAAAATCGATCTCGACGATATTCACGAACTTGAACGCTGGACCGAAAATGCCTTCCGCGACGGTTTTGCAAAAGCTCAAGAAATTGCTACCGACAAGATGAAACCGCTCATGGGCGGCCTTGGCAACCTCGGACTATAGATTATGCTGCCATCGGCATTAAATGACGTCATAGACGCCCTCGGACGTCTACCAGGTGTTGGCTCACGCACGGCCGAACGCTACGCCTATTTTTTGCTCAAATCCGACGCTAATATTTCCGAAAATATCGCTGATGCGCTCCAAAATCTTCACACGGGCGTCAAAATTTGCCCCAAAACATTCGCCATTATGGACGCAACTGACGAAGTTTCGCCAATCTATGACGATCCGACCCGCGACAAAAGCCTCGTCCTAGTCGTTGAGGAGCCACTCGATATTTACGCAATCGAACGCACTAAGTCTTTTACCGGCACTTATCATGTTCTCGGCGGCGCTATTTCGCCGATGGATGGCATTACGGCCGATAAGCTTCATATAAAAGAGCTCATTGAGCGCATAAACGAAGATTCCGTAACAGAAGTCATTATTGCCACTAATCCGTCCGTCGAAGGCGAATCGACCGCTGTCTTATTAGATAAACTCCTACACGAAAAATATCCGGAACTAAAAATCACACGCCTAGCCCGCGGCTTACCGCTGGGCGTATCGCTCGAATATGCCGACCAAATAACACTTACGAGCGCCCTAAACAATCGCACAAAGCTATAAAAAATCTCCCTTTCTAGGGAGATTTTTGGTGGGCGAAATTATTTTTCACTCGGAAGCGGGAAGCGCAGGGCGAGTTCGCGCACTTCCTCGCGCATCGCCGCGAGCTCAGATTCGTCACGCTCACCAGCGCATACTTCGGCGGCCTTTTTCATCCATTCAGCGATTTGCACCATCTCGTCTACGCCAAGCCCGCGCGTCGTAATTGCCGGCGTGCCAAGACGTACACCAGACGGCTCAAATGGCTTACGCGTATCGTTCGGAATGGAGTTCGCATTTAGCGTCAGACCAATCTTATCCAAAGCGCGCTCAAACTTTTTGCCATCAATCCCATAGGAATCTATTACATTAACAAGGATTAGGTGATTTTCGGTCCCATCACCAATCAGCTTGAAGCCGCGTTCTTTTAACGCAGCAGCCAAAGCCTTAGCATTCTCAACAATCTTAGCGGCATAATCATGGAAATCCGGTTGTAGGGCTTCATAGAACGATACTGCCTTTGCTGCAATAATATGCTCGAGTGGACCACCCTGAGTACCAGGGAAGACCGAGCGGTCGATGAGCGTCGGAATATTCTCCAAAGTATGCTCTGGACGGCGAAGTGGATTCCCCACAATACCCTTACTCAAAATTAAGCCACCTCGTGGGCCACGCAATGTTTTATGCGTAGTCGTAGTCATGACATGGAAGCCGTAATCAAGTGGGTTCGGATGCACACCGCCAGCAATCAAGCCAGCCACATGTGCCATATCCGCCATCAAAAGACATCCCGGAATCACTTTGCCGACCTTTGCTACGCGCTCAAAATCTGGCACTTTCATGAAGGCCGAATAGCCAACTAGAATAATCTTTGGTTGATGTTCACGCGCCAAGCGCTCTAATTCGTCGTAATCTATATCGCCCGTCTCAATATTCGTACCGTAGGCAATAAAATTATAGATTTTTGCGCTCTGCGTTACCGGCGAGCCATGCGTTAGATGGCCACCATGACCAAGATTCATGCCTAACACCGTGTCACCAGGCTCCAACCATGCGTTGTATACTGCATTATTCGCTTGTGCGCCAGAATGTGGCTGCACATTAGCGTGATCCGCATGGAAAAGGCGGCGCGCACGCGCAATCGCCAAACGTTCAATTTGGTTCGTATTGTCCTGACCACCATAATAACGATGTCCGACCGTAGTTGTAGCCAGCACCTCGTCATCATCGCCATCAAGTCCTTCAAAGTTCGGATAACCCTCTGAATATTTGTTGGTTAATTCCGAACCCATCGCCTCTAGGACCTCCCTAGAGACATAGTTTTCGCTCGGAATCAGCTCCAGACCTTCACTCTGACGCTGTTTTTCCGCTGCAATCAATTCAAAAACTTTCTTGTCCATCAGAAAAAACTCCTTTCGTATTTATTTTTGCGTCATCGTGAAGTATTAGATCATATAATTTCGCTCCAAATGAGCTACTGCATTTCATTATCATCCCCCTCCTTTGCAGTATAACTCATAATTTATCACATTTCTAATTCGTAGCAAGCATAGGCTCCATGCTATAATAAGCATAAGCAAAAACGGAGTTTTTATATGCAAATCATAGTCAAGGGCGATGCTCACCGCATGGTGGCGCCAGATCAAATTGTTGCGAGCGTTACTTTTCACGAACATGCCGATTCATACGACGAAGTTCTCCAGAAGGGTGTTCAGCTCGTAAAAGATTATTTCAACTTTATCGAAGAAAATACAGACTTCGCCGCTACGGATTTCAAGACGAATGCATATAACATCCGCGAGGAATTCACAACAAATCGCATCGAGGCGAAAACCGAAGAAGACCTCAGCAAAAACCTCACTAAACGCGTATCGGACGGCTTTTTCTTTACGCAATATGCCTACCTAAAGTTCGACTATAATAAAGAGCGACTTTCAAAACTCCTCGTACTCACATCCAAAACCGAGGGCGCACCACGCTTCCATATTTCTTTCCAGCTCAAAGATCCAAAATCTTATGAACGCGGCTTAATCGGCGACGCATATCATGACGCTCAGCTTAAAGCCGAAACGCTGGCCGCCGCTGCCGATAAGCATCTCCGCGATTGCATCCGCGTCAATATCGACAATATAAATGCTCGCGACGACCTAGATTTTGGCGCCGTACGTATGGAAAAAGCCAGCTTCCGAGGAGCCGCAGGGCCAAGCGTAGAAGAGCAAATGCAAACCATCGATGATACTTTCCATCCAGACGATATTCCAATCTTCAAGAGTATTGAAGTCGTCTGGGAAACCAGCGATTAGCATAAAAATTACCAAAAGAGGTGCCTCGGAGACGAGGCATCTTGACTTTTTTACGCAAGTGTGCTATAATAGTATTATATCGTTTGCGAAAGGGGTGATCTTATGACTGCAACGGTAGCACTTCCAAATGTGATGTTCTTTGGTCCCGGTGGAGGTCCCGGCGGCGGTCCTGGTGGCCCCGGCGGTGGACCTGGTGGTCCCGGCGGCTTCGGCGGCGGTCCTGGCGGCGGTGGCTTCTTCGGAGGTCCCGGTCGCGGACCCGGCTGGGGACGCGGCGGCGGCTGGTTTGGTCGCGGCGGTCCCGCTCCACGCGGTCCTATGGGTCCTGGTCCTATGGGCCCCGGCATGCACGGTGGCTACATGGGTGGATTCCATGGTCCCATGGGCCCCGGCGGTATGATGCGCCCTTACGGACGCGGCCCAATGATGGGCGGTTACGGTTGGGGTGGCCCATTCGGATGGGGACGCGGATTCGGCTGGGGAGGCCTTGGCTGGTTCGGCTTAGGTTGGTTTGGTCGCGGACTTTACCGCGGCAATCCAACTGTTACCAAAACTGGCTATACGCCACCTGCCGAAAAACCGATTCCGCACTATGGACTCTTCGCCAGAATTCGCGCCTGGTTCCACATGCGCGGCAAATGGTAAGAACACACAAACCCGGCCCGAGGCATTATTCGCCCCGGGCCTTTTCTTTTGCTATAATATAAGCATGAGAGATTTCGTAGAATCAAATGACAACTATGCCACTAAAGGCGGCCCAGACTACCCAATCTATTGTCTAAAAGACATCGATGATAAGGGCGACTATAAAATATACGCAAAAACAGACGAAGATTGCGAAGTAGCCAAAACAAAATATACAGAAATAAAAGATAACAAGAATACCACCGTATTTGAAGATTCTTCAAACCCAGAGTTACTATACGCTTCTGTTAGTATTGCCTGCATAGCGGTAGTCCTAATTATCGTTGGCGTTATTATTAATATTCTAAATAAGAAAAAGAACAAAGAAGAAGAGTAACGGGAGAAACTCATGCGTAAGGCATTTCGAAATCTCAAATATTACATATTAACTCTCATAATTGCCATTATTACACCCGTTTTGCCAGTTTTTGCAAAAGAAAATGTATCCGTAAATAAAACCTATGATGCAACCGCCGGCACCCGAATCATGGACACATTAGTTTACGATTCCGTAGGTCAACTCGGCGAAATTCAAAGAGGTACTATCAATGGTATTAAACTATACGCCGGCACCGTCAATGGAAAATATGGCCTCTGTCTCGGTGGTACTCCTATCGATCCTACACCGGTCACTTTCAAAGGTGTCGTCGATGATAATGGCACTATTGATGTCGCCTACGAAATCACTATCAATGTCGCCAAAGAAAAGAAATCTATCGTAAAAGTTTACGATATTGAAATCGGCCAAACTATTGAGGATTATTTAGTCTACGATTCCGAAGAAACATTCAAAGAGGCTATCAATACCGAAAATAAAGGGCTCACACTCTATAGCGGCACTTATAATAACGTCTACGGCCTTCATCTTAAGGGAACACCAACCGCCAGTGGTACCATCAGTTTCTCCGGAACAGCAGAGGATGGCAATAAATACACCATATCCTATAGCGTGTCCGTAAACGTTACTAAACCAGTCAAAGAAATCACGAAATCTTACGACGCAACCGTAGGGAAGCGCTTCAATAGTACACTCGTCTATGAATCGACCGGAAAACTCAAGAAAGTAGATACCACTAAAAATGGCATCACCTTCCGTAGCTCGAACGTCGATGGCAAATGGGGCCTATATATCGGCGGTAAAGCTACCCAATCTGGCGAAATCAGCTTCACTGGCACTGTCGACGAAGACGGCAAGACCGACATCAAATACAACATTACCGTCACGGTTGCACCGCGCCCAGAAGGTGAGCCAGAAGACGAGGATGAGGAAGAAGAGACTACCGAAGAAGAGGAAGAAACCGAGCAGGAAGATGATGACGACATTGGCTCTGGACCTATTTCAACTCAAACAACCCAGACGGACGACGGGGATGGCCTGAGTATTAATCTAATTATCGGTATCGCCTCAGTAGCTCTAGCTATCACTCTAATCGTCGCAATCATAGTCGCTTCGAAAAAGAAAAAGAACTCCAAGTATGTCGAAATGTCTATTCCGACTGGACCAAACGCCGCATTCATGGAAGCAGAAGCTCCAGCCGAACCAGCAGACACGACGGAAACGACGACAGATACCGAAGCGTCGACGCCGACCGAAGAATTAACATTGGACGAAGATGCAGCCCCAGCAGAGGAAGTCCCATCAAGCGAAGAATCAGCTCAACCAGAAGTTGAACCACAACCGGAGTCAATAACCGAAACTCCAGCCGAAGAAACGACACCAAAACAAGACATTAATACACAGGAGTAACAACATGACACTATTAAAAACATCTGCAAAAGCACTTGGCGTTTCAGCCTTCTTACTAGTAGTTCTAACTACGTCAACCTTCGCCACTAGCTTTAGCAAATGCATCGAAGAAAAATATCCTAACTTGTCTACAACTAAAGATGATGCACATCCATTAAAGTGCGTCACCATCAATACAGCAGGCGGCACAGAAACCATTTATGCAAAATCCTCTTCGGACTGCGCTTCGGCTGGCGCCATCGCCTCGGATCCAGACGGAACGTGCCCAGGAGAAACAACCACGACAACAGATTATAATTACGACGGCCTCGAACAGCGAGTAAAGGCTCTTGAAGAAGAGAACGAAAAACTCGAAAAAAGAGTGGGCGCCCTAGAAGAAGCTAACGATGCCGCTACGAACAATAACGAAAAACCAACATCCGGCATCATGGCAATTGCCGCCATTGGCGTATCAGTATTCGCAATTATAATTGCTCTAGTAGCAGTTCTAAAAGGCAAATCATCTAAACCAGCTATGCCTCAACAACCGACCGTAACTCCGCCACAAAACAATCCTTATATCCGACAATAAAACCAGTTAATCTAGGGATAGTTCAAGATTAGAATCCGCCAGGTTGGCGGATTTTTCTTTTGAGTGCAACTTAGTGGTGAACGAAAACAAAAAATTGCCCAGATAGGCAATTCTAATACGAAATGGTGGCTCCGGGCGGACTTGAACCGTCGACACAAGGCTCTTCAGGCCTCTGCTCTACCAACTGAGCTACAGAGCCACACTCCTGATAGTATAACACAGCTAACGGCTGGTCGCAATATTATCACCATCCGTCGCAAAGAGTACAGCACCCTTACGCGTCAGGAAAACTTCCGCACCCACTTGGGTTAATTTCGAGACTACTTCATCGTCCTCGGGCTCTTCGTCACTCGATGTAATTACCGCAAGTTTTGGCCTCACGGTATCGACCAAGTTGGAGATTTGTGCCTGATTATGCCCATGATAGGGCACTTTCAAAAATGTAAATTCTTCGCTATTTTTAGATAAATATTCCGACAGGCGCAAATCTTCTGCATCGCCCATAAACAGCCAGCTTGTCGTACCATAATATAACTTCACAATTAGCGAAGAATTATTGCTGGCATCTGAAATATATTCTTCTTCCGCCGGCGCGTCTACTACGACGCGAACATTACCCAAACCAAAATCTAAATCTTCTGCAACAGTAGTTACGTTCACGCCGGCCTTTTCTAACGCTTCAAGGTAGTTTACATATACTTTACTATCTTTCGGATAATTACTTTGCAATACATCATTAACGGTAATCGACTCCAATATTTGCGCCGCACTGCCAACATGGTCCTTATCAAAATGGGTAATTATCAAATAGTCCAACTTTGAAATATTATTCAATTCCAAATATTCCAAAATAGTATCACCCAATTCTTTCTCGCCCGTGTCGATCAATATCGCATTCTCGTCGTCATAAATTAAAAAAGCATCCGCCTTGCCAGCCTCGAAGGCATAAATTTTGAGACCATCCGATATTTCAGATTTGCCTTTTGGCCATAATATAAAAGCCACAATAAGTAAAATCGCTAATATTCCACCAATAATTGCCATGAGCTTATTCTTCATATTTTCATTATAACCCATACCCCTTAAAACAATCTGTATCCTATGCTAAAATATAAGTATTATGAAAAAATTAAATACGTCGCCACTATCTGGCATGCAAGAACTACTACCAACCGAGCAGGCAGTTTTTGACCAGCTCAAAAATAACATCAGCGACGTATATCATCATTACGGTTTCCTAAATATTGAAACACCTATTATCGAGCGTACCGACATTCTTCTAGCCAAAGCTGGCGGCGATACTGAAAAGCAAATTTACATGGTATCCAAGACCGACGAAAGTGCTGATTCTGCCGATCAGGCTCTCCGTTTTGACCATACCGTACCACTCGCACGCTATGTCGTCGAGCACAACAATGATCTCGCTTTTCCATTTCAAGTAACACAGATTAATCGCAACTTTCGCGGCGAACGCGCACAGCGTGGTCGTTTCCGCGAATTCTATCAATGCGACGCCGATATTATCGGCCGCGAAAAGCTTCCAATCGCTTATGATGCCAAAGTTATTTCCTGTATTTATGCCGCACTAAAAACATTCAATCTTCCAAAAATGGTTATCCGCATTAGCAACCGCAAGGTGCTTGCTGGCTTCCTTTCCGCGCTGAATCTTACCGATAAGGCCTCCGATATTTCTGGCATTATCGATCACGCCGAGAAAGTTCCAGCCGAAAAAACTCGCGCCGCACTGGCCGAACTTGGCCTTAGCAACGAGCTCGTCGACAAAGTTTGCGCTTTCATGTTTACAAAAGGTAGCTACAACGAGGTCGAACTTAGACTTCGCGAGATTCTTGGCGACCTTACTGCAGTCGCAGAAGGCCTCAGCGAACTCAAGGAAGTCACGGCCGTGCTCGAGGCAGAGAAGACCAGCAATTACATTATCGATTTCATGATTATCCGTGGTCTCGATTATTACACTGGCACCGTCTTTGAGACAATGCTTGAAGATTATCGCGAAATTGGTTCAATCGCCTCTGGTGGCCGCTACGAGAACCTCGCCAGTAACTTTACCGACCAAAAATTCCCAGGCGTTGGCGGCTCCATCGGCCTCACACGTCTTTTCTTTATTTTACGCGAATATAACCTCATCGATATGAGCTCCGCCAATCCAGTAGATTACATTATTTTCCCAATCACGCCAAACGAATACGAAGATGCTTTCGAGCTCGCCGCCGAACTTCGCGCCAAAGGCAAGAGCGTCGACGTAGACCTATCCGACCGCAAACTTGGCGATAAGTTCAATCGCGCTGGCAAAATTGCCGACTACGCCGTAGTTGTCGGGAACGACGAAGTAATCAGCCAAAAATATACCGCCAAAGATCTTAAGACTGGCGGCACTAGCGAACTTCAACTCTAACTATTTACAGCTGCGCTAAGCAACGCATCTAGTAATTCAGAAGCGATATCAATTTTTGCTGAGTTAGATTTCGCGCCACCATCCATTGACGTTACATTTGCCGCCATACGCGAAACGGTCGACTGGGATATCTTGTCGTATTGTTTTTCAGCGATCAAGCCCCAGTCTGCCAAAACTTCATCGATGCGATCGGTAACATCTTTCGGCTCATTACAGCCATTCACTTCACGTACCAATACGCCATTAGCGGTCAGCGTTCGTATCATGCCAGTAATTTGCCTGTCGTAAAAATCCCAGCGTCGCTCAATTGCTGCGCGCGTATCGTCAACGCGTTTACGTTGCACTAAACGCTTCCACAGCTCGCCACGTGGCACGCGTAACACAATCGCACCAGTCAAATTCTTAATCTCACCATGGTCAATCATCCAGAGCACTTCGCGATAGCTAGAAGGAAACCCATCTAAAATCACATTTTTGCGCGAACCATGTGCGCGATCAAATACACCCCGCATTAAAGCAGTTGTCTTCTTGTCGTCGGCAAACATCCCATGTTCAAGCGCATATTTCAACTCTTTGTCGGCTGAATTCAACAAAATCTCACGCGAGGAAATCCAAGTCCAATGGTGTCGCCTCGCCAGAAGCTCGCCTTGCACACTTTTACCACTACCAGTGGCACCAAAAAGCGTAATCATACTTCAATCATAGCACACCTTAAACATAAGCTGTTATAATCAAAATATGCAGGACCAAAACAACCAACCAATGCCTCAACCAAATCCAGCGCCCGTCACACCAACACCGCCAGTCCAGCCAGCAGGCCAGAGCCCAACCCCACAAGTTAAGCAATCTAATACCGGTATCATTGTCGCCATCATTGCCTTTGTTGCAATATTTGTCGGCGGAGCCTTCGCCGCGCGCTTCATGGTCAACAATAATAGCAACAGCCTGTTTCCTAATACAAGCACAAATGCCAACAATGATAACAACTCAGACACAATTCCAACCAGTTCAGATTCGATTATGATTGGCTACTCTGGCAGTTATTTTAAATTAGCAGGCACTTTTTCCGACTGCGCTAAAAATTTAGCCGAAAAATATCCGGTATATTACCAAGATTCAAACACATTTAAATATATAGCAATAACCGACATCGACGACTATCTCAAGCAAATCGACAATAATCATGATACCAAAGCGGAGGTTTTCGTATTAACAACCTATCGCGGGCAAAAGATGGCCGCCATCAGCGTCAGCGTTATGGATTATTCCTACAAAACAAAAGTGGGCGAGAAAATCTCTAACTATCCAGTAGACGTTCATGTTCATTATTTGCCGGGGAACAAATACAATATCGATAACCATATCTTTGAATGCAATAAAACCTCAATTGAAGACATTAGGACGGTGTTTTCAGATATGAAAAAAGATCGCAATTCCGATAATATGTATTATGGCGAATATAAAAATTATAGTTATTTTGTTTATCTCTATAATGATACTTTTTCCGATATCGCATTCTTTAGTGAATAAAAAATACAACACTTAAAACACTCTCATAATGTTAAACTATCTCTAAGGAGGAGGTTTTTCGTGGCACAATTATATTTCCGCTACGGCGCCATGGGTTGCGGCAAGACAATGCAGCTCTTACAAGTGGCATTCAATTACGAAGAACGTGGCCAAAAAGTCTGCGTTATTAAGCCATCAACTGATACTAAAAATGGCACAAAGTTGTTAACTCGCATCGGCCCAGAACGCGATACGAATTTTTGCTTCGATCGTCGCACGAACTTATTAAATCGCATCAAAAAAGATTATGCCGACGTCGCTTGTGTACTTGTTGATGAAGCGCAATTCCTCACTCCGAAACAAGCCGACCAACTTCTTCAAGTTGTCGTAAAACTCGATATTCCTGTCATGTGTTATGGTCTCCGTCTCAACTTCCGCATGACCGACGGTGGCTTCGAGGGCGCCACGCGCTTGCTCCAAATCGCCCACAAGGTCGAAGAGCTCAAAACCATCTGCGACTGCGGCCGTAAAGCGACTCTCAATACGCGTTGGTTAAATGACAAGATGGTCACCG
>JAEEGF011911109.1_pt1 | contig 19555 bp, 9 predicted proteins | sample 9134171 | NCBI WGS metagenome assembly JAEEGF01 (sample SAMN16246542, study PRJNA631951) | gut metagenome | biome: gut microbiome; feature: rumen; material: AP-attached | host: Bos | place: Iran: Karaj | collected 2018-10
CGGCGAAGAAAATCGACCCGACAGCCACGGAGGGGATAAAGGCGAGGAACAGCCAGAAGAAGATGACGACGGAGAACCTGAACGACAGCCAGGCGAGCTCGAGCGGAATCTTGAACCCGCTGAAGGTGGCCTTCATCCAGTTTTCGCTGTTGTCCTCTACGGCTCGCAGCTGGATGCAGGAGTTGCCGTAGAGCGAGATTCCGCCGAGAATGAATGCGAAGAACAATGTGAGGCAGGTTGACGAGGAAAATTCCCAGATGAGCCGCGGAGTGAATTCGGGGAGCGGCATCCGTTCCGCCTGCAGATGAGTCAGCGCCGTGATGTTGAAAACGCCAAGGCGGTAGACGATCCCGTTGACGATCGAGACGATCGCCTGCGAGCAGACTTGAAGCAGTATCGCCGCACCGAGGAGCTTCCAGAACCACTTGCGCTCCCAGAGGAGCCGCCAGGCCTCGTTTCGGATTTCCAAGTTTGTTAGCATAGGTGTATTGTTTTCCATGCGAGTATTATATCAAAAAAGCCGCAGGCGGGATTGAGCGTCGCTCCAACGGGTGGTGGTGTAATTCGCGGCTAGGTGATATAATAGTAGCCGAATTGATCAAAGCCAATCACTCAAGGAGGTATGCTCATGTCCACCCGTGCGCCAATCAACGTACTCTCGGGCCTCGCGCTGTCTTTAGGCATATTAGCCGCCGCATCGTCGGCAAGCGCGCGTGATGTTTCGGGGATGTTCCCGCCTTCTCCTGGCGAGCGTCCGTATGGCGCGGCGCCAAGCGCGAGCCAGCTCTCGCGCGACGAGATGGACATAATCTCCATCATCCACTTCGGCATCAACACGTTCACGGACCAGGAATGGGGCTTCGGCGGAGAGGATCCCGCGAAGTTCGATCCGGGCGACGTCGATTTCGACCTCATGATGCGCCAGGCGAAGGACGCCGGAATAGACGGCATCATCTTCGTCGCCAAGCACCATGACGGATTCTGCCTCTGGCCCACGAAGACGACCGAGTACAACATCACGAAGTCTCCGTACAAGGGCGGCAAGGGCGACATGGTGCGCGACGCGATCGACGCTGCGAGGCGCCAGGGCCTCAGGACCGCGGTTTACTGCTCGCCGTGGGACCGCAACACCGCGCTCTACGGAAAGCCGGAGTACATCAAGATGTTCCGCGCGCAGGTGAAGGAGCTGCTCACCGGATACGGCGAGATGTTCGAGATGTGGTTCGACGGGGCGAACGGAGGCGACGGATGGTACGGCGGCGCGAACGAGCATCGCTGGATCGACCGTACCACCTACTACGACTGGCCGACGACATGGAAGATGGTGCACGAGATACATCCGACGGCCTGCATCGAAAGCGATGTCGGACCTGACGTCCGCTGGGGCGGAAACGAGATGGGCTTCGGCGGGCCCGAATGCTGGGCGGCGTACGATCCGAAGAGCTTCCAGCCCGGCAAGGTGGCGATGCCGGGCGACTGCCAGAACGTGCGCGACGCATTCCTCGGCACGCGCAACGGCAAGGCATGGATGCCCGCCGAGTTCGACGTGTCGCTGCGTCCGGGCTGGTTCTACCATCCGGGCGAGGACGGACGCGCAAAGGATCCTGAGCATCTCATGGACATCTACTTCTCGTCGACCGGAAACGGCGGAATGATGAACATCGGGCTCCAGCCCGACAGGAAGGGCCGCATCCACCCCGACGACGTGAAGAAGCTCAAGGCCTTCGGTGACGAACTCGAGAAGATGCTGTCGAACGACTTCGCGAAGGACGCGGAGGCGAGGCGCACGGACGACGGCGTGGAGCTTGTGTTTGCGCGCGAGGTTGAGTTCAACGTGGTGCGCCTCATGGAGGACTGCCGCTTCGGACAGCGCATCGACGACTTTTCGGTGGAATATTTCGACGGAGAGTGGAAGCCGTTCGCGAAGGGCCAGGCCGTCGGCATCCGACGTCTCCTCAGGCGCGAGGAGACGGTGAAGGCGACGAAGGTGAGACTCAGGATCGTCCACTGCGAAATGACGCCGCTGCTAAAGGACTTTTCCGTCATGCGCTGCGGACTGAAGCGCAACGCGTGGTTCAAGGATTTCGAGAAGCGCTCTTTCTCAAAGGACCGCACGATCGAGGGAAGGCAGGTCAAGATAGACCTCGACCCGAACGTCGGCAAGGGGCGCTACCGCATCGACGCGGACGGCGATGGGTTCAGGATCAGCGCGTTCGACGAGGAATGCGCGCAGGCCGCGATTCGCGAACTCTGCGCGAAGCTCCGCGGCGAATCTGCCGCGGCGCCGCGTTCGCGCGTTCTCGAAGACGGCGGGACGGGTCCGTACAAGGCCGTCATGACGGAGGTGCCGGGATTCGCCGAGCACACGGTGTTCCGTCCGGCAGATATGTCTCCGTTCAATCCCGAGAAGCCCCTGCCTGTTCTCGTCTGGGGCAACGGGGCGTGCGCGAATTCTCCGATCGAGCACGCGAAATTCCTGAACGAGATCGCCTCGCACGGATACCTCGTCCTTGCGACTGGGATTTTCCCCGAGACGGACGAACCGTACCGCGGACCGATGTCGCGTCCGCAGCAGCAGATTGAATCCATCGACTGGGCGTTTGCCGCCAACGACGGCAAGGCGGGAGACGAATACTGCGGGAGAATCGACGTCAGGAACATCTGCATCGCGGGCATGTCGTGCGGCGGGCTCCAGGCGCTCCACAACTGCGCTGATCCGCGCATAACGGCGGTTATGATCTGCAACAGCGGGCTTTTCAGCGATCCGACGAAGGCGATGCCGAACATGCCGATGCCGAGGAAGGAGAAGCTCGGGGAGCTGCACTCGCCGGTCATCTACATCCTCGGCGGGAAGCCCGACATTGCCTACGGCAACGGCATGGATGATTTCCACCGCATAAACCACGTGCCGGCGATAGCGGCCAACCTGCCGGTCGGACACGGCGGAACGTACGGACAGCCCCACGGCGGGGAGTTCTCCGTGGTGGCGCGGACCTGGCTCGATTGGCAGCTCAAGGGAGACGCAGAAGCGGCCAAGATGTTTGTCGGCGAGGACTGCGGACTTGCGAAACGCCCCGGCTGGACGATCGAACGCAACGTCCTCGCGGAGTAATCGAAAGAAAATACAAATTTGCGCTTGCACTTTTCGGAAAAATAATGTATCATTCCAATTAGAAAGCGCGGATGTTGCGGTCATACGACCGTGCCGACGTTTTCTGCACAAAAAAAGGATCAAGACATGGCTACTGGAAAGAAGGCGTGCTGCACCAAGAAGTGCTGCGCCAAGAAGGCTGCCCCTGCAAAGAAGGCAGCTCCTGCGAAGAAGGCGGCCCCTGCGAAGAAGGCCGCTCCTGCGAAGAAGGCGCCGGCAAAGAAGGCGCCGGCGAAGAAGGCCGTGGCGAAGAAGGCGCCCGCGAAGAAGGCTGTGAAGAAGGCTCCTGCAAAGAAGGCGCCTGCGAAGAAGGCCGCGAAGAAGGCGAAGTGACCCGATGCGGTTCTGTGGACCGCACTGCGGCGCTTGGGGTTCGAAAAGCCCCAAGCGCCTTTTTTCTGCCCGCTCGGATTTGGTATAATACACGCAATGGGAAATGCAAGAGAGTGGTATGTTCGGACCGCAGACGGCAGCGTCTACGGACCGGCTGACGTCGCTTCGCTCGTCAGCTGGGCTGAAGACGGTAGGCTCGACGCGGACACTTCGGTGTCGAAGGACCGAGTCTCCTGGACGCCTGCGCCGCTGATGGACGAGCTTGCGATGTCGTGGCTTGTGGAGATCAAGCCGGGCAAGGTGATAGGTCCGTTCAACAGAAGGTACCTCATCGACTCCAGCGCGACCGGGGTGCTTCCGCCGGAGGCGAGGGTCTACCGCAGGCACGATATGCGCGTCGCGGACGATCCACCGCCGGCTGTCGTTGAGAAGATTGTCGAGAAGCGCGTGGAGGTTCCTGTCGAGAGGGTCGTGGTGAAGGAAGTCCCTGTCGAGAAGATAGTTGAGAAGATCGTCGAGAAGCGCGTGGAAGTTCCTGTAGAGAAGATTGTGGTGAAGGAAGTCCCCGTCGAGAAGGTTGTCGAGAAAGTCGTCGAGAAGCGCGTCGAGGTTCCGTCCGAGAAGCTTGTCGAGAAGGTCGTCGAGAAGCGCGTGGAGGTTCCGGTCGAGAAGGTCGTGGTGAAGGAAGTCCCCGTCGAGAAGATAGTTGAGAAGATCGTCGAGAAGCGCGTGGAAGTTCCCGTAGAGAAGATCGTGGTAAAGGAAGTTCCCGTCGAGAAGCTTGTCGAAAAGATCGTCGAGAAGCGCGTGGAGGTTCCGGTCGAGAAGATCGTGGAGAAGGTCGTCGTCAAGGAAGTCCCCGTCGAGAAGATTGTCGAGCGCATCGTCGAAGTCGAGCGTCCTGTCGAGGCGACGGTGGTAGAGGCGGAGGTCGTGGAGCCGAGCGACGCGGCGCCTCCGCCGCGCAAGGGCGGAATGTTCGGCGGCGCAGACAGGTCGAGGCTTGCCGCGCTTGAGGAGGCCGCGAGGCGCGAGCTTGCGGCGGCGGGAAGAAACCGTTTCGGATTATTCGGGAGGAAATGACATGAGCCAGTGGTATCTGAGGACGCAGGACGAGACCTTCGGTCCGGAGAGCATGGAGAAGCTTGTCGAATGGGCGCGCCTCGGGCGCATCCAGCCCGGGCAGGAGGTTTCCGACGACAACGAGATATGGAGACGCGTCGAGGACGTACCGTTCCTCGACATGCGCTTCTCCATAGACCTCGGGGACGGGAATCCGCGCGGGCCTTTCAACCGCGTCGCGGCGGAGGCGCTGCTCGCGAGCGGAAGGCTTCCGCCGACCGCTACGATGATCGAGACGCGCGAGCCGTTTGCGGAAGACGCGCCGGCGGAGAATGCCGACGTTCCGCCTGAGGCGCCTGCGCCGTCAGAGGAGGCCGCATCTCCCATTGTTGCAGAGGCATCGGCGCCACAGGAAGTCAAGGTCGTCGAGAAGATCGTCGAGGTTCCAGTCGAGAAGATCGTCGAAAAGGAAGTTGTCAAGGAAGTCCCCGTCGAAAAGATCGTCGAGAAGATCGTCGTCGACGAGACGCGCGTCGCCGAGCTGACGCGGCAGGTGGAGGAGGGACGGTCCCGCTCGAAGGACCTCGAGCGGCGGCTCGAGGAGGCGGAGTTGCGCGCGAAGGAGCTGCAGTCGCGAGTGGAGTCCGGCGACGCGCACGCGCGCGAGCTTGCCGAGAAGGTCGACAGCAGCGAGGCGCACGCGAGGGAGCTTGACGAGATGCTCGCCGCCGCCACGCGCGTCGCTAGCGAGAGCGAGAAGGCGTACGACGACGAGAAGTCCGCGAACGCGAAGCTGCGCGAGCAGATCGCGGCGCTTGAGGACGAGCTGAGGCGCCTGCCGCAGACGGCGAGCGAAGTCGCGGACATTCAGGCCGCGGTCTATTCGATAATGACGGGCGAGGCGGAGGAGCTCGCGGCTCTGATCGAGTTGGAGAAGAAGGAGGTCGACGAGTTCCGCCGCAGGCACCAGGAGCGCGCAGACCGTCTTCTCGAGCGCAGGCGCACGCTGCTGAAGAAGGCGGGCACCAACATCGAGGAGATGACGAAGCGGGCGCTCGTGTCGCGTCCGGAGGATCCCCGCATGGCGCGGCTTGTTAAGGAGTACGACGAGTATCGCAAGACCGCGGAGAGGCGCGCCGCGGACACGGAGCGCCAGATGCGCGAGATGACGGACCGGCTGCGCAAGAGCCAGGCGGACGCGGCGCGCGCTGAGGAAGGTGCGCGCGACGTGGCGCAGCTGCGCGCGGAGATAGAGGAACTCAAGGCGCGCCTGCAGCAGAGGGAGAAGGAACTTGTGGCGGAACGAGAGTCGTGCGAGTCTCTGCGCCGCCACCAGGCCACGAGCCAGCAGGCCCTCATGGCCCGTCTCGCCGCGCTCGAGTCGCCGTCCATCGGAACGGCTCAGTCGATGTCCACAAACCAGAGCCGCGAGGCGAAGCTCGTGAAGCTCCCGTCCTGGATGAGGCTTTCGAGATGACTGCGGCATGCGTTCTCCTCGCGGTCCTGTCGATATGGGACTATCCGGCGCGCTTCCCCGAGCACGAGAGGCTGCGCGCGGAGTTCACCCGCGCCGTGCGCGCCGGCGACGTCAAGGCGATGGAGTCCGCCGCCCGAAGCGGTGCGGAGCTCCTTCCGGACGACCCGACGTGGGCATACAACCTCGCCTGCTCGCTCGCCTACCACGAGAAGCCGGACGAGGCGCTTGACCAGCTCGACGCGGCGGTTGACCTTGGGTTTCGCGACGCCGACGCGATGGAGGCGGACGGAGACCTCAAGCGCATCTCCTCGAACCGGCGTTTCGCCGAGATCGTTAAGCGCGCGCGCGACACGCGGGAGCGCCCGATCCTGTTCGGACCGATGGCCGTCACTCCCGCGACGGGCGTCACGGGCGATTCGCTCGCGCTAGGCGAGCAGAACATGCTGTGGGACTTCGACGACGGATGCTTCGTGGCGCGGATGTCGCTTGCGCCTGGTGCGGGCGGAGGCAATGCCGGCGACCTGTACATGAACCGCGACGGCGGCCATTCGCGACTTGTCGTCACTAACTATCCCGGACTCACCGAGGTCAAGCTGGACCAGGTCGGACGCGAGCGGCACATGGACCTCGACTTCCCGAACATCAAGTTTCCGTACCCCGTCTTCGGCAACTGCAGCCGGGCGTACCTGCACGAGGTCTTCTGGCGCTCCATGCCGCGCGCGATGATGACGAGCGACACGCGGCGCCTGCGCACCATGTCCTCGCTCTACCTCTCCAACCAGATGTGGGTGTTTCCCGCGAATGCGGACTATCCTCCAGTTGGAACTAACGGAGACGTCTTTGCGTCCGTCACACCCTACTGGCTCGTCACGCAGGGACGCAGCTGGAGCGACCAGTACTACCTGCGCGCCGCCCTTGAGGCGAGCCGCTCCATGAAGCCCGAGACGAAGTCCGACGTCGTGGCGCGGCGCCTGCTCGCCCCGACGATTATGACGCTGATACGCAAGTCGCTGAAGGGTGTCGATGGCGAGGACGCGTACCTCACGGAGAAGGCGCATCCGACGTGCATGCCCGCGAACGGACACGACATGGCGCGCCTGAAGAAACTCGCTTCGGAACTCGAGCCGCGGAGCGTCCCGCCGCTTGTGCGCATCGCGCGCATGGGCGCGCCGGTGAAGGAGAAGCCGAAGTTCCCCGAGATAACCTATGTAACGCCTTTCGCGGCGGCAGTGGTGCTGCGTTCCATGGACGACGAGCGTACGTTCGACTTCGCGTTCGAGGGGGCTCCCGAGATCGCCTGCCGCATCGTGCACGACCCGGCGGGCGCGGCGAAGATCGCCGAGCAGAAAGGCGGAGCCGTGAGGCTCGTGATCGACAGGACCAAGCTCAAGGGCACGGCGCGCGTTGACCTTGCGGCGTTCGGACGCAACCCAGGCACTGGATGGGGCGCGCCGGCCTACGTGTCGTTTGCCGTGGTCGATGCCGACGCGCCGTACTACGATCCGGCGCTCGTTCCGCAGGCAGAGGTGCAATGAAGTTCGTCCTCGCTCCACTCGCCGGATTCACCGATGCGCCGTTCCGGAGGCTCTGCTTCGAGGGCGGGGCGGACCTTTCGTACACCGAGATGGTCTCCGCCGCGGGCCTTGCGCACGGTTCGTCGCCGACGCGCCACCTCATGGAGACGATGCCGGGCGAGGGGCCGGTCGCCTGCCAGCTGTTCGGAGCGAAGGAGACGGACCTCGCGTTCGCGGCGCGCGAGGTGCCGTCCGACCGCTTCGTCGAGCTGAACCTCAACGCCGGCTGTCCGATGACGAAGGTGACGCGCGAAGGGGCTGGCGCGAAGCTCGCGGAGGATCCGGAGAAGGTATACAGGCTTCTCAAGGCGATGGTGGAGAACACGCCTCTGCCGGTGACGCTAAAGACGCGGCTTGGTCCGCACCCGCGCAGCACGACGGTCTTCGAGCTTCTCGACGCGGCGGAGAAGGCGGGCGCGAAGGGCTTCATCCTGCACGCGCGCTACACTTCGCAGATGCACGGCGGCCCCGTGCATCTCGACACTCTCGCAGAGGTCGTCGGACGCGCCAAGATTCCGGTGACGGGGAACGGCAGCGTCGTGGACGCGAAGAGCGCGGCGGCGATGGCTGCGACTGGCGTGGACGCAATAATGGTCGGACGCGCGGCGCTCGCGAAGCCGGGGATTTTCGCCTTGCTGAAGGGTGCGGAAGGCGCGGGCGGAGACAATCCCGTAGAAACGCATCTCCGCTACCTCCTTGATTTCCGACGTCAGCTCGCGGAGCGCTACCCGAACGACCACATACCCTCCGAAGACGGCTTCGCGTCGGTGAAGATGCACGTACATCTGTTCCGCTACTTCGCGGGACGCCCTGGCGCGGCCGCGCTCCGCGCCCGCCTGAACAAGGTGCGGACCCTCGCCGAGATACGCGAGTGCATCAGATCCGCATTCTGCTGATTTCGTGGACTCGCGATGCCAACCTTCCGGGTGACGGCATCACACTTTAGAGGTATAGTCTGCCGGCGGAATGTGTGGTAGAATATCCAGTGAAAGGGCTAAACAGATGAAAGCATTTGCGATAACGGGACTGAAGGAAACGGGATATGTCGAGAAGGATGAGCGTCCGGTCGGAGCCGGAGAGGTCCGCCTGAAGGTCGACTATGTCGGCTTCTGCGGCAGCGATCTCAACACGTACCGCGGGCTCAATCCGCTCGTCAAGCTGCCGCGTGTTCCCGGGCACGAGATATCCGCGACGATCGTCGAGGTCGGCGCGGGGGTGCCGGACGCGTGGAAGGTCGGACAGCGCGTCGCCGTCTCGCCGTACACGAACTGCGGAATGTGCACCAGCTGCCAGAAGGGGCGACCCAACTGCTGCCGCTACAACGAGACTCTCGGCGTCCAGCGCGACGGCGCGATGCAGCCGTCCGTCGTGGTTCCGTGGACGAAGCTCTACGACGCGTCGGGTCTTTCGGCCGAGCATGTCGCGCTGGTGGAGCCGCTGACGGTCGGCGGACACGCCGCGGACCGCTCTGGTGCGATGGAGGACGACACGGCAGTTGTCATCGGATGCGGCGCCGTCGGACTTGGGGCTGTTCTTGGCCTCGCCCAGAAGAACGTCCGCCGCGTCATTGCAGTTGACGTCGATGACGAAAAACTCGCGCTCGCGCGGGAGTTTGGCGCTACGGATGTCGTGAACAGCGCGAAGGGCGACCTACACGCGGCGCTCGAGGAGATGACGGAAGGGCGCGGTCCGAACGTCGTCGTCGAGGCCGTGGGGCTCCCGGCGACGTTCCGCGCGGCGGTCGACGAGGTCGCTTTCGCCGGAACGGTCGTGTACATCGGATACGCCAAGGCGCCTGTCGAATACGAGACGAAGCTTTTCGTCCAGAAGGAGCTCGACATCCGCGGCAGCCGCAACGCGACGCCTCAGAACTTCCGCCGCGTCATCGACTTCGCCCGGCGTGGACTCTTCCCGATCGGCAAGATGCTGACGAAGGCGTACGACTTCTCCGAGGCGGGTCAGGCACTTGCGGACTGGAACGCCGCGCCCGGCAAGGTCTGCCGTTTCCTCGTCAAGGTTTCGTGAGGTGCCCATGGTCATCGACTCGCATCACCACCTGTGGCACTACACGATCGACGAGTTCGGATGGATCGCCGACGACTGCCTCCGGCGCGACTTCAATGCCGGCGACCTCGAACGGGAAATCTCGTCCGCAGGAGTCGATCGCACGATAGTCTGCGAGGCTCGCCAGTGCATCGAGGAGACCGACGCGCTGCTGAAGACTGCGGAAGAGAGCGAGGCAATCGCAGGGGTCGTCGGATGGCTTCCGATCGCGGCTGACGACTTCGCTGAAACTCTGGATCGGTATTTGTCCGCAAAGAATGGCGGGCTTGTTGGACTGAGGCACGTCGTGCAGGATGAGCCGGACGAAGAGTTCATCCTGCGCCCGGACTTCATGCGCGGCGTTCGGCGTATGCGCGGGACGGGACTCGTCTACGACATCCTCGTCTTCCAGCGTCAGCTTGCGAACGCGATAAGGTTCGTCGACGGACAGGCGGATGACCAGCAGTTTGTTCTGGACCATGTCGGCAAGCCCATGCCGGGGCGTGAGGGCGAATGGGCGACGCTCGTGTGCGAGATGGCGAAGCGCGAGAACGTCGCGTGCAAGTTCAGCGGCGTCGTCACCGAGGTGGGGAATGGATACGATTCCGTCAGACGCGTCTTCGACACGGTGCTCGAGGCGTTCGGTCCGAATCGCCTCATGTGGGGCAGCGATTGGCCTGTCGTCACGGCAAACATGGCGTACCGCGAATGGAAGGCAATGGTCGACAGGCTCGTCGCGCGGCTTTCGGAATCCGAGCGCCAGGCAATCCTCGGCGCGACGGCCGCTCGTGTCTACGGCATTTCCTCTTGACTGTAGTTTTCACACTTTCGGGCACTGTCTTGCTTTGCCCGTAAATGGTAAAATAATGACATGAAAACGAGAAACTTGCTTCGCAGAATGGCCTCTGCACTTTCAACTATCGCGCTGGCGCTCACGGCGTCCGCCGCGTATGAACTGAAATACGACTCCCCGGCCAAGGTTTGGGAGGAGGCGCTTCCGCTCGGCTCCGGATCCGTCGGCGCGATGGTCTGGGGCGGCGTCGAACACGAGGCCGTGGACCTCAACGAGGACACGGTCTGGAGCGGCTCGCCGAACTCCAACGTGAACCCGGACTTCAAGCCTCGTCTCGACGAGCTAAGGAAGGTCATCCTCGCCGGCGACTGGGAGAAGGCAAATCCCGGACGCATCCCCGGCGCGCGCAACCACGGGATGAACTACCAGTTCCCGGGCTCGCTAAAACTTGACTTCGACGGCGTGTCGGGGAAGGTCGACGGGTATCTGCGCACGCTCTCCCTTGACGATGCATTTGCGCGCGTCGCATTTGCCGCGGACGGAATCCGCCATGCCCGCGCCGCCTTCACTCCGCTCGGCAAGGGCGGTTTCGTATACATGCTCAAGGCGGACAGGAAGGGCGCGCTTGCGTTCCATGCCTCACTCAAGCGTGCGCACGAAAGCGCGGCGATCTCCATCGAAGACGGAACGCTCGTTCTTCGCGGCGTGACGTCCGACAAGGACGGCGTGCCCGGGAAGGTGCGCTACACCGTGCTCGTCAAAATTGCGGACTGCGACGGCGCGGTTTCGGCGGACGGCGAGGCGCTTCGTGTGTCCGATGCCTCGCGCGCAACGGTCTATGTCGCAATCGGAACGAACTTCAAGAGATACGACGACATCTCCGGCGATGCGGACGCCGTTGCGAAGGCTCGGCTTGCGGGACTGACGAGGTTCGACGCCAGGACGCTCTTTGCCTTTCACTGCAAGGCATACCGCGCGCAGGCCGACCGCTGCACGCTCGACCTCGGACCGGACAAGTTTCCGCAGAAGACGACGGACCTCCGCCTTGCGGATTTCGCGTCGTCGGACGATCCGTATTTTGCCGCGCTGTACTTCCGCTTCGGACGCTACCTGCTCATCTCCTGCTCGCAGCCCGGCACTCAGCCCGCGAACCTCCAGGGGCTCTGGAACAACAGCCTCACTCCGCCGTGGAGCTCGAAGTACACGGTGAACATCAACACCGAGATGAACTACTGGCCGAGCGAGGTGACGAACCTCGGCGAGCTTTCAGATCCGCTCTTCAAGATGATCGGCGAGCTTTCCGTCACCGGCGCGAAGGCGGCGGAGGAGATGTACGGCGCGAAGGGATGGGTGACGCACCACAACACGGACATCTGGCGCATTGCCGGTCCCGTCGACACATACCTCGCCTGCGGATGGTGGCCCTCCGGCGGCGGATGGCTTTCGACCCATCTCTGGGAGCACTATCTGTATACGCGCGACAGGGATTTCCTCGCGAAGTCGTATCCGATCCTCCGCGGCGCAGCGGAGTTCTACGACACGTTCGCGGTGGAGAACCCGGAGACCGGACGACTCGCGTTCATTCCGTCGAACTCCCCCGAGAACACGGCGCATGGACATCCGAATGGATTCGATCCCGTCTGCATGATGGACCATCAGATCGCGCGCGACGTCTGGAGGAACGCGATTGAGGCCGCAAAGGTGCTGGGATGCGACTCGGAATTCGCGGAGAAGCTTGGGAAACGCCTCGAAAAGCTCGAGCCGGACCGCGTCGGAAAGTGGGGACAGCTCCAGGAGTGGGGGGCGGACTTGGATAATCCTGGCGATCACCACCGCCACGTCTCGCATCTCTACGCGCTTTATCCCTCCGCGCAGATAACGCCGGAGACGCCCGAGCTCTTCAACGCCGCGCGCGTCTCGCTCGAGAAGCGAGGCGACGTCTCGACCGGATGGGCGATGGGCTGGCGCGTGTGCCTCTGGGCGCGCCTTCTCGACGGAGACCACGCCTTCAGGCTCATCCAGAACCAGCTCTCTCCGCTCGGACGCAACGCGGGCGGCGGCGGAACTTATCCCAACCTCTTCGACGCGCATCCTCCGTTCCAGATCGACGGCAACTTCGGCTGCACGGCCGGCATCGCCGAGATGCTGATGCAGAGCCACCGCGGATTCGTCGAACTGCTGCCTGCGCTTCCGAAGGCATGGCCCTCTGGCTCGGTCAAGGGACTTCGCGCGCGCGGCGGATGGACGGTCGACTTCGCGTGGAAGGACGGCGTCGTCACGGAATGCACGGTCAGGGCATCCGTCGGCGGAAAGCTCCGGCTCAAGATCAACGGCAAGATTTCCGAATACGACGTCAAGCCCGGCGCGACGATCGCGCCGTAACCCGTTGCCACCTACGCGAGGTAGCGACAGTCTACCTCGCGAGGTGTCCTTCCGGCGAATAACTCTTTGGAGTTATTGTCGCGTGAGAACGATTATGAGATAATGGAGGTGTTGGATCAAGTTGTAGTTTTCAATCAGGAAGGAAGTGTCCATGACAAAGACGACAATGTTGTGCGCGGCGACGGCCTGCGCGATGGCCCTGGAGGCGCGGGATGTATCCGGCCTCTTCTCTCCTTCGCCGGAGGAGCGTCCATATGGCGCGGTTCCGAGCGCAAGCCAGCTCTCGCGGGACGAGATGGACATAATATCCATCATCCACTTCGGCATCAACACGTTCACGGACCAGGAATGGGGCTTCGGCGGAGAGGACCCCGCGAAGTTCGATCCGGGAGACGTCGACTTCGATCTCATGATGCGCCAGGCGAAGGACGCCGGAATAGACGGCATCATCTTCGTCGCGAAGCATCACGACGGATTCTGCCTGTGGCCCACGAAGACGACCGAGTACAACATCACGAAGTCGCCTTACAAGGGCGGCAAGGGCGACATGGTGCGCGACGCGATCGACGCGGCGAGGCGCCAGGGACTGAGAACCGCAGTGTACTGCTCGCCGTGGGACCGCAACACCGCGCTCTACGGAAAGCCGGAGTACATCAGGATGTTCCGAGAGCAGGTGAAGGAGCTGCTCACCGGATACGGCGAGATGTTCGAGATGTGGTTCGACGGGGCGAACGGAGGCGACGGATGGTACGGCGGCGCGAAGGAGCACCGCTGGATCGACCGCACCACATACTACGACTGGCCGACGACATGGAAGATGGTGCATGAGATACACCCTACGGCCTGCATTGAAAGCGACGTCGGACCCGATGTCCGCTGGGGCGGAAACGAGATGGGCTTCGGCGGACCCGAATGCTGGGCGGCGTACGATCCGAAGAGCTTCCAGCCCGGCAAGGTGGCGATGCCGGGCGACTGCCAGAATGTGCGCGACGCGTTCCTCGGCACGCGCAACGGAAAGACTTGGATGCCCGCCGAGTTCGACGTGTCGCTGCGCCCGGGCTGGTTCTACCATCCAGGAGAGGACGGACGAGCAAAGGATCCGGAGCATTTGATGGACATCTACTTCTCGTCGACCGGAAACGGCGGAATGATGAACATCGGACTCCAGCCCGACAGGAAGGGCCGCATCCACCCCGACGACGTGAAGAAGCTCAAGACCTTCGGCGACGAGCTGGAGAAGATGCTGTCGAACGACTTCGCGAAGGATGCGGAGGTGACGCGAACGGACGACGGCGTGGAGCTGGCGTTTGCGCGCGAGGTCGAGTTCAACGTGGTGCGCCTAATGGAGGACTGCCGCTACGGACAGCGCATCGACGATTTCGCGGTGGACTATTTCGACGGAGAGTGGAAGCCGTTCGCGAAGGGCCAGGCCGTCGGCATCCGCCGTCTCCTCAGGCGAGAGGAGACGGTGAAGGCGACGAAGGTGAGACTCAGGATCGTCCACTGCGAAATGACGCCGCTGCTAAAGGACTTTTCCGTCATGCGCTGCGGATTGAAGCGCAACGCGTGGTTCAAGGATTTCGAGAAGCGCTCGTTCTCCAAGGACCGCACGATCGAGGGAAGGCAGGTAAAGATAGACCTAGACCCGAACGTCGGCAAGGGCCGCTACCGCATCGACGCGGACGGCGAAGGCTTCAGAATCAGCGCGTTCGACGAGGAATGTGCACAGGCCGCCATTCGCGAACTCTGCGCGAAGCTCCGCGGCGAATCTGCCGCGGCGCCGCGCTCGCGCGTTCTCGAAGACGGCGGGACGGGTCCGTACAAGGCAGTCATGACGGAGGTGCCGGGATTCGCCGAGCACACGGTGTTCCGTCCGGCGGACATGTCGCCGTTCAATCCCGACAAGCCTCTGCCTGTTCTCGTCTGGGGCAACGGGGCGTGCGCGAATTCTCCAATAGAGCACGCGAAATTCCTGAACGAGATCGCGTCGCACGGATACCTCGTTCTCGCGACGGGAATCTTCCCCGAGACGGACGAGCCGTACCGCGGGCCGATGTCGCGTCCGGAGCAGCAGATCGAGTCCATCGACTGGGCGTTCGCCGCGCAAGACGGCGCGGCGGGCGACGAATACTGCGGGAGAATCGATGTGAAGAAAATCTGCATCGCCGGAATGTCGTGCGGCGGGCTCCAGGCACTCCACAACTGCGCCGACCCGCGCGGAACTGCTGTTATGATATGCAACAGCGGACTTTTCAGCGATCCGTCGAAGGCGATGCCGAACATGCCTATGCCGCGCAAGGAGAAGCTCAAGGAGCTGCACTCGCCGGTCATCTACATTCTCGGTGGAGAGCCTGACATCGCATACGGCAACGGCATGGACGATTTCCACCGCATAAACCATGTGCCGGCGATAGCGGCGAACCTTCCCGTCGGACACGGCGGAACGTACGGGCAGCCCCATGGCGGAGAGTTCGCGGTCGTGGCGAGGACCTGGCTCGACTGGCAGCTCAAGGGCGACGCGGAGGCGTCGAAGATGTTTGTCGGCGAGAACTGCGGACTTGCCAAGCGTCCGGGCTGGACGATAGAGCGCAACGCCCTCGCGACTCATCTTCAAGAGGGACGCGCCTCTAAAGTCCCGTGGCAGGACGAGTCGGTGTCGTCGATCAACAGGCTGCCGGCGCGGAGCGCGGTGAGGCCGTGTTCAAAGGACGGACGCGAATACGTCCTTTCCCTCGACGGCGAATGGGACTTCGAGTGGAAGAACGGAGACGAGCGCCGCAAGGGGAAGATCAACGTGCCGGGATGCTGGCAGCTGCAGGGCGAGTACGATCCGCCGCAGTACACGAACATGACGTATCCGTTCGCGTTCGATCCGCCGAACGTGGAGAGCGAACCGCCCGCGTGGTGGACGGCGCACCGCTTCAGGAATCCGCACGGCATCTATCGCCGTTCGTTCCGCGTGCCGACCGAATGGCGCGGACGCGACGTGACGCTCCGACTGAACGGCTATTCAAGCGCCGTGTTTGTGCGGCTTAACGGACGCGACGTGGGCTATGGCGAGGACGGGCGGCTTCCGAGCGAATGGGACCTCACGCCATATCTCGCGGACGGTGAGAACGCGCTTGAGATCGAGGTGCTCAAGTTATCCGACGGATCATATCTTGAGGATCAGGATTTCTGGCGACTGAGCGGGCTGTTCAGGTCCGTCGAGCTCGTCGGCGAGGCGAGGAACGGACTGCGCGAATTCTCTGTTGCGGCAGAGCTTTCGGACGATTATTCTCTGACAGAGGTTTCTGTATCGGCGGACGGCTGCGCTGACTATGAATGGGAGATTTACAGTCCCGATGGAATTCTTGTCGGCGCGGCGAAGGGCGGGCAGAAGATAACTGTCGCGAGTCCACGTCTCTGGAAGGGCGGAGATGGAGTCCTCTACAAGGCCGTCGTAAAGGCGCACGGAGATGTGTTTGAAAGGCGCTTCGGCATCCGCAGGGTTTCGATTGAAGACGGCGTGCTCAAGGTCAACGGCGAGCGAATCGTCATTCACGGCGTCGACCGACATGAGATGAGTCCGTACGGCGGCTACGCGATGACGAAGGCAGAGATGGAGCGCGACATCGCGGTGATGAAGGAATACGGAATCAACGCCGTGCGCACAAGTCACTATCCGAACGATTCGTACTGGTACGATCTTTGCGATGAGAACGGCATATTCGTAGTGGCCGAGGCGAATGTCGAGTGCCACGGAAGCGGACATCCACTCGGGACGGAAACGATGTCGCACCGTCCGAGCTGGCGCGCAGCGATTGTGGAGCGCAACCTCAGGCAGGTCGCCGTGCTGAAAGACCATCCGTCGATCATTGTCTGGAGCCTCGGCAACGAAAACGGGAAAGGGCAGAACATGATCGCCGCCTACCATGCGGTCAAGGCGGCGGATCCGACGCGCCCTGTCCAGTACGAAGGGGTGCTGAATCCGTACCACGAGCAGAAGTTCGACGTGGAGGGAACGGACATCATCTGTCCGATGTATGAACATCCCGATTCGATCAGGAAGGCTCTGGCGAAGTTCAAGTCGCGTCCGTACATTCTGTGCGAGTTCTGCCATTCGATGGGCAATGCCGACGGAAACTTCGGCGAGTACATGTCGCTAATCGACGAGTTTCCGAATTTCCAGGGCGGCTTCATCTGGGACTTCGCAGACCAGGGACTTTGCGCGAACAAAGACAGCGGTGTGAGTGGCGCAGAGAGTGAGCGTAGCGTAGGGAGCGAAGCCACGAACCTCCTTTACGGTGGCGACTTCGGCGATCAACCGAACGACGGGGCGTTCTGCTGCAACGGTGTTTTCGACGCCTTCAGGCGTCCGCATCCTGGCGCGTACGAAGTCGCGTGGTGGTATCGCGGCAAATCGCACTGCGCCACGGCCGAAAGGCTGCGCGCCGCCGCGCGTTCCGCCGGACGCGGCGGATGTGCCGCGCCGGCGTCTCGGGTCGAGGAGGTGCTTGCTTCCATGCGCATGAACTTCTGGCGCGCGCCGACGGCGAGCGATAGCGGATGGAACATGCCACGCGTCTGCGAACCATGGCGGAAGGCGACCGAATCGCAGACGCTTCCGGAGGGATGCTCGACGAATCTTGTCGTCCGCTCCATCGGCGGCGGTGCGCGTGAAGTCGAGTTCTCCGTCACCGTTCCGGAGTCCTCGCCTGTGATTCCACGAGTCGGTTTGACGTTCAGAGTAAGGCGCAACGGCGACGACGCTGTGTCGTGGCACGGACGCGGCCCGTGGGAGAACTATCCCGACAGGAAGGATTCCGCCGAAGTCGGCGACTGGGCGATGAGCCTTGCGGAACTGAACGACAGCCGCTATATCCGTCCCTGCGAGATGGGCTACAGAACGGACGTCACGCGTCTTTGCGTCGCTGGTTTTGAATTCTCCGGCGAGGGCTTCGGATTCAACGTGTGGCCGTGGACGCAGAAGGACCTTGAGAAGGCGCGTCATGTCGAAGAACTTGTGGAAGATCCCGAGTGGCTGACAGTCAACATCGACTGCGCCATGATGGGCGTGGGCGGGGACGACGCGTGGGGCGCGCGTCCGCACGCGTCGTATCTTCTCAAAGGCGCGAAGACATACACGCTGAAATTTACGGTCCCCGAATGGGGGGTTCCCTGTCGCGGGCAAATCGTGTATAATTGACGGCATAAGAATGGAGAAACCAAAATGAAAAAGTCATTTGTATTGTCGTTGGTCATGATTGCCACGGGGGTTGCAGCTGCGGATGTCGCGGTGAAGGGCCCGGACGGGCGTCTCGAGTTCCGTCTCAGGTCGGAGAACGGCGCGCCGCAGTGGAGCGCCGCGTACGACGGACGGTCCGTCGCGGAATGGTCTCCGCTCGGACTCGTGACCGAATACGGCGACTTCACGAAGGGCGTGAAGCTTGGCGAGGCGAAGAAGGGGCGCTTCCGCGATGCGTACACCCTGCCGCAGGGCAAGCGATCAAAGGTCAAGGTGGAAATGAACATGGCCGTCGTGCCGCTGCTCGCGGGCAACGCGAAGCTTGGCTTCGAGGTGCGTGTCGGAAAGAACGACCTCGCGTTTCGGTACTTCGTCGAGAAGGCGACTATGGTGCGTCGCGAGGCGACTGGCTTCGCGTTCGCCTCCGGCGCGAAGATGTTCGCGACGCAGCAGTCCAAGCCGATGACAGGCTTCGCCAAGACGAAGCCAAGCTACGAGGAGACGTACGTCTACGACGCGGAGCTCGGCACGAAGTCCGGTAGCGGTGAGGGCTGGACGTTTCCGATGCTGATGCGCATTCCTGGTGCGGACGGGGCGAGGGACCTCTGGGCGCTCGTGTCCGAAACCGGGACTGACGGGAACTACTGCGGCTGCAGGCTTGCGGACTGGGAGAATGGGGCTTTTCGCGTTGCGTTCCCGATGCCGGGCGAGGCGCGTGGAAAGGGCTCCGTCGAGCCGAAATGCGCGGCGAAGACTTCTACCCCGTGGCGCACGCTGACGGTCGGCGACTCGCTCGCCCCGATTGTCGAGACGACGATTGCGTATGACGTCGTGAAGCCCGTCGTCCCCGCGCCGAAGAAGCCGTACAAGTTCGGACGCGGCTCGTGGAGCTGGATCGTGTGGGACGACGCGTCGATGAACGCGGCGGACCAGCGCAAGTTCATCGACCTCGCGGCGGAGATGGGGTGGGAGCACATCCTAATCGACGCGTTCTGGGACCGTATCCCCGCCGAGGAGTTTGATGCGCTTCTCGCGTATGCGAAGGAAAGGAAGGTCGCCGTCTACCTCTGGTACAACTCGAACGGAGACTGGAACGACGCGCCGCAGACGCCGAAGGACAGGTTCGTGACGCGCGAGTCGACGGAGAAGGAGATGGCGTGGCTCGAGTCGAAGGGCGTGCGCGGCGTCAAGGTCGACTTCTGGGGCGGAGACAAGCAGTTCGTCATCGCGAAGTACTGCGAGCTCTTTGAAATCGCCAACAAGCACCACATACAGGTGATTGTCCATGGCTGCACGCTGCCGCGCGGATGGGAGAGGATGTATCCGAACTTCGTCGGTGCGGAGGCTCTCCTCGCAAGCGAGAACGCGAAGTTCTCTAACTGGGGAATGGGCTTGACGCCGCAGTGGGCGGCGACGCATCCGTTCTGCCGCAACGCCTTCGCGATCGCGGAGTATGGTCCGGTGTTCCTTAACAAGTTCCTGCGCGCGGACAACAAGTCGGGCGTGAAGAGGA
>JAEEGF010315296.1_pt1 | contig 19554 bp, 14 predicted proteins | sample 9134171 | NCBI WGS metagenome assembly JAEEGF01 (sample SAMN16246542, study PRJNA631951) | gut metagenome | biome: gut microbiome; feature: rumen; material: AP-attached | host: Bos | place: Iran: Karaj | collected 2018-10
AGGGAACATCGTCGGCCACACCGCCACCTTCCGCATCTACCCCAGGAAGGGGAAGGCCGGCAAGAGGATCGCAAGGCTCATCGACTCGCCCAACCTTCCGGAAGGCGAGGCCGTGTTCACCGTCACCGAAGACGGTATTAAGGACTGAATTCTAATGGGGGGCGTGTCCCCCCAATACTTCTTCGAGCTCTCCGGCGAGTCGAAAGACATGCCCAAGGCGGAGGTCTCCGGCTGCCTCGGAGCGGTGGCGGAAACCTTCGACATCGTTTCCTCAGGGCCCGGCTACGTGGTCGCCTCGTTCGACGAGCGTTTCTTCGGGGAGGTCGCCGACCGCATATCGCTGACCCACAGCCTCGGGCGCTACCTGGGCGAGTACGACCCCGACGACGTCTCCGGCCTGGAGTCGGCGGAGCTTCCGGAGGGGACGTTCGCCGTCCGCGGGAAGAGGTTCGAGGGGATGATGAGGGACGTGGACTCCCAGGAGCTGGTCCGCAAGATTGGCGGGATCCTATCGCGCTCCAACGACGTGGACCTGAAGGACCCCGACTTCGTCGTCAAGATGCACATGAGCGACAAGGTGCGCCTGTTCATCGAGGACAGGGTGACCGACACCGACCTCTTGGAGAAGAGGAAGGTCAGCGAGAGGCCGTTCTTCTCCCCCATATCCCTGCACCCCAAATATGCCCGGGCGCTCATCAACATGACCCGCGTCAAGACCGGAGGGACTGTGTTGGATCCTTTCTGCGGGACCGGGGGCATCGTGATCGAGGCGGCCGCCATGGGCATGAGGGCCGTCGCATCGGACTTCGACGAGGAGATGATCGCAGGATGCCGGGAGAACATGGACTTCTACGGGTACAGGCTCGAGGACTTCGACGTCGTGGACATCGGCGACATCGGCGAAAGGTTCCCGGACATGGACGCGGTATGCACCGACCCGCCTTACGGGAGATCCACCAAGACCGGCGGGGAGGACGTCGAAGAGATATACCGCCGTGCGGGAAAATCGATACCCGAGGCCCTGCGTCCCGGAGCCCGCGCCGGAGTGGTGCTCCCCCATCCTGCGGAGTTCCCGGGGATGGAGCTGGAGGGCATGTACGTCCAAAGGGTCCACGGCTCCCTTTCCCGCCATTATCACGTTTTCAAGAGCCTCCGCGCATGAGCGGGACGTATCATCCTATATCTACCCGCTAACGACATTCACTTCCGGTCCGGCGTCTTGGTGCCGGCCCCGGAGTTGCGCACATGAGAGCAGACGCCATTAGGGCGATGGCCGCCGTCATCGCCGTGACAGCCATGGCCTTGGCGGCCGTGCCGTTCCTGCCGGCCGACGCGGATACCGTCACGGTCGACGGGATCGAATACGAACTGAAAGAAGCCGGCGGGGTGAGGTCCGCCATCGTCTCGACGGAATCGCTGTCGGGGGAAGTCGTCATTCCCTCGCATGTGGAGAAGGACGGGAAGCAATACACTGTGACCGGATTGTCCAAGACCCTCAGGAACAACCAGTCGGTCACGTCGGTGTCTCTGCCGCCAACCATAGTCTCCCTCGACCCTTACTGCTTCAGCGGATGCTCGAAACTCACGCATGTGACGGCGGACGGGGTGCTGTCCATCCCGTCCCAATGCTTCAGCAGATGCGCCTCGCTGGAAAGCGTCCACGCCTCCTCGGCCACATCCGTGGGAGGGAACGCCTTCGACGGCTGCGCCTCGCTATCAGATTTGGTCATCGGGACGCCCGAGGCGGTATCCGACTACGCCTTCCGCGGCTGCTCCAAGCTGACGTCGTTCGAACTGAATGGCAGAACCGTGCTGGGGACGGCGCCCTTCGCCAACAGCGGGATCAAGGAGCCGATCGTATGCGGAGGGCTGCTCGTCTACGTGCCGGCCGACGTCGGCGCCTATGTCATCCCTCCGGAAATCGTGACTGTCGGCGCGGGCGCGTTCTATGGGGTCGCCTTGGGATCCCTCCATGTTCCCGGGACCGTCCTGACCGTCAGCGACTACGGGTTCTACTGCTCCAAGATCAGATCGATAGAGTTCGACCCGGAGGTCGCCGGGATCGGGAACTACGCCTTCGCCGACGTCGCCGCCAACAGCTCGGCTCTCGAGAGCGTCGTCCTTCCGACGGCCATCACGTACATCGGGGAGGGGGCGTTCCAGAACTGCACCTCGCTGAAGTCCATATACATCCCGAAGGAGATCGCGATGATCGACAAGGACGCCTTCAACAAGTGCACGGCACTGGAATCCGTGGACATAAGCTCGGCGACCATGTTCGGCGACACCGTGTTCTCCGGCTGCTCCTCCCTGCGGAGCTTCGTCTTCCCCGAGGGATGCATCCCAGGAGCGGGGATGTTCAGGGAATGCAAATCCCTCGTGTCCGTAGGGCTCTGCAACTCCATCACGGACATACCCGACTACATGTTCTACAAATGCTCCAGCATGACGTCCTTCGAGATACCGGGGCAGGTGAGGGCCATCGGCAAGTACGCCCTGTCCGAGGCCGCCATCGCCGAGATAACGATCCCCTCCACCATCAGCCCGGACGGCATCGACAAGCACGCTTTCAGGGCCTGCCAGTCGCTCAGGAAGGTCACGTTCATGGGCCCGCTGGTCAACATCCCGGACTACTGCTTCTTCGGATGCAGGGCCTTGGAGTCCATAGACATCCATGGGATGGTCACGACGTCCAACAGCAACGCGTTCAACAACACCGGCGCCTTGAAAGAGATCATCGTGCGCACCGGCACCCCGTTCGGCGACACGGTCATGTTCGACGGCTCGTCCACCAAGGCCCTCTGCAAGAAGGATGCCGCGAACGGGTGCACATACGTCGACGTCAAGGTCCCCGCTGGACCTGGATATGACAGCAAGAAAGTTCTGCTCTCCGCGGATTCCGGCAGGATATCGGTCGACGGCTCTTACGCAGGATTCGCATGGTCCGCGCTGGATTCCGTGCTGTCCAAAGGCGGGAGCTTCTCCTCGTCCAACCCCGATATCCGCATGGAGTCCGGATCGGTTTACCGCGGGACCGAGCTGCTCTACGTGTCCCCTAACACATCCGAGCCGACGGTGAAGGAGGGGACGTCCACGGTCCTCCCGATGGCCGTCCGCTCCCTCAAAAACGCCGACTCCTTGTCGATCCCGGAGTCTGTTACGGAGATACGCACAGGCGGGATATCCGCCCCGGAGCTCAAGCACCTGGTCGTATACGGTTCCCCGACGACCGTCGAAGGCTCCCTGTCCTCCCCCGACGCGAAGGCCTATTTCAAAGAAGGGAGGCACGACCCCTCCGTGAGCGCCGGGATGCCGCTGTCCGGGTACTTCGTCGACGCAGAAGGCGGACGCGTGCTGTTCACCATAGACGACGCATGGCATTCCACCTTCAAGTCCTACATGAGCGGGAGGGACGTAGGGTTCGAGGTCGGCCTGATGGAAGGCTACACCGAATCCGAGGTCTCCGCGACCGTCGGCGGCAAGGCCGTCCCGACGGAATCCGGTAGGTTCGTCCTCCGCGACGTGTCACGGGACATGGAAGTCGTCGTCTCCGGGATCAGGCTGAACACCTACGAAATCGTCTGCGACGAGGGGAAGGGGTTCTCCTCCAGCGTCTCCAAGCGCGACGGCGTGATCCATGGCGAGGAGGTCCTCCTCGGGATCCGCGCCCTGCCAGGATATTCCATGTCCGAATCCTTCGCCGTGAGGATCGACGGAAGCGAGGGCGTCCCGTTCCATTACGAAGACGGGTACGCGGTCTACAGATTCATCGCGTCAAAAGACGTGCGCGTGACCGTGGAGGGCGTCGTTCCGAACGCTGCCCACGTAGTCAGGTTCGACTCCGGCGGAGGGTCCTCGGTCCCCTCGCAGAGCGTCCTTGAAGGCGCCTCCGCGTCCATCCCGGAAAACCCGTCGAGGCCTGGGCACTCCTTCCTCGGATGGTTCGACTCGCCCGGCCTCGGCTCCCCGTACGGGTTCGGGCCGGTGACGGGGGACACCGTCGTCTACGCCAAATGGGCGGACGACAGGGACGGAAGATTCCAAGTGACGTTCTCGGCTGACGGCGGGTACGTCACGGCGTACGCCAACGGCTCGTCCGATCCCCTCCCATCCGGGACCAAGATCCCCTCCGGGTCATACGTCGTCATGGTCTTCCATCCGGACGAGGGGCGCGAGGCGGTGCAATGGATGGTGAACGGGACCCCCGAGCGCGACTGCTCGCCCGAGCGCATGTTCGTCATGGACGGCGACCTCTCAGTGTCCGTGTCCTCCGAATACTACGCCACGGGTTCTTTCATCAACTCCGCCGGCTTCGACACCCCCACGGCCGACGACTACGTCCAATCCTGGGAGTTCGGAAGGGGCGGCACCACCGGCGCCTCCTTCAGGAACATGGTTTACTCGCCGGCGGTGATCGGCGGGTTCGTCTATGCGAAGAACGACAACGTCCTCCTGAAGATAGACGCGGACGACGGCAGGCTGGTCAAGAGCGTGGAAACCGCGCCGTCGTTCAGCGGATTCTACGAGTACCTGGCGGTCGGGAACGGGCTGATCCTGGACGGGATCACCGGCAAGGTGTTCGACACGGACCTGGAGCAGAAGTTCGTCCTTTCCGCCAAGTCCGCCAAGACATTCTACTACGAAGGCCGCTTCTACGTCGAGACCCCAGCCGGGACCAGCTGTTACGCCGCGGAGGACGAGGACCCGCGCGACGGCGCCAACATCCAGCGCCCCATATGGACTAAGGACACGGGAAGCTTCGTCACCGCGTACGAGGGCGGGACCTCGATGCTTTTCCACGAAGGCTTCGTGATGGTCTGCGGATTCGACTCCGACGGCTCCATATACCTCCAGACGAGCGACGCGGCCACCGGGGAGAGGATAGACAGGATATACATCCCGCAGTTCCAGGGCCAATTCACGAACAAGGGCTACATCGACATCTCGGAAGGATACGCTACTGTCACCACTTATGCGGCCGGGCTCTTCGAGTTCAGCCCGGAACGCATCTACAACGTGGCATCGGTCAGGATAGGCGAGGACGGCGTATTCGACCACGCCACTCTGAAGGTCAGGTCCAACGGGACCGACGGCGGGTTCAGCACCGCCCTGATCGTCAGCGGAGGCCTGGGGTACGTGTCGTCCGGAGGGACGTTCACGGTCTACGACATGGAGACCATGGAGCCCGTAGCCAGCAAGAGGAACGGCATGCTGTACAACCACGGAAGCATGGCCATATCGACCGGGCACCCGGGGAAGGTCTACGCCTACATCATACCTTACAACGCATCCTCCGACCTATACGTCGTGGAGCACGACCTGGCCTCGAATTCCCTCTCCATCGACAGGATGGAGAATGTGGCCGCCAGCCAGTACTCCAGCCAGCAGGTCCATTTCCTCGCAGACGGCGGGATAGTGTACACCAACGACAGCGGCAAGCTGTTCTGCATCAGGCATGACGTCCCGGTGCAATCCGTAGTCCTTGACAAGACTACAGCGGCCATGGCCGTCGGAGATGCGATGGACCTGGATGCCACCTTCCTCCCGGAGACCGCCGGGATCAGGACCCTCTCCTGGACAAGCGACGACGAGTCCGTCGCCACGGTCCAGGACGGAAAGGTGACCGCAGTCGCGGACGGGACCGCGCGCATAACCGCGACATCCTCCAACGGGCGCGTCGCGACCTGCGAAGTGACCGTAGGGGCGACGTCCTTCACGATAACGTGGAAGAACTGGGACGGAAGCGTCATCGGCGTGAGCACGGTAGAGGAAGGCGCGACGCCGACGTATTCCGGACAGGAGCCCGCGAGGGAGCCTGACGAGGCCGGCGTCTACGAGTTCTCCGGCTGGGTTCCAGCCTTGGCTCCCGCCTATGGGGACGCCGTCTACACGGCCGAATTCAGCGTTTCGCCTAGATTGTACACTATAGTCTACGTTCCAGGAGACTATGGGACGTTCGTACCTCAGGAGCATCCCGCATCCTACGGATCCCCCGTGCCCGCGTTCGAAGGGGCGCCGACGGGGCAGGAAGGATACTCGTTCGCCGGATGGTCCCCTGAACCCCCGGCCTCCGTCTCCGGGAATATGACCTTCACCGCGATGTGGAATCCCGAATCTTACCTTGTGACGTACCTTGTGGACGGAATCCAGATCGGAGACTCCGAAGAGCACGCCTGCGGGGAGACGGTGACGGTCCGCGAGAGATACGTGAAGGAAGGATACGACGTAACGGACTGGTCGACGTCCGGCGTGGAAGTCTCCGGAGGCACCTTCGTGATGCCTGCGAAGACCATAGTCTTCACAGCGGAGTCGTCCGTCAAGACGTACGTCGTGACATGGAAAGACTGGGACGGAAGCGTAATCGCAACGTCCACTGTGGAGCATGGCGAGGTCCCCTCATGCGCCGCGCCGTCCAGGGAGCCTGACGTCCAATACACGTATGCGTTCTCGGGATGGACTCCCGAGGTGGTGGCAGCCGCCGGAGATGCGGAGTACGTCGCAGATTACGAAATAACAATCAGAAACTACACTATCAGATACCTTCCCGGGACGTACGGCACCTTCGTCCCCCAGGAGTCGTCCGCTCCCTACGGGTCTCCCGCGCCCGCGTTCGAAGGGACGCCGACGGGACAGGACGGGCACAGGTTCGCGGGATGGTCCCCGGACCTGCAGACCGTCACGGGAGACGCCGACTACGTGGCGCAATGGGCCGCCGAAGGATACGCCGTCATATACCTCGTCGACGGCGTCCAGGCCGGAGTGGCCGAGACGCATCCCTTCGGGGAGGAGGTGGCCGTCCGCGAGAAGCACGTGAAAGAAGGCTTCGAAGTGAGCGAATGGTCCACGGACGACGTCGATGTCGTCGACGGCAGGTTCTCCATGCCGGCCAACGACGTCGTGTTCGAGGCGGAATCCTCGCCGATAGTCTATACGATCACATGGAAGGGCTGGGACGGCGCCGTACTCCTTCAGAACGAGGCCGCCTACGGCTCGGTCCCCTCCTATCCGGGGCCGGATCCGTCCAGGCCTTCCGAGGAAGAGACGGAATACAGGTTCGCAGGATGGTCCCCGGAGCCTGCCCCCGCCGTCGGAGACGCGGAATACGTCGCGACGTTCGACTCCTTCCCCATGACCTGCACAATATCCTATCTTCCTGGAGACCTCGGGTCGTTCGACGCCCAGACCTACGACGTCCCGTACGGCTCCGGCACCCCCGCCTTCGAAGGCGTCCCTACAGGAAAAGACGGATATGCCTTCGCGGGATGGTCCCCGGAGCCGGCCGCCGTGGTGACCGGAGACGCGGAATACGTCGCCGTATTCAGCAAGACCGGAGGGGAGTTCACCGTTAGATACCTGCCTGGAGCCCACGGGACGTTCTCCGTGCAGACGTTCTCAGTGATTTCAGGCGAATCTACCCCCGCGTTCGTAGGGACTCCTTCCGGAGACGCCGGATACAGGTTCGCAGGATGGTCTCCCGAAGTCTTCGACGTCGTCGCGGGAGACGCCGATTACGAAGCCACATGGGTGGCAGAAGCCTACGAAGTGACCTACGAGGTCGACGGAACGAGGGTCTGGGATCCTGAGACGCACCTTTGCGGAGAGACCGTTTCCGTGCGCGAGAGATATGTGAAGGAAGGCTTCGAGGTCAGCGGATGGACTGCGGACGGCATCGAGGCGATCGACGGAAGCTTCGTCATGCCCGCCCGGGACGTGAAGTTCGAGGCGGTATCCACACCTGTGGAATACACGGTTACCTGGAAGGACTGGGACGGCACCGTCCTCACAGAATCCCGTGCCCGTCACGGCGAGACGCCCGCCTTCCCGGGAGACCTCCCGTCCAGAGACGGATACGCCTTCGCAGGATGGTCCCCGGAGCCGGCTGCATGCCTAGAAGATGCCGACTACACGGCGGTCTACGAGAGGATCGAAAACCAATTCTCCGTGATATGGAAGGATTGGGACGGCACCGTGCTCCATACCATGACCGTGAGATACGGGGTGATGCCCGCATACCCGTTCAAGAACCCGACGAGGGCCTCCGACGGCGTGTACGACTACACGTTCAAGGGATGGCGCCCTGCGGTCTCCGCCGCCACGTCCGACAAGGAATACATGGCCGAATACTCCAGGACCGAGGTGCACGTCCCGGTGAAGGTCTCCGGAGTCACTCTGGACAAGACGTCGGTCGTCCTGGGCCCAGGCTGCTCCGCCATCCTGAAAGCGACGGTCCTCCCTTCGGACGCCGAGGAGAAGGGTTTGACGTGGAGCTCCGACAGGCCGGAAGTGGCGTCCGTGGACGCGGATGGAAAGGTGTCCGCCATCGGCCCGGGGACGGCGCACGTCAAGGCCGTGACTACGGACGGGGGTTTCTCCGCATCCTGCTATGTCTCCGTCACCTCATACGAATATTCGACAAAGGACGGGGTGGTGTCAGCAGAAATGGCAGATGCGATGGCCTCGACCGCCTCGCCTGGACGGATCTTCACCGTATCCGCCCCTGGCCAGAGGATCTCGGTCCCCGCGGAATGCATGAGCGCCCTGGGCGGGTCGGGATGCTCCATGAGGCTCCTGACAGGCGACGGTACCTCCGTCGTCCTGGACTCGGACGCGTTGAAGGCCGCAGGATCGAAAGTGGGAACTGTCGCCGTCTCCGTCGGCACGTCCTGCCCCGAGCTGGCCGCCAAGGTCCCCTCGGGAGCGGTAGTGAGGGACGTGTCCGTATCGGGCGGGGCCGTCCCGGTCACGGTGTCGGTGCCGTTCTCCGGATCCGGACCCGTACAGGCCTCCGCGCTGATCGACGGGAAGGCCATGGCGCTGCCCGCGACGGTCTCCTCCGGAAAGGCAGAAGTGAAGCTGCCGTCCGCGGCTCCTGTGGCGGTCTATGTCCCCGAGCCGGAGCCTGAACCAGAAGAAAAGTACGACATCACTCCCCACCTGATAGCCGGGTGCGTCATCGCCGTCCTTGCGGTCATAGCCGCGGCCGTGCTTCTCAGGAAGAAGGGATGAAACACGGACGGGGGCAGGATTCCGAGGGCCCCCGTCCTTTCTTATTATCTCCAGACACGATTCCCAGACATGATTGGCAAGCAGGTCATCCGCACCGGAAGGAGATGGGAGTTCGACGAGCTTCTGGAGTTCCTGCGGGAGCAGTGGGACGAATGCTTCAGCCCCAAGCCGCAGAAGTTCGACCGCCGGCCAGTGATAGGCACGTACATGGTCCTTCCGGCCACCCGCAGGTACTGCGTCATGGCCTACATCAACTCCAAAGGCGTGGCCTTGATAACGTATCCAACCGACGAAGAGTTCGCCGTGAGGCTCATGGACGACATACCCAAGAAAAGCGTCCTGAGCGGCATAGCCGCCATATCCCGCTCCCTGGACAGGGAAAAGGAAAGGAGGGGTCCCGCCGAGGACGCCCTGCTGAAATACGCTGAATATATCAGACGCCTGCTGGAAGGGGACGATTAAAATAGGCATGTTTTTTTAATAAGTCGCCTTACGAGGAATCCGATATGACCGTCAAACAATACCTTCTCGACAGGATTGCCAAAGGAACCATCCACATGGCGCTCATCGATCCTGACAAACAGCCGGCCGAAGAAGCCGGAAGGATCGCCAAGAGGATGAAGGACGCAGGCACGGACGCGGTCATGATCGGAGGCTCCACCGGAGTCACCACCAAGAATCTCACCGCCACCGCCAAGGCGATAAAGGAGATGTCCGGGCTGCCAGTCATATACTTCCCCGGAGGGCCGGATGCGATGAGCACCGAGGTCGACTGCATCCTGTTCATGTCCATGATGAACAGCAAGGATATCAAGAACGTCATCAGATCGCAGGTCTACGCCGCTCCCTACATCAAGAAGCTGGAAATCGAGCCGATCTCCATGGGATACGTCATAGTCGAGCCCGGCATGAAGGTCGGGGAGGTGGGGGAAGCCGAGCTGGTCCATAGGGACGACATCAACGGCGCCGTGGCCTACGGGCTGGCGGCCGAAATGCTGGGGATGTCCCTGTTCTACCTCGAGGCCGGATCGGGAGCAGATAAACCCGTCCCGCCGGAGATGATCTCCGCCGTGAAGGCCGCCATTGACATCCCGCTCATAGTAGGCGGGGGGATCAGGACCCCCGAGGCCGCGGAGGCCGCCAGGAAGGCCGGCGCCGACGCCGTCGTCACGGGCACCCTCCTGGAGCAATGCGACAACGACGAGAAGCTGAAGAGCGTCGTCAAGGCAGCGAAGGGACTGCGATGGGATACAGCTACGACGACGGGAGGCCGTCCTACAACACGCCGATATCCCCCAGGGCGCCTATGTGGCTCACCCCGGAGGAGAGGGCGGCAGGGATCAACCGCGATCTGAAGGTCGCCGCCCGCAGGTACGTGTGCCCCGGATGCGGCAACGAGTTCAGCCTCTTCCAGTCCAGGGCGGTGGCCTGCAAGTTCTGCCCTCAGGCCAACCAGAACTGCCCCAACGTCAGATGCCCCTACTGCGACAGGGAGTACCCCATACGCGGGTTCGTGGTCCCCGACAGCAAGCAGGACGAGGTCCAGATCAACAACTACACGACCAACGTGTTCAACAACTGGCAGGACTCGTACAACAGAAGGCGAGGGCTCGGCCCTTCCTTATCATCAGCACCTGCGGGTGCCTGTTGACCACGGCGGCCACGTCGATCGGCCTCGGATACGCATGGTACGCGCACGAGACGTTCCCGTCCTCCGAATCGGAGGCCTTCAACGATTCCACCGCCTCGGAGCAAAGCTCCGCCAAGGTCTTCGACCCGTCCATCCCGTCCTTCATGGCGAGGACGGCATCCGCCGCCGCGCGGGTCTGGGACATGTCGAAGAACGCCGCCGTCGGAACCTCTATCCTCAGACTCCCGATCTCCACCGCCCTCACGGAGGGGGCGGACACGCTGAGGTCCTTGCGCCCTTTCTCGAAGGACATGTTCTTGGACACCGGGCAGCGGGGCTCCGGGGCCTTCACGACGCATTCCTCCGAAACCCTTTCGACATTTATCGGGCTGACCTTGAAGTCCTTGACCAGGAACACGTTGTCCGCATGGCGTACGGCCGACTCGTCGCCAGTGACCATGAGCATGGACGTTCCTGCGCAGCCCATGGCGCTTCCGGCCTCGGACAGGGATACGTACGCCGAATCCTCGGACAGGTACCCCTTCCTTATCACGGAAGGGTTGGAGTATCCCTCGTCCACGACCACCAGGCTGGAACCCAGCTCCATGGCTTCCGCGACCGCGGCGAACTCCGACGCCGGGGAGGACGCCCTGGCCGAATCGAACTTGGACGGGTCCAGGCCCGGGGCGGGGGATATGAACGAGGACATGTCGTCCGACGTCACCGGCCTCCCCTCCTCCGCCATCACGTATACCGCGTCCGGGACGGACACGACATACTCCCTCCCGTCCCCGGGGATATGGTTGTAGACTCCGGCGAACACCGCGTCCGCCAGGACCGACTTCCCGTGCCTGCTGGGGCCGACGAGGGCGGTGAACCCCTCCGGCACCCCCCATCCGCGGACCGGGTCTCCGTTGGGGACCTCGAACTCGACCGACGCCGCCGCGTCGCAGGAGAAGGGGACCGCGTCTATCATGGGAGCCATGTCGTCCTCCCTGCGGGGAAGCACGGACCCCTCCGCGACGAACGCCGCCAGCCCCCGGGACCCCAGGTTCCCGCGGATGAAATCGGCGTTCTCCGCGGTGAACACGTGATTGTACATCTTGGAAGGCTTGTAGGCCGAGAACAACATCGAATCCGAGACGATTCCGGCGATCCTGCCGAAGACCAGCTCCTCGGTCGCAGATGCGTTCACCTTCCCGCCGGTGCTCGGGAGGTCCAGCGAGAACCTGGCCTCCAGCGAGTATTCCGTGACCGCCACGCATCCGCGGTCGAGGATCTCCTGTCCTGGGCGGGGCATGTAGACCTCTCCCCCGTCCGTCTTGGGTATTGGGGAGCGGGCGCGGGTGCGGGCCGACTCCCAGAACCTGCGGGCCACAAGGTCCCTGAAAGCGACCTTCCTGGAAGGGGTGCCGTAGACGTCCTCCGGGAACCCGGCGGCCTTCAGCGGGACGCGGACGCGCGCGTACGTGTGGCCGGAACGGTCGTTCTGGACCTCGTCGAAGGATATCTCGAACCCTTCGAGGGAGAAGACGTTCTGGATCCCCTTGTACTTCGCGAACGGCTTCCCGTCGGCGTTCTTCAGGGTCTTCCTGAGGACCTCCTCCGAGGCCATCGCCTCACCTCCATCAGCAGGGAGTCTATCCTGGGGTCGGAACGCCTGCGGACCGGCCCGTCGCCTATGAGCTCGCGGACGACGACCTCCATAGTCAACCACACCACGACCCTCTTCCTGAAGCATCCCGTGTGCGAGACGCCGCGCCTTCCTACGGACCCGTGCATGTGCATGACGGGATTCCCGTCCATGTCGGGGAAGACGGTGCCCGTTCCGACCAGCTCGCAAGGGGCGTCGATTTTGTAGACGATGGGGATTATACTGTCCCCCACTGGAAAATCCGGCCCGGACACGAACTCCGAGCCTGCGCCCGCCCCTCCTATCGCGGAGACGGCCGCTCTGCTTATGCCCATGTCGCGGCAGAAGGACTCCACCGCCTCGTGCAGGACCTCCCCCTCGTCCAGCCTGAGGACGAAGACCCTGCCTTCCGTGAGCTCGGCGAACTTCATGGGGACCTCGGCGGAACTTGCTGTACCTGTCGAGGAGCCTGATTATCTTGTCGTACTCGTCCTTGGTGAGGTCTCCGGAGTCCAGAAAAGTCTTGACGAACTCCTTCGCATCCTTGGTGGAGACCCTCGACGCCTTCGCGATGACCGACGCGAGGAACGCGGACGCCTTGGCGGGGTCCATGGAGGACGCCGAGAGGACCTCGTTCATGTCGTACTTGAAAGGATTGATCTTATGGGTGTTGAGCATGGACTGCCTTTTGGTGGACTCTTTGGTCCTGGGCCTGCCGCTGCTGCCCTTCTTGTTACCGCTGGACCCCGATTTGTCGGAGCCCCCGTATGAACCGCCTGAGGGCCTGCCGGCGGGTCTGCCCTTCTTCGCTTCACCTACCAAGATTATAACTCCGAATCCCTCGAATCGGAAGTGCATATTTAAAAAGTTCGTGAGCCTTTTATCCTAATCAGACATAAGGGCGGCGCGACATGACCACGGAGACATCGACGGGTACGCCGTCCGGGAAGACGACGCTGACGACATACGCCATACTTCTTGCGGCCACGATCTTGCTGGCCGTTTTCGGCCTGGCCAACGGCGACAGCGGCGACCTGATCCTGACCGCCCCCGTCATCGGGATATTGGCGGCGACCCTGATATCAGAGCGCCACGCCCTGCACCTCCCCCCGCTGACGGTGATGATGATATGGCTTTCGATGCTCCTGACCATAGTCAGCAGGGTGTTCTCGGACGGGGGGCTGATAGCCATCGCCGCCAGCGTCCTCACCGGGGTCAACCTCACGCTTATCGGCCTCATCGCGGTTTTCATCCTCCTGCGCTCCATGCCCGGGACGCGCGACGAGAACCCCATGGCAGTGGTGACGATCGCGGCCAGCGTCGCCATCGCGGTGTTCATGCTGATGAACCTGCTCCAGTACGCCATGACCTTCGTCCTCGACTACATCAGGTTCACCGTGGTCGAGATGCTCATGGCCGAGCTGTGCTGGGTCATAGTAGGGACGATCATCGTCAGCGTCCTCTTCTTAGAGTTCCGCGATAGCAAGCTGTTCAAGTACACTGTGAACACCTTCCTCGAGAGCAACAGCGGGGCGCTCGGGCTGGAGGAGAGGGAGAGGCTGGACCTCGAGGGCCTCATCCTGGAGGGGGAGTCCGACAGGCTGGAGTTCAAGTCCACCGTCAGGACCAACGTGGAGACGGGGGAAACCGACAAGAGGATGGAGAAGGCGGTGCTGAAGACGATCGTCGCGTTTCTGAACACCGACGGCGGGACGCTCTTGATAGGGGTGTCCGACGACGGCGGGATCCTCGGCGCGGACGTGGAGAGCTTCGGCAGCGTGGACAGGATGAACCTCCACATGACGAACATGATCTCCAGCGCAATCGGGAACGGGTTCATACCGTACATCAACTTCAAGCCCGTCCCCATCGACGGGAAGTACGTCGTCCGCGTGAAATGCGACCGGGCGGACAAGGCCGTGTTCCTCAAGGAAGGCAAGTCGGAGCAGTTCTACGTCCGCTCCGGGCCGTCCAGCGTCGAGCTCACGGGAATGAACCTCGTGAACTACGTCAACAACCGCAACAAAAAAGGGAAGAGGTTTGGAAGCCGTCGAAGGCTCAGTTCTTCTTGGAGGCCTCGAGGGCGTTCTTGGCCTTTCCAAGGGCCCTGGCGATGAGCAGGGTCATGATGACGGCCAGGATGGTCACTATGATGGCATAGACGACCAGTCCGACGAGGCTGTTGCCGTCGTCGAACACGGACTGCACGGCGGTCTTGATGGCTTCGTTCCAGGCGAGCGCGGCCACGAGCCCGAAGGCGGCGGTGATGAGAGCCGCGAAGGTCTCGAGCAGCTGGACTTTCAACTCTTCAGTTGCCATGCCCCCGCGTATCCATTTTCAGTATTTGGATGTGATGCAACAGTTCCATCCAGAATCGACGGGCCAGGTGGTGCGGGGAAAGGGATTCGAACCCTTGGATCACTAAGAACGGGATCTTAAGTCCCGCGCCTTTGGCCTGCTCGGCTACCCCCGCACGACGCCGCAAGGATATCGGACGGCGATTTAACCTTACTGTCCCCGCTGTTATAATATCGCTTGGACATACGGACGTCCATGGCGTCCAAGACCCCGCGCGAATGGGAGCTGGAGAAGGCGATACGCGAAAGCCTCAGGGAGACGGAGCGCTTCGAGTCCCTCGGAGCATTGGTGGAGGACGTCGAGAGGAGGCTGTCGGAGACGGGGGCGGGAGGCACCACCCCCGAGCGTATCAGGCGGGTGGGCGTGGCCAGAGGGCTCATGGAGCTGGACATATCCTACTCGCGTCGCGGCTCGGCACGGGAAAGGACCAAATGCCCTGTATGCGGAAGGAGGCTCAAGACCGTGTACAACCGCGTCATCGACGGAGACGGCGTGATACCCATGGGATTCAGCTGCTCCGAATGCGGATACGACGCCAAATCTCCGTACATGACGCCTTCGAGGTACGTGGTGAGGAGGGCGCGACTTGGACCAGGAGTAGCGGGCGCGTTGCCTGAGGCGGGCGGAGTCCCTTCTGAACCAGGCAGCGGACCTGATGGACGCGGCGCTGCGCATGTCCGGCCTCGAGAAGCGCTCCGGGGACGACTCGGAGACGGTGCGCCGCATAGCCTCGTCCGACGTGTACGGAGGAAGCCTCAGGAACCTGGCCCGCGACCTGGAATACGGCTCTGCTGAGCAGCCGTGCTGGACGCAGCCGCTGACTTCCCCCAAGGGCTGGGATCCAAGAGACCGGCAGCAAGAATAATATCGCCCGCCGCAAATGGAGGTCCGAGGGGACGCGATGAAGATCTGGGAATTCGCGAAAGTCGAGGGCTCTAAGATAAAGGTCGACAACTGGATGTCGGACGCCATGGGCCTGTTGGAAGGAGGGTGCGTCTACAGCACCTTGTTCAAGCATCCCGAGCAGGGCCCGAAGGATTTCGAGATCATCCTCTCGATGTTCCCGCAGGAGAACTACCGCACCCTCACGCACATCACGATGTACCTGGACGACGTGCCGGGGTCCAGCGCGCAGGCCGCGAGGTTCCTCGCCGAGAAGGAGATCAACATCCTGAACTCGGTCTCGCTGAACGGGATATCCGACACGGTCATCGTGTGGAAGATGATGGCCGACCTCAACTTCGCAGGGGAAGGCGACATGATCCTGGAGAAGTTCGAGGCCCTCAAATCCAAAGACGACCCGTCCGTGTCCAAGATACGCAGGATAGACATCAAGCCGGCCGAGATCGGAAGGCTCTTCAAGAGCGGCCAGAACTCAGGCGGGAAGCAGGAGGTGAGGCGCGGGTACCCGTCCACGATCACGGGCGGATGCTTCGACGCCTCGGAGTACAAGGACGTCCTGGGCGACATCGACGGCAAAAACGCCCTCATCACCATAGACGCCGACTCCTGGATCATGTCCATCACCTTCTTCAAACCCGAGACGCGTCTGGTGAAGGCGGGAATCAGCATCCCCGACTGCCCCGGGGGCATAACCCAGATGCTCGGTATCATAGCGGGATGGAACGTCAACCTGATCTCCGTGTTCAGCAAGATCAAGGTGTGCTATCAGAGCATGTATCTGGAGCTGTTCATGGACATAGGGAAGAGCGGCAAGAGCGCAGAGGACGTCAAGAAGGCCCTCCCGGAGGCCATGTCGGGCCTCAACGGGGTGTACGCCTTGGAGGAGTTCATCGAGCTGAACCGACGAAGTTGCTACCGGTCGTCTCCTACAATATATAAAATAATGCTTTTTTTACAGCATTGCTTATATATAATGGATATCGGTAACATCCATATGTTCATATCCGGTTACACCCGCATGGACACGACGATAAGGCCGGGGTCGTACCTGTCCGTCGTCCGCGTTTCCAGAGGGGAGGGGAAGGGGCATCCCCTGGACGAGGTCGCAGCCGCCGTACGCGCCGACATCGACGTAATTGACGGGGTCGCGGTCCGTTCGGAGGATTCGGATCCCCTTTCCATGCCTGGACTGTACACCGTCCTGAAACGCCTGAAGCTTCCAGGCCGCGACCTGATGCTGATGACCGAAGGACGCGGGTACAGCGACCTGGACGACCTGGTAGGCGCCGGATACGTGAACTACGTGGACCTCCTCGCGGACGGCCCTCTGGACAAGGAGCAGAAGGACTGCCTCAGGCTGCTGAAGAACTGCGGATGCCCGTTCATGGTCACGGTGACGCTGACCCCCGGGCGCATATCCGAGTCGTCGTTGAAGGAGTTGGCGGCCGATATAGAAGGGTCCAAGCACCTCGTCCTCAGGACTGACAAGAAGCCGGCCGCGGGAAAGGCCTTCGGAGAGAAGGAGGCGGCGTCCTTGGCCAACTCGGTCAGAAGAATGGCCAAGGACGTTCGTCTGGTCACGCGAACCTTCCGACCTTCGCCTCGTATCCGGGCCGGAGGGAGCGGCTGCTACTGTTTATGTAGTGCTGCGGGACGTCCGCTGCCTCCTTGAAGCGCTCTATCGCCTTGGCGTCCTTGGAGAAGATGCCTGCGGACAGCCCGCACTCCGTGTCCTCGAGCTCCTCCAGCGCCCGGTCCAGGTTCTCGACGACCTTCACGAAGAGGATCGGAAGCCCCGAATCCATGAACCCCAGCTCGTTCTCGTCGTCCAAGCCGGTCACCACCGTCAGCGGCGCATAAGGGCCGTCGGGGACGCCGCGCCTGGGGGAGGACTTGACCACGACGTTGCCGGCGTTCTCGGCCAGCAGCTCGGAGCATTCCTTGAGGGCGGCGGACGAGATGAGAGGGCCGGTGAAGGACGTGTCGTCCACCGGGTCCCCGACCGTCAGGTCCTTCACGGCCTCCGTCAGGGCGGACATGAACCTCCCCTGCTCGTCGGAGGTCACTATGGCCTTGGAGCAAGAGTACAGACGCTGGCCGCTGTAGGCGAAAGCGGACTCGGCGATGTCCCTGGCGGCCGCCTTCATGTCGGAGGGGCGGTAGACGAGGGCGGGGTTCATCCCCTTGATCTCGTTGACGAACATCAGCTCGTCGTCCACTTGCAGGAACATCAGGTCCTCGAGCCTCTCGCCGGACCCGGTGGCCACCACGCCGTCCACGCGCATGTCGTTGGCCAGCTCCTCCGTGGAAGAGTCCTTGCGGTCGACTATGAGGTTCAGGACGCCGCCGGGCAGCCCGGCCTTCTCCATGAGCGAGTAGAACTGGTACACAGGCGACGGGCAGTATTTGGACGGGCACATCACGACGGAGTTCCCAGCAATCATTGCCGCGACCGCGAACCCCACTGGGGAGGCGAAGGGCGAGTTGTGCGCCGACAGGACCGCCCAGACGCCGGGCTTGCGGGACCCGGTGCCGGACTTCCCGTCCTTAATCGCCTCGGCCATGATGCCTATAAGCGCGTCCACCTCCGCCAGAGCGTCCTCCCTGGCCATCCCGGTGCTGACGGTCACGAGGGCGGCGTAATACATCCTGCGGGCCTTGACCGTCTCCAAAGGCATCTCGAAATAATCCGCACGCTTCTCCGCGGGAACCTGGAACCAAGTCTTAGAAGCCGCGACGGCCGCGGTGACCGCCTCGACCATTATGCCCTCCTCCGGCTCTTGGAAGATACCGAACTCTATTGACGAGTCGATGGGGCTCACCACCTTGAACTCGTTCCCCGACGCGATCTTGAGGCCGCCGAAATAGCTCGGATAGTCCCTCTTCTCACCGTTGAGCACCATCATGACGCTCTTCTCGTACTGGCGCCCCGCCTCGGTAGTCTGCAGATCTGGCAACTCGGCCGTCATGGCGGAGCATAGCCCGGCGAGGTTAATAACTTGCGCGAGAAGACGAGATGGTGGACCCAGCCGGATTTGAACCGGCGACCTCCGCCGTGTGAAGGCGACGTCATAACCCCTAGACCATGAGTCCGCGGTTCCCCCACATCCTATCTTAGTATAAATAGGCTGGCACAACGCCTCGCTACCGCTATCAAAGTGGATAAAAAAGCACAGACGGTCAAAGCGATGCTACGGATAAAACCGACATCGCAAGCTGCTGCCGCAGGCCATCACGATCCCTTACGTCAGAGCACGCGAGCTGATGGCCAGCATCGTGGCGGCAACCAGAAGGAACCGGAAAAATCCATACTGTGGGGTCCCGGAGAATGAAGGAGGAGTTCCCCGGGCGTCCCACAGTTATTGTGGATGTATCCTCCAATATCTGATGTCAGTATTTAATAGATTCCATGGATGTATAATTTTATCTTATATTGGCAATAATTACACAGTACGAGGATGATGATATGATGAAAGGTGGACCCGGCCGGGATCGAACCAGCGACCTTCGCCTTGTAAGGGCGACGTCATAACCACTAGACCACGAGTCCGCAACGGCGACACCCCATAAACAGTATTTAATGGTAGCCTTACGCCAACAGACTGCAAAGAGGAACAGAAAGGAATGGTATGAAAGCCGGGGACACGTCGGGAGGAATTGAATTATGAGGCATCCCGGCTTTCATGGATGCATGTTCCAGCGTAAATAAGCATAATATAAAAACAAATCTACGATTGGAGCATATATGCGCCTATAATCGTACATAATCACGACGTTTATTATCGAAGGACCGAGATCGTCGCATTGCGGCCCCGCTACGAAAGGAAAAGGCGGCGAGAAGAACCTGACTCAAAAGTTAAAATACAGGAACGGAATTGCAGTGTCGCGCGATTGTAGTCCAGCGGTTAGGACGGATGCTTCCCAAGCCTCTGACTCGGGTTCGAATCCCGGCAATCGCACCATTTATTCATCATCCACCCCAGGCTCGGCCTTCGAATCGAGACGCATCGTTATGTCCATCCCG
>JAEEGF011785794.1_pt1 | contig 19550 bp, 11 predicted proteins | sample 9134171 | NCBI WGS metagenome assembly JAEEGF01 (sample SAMN16246542, study PRJNA631951) | gut metagenome | biome: gut microbiome; feature: rumen; material: AP-attached | host: Bos | place: Iran: Karaj | collected 2018-10
AAGATATAGTAGACGGTAGACTAAACCACACCTGAGCGCTCACTCAGAGTGTGGAGATTAAGGGAATAGTCTTTTAATATGTCGTATAAAAGAGTGTTTTTATTCATGTTTAAATTTTATCGCAGTTGCGATAAAATTACAATCCGGCATGAAAAGACACAGCGTAAGCCATCTCCCTGTTTTCATTGCAAGAAAGCCGTTTTTGTGCTAAAATTTAACGGATTTTGTGGAAAAAACATATATTAAAGTAAAGAAATGTTGAGGAACATATATGGCACTTAATAAGAAGCCCGTTACGGGTATGAAAGATATACTTCCCGAGGAGATGGCCATCAGGGAGTACGTACAGAAGGTTATAAGCGAAACCTATGCGGGATTCGGATTCACCAGAATTGAGACTCCCTGCGTTGAGACCATCGAGAATCTGACCTCAAAGTCCGGAGGAGATAACGAAAAGCTGATCTTCAGGATCCTTAAAAGAGGTGAGAAGCTTAATCTTGAAACTGCTAAGACTCAGGATGATCTGGTGGATTCGGGACTTCGCTACGATCTGACGGTTCCCCTCGTAAGATATTATTCCAACAATTCATCCGTTCTTCCTGCTCCTTTTAAGGCACTTCAGATGGGAAATGTGTGGAGAGCGGACCGCCCCCAGAGAGGCCGTTACAGACAGTTCATGCAGTGTGACATCGATATCCTCGGTGAAGCGGATAACCTTGCGGAAATCGAGCTGATCCTTGCTACGACAACCACTCTCGGAAAGCTTGATTTTAAGGGATTCGAGATCAGGATAAATGACAGAAGACTTCTCAAAGCCATGGCCGCGTGGGCGGGTTTTGCAGAGAGCGATTACGACAGTGTTTTCATTACCATCGATAAGATGGATAAGATCGGAATTGACGGAGTTTCAGAGGAGCTGGCAAAAGAGGGCTTTGACGAGGCTTCCATTAATAAGTACCTGGATCTCTTCAGGGCAGCAGAAGGAAAAGAGGGTCTGGATGGCCTTAAGACGATCGCAGATATGCTGGGTGACTTCCTTGATGCTGAGATAAGAGAGGGACTTTCAGAGATAATCAGTTCCGTAGAGGGAACAAAGACGGCGGACTTTGAAGTTGAATTTGATCCCACACTTGTGCGCGGAATGAGCTATTACACCGGAACCATCTTTGAAGTCGCAATGCCCCAGTACGGCGGAAGCTGCGGAGGCGGCGGCAGATATGACAAGATGGTAGGAAAGTTCCTGGGCCAGGAGACACCGGCCTGCGGATTCTCCATCGGTTTTGAGAGAATAATAATGATAATGATGGAGGAGGGCTTCAAGATCCCAGGCGAGAGTGAAAAGAAAGCCTTCCTTATAGAAAAAGGTATCGGAGGCGACAGACTCTCCGAGATCATCCTTGAAGCCCAGAAGGAGAGGGCAGAAGGAAAGAGCGTTCTGGTTGTAAGGATGAACAAGAACAAGAAGTTTCAGAAGCAGCAGCTGACCGAGCAGGGATACTCCGATTTCAAGGAGTTCTATCTGAATCCGCTCAGCTAATGGGGGATCCTTAATTGGAAAATCAAACTCTGATAAGACTCATAATACTGATAGTCCTGGTACTTTTGTCAGCTTTCTTTTCTTCGGCGGAAACAGCTCTTATGACCTGTAACAAGGTGAGAATGAAGGGACTGGCTGATGAGGGCAACAAGAGGGCTGCAAAGGTTTTGAAGATCTGCGAGGACACACAGAAGATGCTGTCAGCCATCCTTATCGGCAACAACATTGTAAACCTCAGTGCTTCTGCCCTGATGACAGTGTTTGTCACTGACCTCTTTGGCTCTTTTGCCATAGGTATAGGTACCGGCGTGCTGACCCTGGTTGTTCTGATAATGGGAGAGATAATCCCCAAGACCGTGGCAACAGCTTACTCCGAGAGCATTTCCCTGTGGTATGCAGGATCAATCCTTGCGCTGATGGTTCTGATGACACCGCTCAGCTTTGTGATAAACGGGATTGCCACAGTGATCCTCAAACTCTTCAGGGTGGACACGGACAATCACCAGGCCATGACAGAGAACGAGCTCAAGACCTACGTGGACGTAAGCCACGAGGACGGAGTAATTGAGAGCGGCGAAAAAGAGATCATCTACAACATATTTGATTTCAGCGATGCTGTGGCAAAAGACATCATGATACCGAGGATAGACATGTCCTGCGTAAGTACTGAGGCTGATTACGCTGAGATAATGAAGATATTCAAGGAGAATATGTACACCAGGATCCCTGTTTATGACGGAGATCAGGACAATGTCATCGGCCTGATAAACGTCAAGGACCTGATACTTCTGCAGGACAAAGAGAACTTCAGGATAAGGGATCATCTGAGAAAAGCCTATTATACCTACGAGTTCAAAAAGACAGCGGATCTTCTTGTTGAGATGAGGGAAAAGTCACAGAATGTAGCCTTTGTGCTATCTGAGTACGGCGCTACGGTTGGAATGATCACTCTGGAAGATCTTCTTGAGGAGATCGTGGGAGAGATAAGAGATGAGTACGACTCGGACGAGATCAATCTCATCAAGAATATTGGCGGAAGAAGGTACCTTGTTGAAGGCAACATGAAGCTGGATGACATCAACGACGAGCTGGGCACGGAGCTGGATTCCGAGGACTACGATTCCATCGGAGGTCTGATGATCGAGGCTCTGGACAGACTTCCCAGATACGGCGAGACAGTAACCCTTGACAGCGGTATCACACTCACTGCGAGAGGAGTCAAGGGAAACCGCATAACCAAGGTGCTTATCACCGTGAATTCACCTTCGGAAGAAGATAAGGGCGAAGAAGAACAAAAAGTTCTTTAATATTAAAAAGAAATGTGATATACTGAAACGACGAAAATAACTTAGAGTGCATATTTTGTGCATTTTCAAGTAGGAGGCATTATTATGAAGCATGTTAAGTCATTAGTTACAAGAAACCTTAAAGAGTCCATGAAAAAGGGCGGATGCGGCGAGTGCCAGACATCATGCCAGTCAGCGTGCAAGACTTCCTGCACTGTAGGAAATCAGAGCTGCGAGAAGCTTAGCAAGTAATCTATACCGAATAAGAAGAAGTAATCATGTCGGGCAGCGGCAATTGCCGCTGCTCATTTAATGCGCACTATAAATTTTTCAGGAGTTTTTTATGATTCACGCATACAAGAACAACGGCTACAACATTGTCCTTGATGTCAATTCCGGCTCAGTACATGTTGTTGACGACGTTGTTTTCGACCTGATCCCGATCCTGGAGGAGAAGCTTAAGGCAGCATATGGAAGCGCTGCCACCACGGGAAAGGACGGGGAGAGAGATGAAGATCTTGAGCGTTTCCTTCCTGAAGTGATGGAAATAAATGAGATCGCATCTAATTATTCTGCCGAAGATATCAAAGAGGCAGTTTCTGAAGTTTTAGAGCTCAGAGCGTCAGAAGTTCTTTTTACAGACGACGTATATGAAAATTATGTGGATGACTTCCAGAACAGGGAGACGGTGATAAAGGCACTGTGCCTCAATATCGCCCACGACTGCAACTTAAGGTGCAAGTACTGTTTCGCCGACGAGGGCGAGTACCACGGAAGACGGGCGCTGATGTCCTTCGAAGTGGGAAAGGCAGCTCTGGATTTCCTGGTCGCAAACTCAGGAAACAGACGAAATCTTGAAGTTGATTTCTTTGGCGGCGAGCCGCTGATGAACTGGGAAGTTGTCAAACAGCTGGTTGAATACGGCAGAAGTATTGAGAAGGAAAAGAACAAGAATTTCAGATTCACCATAACCACTAACGGAACTCTTTTAACGGATGAGATCCTGGATTATGTGAACAAAGAGATGGGCAACATAGTCCTGTCCATAGACGGCCGAAAGGAAGTAAATGATTTCATGAGGCCGAGGAAGGGCGGTCAGGGCTGCTATGATGATATAGTACCGAAGTTCCTTAAGGTGGCGGAGTCGAGGCATCAGCTGAGATACTTCGTGAGAGGAACCTTCACCCACAACAATCTGGATTTTTCAGAGGATGTAAAGCATCTGGCAGATTTGGGATTCAAACAGATTTCGGTGGAGCCTGTTGTGGCTAAGCCGGAAGACTGGTATGCTCTTAAGGATGAGGATATTCCAAAGCTCTGTGAGGAGTACGACAAGCTGGCGAAGTTCTATATTGAGAGACAGAGGGAAGGAAAGGGATTTAATTTCTTCCACTTCAATATTGACCTTGAGGGCGGACCCTGCGTGGCCAAGAGATTATCGGGCTGCGGTTCAGGCTGCGAGTACCTGGGAGTAACACCCTGGGGAGACCTCTATCCCTGCCATCAGTTTGTGGGAAATGAAGATTTCATCATGGGAAATGTCTATGATGGCGTCACGAGAAAAGACCTTCAGGACATGTTCAGGAAGAGCAATGTCTACTCAAGGCCTGAGTGTGAGAAATGTTTTGCGAGATATTACTGCAGCGGTGGCTGTGCTGCCAATGCTTATAACTTTAACGGAGACATCAACACGACATATAAGCACGGGTGCGAACTTCAGAGAAAGCGCATCGAGTGTGCGATTATGATAAAAGCGGCATTAGCCGAAGAAGTTTAAACGGAGGATATTGAAAAATGAAACGGTTAAAGTATGTAGTTGGACTGATCCTTACGCTGGCCCTTCTTGTGGGCATAGGCTACACGGCAGTGTATGGACTCGGAGCAGACAAGTCAGGATCACTTTCCAGCATCAACCTCGGTCTTGACCTGGCAGGCGGTGTCAGCATCACCTATGAAGCAGTAGGAGAACAGGCACCCAGCAAAGAGGATATGTCGGATACAATCCTCAAGCTCCAGAAGCGTGTGGAACAGTACAGCACTGAGTCACAGGTTTACCAGGAGGGATCAAACAGAATCAACATCGAGATCCCCGGCGTATCAGACGCCAACAAGATCCTTGAGGATTTAGGACAGCCCGGTAATCTGTACTTCATAGCTCAGACTGATGCAGACGGCAATGAGAACTACACCTACAGCTCAGGTTACACAACAGATGCCGACGGCAACATCGTAATGGATGAGAATCCCGTCTTCGGATATGTTCTTAACGGTACACTTGAGGAGCTTCAGGCAAACGGTTCTATAGTTCTTTCAGGTACAGACGTAGCAGTTGCACAGGCAGGTTCCCAGAAGGATGAGTACGGCGCTCAGGAGCCCGTTGTATCCCTGGAGTTCACAGAGGCAGGAGCAAAGGCGTTTGCTGAGGCTACCAAGAAGGCCTATGCAGCAGGCGAGACAATCGGTATTTACTATGACGGCGAGTTCATCAGCGTACCCAGAGTACAGGCTGAGATCACAGACGGCAAGGCAGTCATCACCGGAATGGAGTCCTTCGAGGCAGCAGAGAATCTTGCTTCCATGATCCGTATCGGTGGACTTAAGGTTCAGCTCAACGAGCTGCGTTCTAACGTAGTAGGCGCACAGCTCGGTTCCGATGCTATCAGGACCAGCCTTATCGCTGCAGCAGTTGGTTTTGCACTTATCGCAATCTTCATGATCGTATTCTTCAGACTCCTGGGTCTTTCAGCTACACTGGCCCTCGCATTCTACAGCGGTATGATCGTATTCCTGCTGTCAGCTTTTGAAATGACACTTACACTTCCCGGTATCGCGGGTATCATCCTTTCAATCGGTATGGCGGTTGATGCCAACGTGCTGGTATTCTCCAGAATAAAAGAGGAAATTGCTTCGGGTAAGGAAGTAGACCTGGCAAGAAAGAACGGTTACAACAAGGCTCTTTCATCAATCCTTGACGGTAACATCACAACCCTTATCGTTGCAGCGGTTCTGTGGTTCATGGGAACAGGAAGCATCAAGGGATTTGCTGAGACCCTTATCCTTGGTATCATCCTTTCAATGTTCACAGCACTTGTTGTAACAAGATGGATCACAACACTGCTCTATGGAATCGGCCTTCAGAGCCCTGCTCTTTACGGCAAGGCTAAGCCCGTTAAGAAGTTCGATTTCATCGGAAAGAGAAAGCTCTTTTACGCAATCTCCTGTGGTATCGTTGTTATCGGTATCATCTTCATGGCAGTAAACGCAGGTGCAGGAAAGGGAGCCTTCAACTACAGTCTTGACTTTGTAGGCGGAACTTCCACAACTGTTACTTTTGACAAGCAGTACACACTGGCTGAACTGGAGTCTTCAGTTGCACAGGATATCAAGTCTGCTGCAGGAGTCAGCGAACTTCAGATCCAGACAGTTACAGGTACAAACCAGGTTATCTTTAAGACAACAACACTTTCTGTTCCTCAGAGAGAGGCTATTGATCAGGTACTTGAGTCCAATTACGGCGTAAGCCAGGACAACATCGCTGCTGAGACCATCAGCGGTGCGATCAGTAAGGAAATGAGAGCAGACGCTATCGAGGCTCTTGCCTTCGCTCTTGTACTGATGCTGATCTACATCTGGATCAGATTTAAGGACATCAAGTTCGGCGGAGCAGCTATCATCGCTCTTGCACATGACGCTCTGATCGTTATCGTTTCATATGCTATAACAAGACTTGCAGTTGGAAGTACCTTCATCGCAGTAGTACTTACGATCATCGGTTACTCCATCAACGACACGATCGTAACCTTCGACCGTATCCGTGAGAACCTTCACCTGGCTTCAGCTAAGAAGGAAGTGGAAGATCTGGTTAACAACAGTGTTTCCCAGACCATTACACGAAGCCTTTTCACATCAGCAACAACGTTCTTTACAGTTTTTGCACTGTACATCTTCGGTGTGGCTGATATCAAGGCCTTTGCACTGCCTCTTATGGTCGGTGTTATAAGCGGAACATATTCTTCAATCTTTGTTGCATCACCTATGTGGTACGACTTAAAGACCGGATTCAAGAACTTCTTCGCAAAGAAGGCATAAAGAGTTCGACTGATTTATTTAAGACAGGATGCGGGGCTGTGTGAAAAACACAGCCCCTGTTTTATTGGCAACATTTACGAATTGGCTGACTCATTTTGGTATTTATATAGGACTCGTTCTATGGCAAAATGTATTAAGAAGTCACTTTAAATGAAAAATTAAATGTCACCTAAGGCATGGAGAAATTTATGGCGAAGTGGATGGTTACAATGAAGAAGTCCGACTTTGACGCTACGGCTGCAAAGTTTGGGATTAAGAATATTACGGCGAGACTTCTCACCAACAGAGGGGTAATATCTGACGAGGATGTGGAGAAATATCTTAGGGGAGATGCTTCTATGCTATACGATCCGCATCTTTTGGCTGATGTGGAGAAAGGCGCCGGGATCATTAAAGAGGAGATTGAAAAGGGCAGTGCCATCAGGGTGATAGGTGACTATGACGTGGATGGAATCTGCTCATCATATATACTGGTCAGTGGCTTAAGGCTTTTAGGAGCAGATGTCGACTATGTTCTTCCTGACAGGGTTAAGGACGGCTACGGGCTGAGTGAGAAACTGGTGGATGAGGCAAAGAGTGACGGAAGGGAAGTTATCATTACCTGTGACAACGGAATTGCTGCATCCGAGCAGATCGCCCATGCAAAAGAGCTCGGGATGACCGTGGTTGTGACGGATCACCACGAGGTCCCTTTTGAAGCTGATGAGACCGATCCGGAGAATAGCAGACAGATCCTGCCTCCCGCTGACGCAGTCATCGATCCGAAGAGAAATGATGACGAAAGCTCTTTTAAAGAGATCTGCGGAGCAGTGGTGGCCTATAAGTTCCTTCAGGTACTTGCAGGATCCATGGGCAGGTCTGAGGATCAGAATGTCAGGGATTTCTTTGGAGAGATGCTGGTATTTGCCGGGCTGGCTACAGTCTGCGACGTGATGGAGCTTAGGGATGAGAACAGAATAATCGTTAAGGAGTCCCTGAAGAGAGTCGCAACTACAAGCAATAAAGGACTGATGGCTCTCATAAATGTAAACGGCCTGGATGCGCGCAATATCTCTGCATACCACTATGGATTTATTATCGGGCCATGTCTCAACGCCACAGGAAGGCTGGATCTTGCATCAAGGGCGCTGGATCTTTTCCTTGAGGAGGATGAGAATGAGGCGGCCAGGACTGCGCAGGATCTGAAGGAGATGAACGACAGCAGGAAGACTATGACACAGCAGGGCGTTGACAAGGCCTCGGAGATAATCGACAGCGAGACTGAGCAGACGGGACTTCCCAAGGTTATAGTTGTATTCCTGCCGGACGCCCACGAGTCCATCGCAGGTATTGTTGCAGGAAGGATCAAGGAGAAATACTACAGGCCTACCATCGTGCTGACAAAGGCATCTGACGGCGGCGTAAAGGGTTCTGCCAGATCCATAGAGAAGTACGACATGTTCATGAAACTCTCTGAGGTAAAAGACCTGTTTACCAAGTTCGGGGGACACAAGATGGCAGCGGGACTGTCACTTCCCGCGGACAAGGTTGACGAGCTTAAACAGAGACTGAATGAGAACTGCAATCTTAAGGATGAGGATTTTGTTCCGGTACTTAAGATCGACATGGTGATGCCACTGAGGTACGCTGATGAGCAGCTCATAAGGGAGTTCGAGCTTCTTGAACCCTTCGGCAACGGCAATACCAAGCCGGTATTTGCCCAAAGGGAGGTGACTCTTTTATCAGGTAAGATAATGGGAAAGAACAAGAACTGCTTCAAGTACAGAGTGACAGATGAAAGCGGCGTCATAAGGGATATGGTATACTTCGGAGATCCTCAGAGGTGGCATGAATACCTTACTGACAAGTATGGCAGTGAAAGCCTGGACAGGCTATATAACAATACGAGTGATGGGAACATGAAGGTGAGTATCGCCTACTACCCCAACATAAACAGCTATATGGGCAGGGAGAGCGTTCAGATAGTGATGAATGATTTCACATAAAAACCAGTGAAAAAGAAAAAAGCCCCTAAAACCACAATAACACACGCATAAAGCGTGTGTCTGCGGTTTCTTATGAGGGGGAGATGTGATTTGATTCACATCTTGAAATTATAATAATATATAAATGTGTCAAAAGTGTGTTCAAAAAATAAAATATGGAGGGCAATTAAATGGTGCTTCACAAACTTCTTGAGGGACTGGAATATGAGCTTACTAAGGGAAATACAAAAGAGACGCTTGATCCCGGCAAAATAGAGATAAAAAATGTCGTTAACGACAACAGGAAAATTGAGGAGGGTTCTCTTTTTATCTGCATAAAAGGAGCAAACTTCGACGGCCACAGCTGCGCCGCAGAAGCTGCTGAGAAAAAGGCAGGCGCCATTGTTGCAGAGAGCGATGTAGAGCTTCCGGATGGATGCGACCTTCCTGTTATCAGGGTTAAGGATACAAGATACGCCATGGCTTTTATTTCAGCGGCCTATTTTGATCATCCAGCAAGCAAGCTAAAGACCATCGGAATAACAGGTACCAAGGGCAAGACAACAACCACTTATCTTATCAGGAGTATGCTTCAGAATGCAGGACACAAGGTGGGCCTCATCGGAACGATCGAGGTAATCATCGGAGATGAGCACATCCACGCCGAGAATACGACTCCCGAGTCTTATAATCTTCAGGAGTATATGGCTAAGATGGTGGAAGCAGGATGCGATGCCGTGGTCATGGAGGTTTCATCCCAGGGACTCATGCTTCACAGGAGCCAGGGCTTTACCTTTGACATCGGTATCTTTACAAATATCGAACCGGACCACATCGGCCCCAACGAGCACAAGGACTTTGACGACTACATGCACTGCAAGGGACTTCTCTTTAAGCAGTGTAAAATAGGCATATGCAACGGAGACGACATCCATACAGAGGATATTCTCGAAGGCCACACCTGCCAGGTAGAGACCTATGGCTTTAACAAGGATGTGGACATCAGGGCTATCAATCTTGCTTACATCCATAAGCCGGGCAATCTGGGAGTGTTCTTTGACACCGATGGACTCATCAACATGCACGCCGAGATCACAAATCCAGGCAAGTTCAGCGTTTACAATGCCCTCTGTGCAATAGCTGTGGCAAGACACTTCGACTGCACGCCTGAAGAGATAGCTTCAGCCCTTAAAGGTGCAAAAGTTAAGGGCAGGATCGAGATGGTGAAGGTGTCGGACGAATTCACTCTGATGATAGATTATGCTCACAATGCTATGGCACTGAAGAGCCTTCTTACAACACTCAGGGACTACAGGCCCAACAGACTGATCTGTCTCTTTGGCTGCGGAGGCAACAGGAGTAAGATCCGCCGTTTCGAGATGGGGGAAGTCAGCGGCAGATATGCGGACTTTACAATCATTACTTCCGACAACCCAAGATTTGAGGAGCCGGAGGACATTATTAACGACATTGAGACCGGCATTAAGAAGACAGACGGCAAATACATCAAGATAACTGACCGCAAGGAGGCCATAGCCTATGCCATCGACCACGGCGAGCAGGGCGACATCATCGTTCTGGCGGGCAAAGGCCACGAGGATTATCAGGAGATAAAGGGCGTTAAGTACCACATGGATGAGCGTGAGCTTATTCAGGAGATTTTAGAGGAACGAAGAAACGGGTGATGTGATTTCTTTTCCATGAAAAAGATATGTGGATGAGGCAGTCGTCACCTGAGAAGGAGAAAATGTGGGTTTTCAGGAATATGCGAACATTATCATAGACATTTCCCATGAAAAGGTGGACAGGCTGTTTCAGTACAGGATTCCGGAGAGGCTCAGGGGCAGGGTGGAGATCGGCTGCAGCGTGGATGTGCCCTTCGGACAGGGCAATAAGCGGCGCAAGGGCTATGTGATCGAGCTCACTGACGAGCCAAACTGGGATGTGAACAAGATAAAGGAGATCATCTCCCTGTCTGAGGGGATAGAGACTGCAGAGGACATCTCGATAAAGCTTGCAGCCTGGATGAAAAGATATTACGGCTCCACCATGATAGCGGCCCTTAAGACCGTTATTCCTGTATGCAAAAAGCAGAACAGGCAGGTGCGGAAGTTCGTCTCCTTAAGGCTCAAAGGGGATGAGGCGGTCGACGCCTACCATGAGAGCATAAGGAAGAAGCAGAAGGCCAGGGAGAGGGTGCTTAAAGAGCTTTTGGATAACGAAGGGGAGAGGATTCCCTACGAGCTTATCACTTCCAAGCTTAACGTCAGCGCACCGACTCTAAAGAGCATGGCAGATGCAGGAATCATCAGGATCGAAGCCGAGGAGTATTACAGGAATCCCGTTGCAGCGACGACAGGCAGGTACGCGGATAAAGTCCTCAGTCCCGAGCAGCAGAATATCGTGGACAAGGTTTCGAAGGACTACGACGAAGGCAAAAGAGATACCTACCTGATCCACGGAATCACCGGAAGCGGCAAGACAGAAGTTTATATCGCACTCATCGATGATATGTTAAAGAGGGGCAAGCAGGCTATCGTGCTTATTCCTGAGATCGCCCTTACATATCAGACGCTGATGCGTTTTTACAGACATTTTGGAGACAGGGTATCAGTCATGAATTCATCCCTTTCTCCGGGAGAGAAATACGACCAGATGGAGAGGGCCAAAAACGGCGATATCGATATCATTATCGGGCCGAGATCAGCTCTTTTCACACCCTTTCCAAATACAGGAATCATCATAATTGACGAGGAACACGAGGGAACTTACAAGAGCGAGAATACTCCAAGGTATCATGCCAGGGAGACTGCCATTGAGCTTGCAAAGCTTTTGCCTGACGGAGCAGCTGTGGTGCTGGGGAGTGCGACGCCTTCATTGGAAGCTTATTACAGGGCTAAGAAGGGTGAATATCACTTGTTTGAATTAAGCAGGAGACTCACCGGTGGGACGCTTCCCGCAGTTGAGATGGCGGATCTGAGGGAGGAACTCCGCTCCGGCAACAGATCAATATTCTCAAGACGGCTTCAGGAGCTTATGAATGACAGGCTCAATAAGGGTGAGCAGGCAATGCTCTTCATCAACAGAAGAGGCCTGGCGGGATTTATCTCCTGCAGAGGCTGCGGGCATGTGTTCAAATGCCCTCACTGCGATGTTTCTTTATCCGAGCACAGGGGTGGAAGGCTTGTCTGTCACTACTGCGGACACGAAGAAATACGACCGAAACTCTGTCCTGAGTGCGGTTCCAGGTATGTGACCTCCTTCAGGGCAGGAACCGAGCAGATTGAGGATGAGGTGAAGAAATTCTGGCCTGCAGCACGGGTTATCAGGATGGATGCCGATACAACGAAGACCAAGGGCAGCTACGACAGGATACTTTCGACATTTGCAAATAAAGAGGCCGATGTTCTGGTGGGAACCCAGATGATAGTCAAAGGACACGACTTTCCCGATGTTACACTGGTGGGGATACTGGCGGCTGACATGTCCCTTTATGCCAGCGATTACAGAGCCAGTGAGAGAACCTTTCAGCTTCTGACCCAGGCAGCAGGAAGAGCTGGCAGAGGCGAGAAGGAAGGAAATGTGGTGATCCAGAGCTACCAGCCGGAACACTACAGTATTCAGGCTGCTTCGCGGCAGGATTACAAGGGATTTTATGAGGAGGAGATCGCATACAGGGATCTTCTGAGATACCCGCCCGTATCACATATGATGTGTGTGCACATCCAGTCAAAGTCTGAGAAGGATGGCGTGGAATACGGCTCAAGGTTCAGGGCTGTGATGGAACAGCAAAAGGTGAAGGGGGCTGTGTTTATTGGCCCTGCGCCTGCACCCATTGCAAGGATAAATGACGTTTACAGGATGGCTATATATGTCAAACTGGATGACTACGATGTTCTTGTGAATCTTAAGGATGTGCTTGAAAAGTATATTAAGGGTCTGGAAGAGATGGGAAAGATGAGGAGCGTTGTTGTTCAATTTGACTTTGATCCCATGCACGGGTAAACTCTATTGTGATACATTTTTGAAATAAGTAAATGCAAGGCACATAAGTTGCTGATTGCATAGCGGACAATTGGATTTAGAAACGGAGAATGAAATGGCACTTAGAAATATCAGAGAATATGGTGATGATGTTCTGGCACGTCCCTGCAAAGATGTTAAGGAGATAACACCCAGGGTTAGAGAGCTGGTTGAAGATATGCTTGAGACAATGTACGACGCCAACGGCGTTGGTCTTGCTGCTCCTCAGGTCGGAGTTTTGAAGAGGATTGTGGTGATCGATGTTTCACCTGAATCAGATCAGCCCATCGTTATGATCAATCCTACAATTCTTGAAACTGACGGAGAACAGACAGGATACGAGGGATGTCTTTCCCTTCCCGGAAAATCAGGCGTTGTTACAAGACCCAATTATGTCAAGGCAAAGGCCACTGACCTTGAGGGCAATGAGTTTGTTATCGAGGGAGAGGAGCTGCTTGCCAGAGCCATCTGCCATGAGCTTGATCACCTGGACGGCCATATGTATGTTGAGAAGATACAGGGCGAACTTGTGGACAACGAGGACCTGATCGCTCAGCAGGAGGAAGACGCGGAGAGAGAGGACCAGTAATTTGAAGATAGTATTTATGGGCACTCCGGACTTTGCCAGAGCGGCCCTTGAGAAGATAATTGAGGCTGGACATGAGGTCGTTCTTGCAGTTACTCAGCCCGACAAGCCAAAGGGCAGGAGCGGAGAGCTGCAGATCTCTGATGTCAAGGCCTGTGCACTGGAGCATGACATTCCGGTATTTCAGCCTGTTCGCATCAAGCTTCCGGAAAATGTTGAGGAGCTTAAGAAGTATCAGGCTGATATTTATGTGGTTGCAGCTTTTGGACAGATTCTGTCCCAGGAGATCCTGGATATTCCCAGGTTTGGCTGCATCAATATCCATGCATCAATACTTCCTAAGTACAGAGGTGCTGCGCCAATCCAGCAGGCCATCATAGATGGCGAGAAGGAGACCGGCGTCACCATCATGCAGATGGCGGCAGGTATGGACACCGGAGATATTCTGCTGCAGAGGACTATTCCGATTTCAGATGATGAGACCGGAGGAGGTCTTTTTGACAAGCTTTCAGCACTTGGCGGCGAGCTCGTTGTCGAGGCACTTCCTATGATCGGGAGAGGGGAGATAACCCCTGTTCCTCAGGATGAGGCGCTGGCAACAAAGTGCGGCAAATTATCCAAGGATATGGGAAGAATCGATTTTTATGAGGATGCAGAGGTCATCCGCAACCTCATTAGGGGACTGAATCCCTGGCCTTCAGCTTTTACTTATCTTGATAAGAAGTTACTTAAGATCTGGAGGGCAGAGGTTGTGGATGTAAGTTCTTCGCAGAAGACCGGCGCTGCTCCGGGAACTGTTGTCGATGTTGCAAAGGACTCTTTTACCGTGGCAACAGGAAACGGGCTTCTGAAAGTCCTTGAGCTTCAGCTGGAGGGTAAGAAGCGCATGTCCACTGCTGACTTCCTGCTTGGGTACAAACTTAAGCACGGGACAGTGCTGAAGTAAGCGGCGCACACTTTGGACGGATTTAATATGATCTAATAGGGGATCTGAATGAAGACGTTTGTCGACATTCAGGTTCTTTTTTATTCCAGATTCTTAATTGTTTCTAAAGCTTATTGGAATATCAACAATTTAATAATTTCACATGATAAAATTCATATTGGTGCAGTGTCCTTTTCTTTTGATTTACAGGAGGTGTCCTCTTGGAGAAATTCAGATATAGTGAAGAAGAACTTGCATTTTTGGAAAACAGTTCCGTTCCCTTTGCAATCTATCAGTTCATCAACAAGAGGGTGGTTACGATAGCTGTTTCCAAGGGATTCATTGAGCTGTCCGGATATACGGAAATGTCCAAAGAAGAGATTTACGATCTTATGGACAACAATATGTATCGGGATACTCATCCGGATGATCTTGCGATCATAGGCGATGCCGCTTTGCGTTTTGCTGCGGAAGATAAGCCATATGACGTCATATACAGATTCAAAAAGAACGGCGAATATAGGATAGTTCATTCTTACGGAAAACATATATACAAAGAAAACGGGGTGAAACTGGCCTTCATCTGGTATACGGACCAGGGCGTATATATTGATGATGACAGGAATGAAGAGGAAAGTCTCTTTGATTTCTTAAAGAACCAGCTGCAGGAGAGAAGTTACAGCATTAAGGAGGGTCACGATTATCTGACCGGTCTTCCGTCCATGTCATATTTCTTTGAACTTGCCAAGGCCGGCTGCGACGAAATACGCAGAAACGGCAAAATGCCGGTCATACTCTTTATAGATTTTTCCGGAATGAAAGCGTACAACCAGAGACACGGGCTTGATGAAGGAGACCGCTTCTTAAAAGACTTCGCAGCTAAGATAATTGAACAGTTCAGTCATGAAAACTGCAGCAGGTTCACTGCAGATCATTTCTGTGTCTTTTGTGATGAGGAAAAGGCAAAAGAAGGCGCCCGGAAGCTGATGGAATCAAATATTGCGACTGATGTCGACGGCAAAATGCCGCTGCGCGTAGGTATGTATATCTATGAAGATGAGAGTATAAGTATAAGCGGCGCCTGCGACAGGGCTAAGATTGCCTGTGATTCCGGAAAGAACAAGTATGAGACCGGGCTATACCTGTTTGAACCAAAGATGATGACAAGTCTTGAGGACAAACACTATGTTGTTGAAAATATAGACACAGCCATAAAAGAAGGCTGGATAAAGGTGTTCTACCAGCCCATAATAAGAACCGTCAGCGGGCAGGTATGCCATGAGGAAGCTCTGGCCAGATGGATCGATCCGAAAAAGGGGTTTTTGAGTCCTGACAGGTTTATTCCGCCACTTGAGGAATATAATTCAATATACAAGCTGGATCTTTATGTGGTTGACAGTGTTCTCAGGAGGATGGCAGATCAGAAAAAGCGAGGGCTGTATTTGGTGCCTGTGTCTGTAAATCTATCCAGATCAGATTTCTATGCGTGCGACATAGTAGAGGAAATCAGAAAGCGTGTCGATGAGGCCGGAATTTCAAGAGACATGCTGGTAATAGAGATCACTGAGAGCACTGTGGCTGACGATGTTGACTACATGATAAAAGAGATTGCTCGCTTTAAGGAGCTTGGATTCTCTGTCTGGATGGATGATTTTGGCAGTGGCTATTCTTCACCTGCAATGCTGCCCAAGATTTCTTTTGACATTCTCAAGATCGATATGCTCTTTGTAAGACAGCTGGCCGAAGGCGAAAAAGCCAAGATCATACTTACTGAGATAGTCAAAATGGCAATGTCCCTGGGTATGAATACTGTCGCAGAAGGCGTTGAGACCGCGGAGCAGGCTCAGTTTCTTAAGGATATCGGATGCACACTGCTTCAGGGCTACTATTTCTGCAAACCGATCCCCTATGAGGATATTCTGGACAGATATGATAAGGGCATACAGATAGGATTTGAAAATCCGGATGAGGCCGGCTATTATATCCAGCTTGGAAATGTGAATCTCTATAACCTGTCCATGTCAAGCACAGACAATGAGCGAAGTGATTACTTTGATACCTGGCCCATGGTTATGCTGGAGTGCGATGGTGACAGGATAACAGTGGCTAAATCCAATATCACCTTCAACAATTATGTAAAAGAGCTGTTTCCGAATACATATGGAAAAACAGAATTTGACGCTAAAGATTTCAGCGATAAGACCGGTGCGCTGTCACTTAATGCAGTCCTGCAATGTGCAAAAAGCGGTAAGAGAGCTATACTTGATGATGTGACTGATGACGGCAAGATGATCCAGCTACTGATCTGGCGGGTAGCAGTAAGCCCTGTTACAAACGTCGCGGCGGTCATGGTGGCGGTACTTTCATCGACGGATGCCAGAGACAGATTCTATGAAGACAGCGAGAAACTCAAGAAGATATCCGGTGAATATGCAAAGCTTCAGGAAGAGAACGAGAGACTGAAGCAGGAAGCGGATGCCAATAAAAAGATAGCCGAGCTTAAGAAGTCTGTGACAGCTCTTTTGACAAATATGCCTGCACTGACCTTCTCCAAGGATGTTAATACCCGCAAGTATCTGGCATGCAATCAGGCCTTTGCTGAGTATGCCCACAAGGAAACTCCCGAGGGCGTTGTGGGTCTGACTGACTTTGAGATCTTTGATGAGGAAACGGCGAAACATTTCATCGAGGATGACAAGAAGGCGCTGGCTATGGACAAGCCTTACATTCTATATGAGGACGTTCCTGATGCGGAAGGAAATCCAAGGCAGTTCCAGACAACTAAGCTTAAATTTATTGATGACAGCGGAAGAGAGTGTCTGCTGGGGCTTTGTCAGGATGTGACAGATGCGATGCGAATCAAGCGCGAGTACGTTGAAAAGCTGGCGATGGCTCAGAGTATGGCAGAGATTGATGCGCTTACCGGTATCAAGAATAAGAATGCCTACAAGGAAAGAGAAGAGCTGATGAACCGCAGGATACTGGAGAGGCGTCAGCCTGAGTTTGCCATCATCGTTCTTGATGTGAATGATCTTAAAAAGATAAATGATACGCTGGGGCATGAAGCAGGAGATAAGTGCATTTGCGATGCCTGCGAGATTATATGCCGGACCTTTAAGCGAAGCCCTGTTTACCGTGTCGGCGGCGATGAGTTTGTTGTTATTTCCCAGGATGAGGATTACGAACGCACTGACGAGCTGGTTGACATTATCGCAAAACACAATGAATCGGCTCTTGTGAACGGTGGGATCATCATTGCCTGCGGCGTAGCCAGATTTGATAAAGATGAGAATGTGATCTCTGTGTTCAATCGTGCAGATAAAGAAATGTATGAGAACAAGAGCTACCTCAAACAAAGGAAAACGAAGTAATGGTCTTAGTTCAACAGATGATGGTTTTGTTCATATTGATGGGGATAGGGTTCCTCTGCGGAAAGAGGGGCTTTATCACCGACTCTTTTTCCAAAAATCTCTCATGGCTGGTGGTAAACGTGGCGACACCGGCCATGATTTTGTCTGCAGGAATGAATGATGAGAGTACCATAAGGGGAAAAGAGCTGTTGTTTGTATTTGTGCTCGCTCTTTTGATGTACTTATTCCTCATTGCTATTTCCTTCTTTATCCTGCCGCTCATCAGAGTTCCGAATGAGGACAGGAATGTATACCGTGTCATGGCGATCTTTTCCAACATTGGATTTATGGGGCTTCCGATACTTCAGGCTGCCTATGGACCGGAGGCGGTTCTCTATGGAGCGGTTTTCCAGTTTCCCTATAATTTCCTGATGTACACCTACGGCATTTCAGCCATGCAGGGAGAGAATACGCTTCATGGCAGGAACGGTCTTGAAAAGATACTGAATGTGGGAGTTATTTCCTGTGTGTTTGCAATTACGATTTATGTTTCGGGCTTTCATATGCCGGAGATTCTTAAGATATCAGCCAAGCACCTCAGTAATCTGGCGGCGCCGCTGAGCATGCTGGTTATAGGGCAGTCCATGATACACTTTGATATCAGGGGAATGCTGGGTGAGGTGAGGCTGCTTGTCTTTTCGCTGATAAAGCTTATAGCTGTGCCCATTTTTGGGATGCTTCTATTGCAGCTGTTCATACAGGATGAGCTTATACTTCATGTGTGCTACATTATGCTTGCGGTGCCTGTCGGTTCCATGACTGCCATGGTTGCCCAGCAGTATGGAGGAAACTATACGCTGGCGTCTAAGGGAGTTGCGCTGTCTACGCTGCTGTCGGTTGTCACGATACCGCTAGTATCGCTGCTTGTTTTTTAGAGTGGATATCTGGGACTGGTTTTACGTTTTCAACAGAATATATGGAAAATGGTTCAAAATAATCAACAAAAATGCAACTGATATGGCTTTTTGTTGACTATTTTTAATTGTACAATAATCTCACTTATTGTTGCGAAAACAAAGCAAAAAAGAGAAGGGGATTATTTCAATGTCTGTACATGTAATCGATGAAGCCAACAGGTGTCTTCAATGCCCTAATCCCAGATGCAGGGAGAACGGCTGTCCTATCCACACCAACATTCCGGAGATGATACGTCTTTTCAAAGAAAACAGGATGCTGGAAGCGGCAGAGATGCTATTTGCCAACAACCCGCTGTCCATGATCTGTTCTCTTGTGTGTAACCATGAGAACCAATGCGAGGGAGCCTGTGTCAGAGGTCTTAAGGGCGAATCTGTTCATATTTCGTCAATCGAAAACTACATATCCGATTCATGCTTTGAGAGGCTTGAGCTAAAGCCCGCTCCGCCAAAGGGTATTAAGGCAGCCGTGATCGGGGCAGGACCTGCAGGAATAACAATTGCCATAATCCTGGCTCTGAAAGGCTATTCCATAACTGTTTTTGAGACTCATGACAAGATTGGTGGAATACTAAGATACGGTATTCCGGAGTTCCGCCTTCCCAAGTCAATTCTCGACAGATACTATAAGAAGATGCGTGAGCTGGGAATAAAGTTCAGACCAAATTTCTCTGTGGGTGGATCCACCGGCATTCAGGATCTTTTAAACGACGGCTACAAGAGTGTATTCATAGGGACAGGTGCCTGGAGGCCCAGAAAGCTTGGCATTCCGGGAGAAACATTCGGAAATGTCTTTTATGCCATCAACTACCTTAA
>JAEEGF011095263.1_pt1 | contig 19545 bp, 14 predicted proteins | sample 9134171 | NCBI WGS metagenome assembly JAEEGF01 (sample SAMN16246542, study PRJNA631951) | gut metagenome | biome: gut microbiome; feature: rumen; material: AP-attached | host: Bos | place: Iran: Karaj | collected 2018-10
TCGTAAAGGATGATGCTTATTCAGGTGAGCACAATTATGTAAGTATTTCTGGTGCATTTGCAGTGGAAGTAAAGCCTCATTTTGAGGTTACACTTTCTGAGGCTGACAAGAAGACCATTCTTCCGGTAAGTAAGACAACAAAGGATGCAACAAATTCTGATACTAAGCTAGCTGCAGCAAAAGCAGCAACTGATAGCTATGCAACAATTACCGCCAAAGTTCAGAATAATGTCACAAGAAAAGATATTTCTTCCACTGTTTTGGATGCGAATATTACTTGGACAGCATCAAGTACACCATGGTATGTATTCAAAGATAAAACGGATTTAGGACATTCAACTAGTGATAGGGTAGTTAAAGTTGTTGCTGGAGCAGCTGCTTCAGCCAAGACTTTCAACGTTGCTGTAAAAGATGGAAAAGATGCAAATGGTAATGATATCGTGTTCACCGCTGCCACACCTATTACTCTTGAGGCTGTAGATACAGAAGAGATTGGTGTTGCTGCCGTTATCGATATTCCTAATGGTGCAAGGACTTGGAAAAAGATTGATGCAACTGCAAATTTAGATGCAGCGGTATTGAATAGAGCAACAATTACTTACAAGGCATATAAGGTTGGAAAAGCTAATGCTGATTTTGATTCATGGGCAGAATATACGTCTGAAGCAGCTGTTGCTACAGGTCTTGAAAAAGGATATCTGACAGATATTACGTCCCAGGTTACATTTGCCATGGATTATTACAAAACTGGTTCTAATCCCAAGGTAAAGGAAGATGGACTTACTATCAGTGGTTCTGCAGGCGTTTATACTGCATCTGCGACTGCAAAGACCAATGCAACTGTAACTATGGATGTAACATGCACTTATAATAAGGCATCTTACCCTGCACCTAATGTGGAGTTTACAGTTAATAGTTCTTTGGCACTCGTTAATGTTCCGATGCAACTTGTTGGAACAAATGGCACAACTAATAAGCTCAGTAATGCATACCTCAGTGGAAAGACATATTCAGTGGGATATGAAGCTGATAAGCCTACAGATGGATATCTCTTTAAGGTATCTCCTGGATCACAGTTTACACTTCCAACAGAAAATGACTTGGATTCAAGCATTTTTAAGGGCGATGTAAAGAAGGTTGCATTGGTTGGATGGACAGTTACTCCTAGCGCTGCTAATGCAATACATGGAGATACTAGCGCTACAGCCAGAGTGTATATGCCGGGTACTACAATTGTCATAGACAAGGCTATAACTTCTGTGGTTCCGGAATGGGACAATAGATATGAAGTTGGAACAATATACAGAAATCCTTCTGCTGAGACAGTTGATAATGTAGTTTACACAAACGTTCTGGCTGACGATAAGATTCATGTAAACGCACAGACAGAGAAACTTAGTAAACCTTCAAACTTTGCTACACTGACTGAATTGACTACAGGTACAATAATTCCTGTAGGTGGTGAGTTTGAAATTGGATTGCCTGTTACGGCTAATATTCCTTATGCAAGTGGCGACTATGCAAATATTACTACAAGCACAGAAATTAAGACTTTCAATGATCTGTATCCTGAAGCAGCAACAACAGCATCTGCAGGGAAGATAGTATGGCACGCATATGATTATGCTACCCAGATTACTCTTAATACTACAGACGCAACAGAAAAGGCAGCACTGGCGAAGGCTTCTGAGTATGTATCATTCAGTGGAAATAAGATCAAAGGTCTTAAGAGCAATATTGATACAAAGACTTGGGTTTACGCTACATTCACAGGTGATGATGCAAATGAGTATGCAACATCTCAGTTACAGATTGTTGTAAATGGGGATCAGACTGAATATACTATTGATGCATCTAAACTGCTTGAAGTAACTGATAGTAGTAGTAATAAGTCCAACAAAATTGAGGTCGGACAGACTGTAACTACAACAACAGCAAATGGACTTAATGTTAAGGAAGGTTTGCTGGATGTTGTAAGTGAAAAGCTCGATCCTGCAAATGGAAGTAAGCTTATTTGGACATATGATACTACAATGCTGAAGATTGAAGATGGTGCAGCAAATCTTGCCCTTCCTACTATCACAGGCTTGAAGCAAGGCACAACAGCAGTTAAGGTTCAGTTCGTTGATAAGGATGGTGCAAAGTCCAACGAAGCAAGTGTAAATATTACCGTAGCAGAGCCTGCAGTAAGAATAGCATGGACTGATAAGGATGGTAATGCTGTAACAAATCCTAGCGCTGAAGTTCTTGCAAAGGGAACAGCTACAAATTTGTACTTCCGTCTTCTTGACAAGGCTGGAAATGATGTTGCAGGTACAATCGCTGTTAAAATGACCAGTGACAACGATAAAGTTATAGGCGATAAGGATGGTCTCACTGCAACTAACAATGTATATAAGGTTGTTGGAACAGCAGGAAGTGAATTTACATTAGGCTCTGCAACTATCACAGTTGAAGCAACAGTTGATGGTGCTAAGTACAGCAAAGATATTGAAATCAGCAATTATGCGACAATAACATTTGATCTGTCTGCAGCTGCTATGGCAACTTCTGCTACTGAATATCCTGTTTCAACAACTTTAGTACCTGGTGATATCACTGACAAAGCAAAGACAGTCATTAGTGGTGTAGATGGAGAGTTGGACGCTGAAACAGGCGACTACGTAGTTAAGATCTTCGAAGATGATCTTACAAAGGATGGAAGCTATACTGTAGATCTGTCTAAGTTCACAGCTACATATAGCGGAACAGATAAAGCAAAGGTGTCATTTGTTGGATTCGCTCCAACAGTAGTTGCAGTACCCGATATTAAGGACAGCTATGAGATTACTACTATAAATAAAAGTAACTTTGCTCTGAGGCCTCTCTTCGCAGATGCTAAGATTACAAGCGTAGTTACAAGCGTTAATTCAGTGGTATTTGATAACCTTGATGCAACAACTGTAAATAAGGATATTGAAGTTACAGTTAAACCTACAGAGAGTAAAGCAACAGTCTCTGTTACATCCAGTACAAGTAACTCAGGTACAATTGATGCGTTCTTCTATATCAATAATACTGCCTATACTGAAGACTGGAAGCCAACTTCTACTGGTGATAAGCTTGACTTAACATTAACAAATGGAAAGGGTAGCTTCTCATTACTTCCTATCACAAACAAGGTTGGTGACACAGTTCTTACAGTAGCAGCACCTGGTAGTGATGCTAAGGACACTGTAGCTCTTAAGGTTTATGGACAGTACCAGGATTCTACTACAAAGTATCGTTACGTAGATGCTGAAGGCTATGATGCAGTAGATACAGCTGTAACATTCAAGACTGGAGCAACAACTACTGATACATATTACTATGATGCTGATGGTTATAAGATTACAGATAATCGTGCAGCTCATGACGCAGATGGAAATCTTGTTCTTCTTGCAGCAGGTAAGTTGGTTACATCAGATGGCCTTCATACAGCAGCTGATGCAAAGGGTAATGATTTCTTCACAAAGGATGGTATCATCCAGACTGGACTTATTGAAGTTAAGGGCGTTCAGCGTTATGCAGATACCGGAACAGGCGCACTTGTTACTTATGCAATGACAAAGGTTCAGGGCGTAGCTGGCAAGTGGACTGATACAAAGAGTGGTGCTGTTTATAATATCGCTGAGGCTGACAACAGTGCAGAAGCAGATCACAAGCACAGCTGGACCATCAAGTGGGATCCTTGGAAGGTAACAGATGCAACAGCAACAGCAACAATCACATGTTCAGTTGGTAAAGAGACTGTTACACTTACAGGAGCAATCATTAAGACAGAGCTTGCAGGCGGTCTCGCAAGATACGATGTATCAGTTACATATGGTGATGAGACTTGGTCAGATACACCTAAGACAGTTGACGCATCCGGAAATCCTGCACAGGACATTTCTGGTGGCGAAGGTGAATTTGTAATCGTAGGTCTTGAGGAAGCTTATCCTTACACAGGTAATGCAATTCAGCCTATCTTCCAGGTAATTGATACAGGATGTGATGCAACTCTTGCAAAGGGCGTAGATTACACAGTTAAGTATACTAACAACAAGAACGTAGGAACTGCAGCACAGATCCTTGTAAAAGGTAAAGGCAACTATTCTGGACAGGCTGCAACAGCAACATTTGAGATTTACAAAGAGATAGACAAAGACGATGCAGTACTTAAGGGGGCAAGCATTAAGCTTCCTAAGGAAACCCACATTTACAATGGCGAGGCTCAGTATCCTTCAGCTATCGAGCTTAAGCTTAAGGGTGGTTCTTACCAGACTTTCAAGCTTGAGGATGGATTTAATGATGAGATTCCTGCAACTATCACATATTCCAATAATGTAAATAAGGGATCTGCAACAATCGCTCTGACAGGAAGTGACGGAACAACCATTAAGAAGACATTCGCTATCAAGGCTCTTGATATGAGTGCAAATGCTAAAGACTTCACAGTAACTCTTCCTGAGGATACAGATTGGCAGGTTAAGGGAGCAACTCCTCCTGTATATGTAGAGTGGAATGGACGTACCCTGATAGAAGGTGAAGACTTCACTGTTAAGTATGCTAACAACAAGGCAATCGGAACAGCTGCTTCTGTTACCATCACAGGTAAGAACAACTTCACAAAGAGCATGAAGGTTGATAACGCATACGAGATTACTAAGTTTAGTCTTGAGGATGCTTACTGTGAAGGCGCAACAGTTTACGATGGCGTAAAGGGCAGCGCAGTTAAGGTAACTCTTGTAGATTACTGGAACAACGTAATTCCTGCTAACCTGCTCAAGGTTACAGTACTCAAGGGTGAGACAGATATGACCAAGTCCAAGCTCGTAGCTGGTGATGAGGTTACTATCAAAGTTGAGCCTAGTACAAAGGGCACAGCAGTTCTTGAAGGTGCTATTGAGCTCTCTGCAGTCGTTGGTGCAAATCTGAACAAGGCATCTGTAAAGATCGCCAAGGGATTTGCTAAGCAGTACACAGGAGGCTATGTAGAGCTTACTGACGATGATATGAAGAACTTCACAGTAACACTTAAGGTAGGCAAGGAAAAGAAGACACTTGTTTACGGCGAAGACTTCGTAATCGGTGGATACAGCAACAACCTCAAGAAGGGCACAATGAAGGTTACCCTCATTGGTACACAGACAGCTGACGAAGAGAGAGGAATCCCTGCAATCAGCGGAACAAAGGTAGTAAACGTTAAAATTACTGCTAAGCCTCTCACAAAAGTTAACTGATTTGTGCAGTGACCTTACGGACACCGTAACAAAACAAAAGTACTTAATCGGATCGGGCGGCGCCTTAGGCGCCACCCATCCGAAACCAAAGAAATAATCGATCTATTCGATCAGGCAGCTTCGGCTGCAACTAAATATTTGGTTCCAACCTATTTGACTTTCACAACACAACCCGACACATCAAATAGGCGAACATAGAGAGCAGGGGTCGCGAGTCCCCTGCTCTCAGTCTATTAATGCCCCCCTAAAAGGTAAGCGCTTTATGCTCCCCCGTAGTTCACAGTGCCATTATGTCCATTATAGTTGTCTTTTTAATTATAAAAATTATTATTACAGGACAATTATAACGCTAAAAATGTGTTGTAATTGTCCTGTAACGATAAAAAAATAGAAAATAGGACAATTAGTATGATAGGAAGAACAAAAGATCAAGAAGAATTGAATAGGATATATGAAAGAAAACAGACTGATTTAGTGGTGATTTACGGCAGAAGACGTGTTGGAAAAACGTATCTTGTTAATAATACTTTTAAAGGAAGATACGCATTTCATCATACAGGTCTATCGCCGGTAAATGAAAGCGGAAAAGCAGTCACGTTGAAGGACCAGCTTGAAAGCTTTTATCTGTCCCTGCAAATGTACGGAATGAAAAAAGGAGCAAGGCCAACCAGCTGGCTTGAGGCATTCTTTATGCTTAAGAAGCTGCTTACTGAAAAAGATGATGGTTCAAAGCAGGTGATTTTTATTGATGAGCTTCCCTGGATGGATACAAAGAAATCCAGGTTTATTACTGCGTTTGAAGAATTCTACAATGGTTGGTGCAATGAACGTGGAAATGTCATGCTGATAGTTTGTGGAAGCGCTAACTCATGGATTCAGAATAAGCTCATAAATAATAAAGGTGGTCTTTATAACAGGATTACCCATAAGATAAAACTATCGCCATTTACACTGAAAGAGTGTGAAGAATACTTCTTAAGTCAGAATATACAGTTCTCCAGGTATGACATTACACAGAGCTATATGGTATTTGGTGGTGTTCCTTATTATCTGGGCTATATGGACGGAAGATTGAGCCTGGCTCAGAATATCGATAGGATACTGTTTGATGAGAACCCTATGCTTAAAGGGGAATATGAAAATCTTTTTACATCAGCATTTGATAAACCTACAAAGACAAAAGAGATTGTTGAGTTTTTGTTTGGAAGGAGCCTTGGTTATACAAGAAGAGAAATTTCCGAAAAATTCAGCGATATATCAGGTAGCGAACTAAACAAGATTCTTTCAGCTCTTGAAGAAAGTGATTTTTTAATAAAATATATTCCGTTTTCAGATGGTAAACGGGAAGAAAAATATAGATTGTCTGATCCGTATTGCCTGACATATTTATATTTTATTAAAGGACAAAAGAAAAAAGAAAGTTTTTGGCAATACAATGTAAATTCAAGCACTTTAAACACCTGGAGAGGCTTGGCTTTTGAAAATGTATGCTACAGACATTATCCACAAATCAAGAAAGCCTTGGAAATTAATGGAGTTGAGGCAAATATATCCATGTGGATAAAAGAGAAAACCCCCGATTCAGAAGGAACTCAGATTGATTTATTGATAGATCGTGCAGATAATGTAGTAAATCTTTGCGAACTTAAGTTTTATAGTGGTGAGTTTTCAGTTGACAGCGGTTACGAAGAAAAGATGCGCACTAGGGACAGGCTTATAATGGAAAAGATTTCCAGAAAAAAAGTTGTCAGGAATACGCTTGTAACGACGTATGGGCTAAAGAAAAATGCTTATAGCGGGATTTTCGTAAATGTAATAACGCTAGAGAGTTTATTTGTCTGCTAAAAGTACCTGTCACCGTGAACAGCAACACTAATAATTTGCCGTAGAATAATTACAGCACTATTGTAATATAATTGCAATGGTGCTATTTTTATTGTAGGAGCCAATGATTTCAGAGTGGGAGACAAAAGATGCTTATTAAATTTCAGGTGGAAAACTTCAAGAATTTTAGGAATAGGTTTGTTTTAGATTTCTCAAAGCCATATAGCTATGAGTTTAATAAGGATGCAATTTCAAAAGATGGCCGGATTGTAACAAAAGGGATTATTTATGGACCCAATGGAAGCGGTAAATCGAACTTGGGGTTGGCTATATTTGATATAGTGGCGCATCTTACAGACACTAATATTTTGAAAGACAAATATACATTATATTCGAATTTAGATAATCCAAAGAAGAGAGTTGATTTTAAATATAGTTTTATCTTCAATGGACATTCCCTCGAATATGAATATCAAAAAAAGTCATTATATGAAATTATCTCCGAAAAAGTGATAATTGATAATGAAACTGTCATAGACTATAACTTTGATGAGGCTGTTGGATCAACAACTCTTAAGGGTGCAGAGACACTGAATTTGAGCAGCAATATCTCAAATAGAATATCAAGGGTTAAGTATATCCTTAGTACAGCAATTCTTGAAGAGAATGAGATAAATGCAGTATTTAAGGACTTTGGAGAGTTCGTTAATCATATGCTTCTATTTTATTCTTTAGACAATAGAGGGTATCAAGGCTTTAAAGTGGGATCCGAAAGAATTGCGGATAAGATCATAAAAAAAGGAAAAGTTGCTAGCTTTCAGAAGTTTCTTAGTGAAGAAGGAATAAACTATTCTCTAGAAGAAAAAGTAGTTGACGGACAGAGACAGATTTATTGCAAGTTCAAGAACGCGGAGGTTAACTTCTTCTCAGTAGCATCTACAGGAACGGCCTCTCTGACGCTTTTTTATTATTGGTATTTGCAGATGAAAGAATTGTCATTCGTCTATATAGATGAGTTTGATGCTTTTTATCATTTTGAGTTGGCAAATTCCCTTGTCAAACTTTTAAAGAAAGTGAGTAATTGTCAGATAGTTTTAACCACACATAATACAGATCTTCTGTCTAATGATTTAATGCGTCCAGACTGTTATTTTGAGATCAGGGATAATGATATTAAATGTCTTTCTGATAAAACTGACAAGGAGATACGTAAAGCGCATAATTTGCAAAAAATGTATAAAGCAGGAGTATTTGATGAATAATGAACGCATAGCGATAATAACTGAAGGCGATGTCAGAGAAATTGATATCTTCGAGAACATAAAGAGCATATTCTTTAAATCAGATAAGGTTGATATTATTACTTTTCCTGCCGGAGAAAACATATATATGTTGTGGAAGCAACTAAAGGAAGATGAATTTCAGACTGACATTATAGAACTTGTCAGAGAACAGGATAAGAAAGCGGCTGAAATTATTAAGAGCTACACGAGAGAAGATTTTTCTGAGGTATATCTCTTCTTTGACTATGACGGACATCAGAATAATCTGGGCTATGAAGATGATAAAGTCGACGTTTTGGCACAGATGCTCGAAACCTTTGATAATGAAACGGAGAATGGTCTATTATACATAAACTATCCAATGGTAGAAGTAGTTAGAGACTACGTGGCTGATGAGTGTGTGGCAGCAAGCAAATGTTTTATATCTTTTGATGAGTTTGCTTATTATAAGCAGATTAGTGCACAAAGTATAGTGCATAATGATATGCGGAGGTACACTATTGAGGACTGGTCGGATATCACAGATGTGTTTGCCAGAAGATTGGCTTGTCTATTCAAATATGAAGTGATATTTGAATATGACAAGTACAAGGATACTGTGACACCATTGCTTATATATGATCAACAAAAAGAGCTGATTGAAAACAAAATGGTATTTAGTCTGTGCGCATTTTCGGAATTTTTGCTTGATTATTACAAATCTGATTTCTGGCATAGAATGGTGAAGCATACAAAAAACAAAAGAGGTAAGTGTAAAGAAGTAAATTGAGTTCAGGGCTACAACGCCATATAGACAAATCTAATGGAAGTCACGGGGACGGTTCCAATGTCATTTAGATAAGAAAATGCAGTAAATGCGAAATAGGCACGCTACGTTCTTCAGATTATACAGTAGCGTTGACATCTACGTGTCACAGCTTTATCTTTAGACTGTTATCACGTAGTTTCGCAATGATTTTCTGGCATTCTACGTGATACACCCCGTTAACAAGCCTCTCCTCACGTATTTTTTCCAAATATCTGTTTAGTTTTACGTGTTCTACTACTAATAAAGAGCAGCATCTCACGTAGACGCTAAAAATATCATGCTTGTTGCTCTGTCACATCTTTTTCTTATCTAAATGACATTGGTCCTGAGGGGCTGGCTCTTTTTTGTGGCACAAAGTACCTGTCACTGTGAATATGGAGCACGAAGTGCGGAATGTCTGTGTGCAGAATCGAGTAGGAGCCAGCCTACTCGATTATTTCAACATCCTGACCGGTAAAAGTCTAAGACCGTTGGTTCCAAAGAAGAGAGAATTCCTTATCATGCCCACTCTGTACAGATTCAGTACATAGAGCATAACTACCATGATATTGAATGTGCCAAAATATGCAATAAGTTCTTCAACTGTGGGTGGATAGCCCTTTATTCTTGTATAATTCCCAACAAATGCGGCAATGTCGCCTTCTAAATTCGCCATTTATGTAATCCCCTTTTTAGTTTTTATTATTGTTATGAGTTTACTTTCTAAATGTGTTCCGATTTTGTTAAAAGCATAAAGAATTCATAAATTTTTTAGTTAAGCATATGCGTAAGGTCATTCCTGATCTTCTGTACCAGGGACATCTTTTTTGGAGAGGAAATAATACCGCATTACTCAAGCCTATAAAAATGACATGTAACACTTCAGAATGCTATACTTTTTTGGTAAGTGTGTTTATTTAGTTAAAGTATTTTTTTGAAAAAAGAAGGGAAGAAAATGGGGAATATGAGAAAACTGTTGATGCTGATAGCAACCGTTTCCTTGACATTGCTATCTGGATGTGGAGAAGTAAAAGTCCCTGAAACTGTGCCAGATACAAATGAAAGTGCTTCTATGGAATCTCATCAGGATGAAAGTAATGCTAATGCTATGGAAAGTAGTGATTATGAGGCTGCAGCCGATGAGACAGACAGCGAAGCAGAGGAAACTACAATACTCTATAACAGGCTTTGCGGTAAGTACAGTTATAAAAGAAGCAATGAAGAATACTATACTTTGGAAATCACCAACTTTGGCAACAACCTCTATGCTTTTGGCGGTGAAGCAATGGGAGATGCGACATCTGAAATGCTGGAGGCATATTCGTTCTGGGCAATGGAACTTATTCCTGAGGATCCAGAGGACCTCGTATCTGCAGATATAGATAAATTCAAAACAGGAATCCTGACATTTTCAATCATGTCAAACATGGGAAAATACTGGAGTGCACCTTCTGAAGGGGATATATGTATTACAGATGATGGAATTATATTTGAGGACTTTGACTCAAACTTCCCCTATGAAGCAGATGCTCTGGGAGAGATGTTTGTGAGAGATGATAGAGTTGAAGATACGTTTCCTTATACTAATGAGGAAAGATCCGAGGAGCATGACAGCTTCGAAGGGCTTTGGCGTGAAAAAGACTCTGATGAACCATTTTTTGTTGAGTTTTCAGATGGAAGGAACATTACTGTTTATCAGAAGAGCTCTGATAAAGAAGTCGTTTTGGGCAAAGGAAGTTATTCTCTTGACGAAGGATCTTACATCTCAGCCAGAGTGAATCTCCTTGGAAACGGGGATATGCCAACAGAGGTTGGTGCCAATATAGTCCAGCACGATAATAATCTGACCTTGGAATTGTATAACGATCTGTATGAATCGAATGTTGTGTTCGGCGATAGAGAGTCCGTAGAGCTCGAAAAGATAAAAACAGTAGACATTCCTGTTGTTAAGCTTTCCGATGTGAACGTTGCAGAATACAATGATGTCCTTACAGAGCCGTTTTATGGAGTGTGGACAGCTGCACTTAAAAATCTTGAGCCCCTTAAACAAAAAAAGGATATCCTCATAGAAGCTGGATTTGATGCAAGAATTGTCTATGCGCCGGAATGGGAAAACCTTACAGAGCAGCCTTATTACTGTCTGACCGCAGGAATCTGCTCAAGCAGTGAAGAAGCCCAAAAGATACTAAATGAAGCGAAAGCCGCCGGATATAGCGATGCTTATGTAAAATACTCCGGAGAAAGAACGTCCAGCAAAGTATTTATAACAGTATACAACGAGTCATCTATGGAAGTACTTTCGGATAGAGTAATATTCCATGATGTTCAGGTTAATGACACTTCCTATGAAACTAATAGGGAAATGACGCTGATTGTAGATGAGGATACTGCTTTTGACCAAACCTGTGATATGCAATCATTTGATAACTATAGCGAGGGAGCTAGCCCTCTGTCATGGATCAAGGATAACTATGGAAAAGACGATGGCAGGACTACTCTTCTGGGGGTATTTGAGGTTAGTCTCTCAGAAAATCATGTGGATAAATACTGGGGCTGCTACTGGTGGGACTAACAAAAAGTACCTGTCACCAATGTGGTACACTTTCCGTCAACTTAGTATGAATAGAAATACTGCTTTAAGTTAATGTGTATCATCTACCAACAGATTATATCATATTGAATAGGCAGCTATGTTTTCTTCTTAATGTTATCGCATGACAAACAGACCTGAATCATATCAGGTCTAAGAAGAATTCATATATGATGTATCAATTGACAGGTCTAAGGTTTGGAAAGTGTTTTCTGCAAACCAGTTTTCTGGTCTTTCTTCTAAACTTCCTGCCGGGGATTATCTGTGACCGAACTTTGAATGCATCGGATACTATCTGATCTATGTATTCTGTTTGCAGTATGTTACAAAGGATCTTAGGAAATGCTTTCTTTAGACGGCCTATAATATAGGCTCGGTTAGCTTGATACCTATACTTGCCAGTTGTGGTCATGTGTTCATCTATGTCATCGTCGACTTTGTTTTTTATCAGAGAAGTCAGATTTGACATGAGTAGATTTATATAGAATTCTTGAAACACAGCAGTTTTAGTTTTTCCACTATACTCTTCAAGAAGAAATTTTTCTTTTAACTCCATGTATTTGCCTTCAACAGGCCAGCGGAGAAAATATAGTTCGCGAAACATATCCACAGACATAGCTGTGTCAAATATGTTGGTTCCAAGGTACTCGCGAGATCCATCACTTAGAATAACCTCTAAGACTCTTATCTTGATATCTTCAGTACCTGTTTTGGAATTTCCTGGCAATATTGCTACAGTATCACCATGGCAGGAACGAACCATTTTGAACTTTTCACGGAGTCTCATAAGGCAGAGATACCCATTTGATACACAGTACCTGAACATATCTTCTGAATAGTATCCGCGGTCAAAGACGATTACTGAGTTTTTATATATGTTTAAGTCTTCTAGCGTTTTTAGGTGCTCTCGTGCTGCAGCTCTTTCAGATCCAAGGTATTTATGAAGAGATGCATGGACTATATAATCATCGAGAACATCATAGACAATAGAAGCTAGACCTGAAGAAAACTTCCTATCTTTATGCGGATAAGTGAACATCTCACCAAAGAAATCAAAGTTTGATGGAGAATTAGGAACTTCTATCTTTGAGCCATCAATGGCAAAGATATGATAACCATGCCATAGCTTTCTCTTCTTGAGATTTTTGTAGAAGATATCTACTGAAAGAGTAAATAAATCTTGGAACAGACTGGGGCTAATGAACTGACGAGCTTTGGATACAGCCTGCTTTGATACTTCAGGAAAATTTGATGGAAGCAGGTCATCACGTATAGCGGAAAGATTCTGATACATAGAAGCCTTTGTAGTGTAGAATAGATATGTTACCAGATGGAGCATTGAAAGTTTGCGCTTTCTGATGAAGTGGTTCTTTTCCCGGTGAGCTTCCAGGCAGTCCGGAGAAGAGAGATATTGCTTGATCTTTTGGATGATGAGTTTGCAGATTTCATGTTTTTCCATACGTAACCTCCTAAATTTGCGTGATCTTGATGTGTTTCGCGGCCACGAAACAACATCTCCTATTGATCAAGGGCCGCGTAGCGGCCGCAAATTTTAGGAGCTTTGTCAAGCGTTTTTTAATAAATAATCAATATTTTTTTGCATAACAAAAAAGCCGCAAAGCCAGTATTTATCTGGCTTTACAGCTTAAGTTGACCACAGTGGTGCCTGTCACCGTGAAAATTCTGTGAACTTTCGTTCTAAGATGTTGACACAAGTTTCATAGCGGAGTAAAATCCGTATACTAGTACTAATTACACAGCGATAGTATCGGTCGCTGTGATAAGAGAACGTACTAACCTGAATGGTGACCAAGTTGATTTATTTGCCAGAGGGATATACAATGTATATACAGGAGGCGTTGCTTATGCAGGTTCAAGTTAAAGAATGGGGAAATAGTCAGGGAATTAGAATACCTAAAGAAGTGCTTCAGGAAGCAGCTGTTTCAGTTGATGATGTACTCGATGTCAAGGTATCGAATGGCATGATAATGCTTGTTAAACCATTTAGGCATAGAACACTGGAAGAACGTGCAGCAGAATATGGTGGTCAACTCCATCTGGATGGAGAATTTGACTGGGGTGAACCGGTAGGAAGAGAGATTTGGTAATGCAATGAAGGAAGAACTTCATCAGGGGGATATACTTAAGATTGAACATATCAAGAAACCGGTTCTTGTAGTGAGTAAGGATTTCTTTAATCAGACTTATGAGATAATCGGATGTCCCATTTTAGAAAACGGAGAAGCAGGGCCCTTACATATACAGATCAAAACGGAAGACCTTGAAGGTTATGTGCATTGCGAAAAAATGGCACTACTTGATTTGAATGTCAGGGGTTATTCAAAGATTGATAGGATACATTATCCTGACATTATAAATATCACAGATGCTATTCAGGGAATTTTTGACTACATCTGATCAAAAGTGCCTGTCATCGTGGAAAAAACGATCTGGTACGGATTGATGGATTGATTGTTAGAAAAAGTGTAGCAGTGTTAATTAGCAATACCGGAGGAAGCTATGACTATACGAGACAGGATATTTGACAAGCTTGAAGAACTGAATATGACACAGAAGGAGTTCTCAATACGTACCAAGATACCGGAGAGCACAGTCAGTGACTGGAAGAAGAAGAAAACAAATCCTACAGCAGAAAAGATCATGGTCATCTGTAAGGTGCTTGATGTTTCTCCCCAGTGGCTTCTTTCCGGAGTGGAGGCAGCAGGCGACAGGGGGAATCCGCGTGACTGGTATGCAATTGATGCGAACACTGACAGCGGACTGCTGCTCACAACTTTTAATTCGATGGATAAGTCTCAGCAGGCCAGGATTTTAGGTTATGCAGAGGCGCTTAAGAATGCTAAGGATAGTGGAAAATGATTTTTTACGCGCGGATAATCCGTATATTAGGACTAATTTATAAAAAGGGGGTTTGGTGAGCAGAAAAAAGAGGGTATGGTATCCGGGAGCAACGTACCATGTCATGAGCAGGGGGAACAGAAGGACTACGCTTTTCAAAGATTCGTCAGATTATCTTAGGTTTCTGGAATGTATTAAACGGTCGAAAGAATCTTATGGGTTCAAGATCCATTCGCTTTGTCTCATGACAAATCATTTCCACATGATCATTGAGACAGGAGATACCGAGCTGTGGAAGATCATGCAGAAGATGCTTCATCCCTACAGCATGGATTTTAATCACAAATATAGCTTTACGGGGCATCTTTTTGAAAGCAGATATATCGCATGCATCATAGAGGATGAGCGATACTTCCTTGAGGCAAGCAGGTATATTCATCTTAATCCGGTAAAGGCTCAGATGGTACGGGAGCCCATGGCATACGATTACAGCAGTTACAGGGCTTTTTTTACAGATGGTAAGGCGGGAAAAACTGAAGCAGAAGCAGACTACCCGGCTACCGGAAAGAACATGTCGATGAATCTTATTGATGATCTGGTGGATACGACGAGAGTATTTGAGTGCTTTAATAATAACAGCAGGGAGCAGTACCGCATGTTTGTAGAGGGGAAGATATCCCATACAGAGCAGGAGATGCTGATACAGAAGGATATGAAGGAAGATGACATGTGGCTGCCATGGTAGCAGGCGTTACATGATATGTGAAATGCTGACAAATTGGCGGCAGAAGTAAGGAATAACTGAATCAGAAGGGACAATAACAGGAGAAAATGGCAATAGTAGTAAAAAGTATGGCAACATCAGGTGTTGACGGCTTCATGGTGGAAATAGAGGCATCGACAATTAAAGGACAGCAACAATCCATGTCTATCATAGGGCTTCCTGATCAGGCAATAAAGGAAGCTGGGGAGAGGATTCAGGCGGCGATAGAATCTTGTGGATATGACAGTCCCAAGGATAAAGCTATCATAAGCCTTGCACCGGGGGATAAGAAAAAACGAGGTACACATTTTGACCTGGGGATGATAATAGCTCTTTTGTACCAGACAGACCAGATATCTCCCAGGAACCTTTCTGAATATGCGTTCATAGGAGAGCTTGCGCTGGATGGCCGGATCAGGCCCTGCACAGGTGTGCTGTCAATGGTAACTGAGGCGAAAAGAAGCGGAGTGAAGTCAGTGGTACTGCCTTATGAAAACATGAAGGAGGCTTCATCTGTTTCCGGTATCAATATCTGTCCTGTGAAATCACTTCCTGACACGATACGATTCCTGGAAGGAAGGCTTGATCTCTCTAAGCAGGACGAGAGCTCTTTTGACCAAAATGTAGCTTCTTGCGACCATGACAATGGAACAGACGTGAGAGCAGGCACCGAGAGTGCAGGCGAGGAAGGCTTTAATAGTGATATAGATTTCTCAGATGTTAAGGGTCAGGATGACCTTATTGAAGCAATAGTTCTGGGAGCTGCCGGAGGACACAACATACTGATGCTGGGAGAGCCGGGATGTGGTAAGACGATGATAGCGCAGCGCATTCCCACGATACTGCCAGGGATGTCAGAGAAGGAGTCACTTGAAGTTACCAAGATACATAGCATATCCGGACTCCTTGATGCAGGAACAGGACTTCTTAAGATGCGCCCGTTCAGGGCTCCTCACCATAATGTGTCCCTTAATGCACTTATCGGAGGCGGGAGTTATGCACAGCCCGGGGAGGTCTCACTTGCACATAATGGTGTGCTTTTCCTTGATGAGCTTGCTGAGTTTTCAAGGAGTACTCTTGATGCGCTGCGTCAGCCCATGGAAGATAAGCGTGTGACCATATCAAGGGTCAACGGGACCCACTCTTATCCTGCCAACTTTATGTTTGTGGCAGCAATGAATCCCTGCCCCTGCGGGTATTATCCAACTAAGAAGTGCAGATGCACTGATTACGAAATCATCCATTATCGTGGTAAAATCTCCGGCCCGATCCTTGAGCGCATTGATATCCAGAAGAGCGTTGCTCATGTTGACTTCTTTGAGCTTGGGGATAAAAAGAGCTCATACACTTCAGCACAGTTAAGGGAGAGGGTAAAGAGAGCAAGAAAAATACAGCAGGAGAGATTTAAGAATGACAGCCAGGTGAGCTGCAATGCCCAGATGACAACAACCATGATACAGAAATACTGCAAGCTGGATGAGGAATGTACACGGATACTGAAAAATGCCAGTGAGAAATATGGTTACAGTGCCAGGGTGATCCATAAGTTGCTGAGGATGGCAAGGACATCGGCTGACCTGGATGGGGCAGAGAATATAAGAAGGGAAGATATCGTAAGGGTACTCGGCTGCAGAGATCTTGATGTATCAAGCAGCCAGATGTATGCGATAGCATAAGGGGATGACCACTGATGAAATAAAGATAAGATATATAATGCTGACTCTGATGAAGGGTGTTGGTCCGGTGGCTCAGAATGCTCTACTGGATGTCTGTGGTAATATCAGCAGATGTTTTGAAGGCGGTTACGATGATCTTGTCTGTGCTGATGGTGCGAAGATGATCGGGAAGAAGAAAATCAGTTCATTCATACTTCAGAGGGAAGATGCAGGAATCAGGGCACAGGCAGAGCAGCTGATGCAGCTTTCGAAATCGTTGGGCATTGAAGTAGTAACACGGGAGGACTTCTCTTTTCCTGAAAGATTTAAGGATATCAAAGACATGCCAGTTGTTTTGTATACGAAGGGGTGCCTTAGGATTAATGATCATGCAAGGTCGGTGGGAATTGTAGGTGCCAGAAGATGTACGGCAGAAGGCAAGGAGAAGGCTATTGAACTTGCTTGTGCTGCTGCAGGGTGCGATGCGGCAGTCATCAGCGGTATGGCCAAGGGAATTGATTCATATGCGCACACTGCAGCTTTGAAATCACAGGGCTACACTATTGCAGTGTTGGGCAATGGCGTTGATATCTGCTATCCAAAGGAGCATGACAGGTTATATGAGGAAATTGCAAGATCCGGATGCGTTCTGTCGGAATATCCTCCCGGGACAGCTCCGAGAGAATACAATTTCCCGAGGCGTAACCGCCTTATTGCTGCGCTGTCTGACACTTTATTTGTTGTCGACGCCGGAAGGCATAGTGGTACAGAGTCTACAATTGAAAAAAGCCGGAAATATGACAGGGAAATAGTCATTGTTTGAATCCTGGTGCCAATCCTGGTGCCTCGTCACCGTGAAAATAAAAACAACGGCCTGCGGCCGATTAGCTTCGCATTGCGGCCGTTTTGCTCCGCAAAAGCGGCCGTTGGAAGACGCCATATGCACCATAGCCACCCGGACGCGACTTAGTTCACTCAGATAAAAATCGGTCTGAAGCCCAAACAAAAGGACAGATTTTAGTTATATGAAGTCTGTTTTTTGTTTGGGCTTACACCGATTGTTTACGTTCCGATAGATCTTACTATCGCCTTATTCCGACAAATTGGAACTCATCGATTTCTGATCTTTCTTACATTTCGATTCATCAAATGTCTTCCAAGATTTCTGTATGCAAATGCTTTAATTACTGACATTTCTTGATGATGTTCCTTTAATAGTTCGTCTGGGCAATCATATACTCCGAAGTCTTGGCTTATACCTTCACTCTGAATGTAAGTGTTGTTCCTATCAAAATCAATTACAGGATTTCTAAAATCTGTTACAGCCACTCCATAACCGCAAAAAGCGCCGCTACAATCAGGATTCTGATCTTGTAATTTATTAAGATATGCTTTATCTAAAATAAATGCTTCAAGTTCGTACCATTTTTCTTCAAAATACACCTCTACCCAACTATGGAAAACATTCTGAGGTGCATTTCTATATACGAATCCTGTCATCGCGCCTTCCTGTAGTTTTTTATCAATGGTAAATCCATGCACACGGCAAGGTATACAGCAACTTCTTAGCAATGCCATAAATAGAGTTCCTTTTGTATTACACTGGCCATAACCATCAGCCAATACTTTGGAAGCAGGAATATTATCATCTATATTATACCCAAAGAGAATTTCATCCCTTACATAATTATATATGGCTTTCAACCGCTGGTATTCATTCAGATTTCTCCAACCTCGTTTCTTAATTAGCTCTTGAATACTTTTATTGGAATAATCTAACATCCGTGTTTCTCGTAAGTACTGTTCCATTATGTCCTCCAAAAATAGCGATTTGTCTTAGTCTATTATCCTCTGTTCCGAGGATGATCCATACCTTTGTTTTTCCGCCCCAATACCAGTCAAATAGTCCTTACATAAGATAGATCACTGTCATATGAATAGCAGCTGTCTTAAAGTCCGATACGTCATTCACAAAATAGACCATCATAGTTACCAGGAGAAACTGTGGTATCATGAGAGCAGCAAATGTGATCAGTTTTCTCTTATTTATTGTTTTCCTTGTTATACGACTGTAGCCTCTCCACGAAAGATTACAGATACATGAGTAATCTTGTTTTCTGGATCCGGGTATTCCTTCTCAAAATGCATCCCTATAGATTCTGCAGTCTTATAAGAACCGACATTTGTATATTTGCAATATGAATAGAGTGCAGGATAATCCGTGTTAGCAAATGCCCAGTCTCGTACAGCAGCTGCAGCCTCCTTAGCATAGCCTTTACGCTGATGATCTGCGCGAATGTGATAACCAATCTCAGGGAGCATCTCACCCTCAATATTCTGAAGTGTCAATCCACAGTCACCAATCATATCCCTGGTATCTTTCAAACATACAGCCCACAGTCCAAAACCGTTATCACGATATCGGTTCATATTTCTTTCAATCCAATCGCTGACTCTTTTCTCGTCAAAAGTATATGGGTAATGCTGCATGATGTCTCTATCAGCAAGAACTTTATATAATGCATCAAAATCATCCATATT
>JAEEGF012283156.1_pt1 | contig 19544 bp, 16 predicted proteins | sample 9134171 | NCBI WGS metagenome assembly JAEEGF01 (sample SAMN16246542, study PRJNA631951) | gut metagenome | biome: gut microbiome; feature: rumen; material: AP-attached | host: Bos | place: Iran: Karaj | collected 2018-10
TGCCCATGAACCGCATAATGCATCTTGTTTTGGACTGTGGCAAAGAACTGCTTGGTCATCTCTACACGAGGGTCGTAGTCGATGCTGAGTGCATATATCTCGAGTACTTTGCGATAGAATATCTTTTTTGATATATTCTTTTAAAACAGCCGTTGCCCACTGACGGAACTGAACGCCACGATAGGAATGTACGCGATAGCCCACGCTGATGATCATATCAAGGTTATAATATGCGATGTCGCGCTCTACCTTTCTTTTACCTTCTGTTTGAACTGTTGCAAAAAATGCAACAGTTGCCTCCTGCTGTAGTTCTCCCTCCTCAAACACATTCTTAATGTGCCTGGAGATGGTTGATTTGTTACGTTGAAACAATTCTGCCATCTGATCAAGGTTTAACCACACCGTCTCGTCCTGCAGCTTCACCTCAATGCGCGACTCCCCATCTGGAGTCTGATATAATAGTATTTGTCCTTTATCTTCCTGATTCATATTTTGTTTGCAAAGTTAAACAATTATTTCGAAATGATCACTAGAACCGTCCCCGTGATTCTTTCTCCCATGAGGCTATTTCATTTTCAGCAGAATGAATTCTGGCCTGTTCTGCTGTATGCCTCATTTTGGGTGCAACAAATTTACGCTCAACATCACTAATAAATTGCGCCTGAGGGGCTTGGTAAAGGACTCTATTAACCATAGTGCATATATTTTATAGTTCGTTATATTTCTTTGCACTCCCATAGGCTTTGGCTACAGGATATTTCTCAGCATTACGTCTTAGCTTATCCAAGACAATCTGCTTGATGTCAAGATCATATTTATCTGCAATGAGAATGGCATAATTGATGATGTCGGCCAGTTCTTCTTTCACCTTCTCCACATTCACGTCTTTGGCATCCTTCCAAAGAAAAGCCTCATTTAGTTCTGAAGCCTCGATGGATAAGGCCAAAGCAAGATCTTTCCCATTATGGAACTGATCCCAGTCTCTTTCTTGGGTGAATTGCACGATGGCTTTTCGAAGTTCTTCCAGATCACTCATCTTTCTTATGTTTTGCATTATACATATTCAAGGCTGCCTCGTATGCCTTTGAGAATGGCAATCCTATTTTATCAAGCATATGAGGGATAGCTCTTGCCCAGCTGACATAGTAATATGCGAGGAATTGGTATCCACCAAATTCTTTATCCGGTATCGACTTGATGCTGTATTTCCCCTTTGGACTGATTCCGTTGACACCAACGGTTGCTATCTCCAAGGCTATCCGATGAACATCATGAGGCTCGAGCGTGTCAAAATACTCCATAGCTCCAAGCATATACATCGACATCATCATCGTCTCTGTAGCGTCTGCTCCGTCTTGGTGGTTAAGTGCAAACTGGGCATTAGCCACATCTACGTCCTCTTTTGACGGAGCGTCCACAGCCCTTTCCTTCAGATCACTCTCAAGAGAGAGGTCTGCTTTCATGCCTCCTGATACCTGTCGCTCATCGATTATCTCAACTAGGTCTTCCATTCCAAACGACTCTACGAAATACTCCATCATTTCATATTCGTCACCCGGTTTGTGGGTATCGAGATAAGCTTTGAATTCATCATAGAGGTCTTTCGCCTGATCATATTCCTGCTTTGTGGGATGATATTCACGTATCAGGTCGATACCATAGATCTCCTTGAAGTGCATAGAGGTGGCTATATTCATAACCTTATTGGCGTGAACGATTTCTTTGGGGAAGAATCCGTTTTTTGTTGCCTGCTTGACACCCTCGATGTTGTCAACTTCCATATGGAAAAGTGAAAGCAACTGTATCGGACGTACTGCCTCATATGTCGTATAAATCATATGTTCAACAAACAGGTCAAGCGGACAGTTCATTAATTGTAGAGCTAATCCGTCAGCCAATCCTGACATCACATGTTCCAGTTCTGCAGTCGGAAGATGACTATGAGTTTTCTTCATGAACTTGAGATAACGGTTTCTGAATGCCTTTCTGGTATTCCCGGAACTGACAGTCGCTTTTCCGTTATTTGCGAGAGTTGCTTGTTGATTCATCTTCAGATGCATCATCTCATGGATGAACAGATGGTCGACATATTCTTTGTCAGGATTATACCTGAGAATATGTTCTTTGGCTGCATGCAAAGGTGCATACTCCAGTTTAGCCAGCACATTTATGCTCTTATCCTCTACAAACTTGATATTGATATGGTCTACAGCCTCCAGTTCATCCTTGATGCCTTTCCAGACATTGATATAATTAATCTTCTTGGCCAGATCCTTTGCAACTGAAAGGTAGAGCTTCAGAAGTTCATCCCTTACACCTGGGTTTTCTGGACGATCCTGCAATTTCGTTGCTCCTTGATGGCATATTTCAAAGCAATTTTCCAACTGATCGGTCTTATAGTAACAGAGAGCCAGGCCATAGTATGAATTGATATAGGTGTCATCAATACTGATGGCCTTTTTCATCAGAGGGATCGCTTCATCATAATCTTTCCTTTCCATATAGGTCGCGGCCACATTGTTGATGGCAATAGCATTATCAGGGAAGTACTCAAGCACCTTGTCATAATAAGACTTGGCTCCTTCTAAGTCATTCTTCTCCTTTGTCAGCAGATTCCCCATCAATATGAGAGCCCAAAGATTACGAGGCTCGCACTTCAGGGCTTCTATCAGTTCATCGTATGCTTTTTCAGGCTCATGCTTGTGATACCAATGGAGTTGTGCCAAAGTGCGCCACGCCTCCGAATTCTTGGGGTCTTCATTAGTGATGCTCTCCAAGATAGGCAAGGCCTCATCAAATCTCTTTTCATTGCACAAATCAAGCGCCTTCTGTAGTTTATCGCGCATCAGTCGTTGTCTTTATCTCTGACTGATACCCATTTGTCAGACGGTTCTTCTTATTGGTAAGGTACATAAAAAAAGCGGGGTATCCTCATCTGCCTGTTCCACCATTTCGGCCTACCACAGCCTTCCAAATAAAACTGGCAAAGTCTGAATACCCACGCCGGTAAGTATTGTACGCCCCGAAAAGTGTGCGTGAGGGCATAATCTGCCCTCGGCACACTCCGGGAGTATATACTACACCCGTAGCATTCACCTCCGCATTTGTCCTTGATTTGGATTTGATTGTGGTAGTTCAAATGGTCAAAAACAAAGCATCAATGACGCTTTTTTCTATGTAACCGTCCCACCCATTCTTGCATCCCTCTGGTAGCAATGTCGCCTGTAGGCGTGAGTATGGACGTTGCAAAAGTACGAATAAATCCTGAAATAATTAAGGTTTTATTGAAAAAATTCTCGAAATAGTTTGTTAGTTCAGAAAAGACACATTGCCGTTACAGCGTTACAGCGTTACAGTTCGGAATCAGGTGATTGATGGAGGAATTTTAAAGCTATATATTATATATATTATAATATATATAATATATAGATATAATTTCGAGAAGTTCAAATGGAGAATTCTAACTGTAACGCTGTAACGCTGTAACGGATTTGGTAATAATAGTTTACAAAACACAAATATAAATATTAATGCTATTTGAAGGCTGTGGAAACTCAGATTTTGAGCTATGGAAAGTGCGGCTTTCATTTAATGAAACTAGGACTTTGGGCTAAGAAGAGTCAAAGTGCCTGAAAAGCACGGAAAACGGGCAGTTAAGGCTGCCCGAGTGCTTGGTAAATTTTGTTGACTTCTACAGGTAAGAATGTCCGGCGATTTAGCTGCGCGAGGTGTGCCAAATCGGGGTTCTCCTGTAAAAGAGCCTTCAATTTCAGCCAGGCTGACATCGGCTGGATGTTGGGGAAATAGCGTGTTGCGAGCTCCGCACGGCCGAGGCTAACGGATAATGGACAACGGATAATGGATAAATCAGGATTGTTTTGTGACATAAATATTGATGTTCTTCTGCACTGCAAAGGTACGAAAAATTCCTGAGATACGCAAATATTTATGACCTTAATTATAAACAACTTGTGAGAACTTGAAAGAACCTGATTCGGGTGAGGAAAAAGCTTGCAGGTGTCAATATATTTGTGTAATTTGCAGTGCAGAAGAAAAGAAAGGATTTTAAATTATGGCAAGATCAAACATTCCAATGGTGATCAATCTCCGTCAGAACAAGAACGACGACTCGACCGCCTACGGCAAGTATTTCGCAGAAGTGGACTCGAAGGAACCCCTGAACCTCAAGGGCTTCGCCAAGCACATGACCGGGCACGGCAAGATTGCCGACTACCAGATGTGCGTGCTGGTGCTCGGACAGGTGGTGGACTGCATGAGTGAGCTGCTGTCGCAGGGTCAGCCCGTGAAGCTCGACGGTCTGGGCACGTTCTCGCCCTCAGTCGACGGTCAGAAGCTGGGCAAGGCGAACCTCGCCGCTGCTGTGGCTGGTGGTCCCGACGCGATGATCAACGGCATCAAGATCAACTTCATCCCTGAGAACACGAAGGGTGAGAAGCTTACCTCGAGAGCCTTCAAGGATGAGTGTATCTTCGAGTTCGGGTATCTCGTGGAGAGCGAGAAGCGCACCGTCGGTGGCAAGGAGAAGCGCTTCCAGAAGAAGACTCCGCTCACCTATGTGCTGGCTCCCGCAGCCGACCAGCAGGGCAACGGCTAACGGCTTATGAAGAAGCAGCGTGTGATTGAGCTGGCGGTGAAGGTGATAGTAGCTGCGCTCACGGCATTCCTTACGGCACTGGGAACGACCAGTTGCATGGGAGTAGGACCGTTTTAGTTTACAGTCTACGGTTTACAGATGAAGAGAGGGCGATCGCAGTGGTGGTCGCCCTTTTTTGTTAATAATCCTGATTTATTTTGTATTTTGCACGCTTATTCGTACCTTTGCAAACAAAATCAACCAAAACCATACAATTATGATTAAAAACATTAGAATCTTAGCCGTTTCGGCAGCGATGTTGCTGGGAGCGACAACGGCACAGGCACAGTTCGGAAATATCGTATCCGGCATCAAGAAAGCCAAGGAGACGGTGGATGACGTGAACAAGAAGCGTAATGGCGACATCGAGTTCTCTCGTGGCGGTACCGTACAGGGCTTCTTCCGTACGAGGACGGGTGAGTTTATCTTCGACAAGACGCATCCCGACGGTGAGCGCAAGGGCAAGAAGGTGATCTTCAAGGTGGAGAAAAACGGTGACGTGATGTATGACGATGGCCGGAAGGTCGGCGAGGTGCTGAAGGACGGCACTGTGAACTTCCACGGGGAACAGGGTTATCTGAAAGTGCAGAACGACGGTTCGGTGGTGATGGACGGCGAGAAGGTGGCCTATATCAACGACAACGGTCAGGTGTATATCTACGACGTGCTGATCGGTACAGCCAAAGGACTTGACAAGAAATATGCCGCCTTGCTCTACTTAGGCATCTACCACAACAAGGAGTCTCTGGCGAAGACGAAGGTGGAGCTGGCTGAGGTGAAGAAAAAACAGGAGGCAGAGGCCCAGCGTCAGCAGGAACTGGCTGCCCAGCGCAGGGCCCAAGCCGCCCAGAACACCACCAAGAGCTCTGGCAATTCAAGCAGCAACACACAGAAAAAGGTGCGCGAATATACGATCGAGAAGGGTAGTGCCCGCGGCTATGTCGACGAGAACGGTGTGGTGTACAACTGGGCTCACAAGAAGTTAGGTCAGTTGCCCAAGGGCAGCAGCGGCGACATTACCGATGATGTGGGTCACAGGATCGGCTCCGTATGGTCGGGCGACATCAAGGATTCGTCAGGCAATCTGCTCTGTCACGTCACTTCGGGCGGCTCCATCTCCGTGAAGGGCTCGAACGCAACGGTGGCCGAGGTGAAGGGCAACGGCCGTATCGACATGTCGAAGGATTCTAAGACCTTAGGCTATTGCCAGTGCAATAACCACGTGTGGACGGCTGCCATCATCTTCTGCAACCTGTTTAAGTTTTAGATGTGAGTGAATTCACTCTTCGCTGTCGGAGGCTCTCAGGATGATGCTGGTGGCTCCGATGGTGAAGAGGGTGCCGTCGGCGATGACGCGACGCTCACGGGGCGTGAGTTCGACGTTGTCGACGAAGGTGCCGGTGTTGCTGTTGTTGTCTTTCAAGGTGTAACGCAGCTGGCCTCGTTTGTCGCGGCTCACGGTCACCGTGCAGTGGTTCAGGTCGACGCTGGGATCAACGGTCTCGAAAGTACTGTTGGCGGGGTTGCCCTTCTGGTAGCGGCCGATGATGTTGTCGCCCATCCGGAGGGGGATGACCTGCTTGTAGTGGAACATATTCTCGATGACGACGATGGAGCCGCAGCCTTGTTCGTCGGCCTGCTCGTTGGGATGCTCATCCTTCTGACGTTCGCGCAGCTTGCTCACGCCGATACGGATGGCGAACTGCTTGCCGCACTCGGGACACTGGAACACGAGCGACTGACCGTCGGTATAACGGGTCTCATCGAAGGTGATGTAGTTTTCGCACTTAGGACAACGGACTCTTTTCATAATTCCATAAGCCAGGCCTCGGCGGTTTCGCTGTGACGATGGAAACGGCGGAGGTCGTCGTGGGCGGCTTCCTCAGAAGGATAGTGGCCGTAGATGACGCGACGGATGTTATTACGCTCAAAGACCTCGGCCTGTTCGTAACCCTTTTCCTGAAGACGCTCGATGAATGAGTTGGCATTGCGTATGGAGACGCAGCTGGCCAGGACGATGCAATATTTTCGAGGAGCGTCTGCCACAGATTCAGCTTGAGCGTCGGCTACTGATTTAGCTTGAGCGTCGGCTACTGATTTTGCAATAGAATCTGTCTTCTGAGTATTCTCACTCCTCGAAGTTTCCTTCCTCGTGACTTTCTTCTGAATCTCGATCTTACTCATGTTCGTGTCTTCAGACATCATGCCGAAGAGCAGGCTGTTGTTGATATTGCTGATGGTGCGCTGCATCATGTCGGTCTTGCCCGTAGGCATCGCCAGGAAGAAGACGGCCAGCAGGATGGCGGCAACGGCCACCGCATTGCGGATCCATGAGAACTTGATGCGCACGACATCGTTGTCTTCGGTGTTCTCAACCTCTTCCTCGGGTGTTTGGTCACCGAGGTCGAAGATCTGGGCGGCTGGCTGCTGCGGGGTCTCGACGGGTTGCTCGGTCACTGGGGGGACGGCTTTCACCACCTGGGCGGCGGTTGTCTGCAGGGGCTTCATCTCAAACGAGCTCAGTCCGTAGAGGGCAGGCGTGAGGATGCCGGCCTCACAGGGGGTAAAGACGTAGTTGCCGTCGTCGTTAAGCGTGAGCACGCCGATGTCGTTGAGCTCGTAGGATCCCTCGTTCTGGAGATGCTGCTTGAGCTCTTCCACTTCGTCCTCTATGCGTTGCAAAGCCTCGGGATAGCTGATGTCGTAAGCCTCGATGTAAGACTGTACGAGCAGCGAGTCGTTGATATTGAGCTGGGCATTGAAGCCGAGGGTGCGCAACGGGGGTAGGAACATGCTGTCATGTTCGTCGTAGCGCGCCTCGATATGGTGCGTCATAAACCCTCCCAAACGGGGCACTATGACGCAGTCATTGCTGAGCAGAAGTATCTCAATATGTCTTTCCAGTTCAATCACGGATGCAAAATTACAGCAAATTTTGGAAATAAACAAATAAAAGAAACTTAAAATGATTATTAAGTGAAAAAATTAGTGTACCTTTGCACAAAATTTCTCAAATTATGGAATATAAAGAGACCAAAATCAAGGGTGTTTTCATCATTGAGCCTAAGGTTTTCAACGATGCCAGAGGCTATTTCATGGAGGCCTGGAAGCAGGCTGAGTTCGATGAGCATGTCGGACGGACGGTGTTCATCCAGGACAATGAGTCGAAGTCGTCGTTCGGTGTGCTGCGCGGACTGCACTACCAGAAGGGTGATGCCTCGCAGGCCAAGCTCGTGCGTGTGATAAAAGGTAAGGTGCTCGATGTGGCTGTGGATATCCGCAAGTCGAGTCCCACGTTCGGACAGCATGTGATGGTGGAGCTGAGCGAGGAGAACAAGCGTCAGTTCTTCATTCCCCGCGGCTTTGCACACGGCTTCCTCGTGCTGAGCGAAGAGGCCATCTTCACGTATAAGGTGGACAACCCCTATGCGCCACAAGCCGATGCTGGCATCCGCTGGAATGATCCCGATCTGGGTATCGAGTGGCCCATCGACCCGGCGAAGGTGCAGACGAGTGAGAAGGACTTAAAGCAACCCTTGCTGAAAGATGCAGAAGTATTTGAGTAGGAATTGTTTACAGTAAACAAATAGAGAAATGAACATAGCGATTGTAGGAACAGGATATGTGGGACTGGTGTCGGGAACGTGTTTCGCCGATACGGGTGCCAATGTGACGTGTGTGGATGTGGACGCCAGTAAGATCGAGCGTCTGCAACAGGGTGAGGTGCCCATCTATGAGCCGGGTCTCGACGAGCTGGTGAAGAAGAATGTGGCCGCAGGACGATTGAAGTTCACGACCGACCTCGCCTCGGTGCTTGACGATGTACAGATTGTGTTCTCGGCCGTAGGTACGCCTCCCGACGAGGACGGTTCGGCAGACCTAAAGTATGTGCTGCAGGTGGCCCGCACCATCGGTCAGAACCTGAACCACTATGTGGTGGTCGTCACCAAGTCGACGGTGCCTGTGGGTACGGCGAAGAAGGTGCGCCAGGCCATCGAGGAAGAGCTGCAGAAGCGTGGTGTCGACATTGAGTTCGATGTGGCCTCGAACCCCGAGTTCCTGAAGGAGGGTAACGCCATCAAGGACTTCATGAGTCCCGACCGTGTGGTGGTGGGTGTCGAGAGCGAACACGCCAAGAAGGTGCTTACGAAGCTCTACAAACCTTTCCTGATCAACAACTTCCGCGTGATCTTCATGGATATCCCTTCGGCCGAGATGACCAAATATGCCGCCAACTCGATGCTCGCCACGCGTATCTCGTTTATGAACGACATCGCCAACCTTTGCGAGCGCGTGGGCGCAGATGTTAATATGGTACGCGCGGGAATCGGTTCAGATACCCGTATCGGTCGTAAGTTCCTCTATGCCGGCTGCGGTTATGGTGGTTCGTGTTTCCCCAAGGACGTGAAGGCACTCATCAAGACCGCCGACCAGAACGGCTACTCGATGGAGGTGCTGAAGGCTGTAGAGCGTGTGAACGAACGACAGAAGGGTGTGCTCTACGAGAAGCTCGTGAAGGCGTTCGGTTCGGAAGAGGCACTGAAGGGCAAGACCATCGCCATGTGGGGTCTGTCGTTCAAGCCTGAGACCGACGATATGCGTGAGTCGACGGCCCTCGTGATGATCGACAAACTGTTGAAGGCCGGCTGTATCATCCGCGTGTATGATCCCATCGCCATGAACGAGTGTAAGCGCAGGATCGGTGAGACGGTGACCTACTGCCGCGATATGTACGACGCGGTGCTCGATGCCGACGCGCTGCTGCTGCTCACTGAGTGGAAGGAGTTCCGTCTGCCGGGCTGGGGCGTCATCAAGAAGGCGATGAAGCGTCCGCTGGTCATCGATGGACGTAATATCTTCGATATCGAGGAGCTCGACGAGAATAACTTTGAGTATCATTGCATCGGAAAGTAGTTTGCAGATGATTAGATATGGCGGTATAGTGGTGGCGGTTCTGTTGCTGGCAGGATGTGGAGGACAGAAGTCCGAAGGCAGTCAGCAGGAGGAGGATCGCGAGGCCAAGGCCCTGATGCAGGGTGTCTGGGTCGACGCGGAGACGGAGGATGTGGCCTTCCGAGTGAAGGGCGACACCATCTTCTACAACGACTCCACCAGTATGCCAGCCTATTTCAGGATCGTGGGCGACTCGCTGACATTCTCCTCGGGCACCAGCTATGCCATCGAGAAACAGACCGAGCATATTTTCTGTTTCCGCAACCAGAACGGCGACCAGATCACTCTCAACAAACTCGAGGGTGAAGAGGCCGACTCCGTCTTTGTGGCCGACACTACGCCGAAGGTGATGACCTATACCCATCAGGTGAAGAAGGACTCCGTCGTCAGTTATGACAATGCGCGATACCATTGGTATATCGCCATCAACCCCACGAAATATAAGGTGGTGCTGCGGACCTATAACGAAGACGGGATGGAGGTAGAGAACGTGTACTACGACAATATCATGCACATCAGCATCTATAACGGTGCACAGCGGTTGTACTCCAGCGACTTCCGCAAACAGCAGTATGCCAAGCTGGTGCCGGCAAAGTTCCTCGAAGAGGCTGTATTGGCCAATATGGAGTTCGAAAAGGCCGATGCAGCGGGCCTGCACTTTAATGCTACGCTCTGTGTCCCCGACGGAGCCAGCTGTTATCTCGTCGAGAACGTCATCTCCTACAAGGGTCAGATGACGATGAAATTACTGGAATATTAGGCTTCCTCTATCCACGCGTCCAAGAGCATGCGGGCGATGGATAGTTTCTCAGGGATGGTCGGAAGATTATCCTTGCGGAACCAGCCGCCTTTGGCAATTTCCGAACGCTGCAGGTGGATATCGCCGCTGACGTAGTCGGCATTGAAGCCCACCATCAGTCCGCAGGGGTAGGGCCAAGGCTGCGAGGCGAAGTAACGGATGTTGGTGATCCTGACGCCCGTTTCCTCGAAAGCCTCACGGGCAACGGCTTCTTCAAGGGTTTCGCCTGTCTCGACGAAACCGGCCACGAGACCGTAGAAATCTGTGCGGAAGTTCTTTGCACGGACGAGCAGCACCTCGTCGCCCTTGTGGATGAGTACGATGACGGCCGTAGCCAGCTGCGGCCAGATCTCCTTACCGCAAGAAGTACATTTCTTCGAGATGTCGGTATCCATCCGCATGGGAGCACCACAGACACCACAGTATTTCGTGTTCTGGTCCCAGTAGAGCAGTTCCTGACATTTTCCGGCCTTCAGGTAGAGGGGTTTCTCCAGGTGATAGAAACTCTTCCGCAGACCAATCATCTCATAACGCGCGTCATCTGTAATGGGGGCGTCGATACGATAGGTAATGACGGGTGTGCCGTCGGCCATCGGGGTGATGTTCATCTGGTGTGTCCAAGGCTTCACCTCCGTTGGCGGTTCTTCACAAAGGGGTATGGTATAACTCCCATCGGACTTCTTTTCCAACAGGAGTTCTTCTTTACAAAATACGAAATAATAGGTCATCAGGGGGAGAATTAATTACTTATTTCCCATACAATAGTTTCCTGTCACGCTCGATGGCTGGCTTCGCCCATTCCTCAGGCACAAACTTCCAGTTCTTATTGGGTTGCGGGTTGATCGTTCCCTGACGTTTGATCTCCTCCATCAGATAGTGGCGCTGATCGAGTTCGCTGCAGTAGATCACACGGCTGGCGAGCGAGTCCTTGGGGATGCAGGCACCGTGCGTGAGCAACTCACCGCCACCGTTGGCGCGATAACTGTTCATCGCTACCTTATACCACTTTTTCTCGTCGAAGGGGGTGCCGTCGCTCATCTGTAGGATCCTGACCTTCTCACCATTGGGTTTGGTGACATCGACCTCGTAGTCGATGCCGGCAGCCGAGTCGAAATTGAAGGTGTAGTACTTGAAGCCCGCGCGTTGTTGGTCACCCTTCATCTCATCGTTGAGCAGCATGATATGGTCGTCGGGCGACTTCATCTGGTTCGTCCATATGTCATAACTCATCTCCAGATGCTTGCGGATCTCCTCACCCGTCATGCGGAGCACGAGCAACAGGTTCTCGAAGCGGTAGAGCTTGAACATGTCGGCTACGGTGACATCGCCCTCGCGAATGGTCGCATTGAACGACAGAGGTGCCGTGATAGAGATGTCGGCCTTAGTGAGTTCCAGCTGGAGGTTGTGGATGAGGTCGGTGAAAGCCGAGTTGCCGAAGAAACTCTCGCGGGTGTAGATGCTGTTTTCGAAGGTGCCGATCTTCTGATTGACGTAAGCTTTAGCGGCATCGATCTGCGGCTGGAAATGGGCAACCATCTTCTCGTCCACCTGTTCGTCGTTCACGCTGACGATCTCGCCCTTGATCTCTTTCTTTACGAGTTTGCCTTTCTTGAAGGTCAGCTCGATCTCGGCCTCAGCCACATTCTTCACATAGCACGAGGGGTCGATGATGAGCACCTGCTGGCCCTCCTTGTTGGTGATCCACTCGTTGTGCACCTGGTGGTCGTGCCCGAAGAAGATGATGTCGAAGCCGGGTACCTCACGGGCGACGGCGGCTGTGGCGTTCTCCTCGTAGGTATCGGTCACGATACCGCCGTCCTTGCCGGAGTGGAAGAGTCCGAAGATCAGGTCTGGCTTTTCCACCTCCTTCAGGTATTTCACCCATTTCTTGGCGCAGCTGGTCATCTCCTCAAACTCGATGCCCTTCCACACGTTATCGGTCAGCCAGTTGGGGATGGCGGGTGTGAGCATACCGATGATGGCGATCTTCACACCGTCGATGATGTGAATGGAGTAGGGCTGGAGGCCGTCGTAGATACTAGTAGGACTGGCGGGACTCGTCTTACTCGTTGTTCCGGCTTTCACGATGTTGGCTCCCAGCAACGGACAGCGCACCTCACGGATCCATTTGTCATAGACCTTATGGCCAGGTTCGATGTCGTGATTGCCCACCGTCTCAGCGTCGTACTGCATATAGTTGATGACAGAGGCGGCGAGATTCTCATCCTGGGGCATCACGTAGTTAGACCAGTAGATGCAGGGTTGTCCCTGTAGGATGTCGCCATTGTCGATGAGCAGCAGGTGGTCACCGTAGGTCGCACGCTCCTTATTAATATAAGTGTTTGCCCGGGCGAGGGTTCCCTTCAGGGGTCTGCGCTCCATGAAGTCGTAGGGGAAGAAGTGACCATGAACGTCGCTGGTCTCGATGACTTTCATTCTGACGGTCTTGGTCTGTTTGGCTGACACGGGCAGCAGGCACATCATGCCAAGGGCTAGGAGTATAGTTTGTCTCATCATACATCAATTTTTCGGCAAAAGTACGAAGAATATTCCAATTCACCAAGCGTTTTCGTGTTTTAGGCACACTTTTTGCAGTTTTTTGTACAGAAAACAATTCAAGAATAGGAGGAAAACATTATGGCATTTATTGATTATTACAAGATTTTAGGCGTCGACAAGACGATTCCGCAGAAGGATGTGAAGAAGGCCTACCTTAAAAGGGCCAAGCAGTTCCATCCCGACCTGCATCCCGACGACCCGAAGGCACAGGCGAAGTTCCAAGCCCTTCAGGAAGCCTACGATGTGATTGGCGATCCTGAGAAACGGAAAAAATACGACCAGTATGGTGAGCAGTGGAAGCAGGCCGAGCAGTTCCAAGGTTTCGGCGGCGGAGCCGGTGGAGGCAATCCCTTTGGCGGCTTCGACTTCTCGCAGTTCACCTCTGGCTCCGGCAGAGGTTTCAGCTCGTTCTTTGAGGATCTGTTCGGACGAAAGGGGCATCAGGGTGGCGGCTTCGGTGGCTTCCAGGGATTCTCGACGGGTGGCACCGGCTTCGGCCGTCAGGCACGAACGCATTCTGGTGAGATGAACGCCACCGTCTCCATCGACCTCTATACGGCCTTGTTGGGTGGAGAGGTGATCGTCACGTTGTCGAACGGCCAGCGTCTGAAACTGAAGATCAAGCCCGAAACGCAGCCTGGCACGAAAGTTCGTCTGCGTGGGAAGGGTTACGATCGGGGAGACGGCACTTTCGGCGATTTGATCATCACCTATCAAGTGACACTGCCCACGAATCTGACGGAACATCAGAAATCGCTGCTCCAACAGATGCGGAATGGGTATTAAGCTGGAAGAATCATTTGGGAACAACAAAAAGGGGAGAGCATCCGAACGGATTGCTCCCCCCGAAGGTTTATCAGCGGATTAGTCTAGTAGATGAGCGTTGCCAGGATATAGGCAACAATCGTTGAGGTGATCACACAGATCAGTCCAGGCATCATGAACGAGTGGTTCAGCAGGTATTTACCGATCACCGTTGTACCTGAGCGGTCGAAGTTCACCGTAGCGATATCCGAAGGATAGTTCGGAATAAAGAAGTATCCATAGACAGAAGGCAGCACACCGAGGAGCACGGGGCCAGGAATGCCTAACTTATAAGCCAGCGGCAACATGGCCACAACCACAGCTCCCTGAGAGTTGATCAGTACTGATACCAGGAAGAATACCAGCGCGATAGACCAGGGGTACTCTGCAACGATACCTTCCAGACCTTCCTGCATCTCAGCCATATAATTGGAGAAATAGGTGTCGGCGAGCCAGGCGATACCGTAGATGGCGACAACAGCCACCATACCCGACTGCCACACAGGACCGGCGACGGCTTTCTTGGGTTTGGCCTTACAGAAGATGATCATCAGGGCGGCAGCGGAGATCATCACAATCTGGATGACGAGGTTCATCTTCAAGTCAACCATTCCCTTCTCCGTAAATCCTTCTGCCACAACACCTGCCTTAGCCAATGCCGAAGCCGAGATGGTGACACCACTGGCCAATGTCAGATCGCCAGCACCCTTCACAGCCTTGATGGTGGAATACGACGGCAGCAACTCGGGAAGTGCAGCAAACATCACGATGATAGCGAGGGCACCGAGGAAGATAAAGACGGCGTTCTTTGCCGACTGCGGAATCTCCTTGTCGAGGGTGGTGGCACCACTACCGTAGATGTACTCACGCTGGGCAGGATCGGCAATCTTCTTCTGGAACTCGGGATCCTTGTCGAGGTCGAGGCCACGATGGTAGGAGGCAGCTGCGGCAGCCATCAGACCACAGACGCAGGCGGGTATGGAAACCATCAGCACGCGAGGAATGGTGATATCGAAATGGTTGGCATTCGAGATGGTGACGAAGGCTACAACGGCAGCAGCGATGGGCGAGCAAGTAATACCCACCTGGGAAGCAATAGAGGCCACACCGCAGGGACGCTCAGGACGGATGCCTTTCTTTAATGCAATGTCACAAATGATTGGCATCAAGGTGTATACGACGTGACCTGTACCAACCAAAACGGTTAGGAAGAATGTACATAGCGGAGCGAGGAACGTGATACGATCCGGATGCTTGCGCAATAGTCTCTCGGCAATCTGGATCAACCAATCCATACCACCAGAAGCCTGCATGATACCTGCACAGGTGACGGCTGCGATGATGATGTAGATCACATCCGTAGGAGGAGTACCAGGCTTAAGGCCAAAACCGAACACGAGAAGGGCCAGACCTATACCGGAGATGGCACCCAAGGCAAGCGAGCCATAGCGCGAGCCTACCCACAAAGCTCCCAAAACGATGCAGAGCTGAATAATCATTAATACCATAGAACTGTAAATTTAGTTATTGACTAGATCTCTTTGGCTGCAAAGATACGAAATAATTTTGAAACAAAAAGTTTTTTGGACAAAAATATTAAAATTAATTATTTATTTTGTCAGGTCAGAATATTTATGTACCTTTGCACCCCAAATAAAGCAAAAGCGAATATTGAATATTTAAAAGGCATTATAAGATGAGCAAGAAATTTGCTGAACACAATGGCTTGAACCTGACAAAGGTGAACGACGACATCCTGAAGATGTGGCGTGAGAAGAACGTGTTCTGGCGCTCGGTGGAAGAGCGCGAGGGCTGTCCGCAGTTTGTATTCTTCGAGGGACCTCCCTCGGCTAACGGTCACCCAGGCATCCACCACGTGCTGGCGCGCACCATCAAGGATACCTTCAACCGCTATAAGACGATGAAAGGCTTCCAGGTGAAGCGTAAGGCTGGCTGGGATACTCACGGACTGCCCGTAGAATTGGGTGTGGAGAAGGAACTCGGTATCACGAAAGCCGACATCGACAACAAGGAGAGTGCAAAGTATATCTCTACGGAGGACTACAATAAGAAGTGTCGTGAGAATGTGATGATGTACACCCAGGAGTGGCGCGACCTTACCGAGAAGATGGGTTACTTCGTGGATCTGGACAACCCGTATATCACATACGACAACAAGTATATCGAGACGCTGTGGTGGTTGCTGCAACAGTTCTATAAGAAGGGACTGCTCTATAAAGGCTATACTATCCAGCCGTATTCGCCTGCAGCAGGAACAGGACTGAGTTCTCATGAGTTGAACCAGCCCGGTTGTTATCGTGATGTGAAGGATACGACGGTAACGGCGTTGTTTAAGGCTTTGAATCCGAAAGAAGAGTGGACGAAGTGGGGTACACCTTATTTCGTAGCTTGGACAACGACCCCTTGGACACTCCCCTCCAACACCGCCCTCTGCGTAGGACCGAAGATCGACTATGTGGCTGTTGAGACCTATAATTCGTACAACGGTGAGAAGATTACCATCATCCTCGCTGAGAGTCGTCTGAACGCTTATCTCGCTCCTGAGGGTGCGATTACAGATGGCGGCGAGATGCCTGAATATAACAAGGGTGAGAAGTTCGTGCCTTATCGCATCGTAGGCCGTTATACAGGTGAGGAGCTGGTGGGCCTGAAGTACCAGCAGCTGATGCCTTGGGTGAAGCCTTCGGCCAAGCTCGACCAGAATGCCGCCGACTACGTGAAGGCGTATGCAGAGGCTCATCCTGAGAAGGTCTTTATGGGCGAGAACGGTAAGGACCAATTCGTAGAGATGGAGAGTGAGGCCTTCCGCGTGATTCCTGGCGACTATGTGACGACAGAGGACGGTGCCGGTATCGTGCATATCGCACCTACATTCGGTGCTGATGACGCGAAGGTGGCCAAGGATGCACACATCCCAAGCCTCTTCCTTATAAATAAGAAAGGTGAGACCCGTCCGATGGTAGACCTGCAGGGCAAGTACTATGTGATGGACGAACTCGATGATAACTTCATTGCCAAGTGCGTGAATAAGGAGGCCTATGGCCATCATGCAGGCGACTATGTGAAGAACGCATACGCCCCTGAGTTCAACAAGGACGGCAAGTACGACGAGCAGGCTGCAGCTAAGGCTGAGGACCTGAATATCGTGATCTGTATGGAGATGAAGCAGGAGGGTACGGCGCTGAAGATTGAGAAGCACGTACACAACTATCCTCATTGCTGGCGTACGGACAAGCCCGTGCTCTATTATCCCCTCGACTCTTGGTTCATCCGCTCAACGGCCAAGAAAGACCGGATGTTCGAGCTGAATAAGACCATCAACTGGCAGCCGGAGTCGACAGGTACAGGCCGTTTCGGCAACTGGCTGGAGAACCTGAACGACTGGAATCTCTCGCGCAGCCGTTTCTGGGGCACACCGCTGCCCATTTGGCGCGATGAGGACGGCAAGGAAATCTGTATCGGCAGCGTTGAGGAACTCTATAACGAGATCGAGAAGTCTGTGAAGGCTGGCTTCATGAAGAGCAATCCTTTGAAGGACAACGGTTTCGTGCCCTGCGACTGGAGTAAGGAGAACTACGATAAGATTGATTTGCATCGTCCGTATGTTGACCATATCGTACTGGTTTCTGAGAGTGGTAAGCCCATGAAGCGCGAGACCGACCTGATCGACGTATGGTTTGATTCTGGTTCTATGCCTTACGCACAGATTCACTATCCGTTTGAGAATAAAGATCTGATAGATAAGGGCATCGCCTTCCCTTGCGACTTCATCAACGAGGGTGTCGACCAGACGCGTGGTTGGTTCTTCACCCTGCACGCTATCGCCACAATGATCTTCGACTCTGTGGCCTTTAAGAATGTAATCTCGTCAGGTTTGGTGCTTGATGCGAAAGGCAACAAGATGTCGAAGCATGTGGGTAATGTGGTGAATCCGTTTGATATGATCGGAAAATTCGGCTCGGATGCCGTCCGTCTCTATATGATGACTAACTCGGAGCCTTGGGACAACCTGAAGTTTGATCCGGAGGGTGTGGATGAAGTGCGCCGTAAGTTCTTCGGCACCTTGTATAATACATACAGTTTCTTTGCGCTGTATGCAAATGTAGATGGTTTCGACCCCTCTATGTCACAGGTTGCATTAGACAAGAGACCAGAAATCGACCGATGGATCCTCTCTTGTCTGAATACGCTCATCAAGGGTGTGGAGGCAGAGCTTGACAACTATGATCCGACACGTGCAGGACGACTCATCGACGCCTTCGTGAACGACGACCTCTCAAACTGGTACGTCCGTCTGAATCGTAAGCGCTTCTGGGGTAAGGAGATGAGCGACGATAAGCTTTCGGCCTATCAGACCCTCTATACCTGTCTGATGACTGTTGCAAAACTCCTGGCTCCGTTTGCACCGTTCTATGCTGACCAGCTGTATAAAGATCTGGGCGGTGCGCTCGACTCCGTACATCTGGATAAGTTCCCCGTTTCTGATGAATCGGTGATTGATAAGGATCTTGAGGCTCGTATGGAGATGGCCCAGAAAATCACATCGATGGTGCTGGCTCTGCGCCGTAAAGTGAACATCAAGGTGCGTCAGCCATTACAGGCCATCATGATTCCTGCTGTTGATGCTGAACAGCAGAAGCATATCGAGGCTGTCAAGGATCTCATCATGAACGAGGTGAACGTGAAGGAGCTCCGTTTCGTGGAGGGAGCCGGTGTACTGGTGAAGAAGGTGAAGTGCAATTTCCGTACGATGGGCAAGAAGTTCGGTAAGCTTATGAAGGGTGTGGCTGCCGCTATGGACCAGCTCTCTCAGGAGCAGATTGCAGAACTCGAACAGCAGGGCACCATCGGCATCGAGGTAGAGGGTCAGGCCCTCACCGTCGAAGCTGTCGATGTGGAAATCATCTCTGAGGATATCCCGGGCTGGCTGGTGGCCAATGAAGGCAACCTGACCGTCGCCCTTGAGGTGGAGCTGACCGAGGAGCTGAAGAACGAAGGTATGGCCCGTGAGCTTATCAACCGCATCCAGAACATCCGTAAGGAGAGCGGTCTGGAGATCACCGACCGCATCCATGTGGAGCTGGCTCCGAATGCTGAGGTTGAGAAGGCTGTAGCCAGCTTTGGCGACTATATCAAAACTCAGGTTTTGGCAGATGATATCCTGCTGCAACCCAATGATGGACAGGAACTTGACTTTGACGACTTCAAGCTGAATATTAAGATTGCTAAATTATAAATCAAACAAACGAAATAACTTAAACTACTCTATTATGGCAGAGAAAACCCGCTACACTGACGAGGAGCTCGAGGAGTTCCGTCAGATTATCAACGAGAAAATGGCCCTTGCCAAACGTGACTACGAACAGATGATGCGAGTGCTGACGAATCAGGACTCCAATGATGTCGATGATACGTCGCCCACCTACAAGGCTTTGGAGGAGGGTAGTGCCACGCAGTCGAAGGAGGAACTGATCTCGATGGCTGCTCGTCAGCAGAAGTTCATTCAGGGACTGAAGGCTGCTCTGGTACGTATCGAGAACAAGACCTACGGCATAGACCGTATCACAGGCAAGCTGATTCCTAAGGAGCGTCTGCGTGCAGTTCCCCATGCAACCCTCAGCGTGGAGTCGAAGATGAACCAGAACAAGAAGTGAGTCAGTCAAAGCGTTTCTTGACCAATGGCAGGATGGCAGTACTTGTGATACTTGCCATCCTCTTGATAGACCAAGTCATCAAGATATGGGTGAAGACGTC
>JAEEGF010582322.1_pt1 | contig 19539 bp, 14 predicted proteins | sample 9134171 | NCBI WGS metagenome assembly JAEEGF01 (sample SAMN16246542, study PRJNA631951) | gut metagenome | biome: gut microbiome; feature: rumen; material: AP-attached | host: Bos | place: Iran: Karaj | collected 2018-10
AGGTACGGGTCCGATTCACGTTTCGTGATTGCCGGAGGAGGCAACACTTCCTTCAAGACCGCCGACCGTCTCTGGGTAAAGGCCAGCGGGCATGCCCTTGCCACCATAGGCGAAGACGGATTTGCCGTGCTGGACCGCGCCAAATTGAATCCTATGGGCACCAAGACCTACAGCGCCGATACCGCCGAGCGCGAAGCCCAGGTGAAAGAAGACCTTGCGGCTGCCTGCATCACTAAAGACCGCCGCCCTTCGGTAGAGACTTCGATGCACGATGCAATAGGCTTTGCATTCGTGGTGCATCTGCATCCCACTGCAGTCAACGCGCTTATGTGCTCGAAGCAGGCAGAGGCTAAGTGCAAGGAACTGTTCCCCGATGCCCTGTATATCCCGTATTGCGATCCCGGCTATACCCTTTTCAAGAAGGTCTATGACGAGATCCAGGCTTACAAAGCCGCCCGAGGCGCCGAGCCGCAGGTGATCTTCCTGCAGAACCACGGCGTCTTCGTCGGCGCCGACTCTGTAGCCGAAATAGATGGCATATACAATGATATTATCGACATTTTGAGCGCTGCGGCAGGTTGTCCCTCCTCAACCGTCTCGCATCCGCTCGACCCCACCGCTGACGCGGTCCCCCCTCTTAGCATGCCGAGGGTGGCAGCGGTTTCAGAGGGGCAACCTGCCGACAGCGCACCTGCCAATATTATGGTGGAATCCATTCCGGCCATCCGCCAGATACTGAGCCGTGGAGAGCGCGGGCTGAAGACGCTGAAGGTGACCTGCGACGAACTCACGAAGCAGTTCACCGAAAGCGAGGCCGGATTCAGGAAAGTAGCCGCGCCGTTCACCCCGGACATCATAGTATATTGCAAGAGCCGCTATATCTGGCTTGAAGACACCGCAAATGCCGAGAAAGCAATCGAGGAATACATCTCCAATTACGGCCACACGCCGAAGGTCATACTCATCAAAGGCATAGGCCTTGTGGCTGTGGGCGACAATGCCAGGAACGCCGGCATAATCACCGAGGTGTTCCTGGATGCCATGAAGGTCGCGGCCGGGGCCCAGGCTTTCGGCGGGCAGCACCCGATGGAACAGAAGTGGATAGACTTCATAGACAACTGGGAGGTAGAGAACTACCGCCGCAAGGTGGCGGCAGGAGCATCCGCAGGCCGTGTGGAAGGAAAGACTATCATAGTTACCGGCGCAGCCCAGGGCTTCGGCGAGGGCATAGCCAGGGAACTGGTGAAGGAGGGAGCCAACATAGTGGTGGCGGACCTCAACGACGTGACCGGCGAGAAAACGGCCGAGGCGCTCAGCGGAATCTGCAGGAACAACCGCGTCATTTTCGTGAAGACCAACGTGGCGGATCTCGACAGCCTGAATGGCCTGATTGCCGAAACCATAAAGAATTTCGGTGCCCTGGACGCATTCGTGAGCAACGCTGGCGTAGTGCGCGCAGGAGACCTGGAGGCAATGACGCCCGAGAATATGGAGTTCGTGACCAAGATAAACTACAACGCATACTTCTACTGCGCCAAGGTTGCCCAGCACGTGATGAAACTGCAGACGGCCGTGGATCCCGGGTACTTCGCGGATATCATCCAGATAAACAGCAAGAGCGGACTGGAAGGCAGCAAGGCCAATTTCGCATACGCAGGAAGCAAGTTCGGAGGTATAGGCCTCACGCAGTCCTTCGCCCTGGAACTTGCCCCTTACCGCATCAAGGTCAACAGCATCTGCCCGGGCAACTTCCTGGACGGCCCGCTTTGGAGCGATCCGGAAAAGGGCCTGTATGTGCAGTATCTCAAGGCCGGCAAGGTTCCGGGGGCCAAGACCGTGGAGGATGTCAAGGAGTATTATCTGTCGAAGGTCCCTATGCACAAGGGATGCACTCCGGCGGATGTCACCAAGGCAATACTCTACGCCATTGAGCAGACCGGCGAAACCGGACAGGCCATCCCGGTCACGGGCGGCCAGGTAATGTTATCGTAACCTAGAAAGACGCCATATGAAAACCAAAGCAGTACGACTTTATGGAAAAGATGACCTGAGGCTGGAGGAATTCGAGCTTCCCTCTATCAAGCAGGACGAAATCCTTGCGAAGGTCGTCAGCGACAGCATCTGTATGTCCACTTACAAGGCTGCGCATCAGGCCGATACCCACAAGAGGGTTCCCCGCGACATAGCGGAGAAGCCCGTGATAGTTGGCCACGAGTTCGCGGGAGAAATCCTGGAAGTAGGCAGCAAATGGCAGGGCAGCTTCAAGAAGGGGGACAAATTCTCCATACAGCCCGCAATGTTCTATGAAGGAGGCCCCGTGGGAGTTCTCAGCGCACCGGGGTATTCATATCAATATGTGGGAGGAGACGCCACCTACGTGGTCATCCCCAACGAAGTGATGGAGACCGGATGTCTTCTTCCCTACAAAGGAGAAGGATTCTATCCCGCATCCCTGGCCGAGCCCCTGTCCTGCGTGATAGGCGCAATGCACGCCTGCTACCACGTGAAGCCGGGCACCTACGACCATAGCATGGAAATCAAGGACGGCGGCAAGCTCGCGCTGCTGGCAGGAGTGGGGCCCATGGGCCTTGCCTGCATCAACTACGTACTGCACCGCGAGGACCGCAGGCCGGCGCTTTTCGTGGTTACCGACATCAACCAGGAGCGCCTGGACCGCGCCGCCAGCCTCTACACCGTGGAATATGCCAAGTCCCGCGGCATCGAGCTCCGCTATGTCAATACCGGAGCGATGGAAAATCCTGTCGCGGAGCTTATGGAAATCTCCGGCGGAAGCGGATACGACGAGGTCGTGGTAATGGCCCCGGTGCCTTCCGTGGTGGAACAGGCCGACGACATCCTCGCATACGACGGCTGCCTGAACTTCTTCTCCGGCCCTTCCAAGGCTCCATTCAAAGCCCCCTTCAACTTCTACAACGTCCACTATGCCTCCACCCACGTGGTGGGCACCAGCGGCGGCAACACCAACGATATGAAGGAGGCCCTGGAGATGATGGGAAAGGGCCTGGATCCCGCCGGACTGGTCACCCACGTAGGAGGACTTAACGCCGTCATCGACACTACATTGAACCTTACCTCCATACCAGGAGGAAAGAAACTGATTTATACACACGTCAAAATGCCCCTCACCGCCATCGCAGACTTCGGCAAGGTAGGCAAGCCCGTGTACGACGAGCTCGACCGTATCTGCAAAGCCAACAACGGCCTCTGGAGCGTAGAGGCGGAAAACTATCTTCTTGCCAACGCAGAAAATTTATGAAACAACTCGACGTAAAACTGATGCATCCCGCCGAGCAGATCACGCTGATCATCGGCATGATCTATCGCAGCGGGATGACCACTACCTCGGGAGGAAACGTCTCCATCCTCGATGAGAACGGGGACATATGGATCACTCCCGCCGGTATCGACAAAGGATCCCTCACCCCTAAAGACATAATGTGCGTCAAGGCCGACGGCAGCATCATAGGCCCGCACAAGCCATCTTCCGAGTATCCTTTCCACAAGGCCCTCTACAAGATGCGCCCCGGAATGCACAGCGTCATCCACGCCCATCCTCCGGGACTGGTGACCTTCAGCATCACCCACAAGGTTCCCGACACTTCCATCATCCCCCAGGCCCACGGAGTCTGCGGGCCGGTGGGATTCGCGCCCTACGCCCTCCCCGGCAGCGAACTGCTGGGCGAGAAGATCGCAGGCGAGTTCGCCAAGAACCCGGAATACAAGGCGGTGATAATGGAGAACCACGGCGTCGTGCTGATGGGAGAGGATATCGCGGATGCCTACCAGCGCTTCGAGACCCTCGAACTCTGCGCCCGCACCATACTGAACGCGGATACCCTGGGCACGCCCCGCTATCTCACCGAGGCCCAGATACAGCATCACGCCCAGGCCGTGAACAACCGTTTCCAGAACTTCATGAACGTGGAGCATCCCTCCGACGAAAGGGCCATACGCACCGAAATCTGCGAAATCGTCCGCAGGGCCTGCCGCCAGGGGCTGATGAGCTCATCCTACGGCACCGCTTCCGTGCGCTGGAGGGGGAACGACTTCCTGATCACCCCCGCCGACGTGCAGAGATGGGATCTCGAGCCCAACGACATAGTGCAGGTGAAGGACGGTATGATAGAGGCCGGCAAGATTGCCAGCCGCAGCGTCGCCCTCCACTACGAGCTCTACAAGCGCTATCCCAAGATCAATTCCATAATCCTAACCCAGACCCCTTCGCTTATGGGATACTGCTGCACGGACGAGAAGTTCGACGTGCGCACCATCCCCGAGAGCTGGATCTTCCTGCAGGATGTGCCCAAGTTCCCCTTCGGTAGTCAGTACGACGACCTCAAGAAGGTGGCGGAGGCGTTCAGCAAGACTCCCTGCGTGATGTTCGAGAATGATTCCGTCGTTGTTACGGGAGATAAGCTCATCAACACTTTCGACCGTCTGGAAGTCGCCGATTTCAGTGCCCGTTCGCTGATAATGGCCGCCCCCGTCGGCAAGCTGAATCCCATTACCGATTCCGAAATCGAAGAACTACGCGTGGCTTTCCACGTGGGAGAATGATTTTGTCACGGTTTTTGTATTGGCTGCAGGTATGAGAAAGTTATTTATTGTTGCTTTTGCATTCCTCGCAGCCTTTACATCCAAGGCACAGGACGTCATAACACGCTTCGATGGCACCGACATCCTTGCCATCATACAATCTACAGATAACGACCGTATCCTTTTCAAATACTGGAAGGATACGGCCGATCATCTTTACGAAATCGACAATTCGGACGTGCTGATGGTGCGCTATAACGACGGCCGCTGCGTAGTCTATCCTGAAGGGCAGAAGGTCCTGGAGGGCATCAATGCGCCCGCAGTCCCGGTCGAAGAAGAGCCCGCCTGGTCTTCGTTCGCCCGCCCGGGAATGTCGTACGACGAGTACAAGAACTGGTACGACCACAGGGCGTACATACCCTCCCGCCACGATCCTTACAACCCCAGCACTGCCGGATGGTGCAGTTTCTTCTTCACCGGCCTGGGTCAGGGAATCGATGGTGAATGGGGGCGCGCTGCCGGATACTTCGGTCTGTACTGGGGATTCCGTCTGCTTGCCTGGAGCACCGCCGATGAACTGAGTTTCGACAATGGCTATTATGTGTCTTATTCCGGAATCAGCGCCCTTCTGCGTCTGAGCGCCACCGTGGTCAAAGTATGCAGCATCGTCGATGCCGTACGCGTGGCCAAGGTCAAGAATATGTACCATCAGGATTTGCGTCATTCCGGCTATGCCGGCAATGTGCAGTTCGACGTACAGCCTTTCTTCGCCAACGCCGCTCCTTCCTATGGAATTGGCAGCAGCGCAGGTGATCTCCGTCCCGTAACAGGGCTCTCCTTCAGGCTGTCGTTCTAGCGGCAGCGCCGGACATCATCTGCAAAGAAAAAAAATATGCCTGTCCTTGTATCGGACAGGCATTATGTTTATTCGAGTATCAGACTTACATTACTTCTTGCAGATGAGCCTGCCGCAGAAGTAGCAAATAGCAGCGACTACCATACCGTTGATGGCAGGGAAGCCCCAGTGGACGAGGTTGGCGACGACGGCACCGAGCACCACGCCGGCAACTGCGAACCAGTTGACGGTCTTGATCTCCACGGTATCGGCAAGGTAAGCTTTCCTGTCGAGGAAGTAGCTGAGGATGAGGATGATACCGACGGGAGGAAGGGTGCAGTTGAGAACGTTCAGCCAGCCGCAGAAGTTCCAGTAGAGCCACACTGCGGCGATGGTGCCGACGAGACCGGAGATGAGGACCATAGCTTTCTTGCTGAGGCCGAAGATGTTGCTGAGGCCGAGACCGCCGGTGTAGAGGGCGTTGTCGTTCGTGGTCCAGATGTTCAGGCCGAGCACGAGCACTGCGAGGTAGAAGAGGTTCAGGTTGAGCATAACCTCGAAGATGTCGTTACCACCTACGTAGATGCTGGAAACGGCGCCGAAGCAGAACATAAGGCTGTTGCCGATGAAGAAGGCGATGACCGTGGTCCAGAGACCCACCTTGCCGCTCTTGGCGAAACGGGTGAAGTTAGGGGTTGCGGTACCACCGGACACGAAGCTTCCGACCACAAGGCCTGCACCGGCGATGATGCCGAGGTTCTTGGTGCCGAGGTTGAACTGCTCCACGAGGCCGAGGTCTCCCTTATGGACGGCCATTACCATTGCTACGGTACCGAGGATTGCCACTGCGGGAACGGCGATGTAGCTGATGATGGTGAGGCTCTTGATTCCGAAGTAGGCGCTGCCGGTCATCAGGATACCTGCGATGAGAACCAGCAGATAGCCCTGCCAAGGCATGTAGTCAGGAGTGACCTCGAGGCCGAGAAGTTCCTTGGCTACAGGGATGGCGAACATGGCAAGACCGACTCCGAACCAACCGATCTGGGTGAAGCTGATCATTGCGCTGGGAAGCCAGCTGCCTTTGGAACCGAAGCTCCTGCGTGCAAGCATGTCCAGGGACAGACCGCTCTCCGCTCCGATGTAGCCGAGAGATCCCGTGTAGGCAGCCAGGATGAGGCCGCCGAGGATGAGAGCCCATACGAAACCGCTGAAATTCAAGCCTGCGGCCAGATTCTGTCCGACCCACATACTTGCACTGAAGAAGGTGAAGCCAAGCATCACCATGAACATACTGAGGGTGCTCTTGCGCCCTGCACGGTCTACAGCCTGCGAGGTGTAGTCCACGTCGAATTTTTGTTTACTCATAATTCCTGGATATTTGGGTTATTTCATAGATTCTGCGTTCCGCCAGCTCCTTGAGCGACATCGAAGATGCCTTGCGGCAGAGCTCCTGTTCCGCCTCCCATATCTGCTGGAGCCCTTCCTGGGGAAGGGTGCCGAGATTGGTCATCAGCAGCCACACCGAGTAGTCGAGGGGGCCTTCATAACCAAGCTTCTCGTTCACCAGGGCCTGCATATCGATCTGGTCCGCCCTTTCGAGTATCCCCTTCCAGTAATCGAGCACCTCCTCGAAGTGCACGGGAATCTCGTAGCGGCGGGCGCCACCATCGTAGATGATGCATTTTTCGAACAGGGCATCCTGATGCTCCATTACATACTTGCGGAATTCGGGGGAAACCACACCGTCGTTCCATCCGAAATCGATGTCGGGCACGTTGATTCCGCTGACTCCCTTGTCCTTATACACGGAGAAGATTCCTTCGTAGAAGAAGCACTGGAAGCCCTCGAATTCAGGGAAGTAGGCACAGATGCGCTCGGTCATCCTCTCCATAAGAGGAATCGCGCGCGTGCCGCCTATAGTGAAGAAGATTATCTTGCGGATGCTGCCGCCCTTGCGGCGGAAGCGGTCCAGCACCTGGTCGAGACATAGCCGGAGGGTATCGCCGGTGGCGATGATGTCGCCTATGACCAGGGTGCGGTCGCGGGTAATGCGGAGTTTTTCGTACTTTATGTCGAGGCCGGTGATTACGTGGTCCTCGATAGTACGTTCGCAGGAAACGAAGTGCATATCCCTCACCCTCACGCCGACTTGATGGCAGGCCTCTTCTATAGGATAGTTAAGGCCGCCGCGGAGGATGGTGAGTATATCGACGTCGCCCTCCGAACCAGAAGGGAAAAGGTAACGGAGGGCGGCGACAGTTTCGGGGAGCATTGCTGAATAGGAGTCGAATCCTACTACTTCAGGGGAGGCCATCAGATGACGGGTCCCTGCCCCGCTTATAATGAAATACCTGTTGAGGAACTGCAGAGCGCGCAGTTCGTATATGCTTGTGTCTTGCTGCGAGCCGACATAATGAAGGCTTGCATTGCGTAGAGTACTGGACATAAAAAAACCCGATTAGAGCAATCGGGATACAAATATACGGCAATTCTTAAAACGAGTCAAGAATACGGAAAAAATAAATCCACATTTTTTCCACAATCCGCTACAGAAGTTTCCCCAGGGATATCACACCGGTATAGGAGACTACGCAGGCAAAAACGAAGGCCAGGGCCATCAGTATGCTGAAGGGAAGGCCGGGGCGGGCATCTCCCATAAGCTCCTTCTTGTTTATGAGCACCAGCATCAGGATGATTACCAGCGGCAGCACGAACACCAGGGTAACCTGCGAGGCTATCTGGGTAATCACCGGGCTTGTGCCGAGTATGGGGATGGTAAGACCTGCGAGAGCGGCGGCTGCGGTGAGTATCTTGAAGAGCGGAGTGCCCGTGCGCATCTCCCCCTCCCTGTAATCGCTGATCAGTTCGGGCGCGAGCATCATTATAGGGAAGATGGAAGACAGGCCGGCGCTGAGCAGGCCTACCACGAACACTGCCACCGCGAAGCGGCCGGCAATGGGCTGCAGCACATAGATCATATCCAGCACCTTCTCCACGCTTATCCCCCGGGAGAAGAGCACGCCGGCGGCGCAGATCATTATCGATGCGCTGATGATGAAGGTCAGCGAGGCGCTCACGGCAGCATCGCGGCTCTGGGTCCTGCGGTCGGAAGGTCCCCATCCCTTGCTCTTCACCAGCATAGGACGGATTACGAAGGTAGGCGAGGACATCGTAGTGCCCACGAACGCCGCTATGAACAGGCGGGCATCCGCGCTGTCCGGGATGGAAGGCACGAATCCCCGGGCTATGGTTCCGGGAGAAGGGACCTCGATGAACATCGAGATTATGAAGGCCAGACCCATCAGGGTCACCAGCACCGAGAGTATCTTCTCGAAAGAACCGTAATTCCCCCGGTTGAGCACGAACCAGACCGTCCCCGCTATCAGCACCGCCATCCCCAGCACTATCCAGTAGGAAGACGCTTCGGAGATGGATGGGATGCACAGGCAGAGCACTTCCGCCACGGCGTTCGAGGTGATGTTGAGTATGCTGGAAAGGCTTATCCACTGGCTTACCACCAGGCCGGCTATCAATATCACGGCCCAGACCTTCCCTCCCCGGAGATTATTCTTGACTCCGTGGATGGCGGTATCCCCCGTCACGACTCCGAAGCGCCCGTAGGCCTCCGTCATCACCCAGGTAAAGAATGCGCTGATGGCCAGCACCCATAGGAGCTGAGTGCCGTACATGCTTCCGGATTTGACCATCGAGGTGACGCTGCCGGTGCCTATGGTGAAACCCAGGCAGAAGAGCCCGGGGCCCACCATCGCTATCCAGCGCGCTATCTGGGAGAAGATCCTTTTCATTGTCTAGGAGAAGAGGCAGCCGCCGTTGATATCCACGCCGTTTCCGGTAATGTATGAGGATTCGTCGCTGGCGAGATAGCAGACCAGGTCGGCCACCTCGGGAGCTTCGCCCTCCCTGCGCAGAGGTGCGCTCCTGTGGAGGGCTTCCCTGCCGGCGGGCGCGGTGAAAGTATCGTGGAAATAGGTGTTTATCATTCCGGGGCAGACCGCATTGACGCGTATGCCGCGGGGGCCGAGTTCCTTGGCCATTGCGCGGGTATGGCAGAGCATCGCCGCCTTGCCGCAGGCATAGATGGAGGAGCCTGCGCCGCCGCCGTCCCTTGCCGCCTGGGAAGAGATGTTGACTATGCTGCCCTTGTCCATATATTTGAGAACGTCCCTGGTGCAGAGCCAGCAGCTTTTGAAATTAAGGTCGAGCACGGTGCGATACCAGTCCTCGTCCTGTTCTTCGATAGTCTTGCGGCCCATTATGCCGCCTGCGTTGTTTACCAGTATGTCTATCTTTCCGCCGTACCTGGCAGCGGTCTCGGCGAGCATAGCCGACACTTCTTCGGCCTTGGTGACGTCCGCCTTGAAGAGGAAGGCCTCTCCCCCGGCGTCCTTGACCATCTGCAGGGTCTCGAGGGCCTTGCCCTCATTATGATTGTAATTGATACATACCTTTGCACCTTCCGAAGCGAGTTTCAGGGAGATGGCGCGGCCGATGTCCCTGGAGCCCCCGGTAACGACTGCTACTTTTCCTTCAAGTAATTTCATATACTATGGTTTAATTCTTGTGTGTCCGCACACATTCTTCTGCAAATGTATGGTATTTTTTCAAAAATAGCAAGCCGCGTGTGTTCGGACACAAAATATTTCGTATTTTTGCAGGAAGCAATCTACAGGCATATGGCGCAACAACTCACCATCAAACAAATCGCTACCCTCGCCGGTGTTTCGGCAGGGACCGTGGACAGAGTGCTTCATAACCGCGGAAAGGTATCGGAAGAAGCGCTTGCAGCGGTACAGGCCGTGCTCAAGGACCAATCCTACCGCTACAACCTGCACAGTTCCGCCATTGCCTTCAAGAAAACCGGAAAGGTCTGGAGCATTGTGGTCACCATCCCTTTTTCCAAGAAGGGTGAATATTGGGACCTTATCAAAAGCGGCATAGACCAGGCCCTGGCCGAATACGGGGACTTCTCCCTCAAGATTGAATATGTCTTCTTCGACCAGTTCAATTCCAATTCCTGCCGCGAGACTTTCGAGAAGATCGAGAAGATGGACTGCTCCGCGGTCATCATAGGCACCACCTTCGTCGAAGAGACCCAGAATCTTTGCAAGGGGCTCGACAAAAAAGGAATCCCCTACTTCTTCGTGGATGGTAAGGTAACGGACACCAAGCCTAAAGCCGCTTTCATGGCCAACCAGACCGCCTGCGGGCGTCTGCTTGCCAGGCTTATGGACGGATTCGTGGCCGACGATGCCGAAATCGCCGTCCTGCTTCCCAAGCGCATTGGCACCCAGCTTTCCAACAACTCCGCAATCCGCCTGGCGTCATTCCGCAACTATTTCAAGGAGAAATCGCGCGACTCGGCCGTCAAGGAATTCAGTTTCTCGGCCGACAATGAGAAGAAGGCGGGCGAGGAGATATCCGCTTTCCTGAAAGAGAATCCCGCCGTCAAGGGAATAGCCGTGGTCATTTCCACCGCATACCTGATTTCCGGAGCCGTAGAAAAGTCAGGCTTCAAAGGAATATGCGTGGGAGGGTTCGACGCGACCGAGGGCAATTCCAGATGCATCCGCGAGGGGTCTCTGGATTTCATCATCAACCAGCACCCCGACAAACAGGGCTTCAACGCAGTGGAGGCCACCCTGCACTATCTGCTCTATGGCACTACGGACAGTTCCACCGACGAACTGATGCCCATCGACATCGTTTTCAAAGAGAACCTTATACCCTGAAATCCATTACGCTGCGGACGAGCATTGATTCGTCCGCGGCGTTTATGTATGATACGCTGTAGCGGCGGCCGCCCTTTTCCACGTTGACTACCACGTGCCCGCCTTCGTAGGATTCCCTGGCGACATCCTTCATCCAGGCCTTGTCGCCGTCTTTTGCGCGGCGTTCCGCAGGCATTATCGTAGGGCAGATGATACGGTCGTCGGGATAGATGCTGCGGTCTGCAAGCAGGTCCATACAAGAGTTCATATTGTGCAGCTGGTCCCAGACGCAGCTCACGTAAACCTGAGAATGCAGGGCCCCGACAAGTTTGCGGGTCATAGATTTGTGCCCGTGGTGGTTGACCTTGGCCACGTTGGCGCGTCCGCAGGCCTCGGCTATATCATCCTCGAAATTACGTTCGGTGCCGTCGGGATCCTTGAAACGGGCAGAGAAATCCCCGGCTGTATAGAAGCGGAAAGGCCCGTAGCTGAAAACCAGGCCCAGGCTCATTGCGTTCTCGTTCTTGGCAGGGATGCCGGCCTTTTTCTTGGCCTCGAAAAGATCCCTGGTACGCCCGTCAGGATAGGCTATGCAGCCGTTGCCGCACAGATTCCATACCGAAAACCCGGGATAAGGATCGTGCAGTTGGACTATCTGGTCGGTGGCCCCGAGGCGGAACTTCTCGACCTGCATCCCGCGATGCTCCTTCATATAATCATAGAAAGGATACATCAGCCTCACGGTGTCCGGATCGGCCCAGTTCAGGGAGGGGTCGTCATCAGGATAGCAACGGTCGATGGCCTTGCGGAAGTTGAGTATCTCCGCAGCCTGGGCAAATCCGCTCAGGGCATATTCCTTACCATCGCGCACCACCTTCCCGGCGTGGAAAAGGTCGCTGCCGGCGTGGTCGTTGTGATAATGGGACAGCATCATATAGTCCACGTCCGTCACCGCCGGATTCACGCGGGTGACATAGCGGGCTATCCATTCGCCGGCGTGCCTCTCGTTGCTGGGGAGCAAGGGCACTGCCTTGGGCCCCCTTGCCAGTGCATCGAAATCCCCGCAGTCCAGCAGCATGGAAGTACCGTCGGGGAATATCAGGAAGATGGATTCGGCAACTCCGGTGTAGATGAAATGGATCTGGAACTCCCCTTCCTTCCATCCCCGCCAGGGCTTGCCCACGTCGATGTGCTTCCGCCCCAGGGCGAAAGCCTTTTCCCAATCCGATAGGAGCAGGGCGGCTCCACCGGCAAGGCTGTATCTGAAGAAATCTCTCCTGTCCATCAGTCTATCTTTATGTTCAAAGGTTTACGGCCGGCCTTGACCTTAATTTCGCGGGTGCCATCGGCAAGGCGGGCAAGCACGGCAACCTCCTTCCCGGCGAGGTCCTTGTCGAACTCCAGGGTAAGGGCCACGCTGGTGTAGTCTTCTGCCCAGACGGACTTGGTCACCAAGGTGCCGAAGCCGGTGGACACGGTGCCCGGACGGTAGTAGGCGCAGAACCAGTTGATTACGGGAGATGACAGCCCCGAGAAATTGCACCATCCGCCACCGCGGCCGGTAGCCAGCATAATATGTTCGTAGCAATTATATGAGTCCTCGCATTCCCTCTCCCAGTTTTCGAGGGCAGTGTCGGCTATCTTGCGGGCGAGATCGGCCCTGCCGAGGTCGAGCATGGTCTTCCAGAGTATCATCTGGTGGGGCATCCAGACCGTTCCGTTCCAGTATCCGTCAATACTGTAGTAGGATGCGCGCTGGTCGACGGCCGTAATTCCATAGGGGCTCCAGAGCTCTCCCTGGGTGAAGATGTGCCCGAGCAGGGCTTCCTTCTGGGCCTCGTCCACGATCCCGGCCACAAGCGGGGTGACTCCGTCCAGGCCTTTGTTGTAGTTCTCCCCTGCCCCGGTACGGTAGAGGCCCTGGGGGACATCCTGGGCATCGTGCTCCACATATCCGAAATACCCGGACTCAGGGTCCCAGGCATAAGTCTCGATGGCCTTGCCCATGACGGCTATGTCCTTATCATACTGCCTGACATCGGCCTTGATATTCAGGTGCGAGGCCAGCAGGCGCAGTATCTTGGCGCAGCGTATATAGTAGGATGTGGATACCATGGGGGTGGTGCGTCCCCGGCGCTCGGTCTGGGGGCGTAAGGTCCACTGGGCGGGATAGTCGTCCCATCCGCCGCTATTGTAAAATATGTTCCAGGTGGCCAGGAGCCCGCTTTTCTTACGGAAGTCCGGGCCGGTCATATAGTCGTAGAAGCGCTTCAGGCGCGGATAGATTTCCTTGAGCTGGGCTTCGTCGGATCCGCAGGTCTTCCACACGTCGCCGATTGCGAGTATCTGGGTAGCGAGAGGCGTCCCGTGATGCACGAAGGGCGCTTCTTCCGCGGGCGTAGTGGTGTACTGGCGGATGATTTCGTAGCCGCGGCCGGGGTCTATCTCGCTCATTGCCCAGCCTATGAAACCGCAGTCCCAGGTATAGAGGCTGTTCCAGTTCTTGCCGGGGCAGAAATGGCGTATGGGCTCGCCGAAGGCATCTATGGGATATACCACGTTGGTCAGCAGCGTAGCCTGGAGGAGCTGCAGCCCGAAGGGCAGGCCCTCCATTTCAGCGGGACGCTTGAGGTCCCTGACCGCATCCTCTATCGACGACCTGTCGCCCCGGAAGATGAGCTGCCAAACCGTAGTGTCGCTCTGGGGCTTCAGCACTATAGGACGGAGGAAATTTGCGGTATAGTGGCCTTTGAGGTCGCCTTTCAGATCCTTGAATACGTGGTCGTGCACCTTCCTGGGCATAAGCTGCTCAAGCTTGGCGCAGCGCCACTGACGGACCTCGCTCATAGGGTAATCCCATACCACGCCGTAGCTGGCATCCACTTCGGGATAACGCACGCTGAACCATCCGTCCCCTTCCTGGAGTTCGGGATCCCACTTACCCTCGCTGCCGCCCGTCTTGCGCACGGCCAGCTGTAGGTTGATGTTCTGGACCTCGGGGGTATTGTTCACGCAGCGGGTTTCCAGCAGCACTCGGTCATCGTCGATGATATGGTAGGTAGCATCCACGTACACCCTGTCCTTCCACTCGATTTCCTGCCTGTAGGTGATGTGGCGCATATCCGCGGAAACCTTCCAAGGATGGACGTCGGAGTCGAACAGGGCGCAAGGCACCTTGACATTACGCCTGTAGATGCCGGGCACCAGGCAGAACTCCACCTGCATCCCGGAGGAAAGGTCCTGAATATGGGAGATGCCGAAATACTCTTTGGAATAAGGCCCCCACTGGGAGAGACTTGCTATGTCGTGGGATACGGGGCCCTGTGCTCCAAGTGTAGGAATTATGATAAAAAGGGAAATAAAGCTGATTAAAAACCGTTTCATGTTATTAACTCTCATTGTACAAATATACGGTTTTAGCTTGAAAAGAAGAAATAAAACTCTATATTTGTGTTCGGACACACAAAGCCTCGTCCTTCTGTTTATGAGTTTGTTAAGCATAGTTCTGGCAAGCTTGGCCGCCACTTTCACCCTGTCGTTCGACGACGGCACGGTGAAGGGAGCAAAAGGCCAGGCAGCCTTTTTCGACGGCTTTGACAGCCGCATAGTCATCCCCTCGGCCGACATCCCCCAGCCCTCCAGGCACTTCACGGTCGATGTCTGGGTATGCCCCGCAGCCTTCCCCAAGAGTCCCTGCCCCGTAGCCTGCAGGCAGGCTGGCGACGTTCCCGGAGGATGGTCGCTTTGGCTGGACGCACTTGGCAAGGTTCACTTCAAGGTGGCCTGCGCCGGGCAATGGGTGGAGGTCAGCAGCCCCGGAAGCATTCCGCTCAGGGAATGGTCACGTCTTACCGCCCAGTTCCGTGCGGCTTCGGGCCTATATCTGGCAATAGACGGCAAGGAAGTAGCCGGCATCCCGCTCGAGCTCCCTTCCGTCCCCCAGGACTACGAGCTTTGGATAGGCCGCACCCCCGTACGCACTCCCAGCTTCTTCGAGAATAAGAAGATACCCATCTACAGCAGTTTCGACGGTGCCATCGACGAACTGACGATAGCCGAAGACAAAGCCGCCTATTCCAAGATACTGAAAGGCACTTTCGTGCGCCCCGAAGCACCTGCCTTCGAAGCGCGCATACTCCCCTCCGGCCCCGACTCTCTGGCCTTCGGCGCCTGGTACATCCCCCTGAAATACTACAAGGCCTTCGACGGAAGATGGAGGGGAGAAATCCCCGACGTAGTGGTAGGATTCGGCCCCGGCCAGCCCCACAAAGTGGTCTTCTGGAAGGGAATATCCTACGCTCCCTGCTTCGTTACCGAGAAGGGCAACTGGATGTGCAACGAGTTCGTGGAGCGCGAGAAAGTCACCGGCTGGGGATGCACCGAGAGCATGAGCGACAAGCACGCGGACTTCAGCAGCGTGCGCATCCTGGAAAACTCCCCCGCCCGCACCGTAGTGTCGTGGCGCAACATCCCCGTAGGAGTCAACCAGAAAATCCCCTACCAGAGCGAGGAGAGCGGATGGGGAGACTGTTCGGAAGAGACCTACATCTTCTATCCGGACGGTGTGGGCATTAGGAAGATGGTGCTTTGGAGTTCGCATCTGGACAGATGGTACGAATGGTGCCAGAGCCTGCAGGTGCTGCATCCCTCGCAGCGCCCCGAAGACGTGCTGGACGCCGGGAAGATAATGTCGGTGGCGGCAATGGACGGCCGCAGCGCCACCTACGGGTGGAATTTCGAGGGCAAGGCCCGTCAGGACGAGCCTTCGCTCGAAGGAGCCAGCATACAGGTCACCTACCTTGACAGCAAGTGGAATCCCTTCCTCATACTGGAAGATGGCGACGGGCTGAATGAAAAGGGCGGAAATGGCCCCCGGATCGACAGATACGCGGGAAGATGGTCACAGTATTCCGACTTCCCCTGGCGCAATCACTGGCCCGTGACGCAGGACTATGTGATAGGCCGCTACGCCTGCGTGGCCGATGCCGCCTCGCACACCTACACCGCCACCCAGTACAGCGCCCCCCACAGCATAGAAGGGAACAAGATGACCAAGCTGATGCTCTGTGGCTGTACCGACAAGGACGCCGATGGCCTGCTGCCTCTTGCCAAGTCCTGGCTGCGCGCCCCTTCTATGTACTGCAACGGCATCGAAGTCCCTTACGACGTCACTCAGCGCGCCTATATCTGTTCCCCGGCCGGGCATCTGACCTTCCGCCTGAAAGCCTCCGGGGAACACCCCGCAAACGGTGTATGTATAATCGTGAAGGGTGCCACCGCAGCCGGCAGCGTGAAAGTTGACGGAAAGTCCTGCCCCGAGGCCAAAACAGGAGTCGTGGAAGCCTGGGACGGCCCGACTCTAGTAGCGTGGATACCCATCGTCACCGACACGGAAACAATTATAGAACTTTGATATGAAAAGAATCCTTCTGTTTATTCTCTGCCTTGTCCTGACGGCTGCTGGTTCAGCCTATGCACAGGACGTAGAACTTGATTTCAAAGATGCGACCGCCCTTACCATCAGCGGCAAGGTCTTTCAGGACACGCCCAACCCTTACGAGCGTATGGATTTCGAGCGCTTCGGCGGATGGACCAAAAAGGATATCAACTTGCTGGAAATGTCTTCCGGAGTAATCGTTTCATTCAAAACCGATTCCCCTTCCATATGGGTAAAGCCTGAATTCAAAAACTTAAGCGGATCCTTGAATTCAGGGCGTTCCGATCGCGGTTTCGATCTCTATATCAAGAAGGACGGGGAATGGCTGTGGGCCGGAATCTGTGCATATAGGAATACCATCGATACCGAGAATGGGAAGGAAAGGGCCCTGGTCAAGAATATGGACAATTCTGTCAAGGAGTGTCTGCTATATCTGCCCACGGCAAGCAAGGTTCTTTCTTTGCAGATAGGAGTGGAGAAGGGCTGCATGCTCGAAAAGGCCGCAGCACCTTTCCGTCACAAAATCTGCCTGCACGGTTCCAGCTTCATGCACGGTATCTCGACTGTCAGATCAGGGCAGACCGTTCCTGCTTTTCTTTCCAGGAAAACCGGACTCCAGTTCTGTAGCTTAGGCGTAAGCGGAGACTGCAGGATGCAGCCCCAGTTTGCCGCCGCCCTTGCCCAGTCCGACGTGGAGGCCTTCGTATTCGACGCTTTCTCCAATGGTAACGACGAAAGCGTAAAAGCCAATCTGTTCAACTTCATAGAGACTATCCAGGCTGCAAAGCCCGGCGTACCTATGATTTTCATGCGTACTATCTGGAGGGAGACGCGCAATTTCGACCGCAAGGCCGACGAGGCCGAGGCCAAGAAGATGGCTATGGCCGACAAGCTGATGAAAGAGGCCGTCAAGAAATACAAGGATGTTTATTACATCCCGTCGAATGCCACATCGGAATTACACGACACCACGGCTGATGGCGTCCACCCGGGAGCTTGGGGATATTATCTATGGGCTGAATCCGTGCGGAAACCGATATTACGCATTCTCCGCAAATACGGCATCAAGTAATTCCGAGGCCTGCAGGCCGTCGAAATAAGAAGACACTTTTTCCGGGCCCGATTCCAAGGCCCGGATTATTGTTTCCCGCTCGAAGCGCAGCCCCCGGAGACGGGCGGCCAGCTCCTCGGCAGGTAGGTTCCCAAGGAAATCTCCCCCGAAACTTACATCCTCCATAAGCCCGTGACGGACGCTCCAGGAGAGTTCCACCGTACCGCAGGCGAACTTGCGGGTGGTTTTGAAGTCGGCGGCCGGAGATTTCCCGTAGATCCACTCCCAGCTGCGGAATTTTTCATCCGCCATCTTCTCTATGGATGCCTGCTGGGCGGGGCTGAGCACGACTTCGCCATCTCCCCCTGCCAATATGGAATGCAGGGCCGACTTCAGCGCCAGCACGTCCTCGAATCCGGGCAGATAATCCTTCAGGTTGGCGACTTTGCTGCGAACCGACGAGATGCCGGCCGCCGCCATCTTGCTGCCAGGCACGCTGAGCACCCTCTGAAGCACCGAAAGGTCGACGTCGAACATCAGCGTGCCGTGTATCATCAGCCTGTCTTTCCACACCCTCTTGGCATAGCCCGAGCACTTCCGTCCGTCCACCATTATGTCGTTGCGGCCGCTGAGTTCAGCCCTCACCCCCAGCTTGCGCAGGGCATTCACCATCATATGCAGGTAGTCGGGATAGTCCGCGTTCAGGTCCCGGGACTTCCCCACTATGGTATAGTTCAGATTCTGAAGGTCGTGATAGACCGCCCCTCCGCCCGTGACCCGGCGGGCCAAGGCAATCCCGTGGCTGCGCATATACTCCAGGTCCACCTCCGCATAGGCGCTCTGGTTCAGGCCTATGATTACGGAGGGAGCGTTCCTCCACAGGAAGAACACAGGTTCGTCGAGGGGGAGGCATTCGAGCGCGAAATCGTCGAAGGCCATATTGCGGCAGGCCTCGGTGCAGTCGTTGGTCAGATACTTCATTGCCAGTTGCAGAATTCGAGTATGGCGGGGACTATATATTTTTTCATCTCCGGAAAGACGGGCTGATGCCTGCCGGGATAGCTGATTCCGGCCTTGCCGTAGTGGAGGGCGAACTCAGGGCCCTGGCGTACGGTTTCATCATCTTCCGCAAAGAAGGCCAGGGTAAGGGCCTTCTCTTCCTCTCCGAGGGAGTCGAACTCGCGGTCTTCCAGCGCCTGGAACTCATCGCACATCCTCCCGCTGATGACGAAGGACTCCGCGCCGTCCGCCCGGGGGCTGAGATACTGCATCTCCCCTATCCTGGGACGGAGGAATTCCGCTATGTGGAAAGTGGGATTCACCAGGGCCTTGCGCCGGCCGCGCAGTTTCTGGGCCCAGAAGCCTCCCAGGGAGTGGCCCACTATCAGGTCGGGGTTCTCTTCGCGGCATATCTTCTCAAGGAAAGGCAGGGCTTCGGACGGTTCCGCGGGGATGTCCGGCGACAGCACTTCGGCTCCTTTCACGAGTATACGCAACTGGTCGGCCATCTTGTATTTGCCGGAAGATGCCAACCCGTGTATGAAGAGTATGCGGCGGCTCATAATTTATAGCGATAATTGACGATTATTCTTCATTTTAATCACAAAAATAACTAAATTTGCGCTGCTTTTTAGTAGTAATCATTCAATTATCTATAAACTATGGTCAATTATAAAGATTTAGGTCTTGTGAACACTCGTGAGATGTTCGCAAAGGCCGTTGCCGGCGGTTACGCTATTCCCGCCTTCAACTTCAATAACATGGAGCAGCTCCAGGCCATCATCCAGGCCGCTGCAGAGACCAAATCTCCTGTTATCCTCCAGGTCAGCAAAGGCGCCCGTAACTACGCCAACCAGACCCTTCTCCGCTATATGGCCGAAGGCGCTGTCGCATATGCCAAGGAACTCGGCTGGGAGCATCCCCAGATCGT
>JAEEGF012383921.1_pt1 | contig 19539 bp, 18 predicted proteins | sample 9134171 | NCBI WGS metagenome assembly JAEEGF01 (sample SAMN16246542, study PRJNA631951) | gut metagenome | biome: gut microbiome; feature: rumen; material: AP-attached | host: Bos | place: Iran: Karaj | collected 2018-10
GGGTTTTCATTCTTCCCGTGCCTCCCGTACATACTCACAGAGGGTAAAAAGGCATACTCTCCTTTTTAAACCCCATACATAGTTTATCATAACATAAAACATCAGAAAAAAACACCCCGAAAATTAATTTTTTCGGGGTGCGAAAGGAGAAAAATGTTAATGAGTGAATGCAAGCATTGTATGAAATAGACAAACCGATTACGGGTTGCAGGTTCCGCAAGAAGAATAACCGTGAGATGTAAGCCAATTCCTGGCTTCAGCATAGGACGCAAAGCCGTTATCAGTCGCGTACATCGTATTTTCCGCATTCATTCTCGCGATATGATGGCAGGAAGAATAATGGAACTTATGTGTGTTTATGTTGACCACATAATAAACTATTGCATTTCCGCTGTTGTAATCCAGTTTTCCGGTATAATGCTTTGTAATCGGTTTGGGCGTCGGAGTATTTGTCGGCTTCGGTGTCGGTGTGGGCGTCACTCTTGGTTTAGGCGTAGGAGTCGGTGTCGCCTTCGGTTTTGGTGCCGGTGTAGGTGTATTAGTCTGCCTTGTTACCGGCGTCGGTGTTGCAGTCGGCTTAAGTGTCGGGGTTGGCAACGGGCTCGGTGTCGGCGACGGACTCGGTGTGGGCGACGGCGTCGGGGTAGGCGTCGGTCTACAGTCAATCTCCTGATATCCGCTCTTCACTATAAGTGCATCGTCGAGATTGATTTTTGATAATACTTTTTTACTTCCGTCGGGATACACAAGGTCAATGGTCTTGTAATCATCCGAATGAAAACGGGCACGGAAGGACAACGGATTCTCTTCATTATGGGAGCTGAAGAAGGCGCCGGTCTTCAGATTTCCGGCATCACGGGATAAGCAAAGGCACTCCTCACTTCCGTCCTCAAGAATCACATAAGCAACATCATTGTCAAAGTCAAAAATATAATACTCCTCGTTGGCGAAATCGCCTTTCTTGACGAACGAGTAAACTCCTTCCTTTCCTTCCTTTGCAGTCTCCAGATCAACCGATGCGAAATCCCAGTCCATGTCCACCACACGAACAGTCAGTTCCGGCGGCGGAGCAGGTGTCGGTGTTGGTGCGGGAGTCGGCGTAGGTGAAGGTGTTTCCGTCGGTGTCGGTTCAGGAGAAGGCGTCGGCGTCTCCGTCGGTAAGGGAGTTGCTGCTTTGGTTACCTCTTTAACAAGTTTTGTATCCTCGACATCATTCGTTTCAGGAAGGTTTCTATCCGCTTTACTCACCTGCTCCTGCTCTTCAATTTTTCTCTTTTTTCCATCGTTTCCCTTCGAATCATCATCGTTGAGATATCCGATTATAGCCAAAACAAGAATAACGACTATCCATACTACTGCTTTGCTCGGTTTTTGCATATATTCCTCCCAATCAAGGCACAACCGTTCAATTACTGAATTCATCATAACAGATGTGCCTGTTTTTTCACAGCAGCTCCTGAGAGGATGAAAAAGCCATTTCTTTCCTTTTGACAAATCGCCCGACACTTTTATTCGTATTTGCACGCATTCTTCGCATTTTCCATAAAAAAAGAAAGCCTGCTGTGAGGCTTTCTTTAAAGGTCTTATGAATGTATCCGGAAACTTATGACAGCTTCGTTCCGCACTTGTTGCAGAATGCCATGTCATCCGTAACAACGTTGCCGCAGTTCGGGCAGGTCTTCTGCACCGGAAGCTTGGCGCCGCACTTGTTGCAAAATGCCATGTCGGCGGTCACTGCGTTTCCGCAGGCGGGACAGGATTTGCCGGTGCCTTTGCCGAAGAAGCTGTTGGCCTTGGCTGCGAGCTCTGCTGCTCTTGCCGCACGAAGCGTTGCCGCCTCTGCCTGCTTACGTTCCTTTTCTGCCTGTCTTGCCGCTTCTTCATCGGCAATCAGCTGCTGAATTCTGGCAAGCTCTGCATTTGCGTTCTCTATTGCAGTCCGGGAAGCCTTCACGGCATCATACTGCTGCATAATCTCATCATCAAAAACCATGCCCTCGTCCAACTTCTTGAGAAGCATAACACCGAGGGTATACTGATATCCGGAAATTTTTCCGTTCTCAGCCTTAATCTGTGCGTTTACCTGATTGATTTCCGCGTTATGGGGTCCGAAAAATGCCATGGTCTGTCCTCCTTTTACGTGTCACATGCCGCACGAGAGGGCATCAGTCCCAATCGCGCTCGGGCATATAATAGTAATCCTTGTGAGTACCTACATACTTGTACGCCGGACGGATGATCTTACCGTTATTGATAATCTCCTCCAGGCGGTGTGCCGACCATCCGCTGATACGCGAAATGGCGAAAATCGGCGTGTAGAGCTCTTCCGGTATTCCAAGCATATCATACACAAATCCGCTGTAGAAGTCAACATTCGCGCAGATCGGCTTGAACAGGTGACGGTTCTCCGAAATGACCTCTTTGGCAATGCGCTCCACTCTCTCGTAGAGCTCCATTTCATCGCTGCGGCCCTTGGCCTCCGCGAGCTTTCTTGCATAGTCCTTCAGGATGACCTGACGGGGATCGGAAAGCGTGTAAATGGCATGTCCGATGCCGTATACCAGACCGGTCCGGTCGAAGGCTTCCTTGTTAACAAGCTTGATAATATATTCACGAATCTGGTCTTCGTTCGTCCAATCCTTCACATTTGCCTCAAGGTCTTCAAACATCTTTCTGGCCTTGATGTTCGCGCCGCCGTGACGGAAGCCCTTCAGCGAGGCAATTGCTGCTGCCATGGCCGAATACGTGTCGGTTCCCGCAGACGTTACAACGTGTGTGGTAAATGTGGAGTTATTGCCGCCGCCGTGCTCCGCATGAAGCACAAGGCAGATGTCGAGAACACGGGCCTCAAGCTCGGTGAATCTTCCGTCTGCACGAAGCATCGTGAGGATGTTCTCGGCCGTCGAATACTCCGGATTGGGGTTACGGATAATCAGGCTTTCATCCTGCTTGAAATGCAGGTATGACCAGTAAGCATAAATCGAAATCAAAGGCAGTTTCGCAATCAGGTTCATCGACTGCTTCAGCACGTTCTCCGTGGAAATGTCGTCTGCCTTATCGTCGTAGGAATAAAGCGTCAGGACAGCCTTCTGCAAGCCGTTCATGATGCTCGGTCCGGCGGCCTTCATGATGACGTCGCGGATGAACTTGTTGGAAAGCGTCTGGAACGATGTGATCAGCTCGACAAAGGATCTGAGCTGCGTCTCGCTCGGCAGCTCGCCGAACAGAAGCAGATACGTCGTCTCCTCAAACGCATAACGGCGGTTCTGCAGTCCTTTTACCATCTCCTGGACATCATAGCCCTGATAGTAAAGCTTGCCGTCGGCGGGAACCTTCTTGCCGGCAACCATCTTGGTTCCGGTAACGTCACTGATTTCCGTAAGTCCGGTCAGAACGCCGGCACCGTTAGAGTCACGAAGTCCTCTCTTTACATCGTATTCCACATAAAGATTCTGGTCGATCACTCCGGATTTCATGCATTCCCGAAGCAGGAACTCAAAATCGTCCTTCAAATTTCCGTCTAATTCCATCATGTTGGCCATGATTCTGCCCTCCCCGACTTTCAAAAGCCGTCATGTATACACTTATACAATACCGATAATGTGGATATGATACAACAGAAAACGCCGAAAGGCAAGCACTTTTTTCGAATGCTCCTTTCGGCGTGTGTATTTGTGATTCAACCCGTCTTAACGGTACAGGTTTCTCCATTCCAAATCCCCGTTGTTCATGCCCTTTAACAGCATTTCGGCGGTTGCGATATTCGTCGCGAGCGGGATGCTGTACTCATCGCACAGCGGAATGACATAATTGAACTGCACATCGTAGCTGATGGTCTTGTCGGCATTTCGCAAAAAGATTACCATATCAATCTGATTCTGTTCGATCATCATGGCAAGCTGCTGCTCGCCGCCGAGGCTTCCCGCCAGGAACTTATGCACATGGAGGTTGGTGGCTTCTTCAATCATCCGCCCGGTTACGCCGGTGGAATACAGTTCGTGTTTCCCCAAAATCCCCTTGTATGCGATACAGAGGTTTTGCATCAGCGTCTTACGCGTATCATCCGCTATCAATCCGATAATCATACCCTATCCCCTTTTCTTTGCTTAACACCCTTACCCCCATAATGAATATAGCACAATCGCCTGTCTGCGTCAATAAAGAAAGCCCCTCCCCAAACACCCCGATGTTGCATAATGCCCAATGACACGTCGGAAAATACGATAAAATTAGGTCTTTTGCCACTTGTTTTTCCCGTGGAAATCTCTAGAATCTATAGTTGAACCCATAAATTAAGGAAAAAAAGATCTACGGAGGCTTTTCATGGACAAAGGCAACATCGTCTTTTTGGATCTTGCGATTATCATCGCTACGGCAAAAGTTTTCGGCATGCTTGCGAGAAAGCTGAAAGCCCCGCAGGTCGTCGGCGAAATCATAGCCGGTCTCTTAATCGGACCGTCTATCCTCGGTTTGGTCAATTCATCGGACTTTCTTTCCACGATGGCGGAAATCGGCGTCGTTTTACTGATGTTCTCTGCCGGTCTTGAAACCGACCTGAGAAAGCTCGCCCGCTCCGGCTTTGTTGCCACTTTGATTGCCTGCTTCGGTGTAGCCGTTCCGATGGTTGCCGGCACGTTTCTTTATGCCGGTTATTACGGAATCGGCATCCACGATTCTCAGTTCGCGAACGCCATTCTCATCGGTTGCATCATGACGGCCACGAGTGTGGGCATAACCGTCGAGTCTCTTAAGGAAATGGGATACTTAAACGGTAAGGTAGGCACGACCATTTTAAGCGCCGCCATCATCGATGACGTCATCGGAATCGTTGTCCTCACATTTGTCCTCGGCCTGAGAGACAAGAGCATCACCCCCGGACAGACTGTTCTTCATACATTCCTCTTCTTCATCTGGGTTGTCGTATTCGGATATATTGTATACCGCGTGTTCCGCTGGTACGATGCAAGACATCCGCACACGAGGCGAATCCCGATTGCAGGCCTGGCGCTGTGCCTTCTGATGGCGTTCTGCGCGGAAGAGTTCTTCGGGATTGCCGACATCACCGGTGCTTTTGCCGCGGGCATCATTCTTTGCAACGTCCGCGACTCCAAATATATTGCAGAGAAAATGGACATCAACTCTTATATGCTGTTCGGTCCGGTATTCTTCGCCAGCATCGGCATTAAGACTGACATTTCGCTTTCCGACATCGTTCCGCTTCTCGGATTCTCGGTTTGCTTTGTCATCGTGGCCATGGCCACGAAGATTATCGGCTGCGGCTTCATTGCAAAGGTGTCCCGCTTCAGCTGGTCGGATTCCGCAAAGATCGGCTGCGGTATGATGACCAGAGGAGAAGTCGCCCTGATCATCGCCCAGAAAGGTCTGGCCATGGGCATGATCGAATCCAAGTACTTTACAAGCGTAATTCTGCTGATCCTTGTTTCGTCGATCGTCACCCCGATTACGCTGAAGCTTTTATACAGCAAATTTCCCGAAGCGCCCGAGCCCTCCGCCGTTGGAGAGGAAGGCGAATGGCGCTGATTTCCGGATCCTTCTCATAAGAAACGGGCTGTCATCAGACAGCCCGTTTATTCTTTCTAGTATTGATTCAAAAGGCCCCACACATTGGGAGCTTCCAACCCTAACTTCCACCCGGCAAATCCCGCGAGATGATAGGCGGGAATCAGGTCAAGCTTATATTTCAATGATTCCGTATCTTCAATCCAGTACTGGTACAGGATATCATTCTGTTTATACTCGGCATAGAACTGCTTGCATTCGTCGTCCCATACCGGTTTGGCGTTCTTGTAGGCCGCCTCGGTAATCTTGGTCATGCCGCCGTTATCCTGGGTAGTGATTCCCTCCTTGTTGGTCATCCAGACGCGGTTGAAAAGCGGAAGGCCGAGAACAATCCTGTCCGCCGGCACAAGCTTCACCGCACTCTTCATGGCGCTTTCCACCCACGGGAAGGATGCAACGGAACCCGCTTTGGAGCCCTTATAGTGTTCGTCATATGCCATGAAAATCACATAATCGAGGATGTACCCCTGGTCGGCAAGCTGGTAATGCGCCTTGCCTGCATTCGGCACGAAATTGTCCGTTGAAAGGCTGAGCCCGTTCTTTCTGCACTTAATATACAGTTCCCGGATGAACTGCAGATAATGCGGTGCCGAATCCTTCGTTATGAACTCGTAGTCGAGATTGATTCCGTCGGCTCCGACACGCACCGTCTCGGCAATCAGATTGTCCTCAAGCGCGTTACGGGATTCGGTGTGGGACAGAATGTCCAGGCCCTTAACATCCGCCGCGAAATCGCTGCAGAGCGCCCAGACAAGAATGCCGTGTCGATGCGCCTCCTCTACATAAGAAGCATCGGCAAGCGACGTGATGTTGCCGGACGTATCCTTAAAATCGAACCACGTGGGACATATGACATTGATGCCCTGCGTATCCGAAAGCGCTACAGTCAGATCGTTCGCGCCGAGTTTCGTCCACATCTGGTGCCACATCAGATGCACGCTTCCCGAAGGCAGCCCGATTCTCGGGTAATTCTTCGTGCTCGGCTGAAGCACCCATTCACCCGGTCCTGTCATATCGGCAGAAGCCACATAGCCGACCTGCCCGTCCGAGGTGGAAACCGAAATGAAGCCGTTCTTATTCTCTCCCGTAGAGACTACCCTGTCTCCCTTTTTAAGTTCCGTCACGATATCCTGCTCAAACGAAGTACCGATCCGGATGGCCGTGTCCTTTGTCGCGGTCATGGAGGAAAATGCGACGCCGTTTCGGAAGAGCACCACTCTCTGCGGCTTGGTGAGAACCACCGTGCTGACATCGGAATATGCGGCAAACACTTCTGTCGAAACGTACAGTCTTGTATCGAACGCGCGGAACATCGGCACCTTATCGGTGACATAAGTGCCGTTCACCGTATGCTCGGTGCTGTTCGGTTTATACACCAACACATCCGTCGGTGTCGTGATGATCATCTGCTCTTCTGTTTTATTATAGTAAAAGCGGGCATCCAGGCTCTTCGCTACGCTGTAGGGAATGTACACCTGGCCGTCGCTCTTAATGGACCGGTCCTCATTGACAACGCCGTCAATCACGGTCAGATAAAGCGCATCGGACAGCTTGTAATAGGAATGCAGATCCGCCTTCTCGGTAGATACCTTCGGTCCTTTGTCCTTTTTGTCACCGTCCGCGCCTCTGTCTATTGTACATGCCGTCAGCAGAATGAATGCCATCAGGCATGCGGTTAGCCGGGTCGTTCTTCTCATGTTTCTCCTCCTGCTTTTCGCAAGCTTCAAATGGCATTATACCATATTCCGGCCCGAAAGAAAAGAAAAAACGGTGAAATCTCCCGCCCGGGAAGCCTGTGTGTGAGGACGGGTGTTCCCGATTAATATCGCTTCCCGGCGAAAGAATCCGCCGCAGGTGCTGTTTCCGCCGCCCGTTACAACCGTCGGGGCGGCGGGTTCCGTTTCAGATAAGAGATCACCCCGCAGTATACCTTCCCACATTCCCGGAACCGTTTTTTATTAACGTTTCATCTTCAAAAACCTGCTGCAAATAAAAGTATATAAGCACCGGCATGACAAATCCATCGGCGAAAGGCACAAGGATGAATTTCTTTTTTGTGCCTTATGGAAAATGCAAGGAAATCAGGCGTTTTGCGGCTCGTCACTTTTCACAAAAAGTTCATTGACTTTGCAGCATATTTACCTTATACTTTCAGTACTAAAAATGGTATAATATAATTGACCAAAAAGAAAGGAGTACAGGCATATGAAGATTGAAAAGATTAATGACAACCAAATCCGTTGCACTTTGAATCCTCAGGACCTCGCAGAGCGTCATCTGAAGCTCAGTGAATTTGCCTACGGCTCCGGCAAAGCAAAGGAATTGTTCCGCGATATGATGGAGAAAGCATCCGAAGAGCTGAATTTCGATGCAGAGAACATGCCTCTGATGATTGAAGCCATCCCCACCTCCGCGGAATCTTTGGTCCTGATTATTACCAAGGTTGATAACCCCGAAGAAATCGACACCAGATTCTCATCCTTCACTCCTTATCATAAGGAGGAAACCGAAGAAGAGGAAGAAGACCGTGACGATGTTGTGCTTCCGGGTCTCAACCACCTTGACAACAACGTTCTCGAAACGCTTCGTAAGCGTGTCGCGGAATTGACCGCGGAGGACGGAACCGTCGATAAGAAGAAAGCCGAAGCAACCGTGCTCGAGTCGAAATGCTTCCGGTTCAGAAGTCTTGACAACCTCGTGGCATTTGCCAAAGCCGTGCGTGACTTCTACTCCGGACCGGGTGTTTTGTACCGGACCGACAAGGACCGCTCTTATCTGCTCTGCTTCTTCCTGCTCGGCACAACAGCACGGGATTTCAACCGGATGTGCAACATCGCCTGCGAATACGGCGAGATGCTTCCGAAGGCCGACATCCTGTTCTGCCAGGAGCATTACGCATGCCTGATGACCGACGATGTCATCGCGCAGCTTTCCGATTTCTGATTACAGCCGAGGGGGAGGAATCATGCAACAAAAGCGTCCTATATTACGCAATAAGCTGTATTTGTATCTGACCGAATTTTTTGCCGGAATGTCCGTTATGGCAGTAGAACTTGGCGCAAGTCGTTTGCTTGCGCCATATTTTAGTTCTTCGCAGATTGTCTGGACCATCATCATCGGCACGATCATGATTGCCATGGCGCTCGGCAACATATACGGCGGACATGCCGCCGACAAGAACCCGAATCCCGACCGGCTGTACACAAGGATTCTGATTGCGGCAATCTGGATTGCACTGATTCCGGTCGTCGGCAAGTATATCATCGTCGGGATTTCCGTTCTGCTGATTTTCTCCGTCAACAACAATTTTCTGATCATTGCCGGCTTTGCCGCCTGCATGGTCATCTTCGTTTTCCCGCTTTTCCTTCTCGGCACGGTTACCCCGTCTTTGGTAAAGGTCACGGTTGACAGCCTTGATGACAGCGGAAAGACTGTCGGCAATCTGAACGCTTTCAACACCGTCGGAAGCATCATCGGCACATTTGTCCCGACCTTCGTAACGATTCCCTCGGTCGGAACGGCTGTCACATTTTTGCTTTTCGCGGGCATTCTTTTAGCCCTTGCGCTCGTTTATTTCATCAGCTCGGGCATTGCCCTTAAGAAGATGAAGAAAGTGCCTGTGGCCGCAGTCTTGTTTCTTGTCTGCTGCATCTTCGGTCATAACGACAGTTTTGCCTTTTGGGATAAGAATCTGACATACGAGGGCGAGTCTGTTTATAACTACCTGCAGGTTTACGAAGACGAGCAGGAAGTTGCTTTGTCGACCAATGTGCTTTTCGGCGTCCAGTCCGTCTACCGAAAGGAACGTGTGCTGACCAATGCCTATTATGATTACGCAATGGCCGCACCGATGATGGCCGGAATGAAGGAAAGGGAATCCGTGGATGCGCTGATTCTCGGAATGGGAACCGGCACATTTGCCACGCAGTGCAACCGCTACTTTGACAACATACGTTTCACGGGTGTGGAGATTGACGGCAGAATTACCGAGCTTGCGCACGAATTCTTTGCTCTTTCAAAAGACATTCCGGTGTATACATACGACGGGCGCGCCTTTTTGAATGCGGACAAGAAGCACTATGACGTCATCATGGTCGATGCTTATCAGGATATCACGATTCCGTTTCAGATGTCCTCCGTCGAATTCTTCCGTCTGGTGCATGACCACCTTGCCGGGAACGGCGTGATGGTTGTCAATCTGAACATGCGCGGCGGCGGGGAGGATTCCATCAACGCGCACCTGTGCGACACCATTGCTTCGGTATTCCCGCAGGTTTATGTAATCGATGTCCCCACCTCCTCGAATACCGTTTTATTTGCTTCCGACAATCCGGAACTGATCGAGCGGTTTCATAAAAACGTCTCTTTGGAGCAGGACAAGGACATCACGGAACTGATGAAGCGGATTGACAAGGATCTCACCCGTTACCGCGGCGGAAACCGGATCATGACCGATGACAAAGCTCCCGTGGAGCTGCTCGGCATGAAGGTCATCGACGAACTCATCTTCGAGGAAGTTTCGTATTACAAGGACGTATATAAAGAAGAAGGCCTCAAGGGCCTGATTGATGCGCTCAGCAACTGATATTCAGGATGGCATTTGCCACAAAAAGGAAAAGCCTGAAGCTTTCGCTTCGGGCTTTTATTCTCCTGATCCGTTTTTTCTGTAATCTCCCGGGGTCATGCCGGTTGCTTCCTTAAACTGCCTCATGAAATAGAATACCGTCGCATACCCGCAACGTTCGGCTATCTCGCGCTGCGTGCATTTGGTATTGACCAAAAGCAGCTTGGCAAGCGATACTCTCGCGTTGATGACATCCGCGGAAACCGGGATGCCGAAAACCTTCTTGTACATGTGCTGGAATCCGGACCGGCTGACGCCGATCTGTTCCGCCATGCTGTCCACGCTTCGCTCTTCCTTCGGATTGTTGTAAATATCCACACGGAGCCGGTTCAGAAGCTCTAAACGGTTTCTGTTGATTCCCAGATTGTTCTCCCGGTTCTTCATCTGACGAGCAAGCATCAGTATCGTAACCGCAAGCACATGCGACTCCAACACGGTGTGTACGGAATCGTTGAGATAATGCTCGTAATTCGCTATCGCGAACATTTCCTCTGCCTCCGTTATGGAAGAAACAGGCACCGGGACATCATACAAAACACCGCAGGAAGCAAGCTCGGCTTCCTCTTCTTTCGACATGTCAAAGGAAATCCAGCTAACCAATATCTCTTCTTCCTTCGTTGCCCGAAAGACCACGCTGGTAGCGGGTCTCATGATGACATACGAAGGAGGCGTGACTTCATAAAACACGCCGTCAATAGTATACTCGGCCTTCGACTTAATTACGGAAAGCAGATAAAAGCCCATGCCGTTCGGGCGGACTTCCTCCAATTCCCGGCCGTGCCGAACATTGATTCCGATGCTTTTGATTTTCATACCGGCACTTCCTTTCTGTCAAAGGAGGTCCTATGCGGGTGCGCACTCCAAAAACTCGTTAATCTTATCAACCAGCTCATCGCTGTCGATGCCGTGTACCATGCAGGCCTGTTCCAAGGTCTCTCCCTGAGCGGAAGGGCAACCCACGCAATGCATTCCGGATGCCATCAGGATTTCGACAATGTCGAAGTTCTTCCGGATGATGTCACCGATTTTCATGTCTTTCGTAATCATAATTTAACTCCTTTTCCGAAGACTGCTTCAGCCTTCAATTTTATTATACAGACTGACAACTCCGCAGTCAATAGTCCGAGGTAAATGCAAAGAAAAACGCTAAAATAACACATTTATCACAAAAATGTAAAAAAAATTTACTTGCATTCCCCGATATTATGAAATATAATGTGTCTGACGGCAAGAGAACGTCGAGTAATGGATAGGAGGTTACTGTAATATGGCTTATGTAATTGGTGATGCTTGTGTAGCTTGCGGTTCCTGCGCAGATGCTTGTCCCGTTGGCGCAATCAGCGAGGGAGACGGCAAGTACGAGATTGATGCGGATGCCTGCCTTGAGTGTGGCTCTTGTGCAGCTCAGTGTCCGATGTCTGCTATTTCCGAAGGCTAATCTAAGCAATCATAAAAAACCCGATGCCGCGACGAAAGTCGCGGCATCGTTCTTTTTAATCTCTTTTCTTTGTTCTTTCCAAATTTACGAAGCGGGTAAGGTTCGACTGGAATCCGAGCTCGATGTTTCCGATTGGGCCGTTTCGCTGTTTGCCGATGATGACTTCGGTAATTCCCTGCTTCGGAGAATCCTTATGATAATAATCATCACGATATAAGAACATGACAAGGTCGGCATCCTGCTCGATGGCACCGGAATCACGAAGGTCGGAAAGAATCGGCCTCTTATCGTCACGATCTTCCACCTTACGGGAAAGCTGCGAAAGCGCGATGACCGGGCAGTCAATCTCTCTCGCAAGAGCTTTTAACGAACGGCTGATTTCGGAAACCTCCTGCTGACGGGATTCCACACGCTTGCCCGCAGTCATCAGCTGCAGATAGTCGATGATGACAAGCCTGAGTCCGTTCTCCAGTTTCATCTTACGACACTTGGAACGAAGCTCCTGTATGGAAATTGCCGGCGTATCGTCAATCATCAGAGCGGAATCACCGATTACACGCGCCGACTGCACAAGCGTATCCCATTCGGAATCCTCCAGGTTACCGGTACGAATCTTCTGGGCATCCACGCTCGACTGCATGGCCAGAAGACGGTTTACAAGGGATACGGCATTCATTTCCAAACTGAATACAGCCGTCGGAATATGATGCTTCACGGCGATATTATCGGCCAGGTTCAAGACAAATGCGGTCTTACCCATGGAAGGACGCGCCGCAATCAGAATCAGGTCGGAAGGCTGAAGGCCTGCCGTCTTGTAGTCGAGATCGATGAAACCTGTCGCGATGCCGGTAACGGTTCCTTTGTTCCGGTATGCGGCTTCGATATTCTCAATGGCCTTAACCGCGACTTCGTTAATCGGCGTGATTTCGGCTGCACCGCTCTCCTGAAAGATTGTGAAGAACTCCTTCTCCGCGCGGTCAAAGAGTGCATCGGTCTCCTCTTTGTCCAAATAAGCGGAGCCGGTCATCTCCTCTGCTGCCTTGATAAACTTACGAAGTCTTGCCTTCTCGCGAACAATTTCGGCATAGTATTTGACATTGGCGGCCGACGGAACGGAATCGAGCAGGTTTCCGATATACTCTAAAGAGCATAACTCTTCCGGTACCTGAAGCCCTCTCATGCGCTCCTGAATCGTTACGAAATCCGCCTCTATATTCTCACTCATGAGGCCGCAAAGCGCCTTAAAGTAAGTTCCCATCGTCTTATCGTAGAAATCCTCGGGACTGAGGATTTCCGAAGCGGTCACGATGGCCTCACGGTCCATCATCATGGACCCGATAACGGAATGCTCCGCCTCCGTGTTGTGGGGCGGCACCCGTTTGATCAACGCCTCATCCATTTCAGATTCCTTCCACCTTTACGGTCAGTTCCGAGGTTACCTGCGGATGCAGCTTGACTGCTGCCGAGAAGGTTCCCTCGTTCCGGATCGGAACGGCAAGGGAAATCTTCTTTTTGTCCACATCGAGATTCAGCTGTTCCTTCATGGCCTCGGCGATTTCCTTCACGGAAACGGAACCGAATACACGGCCGTTCTCGCCGGTCTTAATCCGAATCACGACGGTGCTTCCGGAAATCCGAGCACCGAGCGCCTGTGCGGCATCGAGCTGTTCCTTCTCTAATTTAGCCTGCGCTGCCTTCTGCAGCTTCAAATCGTTTAAATTCTTTGCATTGGCCTCAAGGCCGAGCTTCTTGGGAAGGATGAAGTTGCGGGCGTACCCGTCGCTTACCTTCACGATCTCTCCCTTCTTTCCGAGAGATTTTACATCCTGGAGCAAAATGACATCCATTATAATTCTCCTCCTCGTTGCATGGAATACAGGACGGTTTTCACTCTGCGGACCGCCTCCTCCGCGTCAATGTCGGTAAACTGCGCGCCGGCAACTGTCATATGGCCGCCACCGCCGAGTTTCTCCATGACCACCTGCACGTTGACCTCGTCAACCGAACGGGCGCTGACATAAATCTTATCCTTATACGGCGTGAAGACAAATGAGGCGCGAATGCCGTTGATTTCCATCAGATCATTGGCAACCTGTGCACCGAGCACCGTAGGCGACTCGACATTCTCGGCCTCGCAGATGGCAAGCGCAAAGGAATCGAGGTAAATCTCGGTCCCGGCTATCGCCTTTGCCTTCTCGAGATATTCGTTCATATCCATCCGAAACGCCTTCCGGATCTTCGTGATGTCGGCACCGTTTCTTCTGAGGAATGCCGCAGCCTCGAAGGTGCGGACACCGGTCTTCGTTAAGAAGTTGTTCGTGTCGATCATGATGCCGGCGTACATGGCTTCCGCCTCAAGCGGACGAATCTTCAGTCCGTCGCCGATATACTGCAGAATCTCCGCAACCAGCTCACATGCCGAGCTCGCATAAGGCTCCACATAGGAAAGCTGCGCATTGTCGATCGAGTCCGTCGTCAGACGGTGGTGATCGAGCACAATGATGTCATGAATATGATCGACAATTTCGGGGCATTCCGTGATGCTCGGGCGGTTTACGTCAACAATGACGAGAAGGTCTTCCGGCTGTGCCAGTTCAAGCGCTTTCAGGTTACTGATGAACATGTCCTCTTCGTAATCGGTGGAATTGAAAAACTGGATAATCATCGGGCGGACGGAACTGCCGACTTCGTTTATGATGATGTGAGCCTTCTTGCCCAGGTGCTTCGCAATCCGGTAGACACCGATGCAGGCACCGAACGCATCCACGTCAATATTGGAATGACCCATGATGTAGATAACATCCTTTGCTTCCATCAGTTCGCGAAGCGCGTGCGCTTTTACTCTCGCCTTTACTCTCGTGCTCTTCTCGACGGATTCACTCTTGCCGCCGTAATAGGTGATGTTGTCGCCGTCCTTGATGACAGCCTGGTCACCGCCTCGGCCGAGTGCGAGGTCGATTGCGGCACGGGCATATTCATAGCTTACTGCATAGCTCGGTGCGTTCACACCGAGACCGATGCTGACCGTGATCACGGACTCTGCGGTTCCGAGATTCACGGAACGTACCTCCTCCAAAATGGAGAACTTCCGATCGGTAAGCTCGGGCAGATACCGGTTCTGGAATACGAAGAAATACTTATCCTTCTCGATCTTCTTAATCAGGGCGTTGATGCCCGTCATGTATTTATTGATCTTTTGGTCAACAAGCGCGGTAAGCAGGGAACGCTTTACCTCGTCCACGGTTTCCAGCACTTCGTCATAGTTATCGATATACAAAAGACCGCAAATCTGACGGTTTTCATAGTTTTCCTGCTTCAACAGACGGATTTCGGTCTCGTCGTACAGGAATACGGCAACCGGGTAATCCGGCTTGTGTCCCTTGGAATCCGTCACCTTTTGCTTCTTTAAATCGTCTCCGATGGAGGAGTCGCCGAGCGTCTTCATGTAAATCCGGTAATGCTTCTCCCCGATGACGGCGCGGTAGTTCCGCTCCTCACCGGTCTGCTTCGGAAGGGAAAATGCCTTGACACCCGTAAGAAGCTCGCGAATGTTATAACCGCGGTGGGACTTCCGGCTGATCTCGCGGAATTCCGCATTGCTGAAAATGACGATTCCTTCGGAATTCAAAACGGCATACGGCGTCTTCATCTCTTCGATTACGGTACGCTGCGCCTTGTTGTAATCCATGGCGAAATCCGAATAATCCCGGAGAATTCCGGTCCGATGATAGAAATAGAAAAACAGGGCAAGGGCATAGTAAATGACGGTCACGATCAGGCACATCGTACCCGCTTCCCTGCTGATCAAATACCCTCCGAGCGTGGCAATCACCAAAAGGGCACCCAAAAGCAGCGGACATAATAAATAAACGACCAGTCTTTCTTTGCCGAGTTTCATAAGACCAACCCCCTTCGAGTTTTCGAATTCCCATAGATATTATTACTTTACCATATTCTCCCGGAAAAGGAAAGAAAAACATAAGCCGGGAGGCAGAAAACCTCCCGGCCTGACATGTCATTTTTTTGCAAGAATCTTCTCCGGGTTTTCGGAAAGCATCAGGTTCAGTTCCTTTTCCGTAAGTCCCAGACTTCTGAGCCGTTCAAGTTCGCTGACCGGATTCCACATCGGGTAATCGGAGCCGAACAGGAAGCGTTCCGCGCCGTACAGGCGAATCAGCTCCTTAGAGCGCTTGTTCCCGAGATACATCATCGAGCTGCTGCAGTCCAGATAGCAGCCGGTGTCGAGCAGATATTCCGCCGCCAGATCCTGTACGGACCAGCCGCCGAAATGTGCCGCGATGAAGGTCAGCTTCGGGAACCGCATCAGAACGTTTCTGACGCGCTCGGGCGAGTCGAAATCATAGCGGTAATCGCCGCAGTGAACAAGAATCGGAAGCCGTCCCTCGATGCATTCGTAAAACTCGAACATCCTCGGGTCATCCACATTGAAAAGCTGCGAATCCGGATGAATCTTGACCCCGGAAAGTCCGAGTTCAACCATCCTTTCGGCCTCTTTGCATTTGTCTTCGAAATCCGCGTGCATCGTTCCGAAGCCGACAAAACGGTCCGGATGCTCATGCACCGTCGTCGAGATGAAATCATTCACACTCATGACCTGCCTTGCGCCGGTCGCTACGGAATGCACGATGAACCGGTCAATTCCGGCCTCGTCGCCGAGTTCCAAAAGTCTCGGAACCGTTCCGTTTTCGTTCATTTTGATGTTGTAAAAGTTGCCCACTCCCTCAACTGCCTTCTGTGCAATCTTCTCGGGGTAAATGTGAGCGTGAAAATCATATATCGGCAAAGTTTTGCGCCTCCTGAACCGGGGTAAGCCCCGAATTTATTACTTGGTCATGGAACGGAGCATTTCATTGTATTGCGCGAGCAGCTCCGGATTCTTCTCGATGTAAAGCATCGCCAGATACGAGAAAACCACGAGAATGACGATGAAGATCAAAAACGCTTTGGCAAATGCCCGGCGCTCGTCCGTGGCGTTGGCGCCGAACGCGCTAATCAGGGCAATGACCAGAAAGGCAATCCACCCGTACAGCGGAATCAAAAGGCAAAGGAAAAGTCCGAGCCAGTGCTTGACGGCGAAGGGTCTCTTCGCGCGGGTCAGGTCTTCTGCCGGCGCTTTCGCCGCTTCGCTTTCCAGCGGCTTTTCAATAACCGGTGCCGCGCCTTCCTTCAGGGAAGCGCCGCAGTAATAACAGAAGTTGGCATCTTCAAGGGGGTTCTTACGTCCGCACACTTTGCATTCTTCCATAACGTCCTCCGATGGTATTTTCCAAAATCAAGTTTCTTTCAGGCAGATCAGATGCGGAAGCACTTCTGAATCGCCTTACGGTCACCGAACACGAGCATCGTCATATCTTCGTTCAGTTCCGAATCCGGCGTGATCTGAAGCGACATCTTTCCGTCCTGCTTGATTGCCAGAATGTTGATGCCGTATTTCTTACGGATATCGATGTTTCCGACGGTTCTGCCGACCCAGCCCTCCGGAACCGTCACCTCGAAGATGGCATGCTGGTCGTCAAGCTTAATATAGTCGCGGATATGGTCTGAGGTGTAGCGGATGGCCGCCCACTCGCCGATCTGCTTCTCGGGATTGATGACATCGTCTGCGCCGTTTCGAAGCAGGAACTTGGCCTGCACTTCGCGGTCGGCGCGGGAAATGACGAATTTGGCACCGAGTTCCTTCAGCAATGAGGTCGTTTCGAGAGAACTCTGGAAGTCGCCGCCGATTGCGACGATGCATACATCGTAATTGCTCACGCCCAGGGTTTTCAGGAATACTTCGCTCGTGCTGTCCCCGATCTGCGCATCCGTCACATACTGCATGATGCTGTTGATGCGGGCCTCGTTCCTGTCAACCGCCATAATCTGATGGCCCAGTTCATTCAGCTTTCTGGCCACCATGAAACCGAAATTGTTCACACCGATTAATAATACAGACTTCATAATTTCCTCCTGCCCCTAATGCCGGTTTAGCCGACAACGATTTTTTCTTCCGGACTCTTCGACACTTCCGCGTTCCGTCCGGAAACCGCCGCGTAAATCAGCGTCAGTCCGCCGACACGGCCCAAAAACATTAATATGATCAGAATGATGCGGGATACCGCGCCGAGGGTCGGCGTAAGTCCCAAAGACAGTCCCACCGTAGCGACAGCCGAGCCGGTCTCAAACAGGCACGGCTCGAAGGGAAGCCCCTCCACCGCACTGATGATGCTTGCACCCGTAAGCGCAAGAAACAGATATAAAACCAGAATCGTGGAAGCGCTTTTCACGGTTCCGTCGTCGATTCTTCTGCCGAACATCTCCGCATTCTTTCTGCGCCGAAAGACCGTGGTCGCATTGGCAAATAACACCGCTACCGTCGTGGTCTTCATACCGCCGGCCGTGGACCCCGGCGAACCGCCGATCAGCATCAGAATGATGAACAGCATGCGGCCGATGCCGGTAAGGGCGGAAAGATCTGATGTATTAAAGCCCGCCGTTCTCGGCGTCACCGCCTGAAACAGCGAAAGGCAGATTCTCTCACCAAGAGGCGCGTCGGCGTATTCTCCGAAGAACATCCAGATCATCGGTCCGATGACCAGAATGGCAGATGTAACAAGCACCACCTTGCTCTGCATGCGGTAGCGCTTGAACCGGAAACCGTGCTCACGGATGTCACGCCAGGTCAGAAATCCGATACCGCCGATGATGATCAGAAGGCAGATCGGAACTACTACCGCGGGATTAGCCGCAAATGCCGTCAGCGACGTGAACTGTCCGGACCGGCTTCCCATCAGATCGAAGCCCGCGTTACAGAACGCGGAAATCGAATGAAAGAACGCCATCCAGATTCCCGAAGCGCCGTACTCGGTACAAAACGCCGGAAGCAGGGCAATCGCCCCGATCAGCTCAATCAGAAATACCGTTACAACGGCAAATCTCGACAGATGGCCGACACCGCCGATGGTAGGCGCGGAAATGCTGTCCTGCAGGGCACTCCGCTGCATCAGTGAAAGCTTTCTGCCGGATAGCATGGCAATGAAAAGCGCCACCGCTATGACACCGATTCCGCCAATCTGAATCATGAAAAGGATCAGTCCCTGGCCGAAGTACGACCAATAGGTAGCCGTGTCCTTTACCACGAGCCCCGTCACGCACACGGCGGACGTGGAGGTAAACAGCGTATCCCCGAAGGACGTCCACTGCCCGCTTTTCGATGCGATCGGAAGCATCAGCAAAAGCGCACCCGCAAGGATGACTCCGGCAAATGCCAGGATTATGATTTGAAACGAAGAAAGTCTTCGCCTCGGTTTATGAACCGACATGCATTTTCTCCCATCCCGTTTGTTTCCGAAGGGGCGATTCCGCGTCCCGTCCGAATTCCTTGACAACAACGGAATTATTATACTGCAAAGTGCATGAAAAGTAAAGAAAAGCCTCCCGCAAGACTTGCACGCTTCATCTTGTTTTTCTTTGCTTTCGGGAGTATAATAGAGGGAAGAATTTTTTTAAACGGCTTCGGGCCGTTTCATGTCACTTCGGAAGGGATTCTTTATGGGCAGGAACAAAACACTGAAAGACGGTCTTCATATCATCATAGTCGGCGGCGGCAAAATCGGAAGCACGCTGATTGAACAGCTGTACAAGGAAGGTCATGACATCACGGTAATCGACAAGAATGCTTCCATCATTCAGTCTCTTACCGATTCCTATGACATCATGGGCATCTGCGGAAACGGTGCAAGCTACACGATTCAGATGGAAGCAGGCATCGAAAACGCAGACCTTCTGATTGCCGTAACCGATTCCGACGAGCTGAATCTTCTCTGCTGCACGGTTGCCAAGATGGTCGGTCACTGCTCGGCAATTGCCCGTGTCCGCACGCCCGATTACAGCAAGG
>JAEEGF011365309.1_pt1 | contig 19535 bp, 15 predicted proteins | sample 9134171 | NCBI WGS metagenome assembly JAEEGF01 (sample SAMN16246542, study PRJNA631951) | gut metagenome | biome: gut microbiome; feature: rumen; material: AP-attached | host: Bos | place: Iran: Karaj | collected 2018-10
AGGTTTACCATCGTAATGGTAAATATTCAAACATACCAGACAATGATGTTTTACCTATAGGACGTAATACTCATTATTTCAAACCTGGTTCACTCTATCTCCATGCATCAGGCGTAGATATTACCTTTGAAAATAAGAAAAATAAATTCCGAGCTTCTGCTCTAATTAGAGCTTTCTCAGTTGAGGAAAAAGGACATTTACAGCCAATTTATATAAAACGAAATCAAAATGTCATTGTTGACCCTCGGTCTACATATATTTACGAATATATGTTTGAGGGACTTTCTATCTTTGGTGGAAACAAATACTCAATTAACTGGATCGATGAATGGAAAGAAGCTCCAAAAAAAATAACGAAGAAGGAAAGAATAAATATTGGAGATGAAAAGAAATGGAGGTTTATTTGGACATAAATGGCTGCATTTCAAGATCAGCGGGACATTGATCTGTTCCCCAAAGATGAGAATAGGGAACGGTAGTCACTCGGTTTCCGTTTCTTTGCGACATGGCAAATCCACATACTGAAGATCACTGTGCCAAAGGTCACAGAAAACGTCACAGAAAACGAACATAAGCCAAACTTTAGAGTTACCAGAAAATTCTCATGGGGTGATAGAAAAGTTACCAGAAAACAGGGACAGGTTGACAGAAAAGGGGCAAAAGTTGACAGAAAAAGGGCTCAATCCGAAAAGCCTGTTGTATACGATAAAGGTTCTTTACGATCGTTGGAATTATTTTTCCTGCCGTAGTATTATTAACTACGACCATTGTAATTTTAGTTTTAACACTTGGGATTTTTAGTTGCTCCTATGCGTGTGTCTTATTTAATTATCATACTTCAGAATGATGTGACCCTTCCGACTATTCCTTATATATGCGCGAATGCATGCGAGACTACCCCAGTCTATTCTTGCAACCGACCTTTCGGACTGAGCCGTAATAAGTATAGCCATTCTTAACACCTATAGCCAATTTCACGGTATAATCAACCTCTGCCATCTTCAATCCTACGACATAATATTTGAAGGTATCGTATTCGTTGATGCTCTTCTCGATGGCGCAAAGGTTCCTGGTCCCAATGCGCCCTTGTTGGTAGATTAAAACATTTGCAACTTGGGGGGCTGACCCCAAAGTTGCACTAATTACTTTTGTTCCAACATCTCTTGCTGAATTAACTGCTCAATAATCGGCTTAATTTCTGGGTTGTCTGTAACGATAGTCTCCCAAAGTTGGTTTGGACATATCTCTAACCTCTTCTCTCATAGATTAATATTTTATCACGATTGGCAGACTCTACAGCAAAGGGCAGCAGACAGCCATCTTCTACTAAGTCGATGCGACGGCCTGTGCTCTTTTCCAACTCGCCCATCATGTGCGAGATAGTAAGTAAGGATATACGTGCATTCTTGTCGTATTCCACAAGTATATCCACGTCGCTGTCCGCAGTTTGTTCACCTCTGGCGAAAGAACCAAAGAGCCAAGCCTTCAGGACGGGTTGTGTCTTGAAGTATTCAGCAATCTGTTCTGTCATAGCCTGTGTACTCATAATAGCTTGAATATATAATTTCTGTGGGCAAATATACGAACTATTTTTGAAACATCCAAAACTTTTGCTTTTTTTATAGATTATCGTCTTGAAAACTAAAGTAACAGAAGTGACGGCAGTATTTGGACTCAGGCCCCGAAATTCATATTTTGCTCGAAAAGTTTGGTTATTCAGAAAAAAAATCGTAACTTTGCAGTATCGTATAATTAAAGACTTAGCTATGAGCCCAAAACTGACATTATGGATGCTGGCCGCCATCCTGACTTGCGGCACACTGGCGACGAGTTGTAAGCATAACATGGATGACTACGTTCCGCCGCAGCCAAAGCCTTTCCCCTCTGACGAGGAGCGCGTGGCCTATGCCGAGAAGTTGTTTGGTGTCACCATCGACAAGAATCAGGACTGGGTACTTACCAGTGAGTATAGCGTGACCGTTACTGCCGATGCCAATCTCGACGGCATCAGCCGGGTGGCCGTGATCGACGGCAATCCCTACGCGGGCCAATCCTCGGTGATGGCTTCTGCAGCGGCAACAAGTGGCTCAAAGACAACGCTATCGTTCCGTGCACCGACCGACTCGCTGCTTTATGCCGTCTGCATGAACGACAAAGGCAAGTGTATAGCCAGGCCTTTCATTCCCGGAAAGGAGAAAACGGTGGATTTCGCCGTAAAGCCTGGAGCCTACGATGACAACGAGGCAACGACGCGCGCGGCGGATGTGATCGACTACCCGACCTATAAGAAGTTCCGCATCATGGACTTCATCAACTTCCGCAAAGCCTTGTATGACAACCTGCCTGAAGGCAATAATAACACCGACAAGCTGACCAGTGAATTTGGCAGCAAGTTGCTGGTCATGTATAACGGCTACAACTTCTATGAGCTGCCATTGGTATTCCTCGGTGGCATCGGCAAAGCCGGCTTCGAGTCGGATAACGACAACCTGGGATATATGCGGACTACTTCGGAGAGCGGTGAAGGGCATGTAACGGATTTCCTGATCAAAGACCACTTCAAGAACGCCTTCCAGCCCAAATACGACAGCGACACGAAGTCGTACAGTGTTGAGGGCATGTATCTCGTGGCTAGGGATGCGGAGGGGAAGATTACCACGCAGTTCGCGCCAAATGATGTGGTATCCTTCATGATGTATATCGACGAACAGCCTATCGACGAATACTTCGGCCAGCGTGTCAAGGTGTTCCAGATGAACGGCGAACTGTTTGTTGCCTGTGAGGATGGTGACGACTGGGACTTCAACGACCGCCTGTTCTGGTTCCCATACGGAACGTCGAACGTGGAGCCTGTCAAGGATCCTTTCGACCCCGTACCGCCAGGGGCGCAGATATGGACCTACGCCTGGGAGGACAAGGATTTCGGCGACTACGACATGAACGACTGCGTGATAGAGGTGCAGGAGAACGCTCAGGACCAGAGCAAGCTTGACATCACGCTCGTGGCCCTGGGTGGTGCCCGCAGGTTGTGGCTGGGCTTCGAGAACAAGAGAGCCCGCGACTACAAGGACTACATCCCCATATTCGATAAAGAACTGCACGAAGTGCTGGGTGTGCCCCTTGGTACGCTGGTCAACACGGGTCGTGCCTCGGCTGCCCCCGTCACCATCACCGTCAGCAAGCCTGCCGACTTCGACTTCCAGAAATGTTCATTCGTACTGGGTGCGATGTTCAAGGACGACGAGCAGGGTATCTATGAAAGCGACTATTACGCCATCCACATCGCCAAGGAGGGGCAGGATCCGCACGGTATCGTCATCCCCGGAAAGTGGAAGTGGCCCACTGAGGCCACCTGCATCAAGGATGCCTACTCGAAATTTACCGACTGGGCGCACGACGTGAAAGACCCGACATCAAAGAACTGGTACATGTTCCCAGTTGACGGAAAGGTCGTAAGATAAGATCAGATTGTCGGGGTGAAATGTCAAAAAATGCAGTTTTGTCTATGAATTATTGGCTAAATTTGCACCAGCAAACGAACTACTAATGATAGCATACAAAACTGAGGAAATGAAGATGAAAAAACTTGTTTTGACATTCGGTCTTATCCTGACAAATGTGTTTGCCTCTTTTGCCCAAGAGGTGGACATGAGTTTAGAACGGCACAATTTCTTCTATGCCGGACAGAGTAAACAGCGACGGATGTTTATCGTAAAGGACGGACAGGTCAGCTGGAGTTATGAAGACAAGTTGCAGCGTGGTGAAATCAGCGATGCAGTGTTGATGAGCGACGGCCATATACTCGTGGCACATCAGTATGGCGTGGCGGAGGTGACTCAGGATCAGCAGACCGTCTGGAGCTATGCTGCACCAGAAGGCACGGAGATCCACACCATTCAACCCATTGGAAAAACGCACGTGGTGTTTGTACAGAACGGCAAGCCAGCTAAGGCGGTAGTCATGGAAATACCATCCAAGAAGATCGTACATGAGTTTGAGTTGCCCATCTCAGAAAAAGGTTCGGTACACGGTCAGTTCCGCAATGCACGACTGACATCCAGAGGTACACTCCTCATCGCAAACATGGCCTTGGGGTGTATTCATGAATACAACTGCTATGGGCAGGAGGTAGACAGCTGGGAAGGCTTCTTGCCTTGGAGCGTGCAGGAAATGCCGAAGACAGGCAACCTGCTGATAACCGGACGCAAGGGGAAGATTCAGGAGATTAACCGTCAGGGGCAGACTGTTTGGGAAATGAACACGACAGACTACGGTGTGACCCAGCCTCAGAAAACGGTTCGCCTAAAGAACGGTCATCATATCATCAACAACTGGTATAACGAATGGAGCAAGGAGCCGATGGACACGGCGAACGCCCCTGTGCAAGCTATCGAGGTGGACAAGGACGGAAAACTGGTGTGGCAATTGCGCGCATGGAAGAATCCCGACCTCGGCCCTTCGACCACTATACAACTGTTGGATGAGCCCGTCGATCGTAACCGTATGTTCTTCGGAGCATTCAATCCGCAAGCACCCAAACTGTTTGTCGGTCCAAATGAACCGATAGGTACAGGAGTCGGAATCTATCCAGGTCGCGTGGCTTGGATTCATTCGCCAGGCGTAGCCAGATGGGATGGCAAAACAGGGCTATGGGTGGAAGACCGCTGGAATGATCAGGCAAAGGCAGATGCGATGATACCAGAAGCCGTAATGCAACTGACAGGCGAAGCAACGGCCAAGAAGGCATGGCAAGCACTCTTCAAGCATTTCAACAAGACACACGGACGCGGCCATCGCGGATATCAGCAAGGAGAGACGATAGCCATCAAGCTGAACATGAACAATGCCATCACTCACCACGACACCATAGAACTGAACTCTTCGCCCTATACGACATTGGCCTTGGTGCGCTCGATGGTGAAAGACGGCGGTGTGAGAGAGCAGGATATCATCCTCTGCGAGCCCAGCCGTGCCATTACCGACTCCATCTATAACAAGGTACACCGAGAGTTCCCGCTTGTGCGCATGATTGACAACATCGGTGGCGACGGACGCGAGAAGTGCGAGTACTATCCTGACCAGATTGTATATTCTGTCGATAATGGCAAGATGGCACGCGGACTGGCCAAGTGTATCGTAGATGCCGACTATCTCATTAACTCTGCGCTGCTCAAGACGCATTCAGGACCAGGAGTGACGCTGACGACCAAGAACTGGTATGGAGCTACAGACATCAACCTGCTCTGGCGAAGAAACGCACACAACAACGTGAGCCAAGATAAGCGTCACGGCAAGCCTGGCTATAAGACCTTCGTAGACTGGATGTCACACAAGGACATGGGGCAGAAGGCTCTGCTCTTCCTCATTGATGGTACCTACGGTTCGCGCGACGTGAACGGGGCACCAAACCCCAAGTGGATGAAGGAGCCATTCAACGGAGACTGGGCTTGCTCCATCATCGTCGCTCAAGACGAGGTTGCCTGTGATGCTGTGGGCATGGACATCATTATCGGTGAGTGGCCAGAGTTCCAAAGCCTGAACTACTGCGACGAGTATCTGCGTGAAGCAGCCAGCCTGCCCAACGCTCCCAGCGGTACCATCTATAAGCAGGAAGGCAAGCCCATCGAGAAGCCTGTCGGACTCTTCGAGCATTGGAGCAAAGACCATCAGTATACAAAAATAGACCTCAAATACAAGAAACTGTGATGATGAAAAGGTTCGTGAGTATGATAGCCCTTGCGCTGCTGGCTACAAGTGTCAAGGCGCAGGTCAGGGATGCCTTTGACGGTATTCTGCCCGTGACAGACCCCAAGATGGAGATGAGTCTGAACGGTGAGTGGCAATTGAAGGTAGTGGAAGGCATCACCGACGACAAGAAGGTGCCAGCAACAGATGATACCTGGAGACAAATCCCCGTACCAGGCTGTTGGGAGGCTTATGGATTCTGTAAACCGAAGTATGATAGTCCAAATGCCTTGACAGGCTATTACCGAACGACCTTTTCCATACCAGAAGCATGGCATGGTCAACACATTATCATCCGATTCGACGGTGTTCTCTATGGTTATGACCTCTGGATCAACGACAAGGCAGTAGGCTCATGGCGCTCAGGTTATAACACGGCGATGTTTGACATTACTCCCTATCTGAATAAAAAGACTCAGCAACAGGTTATCGCCTTACGCGTCGTCTCACAGTTCCCTGGCAGTGACTTCGACTACAATGACGACTGGGCACCCAACGGCATCTTCCGCGACGTGACACTCATGGCCGTGCCTAAGACACATCTGAAGGACATCACCATACGAACCAAGAACACAGGCGAGGTGTACGTGTCTACTGATATCGCCAATGGTGGCAAGGGCACTCAAGTAAAACATGAGATATTCGACAAGCAAGGTAACCTTGTGGGCACGACAAAAGTAGAGCATCCGCTTCTTTGGACAGCAGAGACGCCTCATCTGTATACCCTGCGGACAACGCTGCTGCAGAATGGCAAAACCCTCCAGACATTTGAACATCAGTTTGGCTTTCGTGAACTCACTATCGAAGGCAATGTGCTGAAGCTGAATGGCCAGCCCATCAAACTGCGCGGTGTTACCAGCCATTCAACAGATCCTGTGACAGTAAAGGTTATCGACGAAGCCAGTATCCTTCGTGATATGCGACTGATGAAAGAGGCATCCATCAACTATATCCGTACATCGCACTATCCGCGTGAACCGCGTTTTTATGAGTTGGCCGACTCGCTGGGTTTCTATATCATCGACGAAGTGCCATTTGGCTATGGAGACAAGAATCTCACTGACTCCACTTTCTATCCTGTTCTTCAGCAACGGGCACAAGCCACGATCCGTCGTGACAAGAACCATCCTTCGGTGCTGATCTGGAGTCTTGGCAATGAGAATCCGCTAACTGATATCTGTGTGAAGTTAGGGGATTATGTAAAGCGCGAGCTCGACCCTTCGCGCCCCATCTGTTATCCGCAGGTAGGCTCGTATTTCCGTCGCTTTAATTACAACTTCCCCAAAGTGGCCGATATTTATACACCTCATTACCCCTCAACGGCACAGATTGCAGATTTCTATCAGCGGGCTGACCGTCCTGTCATCTTCACAGAGTATTGTCATACGCTGGGCATATCATTTGAAGACCACGACCGACAATGGGAAATCATAGAACGCACACCAGGTATTGCTGGCGGCAGTGTCTGGGAATGGGTTGATCAGGGAATGCCGTTTAAAAATGTAAAAATAAAAAAATGTAATACTGAAAAAATGTATGGCTATGAGGAGCGCGTATTTACTTCTGATGACGGGGGATTTGAGATGTATGGTAATAAAGGTACCGATGGGCTGCTCTACGCTGACCGTACACCCCTGCCCAACTATTACGAGCTTCAGCATAACTATGCCCGCGCCTTCGTGTCGGCGATCGATGGCGATGTGCTACAAATCGTGAATCGTTACGACTTCCTGAATCTGAAGGACCACGTGACCTTCCACTGGGCACTGACCAACAATCGCGATACCGTGATGCGTGGAGCCTTTAGTCCGGAATGTAAGCCCCACAGCACTGTGCCATACACACTGAACCTACCGGCACAAAACGGACTCAGTATTCTGCATTTTGATATTGAAGATGCTCAGGGCCACGTATTCCTCCACCAGTCGTTTGTGCGAAACAAGCCTCAGATCGCATGGACGGGGCATGGCAGTGGAGCCGTCATGACCAAGGAAGCGACTATCCGTACAGGCCGAAAGCCCACTATGGGTGAGCGCCTGACTCAAAAAGGCCGTTTGCTGGAGAAGTATCTGCTACCATTAGACAACCATCAAGTGAGAGCTGACATTCAAAGCCGCCCCATCGATGGCGGAGAGGAAGTGACGTTCACGCTGGCTCCTGACACTGCCGACGTCTTCCGCTCAGAGTTAGGACTGGCCTATCTGCTCGATTCCAGCATCGACCGGGTGCAGTGGATTGGATACGGTCCCTTTGCCAGTTATCCTGGTCGCCATCAGGCTAATCGCTATGGCTTCTGGGCAAAGCACATGGACGATCTTTACTTTGAAGGTAATCACAGTGGTATCGATGCGGCATTCCTGTCTGACAAGGAGGGCAATGGCATCCTGATAACAGGTGATTCGCTGTCGCTGAATTTTGAACAGACAGACCGAGGCATCGTACTCACTGTCAATGCTGCAGTCAGCGGACAAGGGCCGAAGTTTGCCAAGACCCACTTCCCTGGCTGGCAGAAAGGTGATCAGCCTGTAAGCGCAACCTTCCGAAGCTACTATATCAAGGCCGAAGTGATGCCTGAGGTAGTCAGTCGGATGTTTGTACCAGCTGCAGAAGTGCCCGTTCCTTTCCGGCCATTCGTGACTCAGTATGACACCTATTTACAGAGATACATTCCCTAAATACACATGACTGATGCCCTCTTCTTCAGCAATCTGCTTGGCTGCTTTTAACGTCTGGACAGACGTGGGAGGAATATCCTGCATCTTGAATCTCGGGAAGAAACGACTGAAGTGAAGTGGCTGGTCAGCGAGACCATTGGCGGCTATCCATCGGCACATCTGGCGAATCATGTCCATATCATCATTCACACCAGGGATGACGAGATTTGTCAGTTCTATCCATACCCCAGCGTCAAGCATGGCGAGGATTGTGTCGAGGACGGGTTGCAGATGACCGCCACTGACCTTCATATAGATATCGTCGCTGAATGATTTCAGATCAATATTGGCAGCATCGAGGTAAGGCAGCAGATCCTTCAGCGGTTCCTGACAGACATAGCCAGCCGAGACGAGAATATTCCAAAGACCGTTCTCATGCGCCAGTCGGGCGATATCTACGATGTATTCAAGATATGTCAACGGCTCCGTATAGGTGTAGGCGATGCTTGGACAATGATGTTCCTGGCAGAGTTTCACGATTTGCATGGGAGACAGGTCGTAATGTCCAACCTCTGATGGCGATACCTGAGAGATCTCGTGATTCTGACAATTCAAGCATCTGAAGTTACAGCCAGTACATGCGATGGAAAGGCACTGGGTGCCAGGATGAAAGTGGTAGAGAGGTTTCTTCTCTATCGGGTCGATAGCCAGTGAGCAGGGCCTGCCATAAACCTCACTGACAAGTACACCATCCTGATTGCGGCGACTCCGACAAATGCCTGCCTTACCATTGGCGATATGGCAATGGTGGGGACAGAGCATACACACCACTCCCCCACTCTCAGACTTCTGATAATACCGACACTCCATCAGAACACGATAGCTTCGTAAACATATAGTTCTGCTGATTTCCAGCCATCCCAACCAATACCGGCCTTGTCTTGAGCGCAATGACCGACGAACTCTTCCTTCGTCCAGTTCACTTCATCAGCAACTTGCGGCAGGAACGTTCCACTGCGATAGCCTTTACGGATATAGATGCCATGACGATGCAGCTCAAACTCATCCAGGCTATGAATGCGTCGCATAGGCGTCAGTACAGAGATCTCGATGTCTATGTCGGCCAATTCATCAACGGTAACTGGCATAAATCGTGGATCCTCAAAGGCAGCAGCACGCGCCATTTCTGCTACGATTTCATGCAGAGGCACATCTTCGCCAAAATGTCCGATGCAACCACGCAGACGCCCTTGCTTATGCAGAGACACGAAAGCCCCACACTTTGAAGTCAGGTTAGGCGTCAACGATGCCTGGCGGGCAATTGGCTTTCCATCCAATGAATCCTTGATGCTACTGAGGGCAATGCCTTTCAGCAGCTGTTTCTCTTCATCAGACAAGGCAAAATCAGGACTTTCCTTACGGACAATGGCGAAAGCATGATAACCGACCACACGGCTATGGTCAGAACCCTCGATATCTCCTGAATTCTGATACATCAGATGCTTCACCTCATCATGGCTGTCCATCATCAGCATCAGTGTGGCAATAGCCAGTTCACCACATGCACTCGTAGCCAGGTTGCGCTTACCACTGCGGGCATTCTTCTCGATAGCAGCAATAAAAGCCTCCACACGACCACTCTCGATGGCTTGACCCGTCAATGCATCCACTTCGCAGGCATCATCATAGGATGGATAGTGCGAAAAGTCGCTGCTGATGATGAAAAGACTATCTTCAGTAAAATAGGGTTTCAGCACCTCAGCGATGCGCCTCAGTTGACGGAAATCGTTTGTAGAGATGATGATGGGTACGATAGGTGGCACATGCTCAAATCTCCGCTGCAGGAAAGGCAATTGTACCTCCAGACAATGCTCCCTGTCATGAGCCTTAGGCTGATAGGAGAAAACACTATCTGTCGCTGTCAACTTCCGAGCTGTCTCACGATCCACTTTCACTTGGCCCAAGGGCGTAGCATAATAGTCGGCCTCTGTGTTAACCGAAGCACCATCGAGCCATTCATGATGACTCGGTCCAAGCAGGAATATACGCTGATAGGTCTGGTCTGTGGGTATCGACATATAGGCCGATGCTGCCACATGACCAGAATAATAATAGCCGGCATGCGGTACGATAAGTGCAGCCAGATTGCGATATACAGCCTTACCTTTGTGAAGTGTCAGTAAACCGTCCACCTCATCACTCAGTTCCTTGGGGTCACCCGTATAGAAACGATTCGCCTGAGTTGCCGGCCTGACAAGTAGTCTCTCACTTGTTTCCATCTTACATCTCTTTTATTTTCAAACGTATTTTCTTATTTTTATTTGCAAAGATACGAATTATTGCAGATATTTTGTTACCTTTGCAGCAACATTTAGGATAGTTTATGAGACTAAAGACTATATTCATCATAAAATGACAGATCAAAGCAAATGGGTGGCCTGCTGGGGCAATGCCACCTCAATCACCAATCGTCGTGAGGCCATCTACGCCAAAGACCTCACACTGCGCTATCCCGTGAGGATGTGCTTCAGCGGCTCCATGCTGCGTTTTCGGTTTTCCAATCTCACAGGCACTGAGCCCGTAGAACTCACCAAGGTGTTTGTTGGTCACACGCCCATCACCTTTGATGGTGAGACCAGTGTCAGTCTGATGCCTGGCACAGAGACAGAGAGCGATGCTATCAGCTATAGTGTGAATCGTGGCGACACGATAGAAGTGAGCATGTATATGGCAGGCTTCACACAGATGAACAGCGGCACGCTCATCACGGGTCCGCTGTCCAAGGGCTCTTATGCCTATGGCGACTTTGCCGAGGCCGACGAACTGCCTCTCGACCTTTCACGCCACACGAACTGGTTCTACTTCCTCAACACCATTGATGTGCTGACATCAGCTGAGAATCGTGCTGTGGTGTGCTATGGCGACTCCATCACTGCTCAGTCGTGGCCCGACTATATGGCACAGTTGGCTTTCGGATCCAATGTCGCAGTCATCCGTCGAGCTGTCAGTGGCACCCGTATCTTGCGCCAGTACGACTGCATCACCTATCAGGCTTACGGTTTGAAGGGAGCTACGCGATTCCCTATTGAGATGAATGTGGCGGGAGCATCGGATGTGATCATCCAGCACGGCATCAACGACATTATCCACCCCGTGGGCACCGACGTCAATCCCTTCCGCCCTTGGAGCGACCTGCCAACAGTGGAAGAAATGGAACATGGTGTGGAGGATATCTACGTCAGGCCTGCCAAGGCTATGGGACTGAAGGTATGGAGTGGCACCTTGCTGCCTATCTTTGGCTGGCGCACCTACAACGAAGAGCGCGACAAGATGCGACAAGCGTTTAATGAATGGCTGCGCACATCGCCCATCTTCGACGGATGCATAGACTTCGATGCAGCCGTGCGCAGCGTCACCAATCCCAAGGCCTTTGCCGACGGATTTGACAGTGGCGACCACCTGCACCCCAGTGAGCGAGCTTACGAGGCAATGGCTCAGGCTGCAGCGCATAAGTTGATACGCTACATGCCTCGTTACGACCACGAGGAGTTATTTTAAAAGTCTTTGAATCAGTAAAGCGATATTCCTTTTTGCCGTTTCCGGCTTCATGGCTTCCTCAACAGGGAGGTCAGGGGGATTGATACACTCTACCTCGGAGAAACCAGCATCAAGCAAGGTCTGGCGATCCTTGATGCGACCAGCTATCAACATGACTGGGACACGATGCTGCCGGGCTTGACGGAGAATACCAAATGGGAGTTTTCCCATCAATGTCTGACGATCAGCCGAGCCTTCGCCTGTGATCACCAATGAGGCTTCATTCAGATGTTCCTCAAAGCCGATCGCATCAAGCAGAAGTTCAATGCCCGAGCGACTGTCTGCGTTCATGTATTGCAAGAAAGCATAGCCCAGACCGCCTGCCGCACCAGCACCTGGAACATCCTGACGGTCGAAGCCGAAATGCTTGGCAGAAACCTTCGCAAAACGAGAGGCACGACCGTCGAGCTCTTTGACCATGTCAGGCGTAGCCCCCTTCTGAGGAGCAAAGACATGGGCTGCTCCCTGCTCGCCACAAAGAGGATTAGTAACATCAGTGGCAATGGTGAATCGCACACCATCCAAGGCATGCACATCATCCCAGGAACCTTGTTTGGCAAACGCATCGATGATGGCATGAAGCATGCCGATACCACAATCGCTGGTAGCACTGCCGCCAAGACCAACGATGATATGCTTACACCCTCGACGCACAGCATCGACAACAAGTTGGCCTGTGCCATAGCTGGTAGCCACCATCGGATTACGTTCCTCAGGCGTGAGCAACGTCAGTCCACTGGCCTTGGCCATTTCAATCACAGCCGTATCATCTTGCTTCAGATACTGTGCAACGACAGGCCGCAGCAGCGGATCTCTCACATTGACATCTACCAGTTGACCACCCTTAGCCGAGAAGAATGCCTCCAGCCAGCCTTCTCCCCCATCGCTGACGGGAATTTGGACGACTTCAGCATGAGGCATCTTCTGACGGATGCCTCCAGCGGCTGCCTGATTAGCTTCTGCTGATGTCAGGCAACCTTTAAACGAATCTATTGATACAATGACTTTCATGCCAACTTAGATATTATCAGAAACGCCGAAGGCTGGTTTCATCTTATTTACAAATTGATTGAATCAGATTGCAAAAATAGTGATAATTTGCGAAATATCACTAATTTTTATCCAACATTTTACATAATTCACTTATTATTGTCCATAATTGTGTATCTTTGCCAGCATAAAACGATTTGAGAAAAAGTTATAATAGAACTAAATTCGACTAATATGAAAAGAGTGTTATTAAGCCTCATGGCAATGTTGGGCGTGCTGACCCTTTCAGCACAGACAAGTATTTATGATTTCAAAGTAAAGGACGATGCAGGCAGCGACGTGTCGCTCGCCCAGTACAAGGGCAAGGTATTGCTCATCGTGAATACCGCCACCCGTTGTGGATTCACCCCTCAGTACAAAGAGCTCGAAGAGCTGTACCAGAAGTACCAGGCCGCAGGTCTGGAGATTCTCGATTTCCCCTGCAACCAATTTGGCGAGCAGGCACCAGGTAGCATTCAGGAAATCAAACAGTTCTGTACGGCCAACTTCGGTATCCAGTTCCCACAGTTCGATAAGATCGAGGTAAACGGTGCCAACGAGCATCCTCTCTATACTTATCTTAAATCGCAGAAGTCGTTCGGCGGTTTCGACTTAAACGACAAAATTGGTAAGCTTCTCGACGACATGATGCGTAAGCGCGATGCCAACTACGACAAAAATGCTGATATCAAATGGAACTTCACCAAATTCCTGATCAGCCGCGACGGTCGTGTGGTAAAACGTTACGAGCCTACCGACAAAATCACCGACATTGACATCGACGTTCAACTGGAGCTCAACCCTACCCTCAGCACTATTATGGCACGCCGCTCAGTACGTAAATATCTGAATCAAGCAGTGGAGCACGACAAGCTGGAGGTAGTGGCACGTGCAGGTATTAATGCCCCCAGCGGCGTAAACCGTCAGCCTTGGATTGTACGTATAGTTGAAGATCAGCAGCTCATTGCCGACGTGAATCAAGCTGCAGGTCGCAGTCTGTTCTATGGTGCCCCCAACCTTATTTGCGTTTGTACCCCAGCAGCTGGCGGTGGTGAGCTGGATGCCGGCTTATTAGGCGAGAACATGATGCTGGCAGCCCAAGCCTTGGGTCTTGGCACCGTATGTATGGGTGGTCCTGTCCGCTTCTTGCTCTCTGACGAGAAGTGCAAGTTCTTCATCGACCGTCTCGACATCCCAGCCGACTACAAGCTGAACTATATCCTTGCCATCGGCTACCCCAACGAGCAACCCAACGCCAAGCCCCGCGATGCCGCCAAGGTAAAGTTTATCAAGTCATTGTGAGGTAGAAGATGTAATGAAGAGATGATTATGAAGATCATAGACGAACAGTTAATGAACGGACTGGCTGAAGAAGCCAAGACGTCACCAAGACTGAGGAAGAATTATAACTTCCATCAGAGTTTGCAGGATAAGTGCCACCGGTTCCTCCCCACGAAGGACATCTATCTGGCGGGAGGCTGTTTCTGGGGAACGGAGCATTACTTCAAGCAGATTGAGGGCGTGGCCATCACGGAAGTTGGTTTCGCCAACGGATACACGGAGAATCCTACTTATAAGGAGGTCTATACCGACCAGACAGGCTTTGCCGAGACCGTCTTTGTGAGGTTCTATCCTGATGTGGTCAGTCTTGAATTCCTGCTGAAGATGTTTTTCAAAGCCATTGACCCGACAAGTCTCAACAAGCAGGGACACGACGAGGGTACGCGCTATCGTACTGGTGTTTACTATACCGACCCGGAAGACTTGCCCGTCATCGAGAAGGTGTTTGCCGAAGAGCAGAAGAACTACAATCAGCCGTTAGCGGTAGAGAAACTGCCCTTGCAGAACTTCTACACCGCCGAAGAGTATCATCAGGATTATCTCGACAAGAATCCCGACGGCTACTGCCACCTACCCTTGTCGCTGTTTGAGTTTGCAAGACAAGCCAAAGAGAAATGAATCCGATAGCCATCCGACTTCTCAACCAACAGCTGATTGCACCTCAGTACAGTAATCCTGCTGAGGTGGTCAGCTTCATGGGTGCCATGCAGGCGCAGGTCTACTTGACAATGATTTTCTTTCCTCCGACGATGTTCACGCCTCGCTGCGGAATGCCAAGGCGCTGGCCTTGCAAATTGTAGACGGGGGCAGACGATGAGTCGGTCTGGCTGTCGGTGGCCGGCACGTCCCTGATGCCATCGGGGGCGTCCTTTGCCTTTGCTATATATGGGATAATGCTGACACCTAAAAGTCCGTTATAGTAAGTTCCTGGAACAGGCTGATCCCGGACACCCTCTCCCATACCATAAGCCATGCCTCTATCCTGATATCCACTGTGCTCGAAATATGTTCTTCCGTACAGCGTGGAATTGAGCCGAATCGTAAGCGTATTCTGGCCTGCGGTCAACAGCGTTCCTGCATCAACCCGATCACTGGCATTGTTGGCAGGCAATTCCGTACCGTTTACAATCAGGGCGCCGACTTGATCTCTGCCATAACTATATGCAATGAACGCACCATCGTTCTCGCCAAAGTCGTCGGGCAGCGTGAAAGATATGGTGTATTCGCCCGTACCAGAAACATATTTCATGTCGCTCACACCCAGCCTGTCAAGCTGCTCGCTTGACGCCTGGATGGATCGACTTTTGGCGGTCTTCTCAAATTCTCGCTTACGCTTTCAATGTGGTGCAAATATACGAAGTTTTTATGAAACTCGCAAGAAACAAACTAGAAATTAATCCATGTCAGTTTTCTCCAAAGGCTTTCTAACGGTCCGCGAGAATGATTGGCAAACCAATAACGGGCAAAAAGATATTGGCAAACGACCATTCCGCATCCAACCATGACGGCATAGGTAACACCTAAGAGATGATAACAAGCAAGTCCATAGCCGCAGAAGATGAAGCAGCCGATGATGGACTGGAGCAGATAGTTGGTGAGACTCATACGACCAAAGATACAGAGATGATGAAGCACTCGCCGAACGCCCTCGAAAGCATACCATGCTGAGACGACGGCAGAGACAATCATCAACAGAATCAAGAGGTTGTAGATGGGTTTCAGCCATAAGTCAAGTTCACCGAAATCCACAAAGCTCAACGCAAAGACTGCGATGGCCGAGCAAATGAGAATGTTATGCCATATCTTCAGATGATTGCCCTCATTGTAGAACAATCTCTGCCGTCCCAGCTGCATGCCGAGGATGAAGAGACAGAGCAACTGCGTCAGTCGTCCGCTGAAGATATTGAAACGGAAATTCAGCTCAAATCCATATCGTAGGTTGATGAGGGTGTTCTCCCAGAATGTACCATGCTCGTGTGTACTGATGACCTTGCCATATATTTCCCATAAAGTACTGTGGTCGAGCGTGGTGCCAGTCAGAAGACAGAAGAGTTCTACGGGCTGGATGGCCAGCAGGGCGATGATGCACCACACCCACTTCGACGGCAAATAACTGATCGGAATAAGCAACAAGCCGTAGCACGCATAGAGCATCAGGATGTCGCCATCATAGAAAGCCACATTGACAATGCCGAAGCCGAACAGCAGACACATGCGCCAGGCAAAGCGTAGGGAAAAATTCTTGCCTTTCTGCTGCTGGTTGTCGTTCATGATGAAGAAGCTCAAGCCGAAGAGCATGGCAAAGATTCCATACATCTTACCGCTGAGCAGCCAAGCAAGTACATCGGCTACCAGTTGGTCACTCGCCAGCGTATGGGTTATCGGCTCTTGGGTGAAGATATCGAAGTGCTCTACGGAGTGATACAGGATGATGCCAGCTACAGCGATGCCTCGCAAGGCATCTGCCACATCGATTCGGGTGTTGGGTAAATTGCTAGTTTTATACATAATCTTTACTAATTTAGTTCCATTTCAAAACCTTTCCATTCATCGCCGTCAATCACTCAATTACGAAACTTCTTGGATAATAATCGCTAACGCTCTCGCTACTTACAAAGTTCAAAATGAATCGGCTTGTCAAAATGGCGACGAGAATAATAAGTGACTGATGGATGCTTCAGATTCATCACCATCGTCCAGGCTGTGCCAAGGAAACCCTCTCTTTGTGGTTGGGATACAGCCTCGATGGCTTCAGTCAACTGCTTTTCGCTCATCACGCCACCCGTCTGACCGTATCGTTGGCATAGACGCTCATAACGGTCGTCGCCTTCTATTAATCCAACATTACGCTTCTGCTCACAGAGGTAATGGTTAGCTACGGCAGGTGATTCTGTTACCACCATCTTGTTGTCCACATATTCTACGACCACACTCCTGCCCGAAGCATCGGCTATGGCATAATGACGGGCAAACCCCATTTCAGAGTGCATATCGATGCCGTTCAGTATTTCCAGTGCCTCAGCAACATTAGCTGCATGATTAAGCACATAGCGGATGGCAGAAGAGAAAGGCAGATCGGGCTTGCTGGTGTGCTGGTGTGTCTGGATGGAGTCGCCTGCAGTCAGGTCGGCTATGGCCAGTCCTTTCTCGTTGATACCGTCAAGGGCACAGAACAATCCTGCCAATGCCATATACTGGTTCTTGAATCCATCGGGCTTGTAGTCCTCGCCGAAATTGTAGAACTCCACGTTGAAAGTGGTGATTGACTCATAGCCGTGAGTGGGGATGGTATGCATAATGACACCGATGGCCGATGGGTAATCGAAATTGCGTCCCATTAAGATGTCACCATCGGGAGTCGTGGCCGTTAGTGCCGAACAGCCGAAATCAGCTTTCTTGGTGGTTATCTCTCCATTGTAATGCCCCCTTGACAAGAAGTCCATGACATAGTTAGCCAATTGATCTGTTGTTTCACAGCCGCCACGATTCATCAGTTCGTCAAAACCGTCATCGCCTTTATATTCCATGTAATAGAGTCCGTCGTCAAGCTTCTCGCACGACATGGCACCCTTCACCAGCGGGCCAAACTCCATCCATACCAATATGCCAGCTATGACAACCAGTCCCAGAACGCTGAACAGCGTGATTTTTAATGCTTTCTTCATCGTTTGTCTTATTTGTTTTGTTTTTTGTTTGACGTTGCAAAAGTACAAAAAGTTGCGAAAATCACCAAACATTTGGGATATTCTGTACAATTATGTGATGAGTAACATATTTACTACATTCGCTGCCTTTCCGGCACCAGTGCCCCAGGTACATTACTTATTCCCAACGTGGGAACAATTTATTCCCAGTGTGGGAATGTGATGTTCCCAGCGTGGGAATATCACTCTTTCTTATTCCAACAACAGGTTGTCAGTATGTACAATATTTCTTTCATCTGTATAAATTGTTTTTTATAACTAATTCCATTTCTTTTCCAGTCCATTCTTCGCCATCTATCGCATAGGTGTCGGTACCAGTCACAACGAATCCTACCGACTCGTAGCAATGAATGGCCGAGGGGTTATTGTCGAACACCCCCAAAGTAATATTCCGAGCACCAAAATCTTGTTTCGCCTTCAGAATGGCCAATTGCAACATCTGTTTGCCATAGCCTTTACCTCGTTTCGAATCGTCCACGATGACAAAGCCAAAACGAATAACGCTTTTATCCTCTGAGGGAAATCTCAATAGGATATGCCCAATGATCTCCTCTTCCACAACCGCTGTGAGCGGATACATATTTTCTCCCTTGTACTGCTCCATCATCTCATCAGGCTGAGCAGGGAATTCTTTATACCTGTCTGCACTCCAAAGCCGGAAGGCATGCTTATCCTTACACCAACTCAGGATTGTCGGAGCATCGTTGATATTGAATGGTCGAAGTGTCATGAAATCTTGTATATTTATATCGTGTTGATTGTCTTTTGCAGTTCTTCTAAGAATCGGGCGGCGTGTCCGCCATCCATCTGCACGTGGTGGAACTGGAAGGAGATGGGCAAGGTTGTCCTCAGCCAACCTTTGCGGTAGCCTTGCCGATGCACCAGCACAGCAGCATGTTGAACTTTCTACCGTGCCTATGGCTCACTCTACAGAGCCTTGTCACATCGAAGGTCTTCGTGAGCGTCACCATCGGCATAGGAGATTTTATCCACAGCTCGAATGCCTGCGCTCGAATGGTGTCTTTGGGATCGATTTCATGTTTCATCTTTTTATTCAATCACGAAACTACGTGGATAGAAATCGCTGTAGAAACGACCGTCGATGGCGGTGAACTTCAACACGCAGTAGTTGGGATCGGTAACGCCGCCAGGATAGTACTCTGTGTCGCCATCGCGCCAGATCATTTCTTTTGAGGCGGCATCCGTCAGCACCTCCATCGTGCCTCGTAGCATCATACCCTTGAAGCCTTTGGCATCGCAGAAATAGATGCTGGCCTTGGGATTAGCCTTGTATTGAGCTACGCGTATCGAGAAGGTGTTGGTTGTAAAGTAGAAGGTTTTGATACCCTCGCGCTTGCGTGGCTTCAACATGGCCTTGGTCCAGGGGAATCCGTCCTGATCGACCGATGAGATGTAAGCGATGGGCAGTTTGTCGGCCATCTGCGCAATGAGTTCTTTAACGCCT
>JAEEGF012124583.1_pt1 | contig 19533 bp, 16 predicted proteins | sample 9134171 | NCBI WGS metagenome assembly JAEEGF01 (sample SAMN16246542, study PRJNA631951) | gut metagenome | biome: gut microbiome; feature: rumen; material: AP-attached | host: Bos | place: Iran: Karaj | collected 2018-10
AAGAAGTCTCTTGACGAGGTATTCGAGAAGAAGCAGCCTATGATGAAGGATTGTATCGAGGGTAAGGTATTCGGTATCGGTCTCGAGTCATTCACCGTCGGTTCACATGACTTCTACACAGCATACGCAGCACAGAACGACAAGATTCTGACTATCGATACTGGTCACTATCACCCAACAGAGTCTCCAGCAGACAAGGTTTCTGCCGTTCTTCCATTCATCAAGGAGCTGATGCTTCACGTTTCACGTCCAGTACGTTGGGACTCTGACCACGTTACAATCATGGACGACCCAACACAGGAGTTGTTCTTCGAGATTGTACGTGCCGGTGCTCTTGACCGTGTACACTATGGCCTTGACTTCTTCGATGGCTCTATCAACCGTATCGGTGCATACGTTATCGGTTCTCGTTCTGCACAGAAGTGCATGCTCCGCGCTCTGCTTGAGCCAAAAGAGTGCATCTCTAAGCTTGAGCTCGCAGGTGAGGGCTACAAGGTGCTCGCACTTATTGAGGAGCAGAAGGCTATGCCATGGCAGGCTGTATATGACGAGTTCTGCGTACGTAACAACGTACCTGTAGGTCAGGAGTTCATTGCTGACATCGACAAGTACGTAGCTGACGTAACAAGCAAGAGATAATTTTCTAACAAATGAATAAGGATGAAGGAGGAAAGTTTATTCATTAAAATGAACTTTCTTCTTTCATCCGTTTTTACTTTATTAAAGAACAAATGGAAATAGTATTAGGTTTGCTAATAATAGCAATAGGTGCTTTCTGCCAGTCAAGCTGTTATGTGCCTATAAACAAGATTAAGGATTGGTCTTGGGAGTCTTACTGGATTATACAGGGTGTATTCGCATGGCTCGTACTGCCTTTCCTCGGAGCATTGTTAGCTGTTCCAGCAGGCGAGTCTCTGTTCGGACTGTTTGCAGATGCACCATCTTTTAACCTTTGGATGACAATATTCTTCGGCGTTCTGTGGGGCGTCGGCGGTTTGACCTTCGGCTTATCAATGCGTTACCTTGGCGTAGCATTAGGTCAGTCTATCGCACTCGGTACATGCGCCGGCCTCGGCACAATCATGGGTCCGGTGTTGCTCAACATCTTCTTCCCGGAACTCAACGCCCTTGACTCATTGACATACGCAGTAATCATAGGTGTTGTAGTAACACTCTTAGGCATTGCCATCATCGGTATGGCAGGTAGCATGAAAGCCGCTTCACTCTCTGAAGAAGAGAAGAAGGCAGCCGTAAAGGACTTTAACTTCCCCAAGGGACTGGCTATCGCCCTGCTCGCAGGTTTCATGAGCGGTTGCTTCAACGTAGGTCTTGAGTTTGGTAAGGACATTAACTTCGGCGAACTCACCGACCCAATGTTCCGTACCCTGCCGGCAACATTCCTCGTTACCTTCGGCGGATTCATCACCAACGCCATCTACTGTTTCTACCAGAACCAGAAGAATGGCACATGGAGCGACTATACAAAGAGTTCTGTATGGGGCAACAACCTGTTGTTCTGTCTCCTGGCTGGTGCACTGTGGTACAGCCAGTTCTTCGGACTGTCACTGGGCAAGGGATTCCTCACAGAGTCTCCTACACTTACCACTTTGGCATTCTGCATACTCATGGCACTCAACGTAGTATTCTCTAACGTATGGGGCATCATACTCAAAGAGTGGAAGGGATGCTCACAGAAGACTATTACCGTGCTTATCGTGGGTATCATAGTACTTGTCATAAGTTGCTTCCTGCCACAACTTATATAGTTTTAGTGGCAACGCCAAAAACAGAAAACAAAACAATTAATCTAATATAAAAAGAAATGAAAAGTATTCTTGATGGCCGTGACGGCCTGAAAGCTGTCATTGACCAGGTTGCAGAGGTAACAGGTTACCTCTGGCAGAAAGGTTGGGCAGAGCGTAACGGCGGTAACATCACCGTTAATGTAACTGAGTTTATGGACGATGAGTGTAAGGCAATGCCTGCAATCGCCCCTGTAAAGCAGATTGGCATGGTACTTCCACAGTTGAAGGGCAAGTACTTCTATTGCAAGGGTACCGGCAAGCGTATGCGTGACCTTGCACGTTGGCCTATGCAGAACGGTTCTATCGTGCGCATCTGCGACGACTGTGCCAGCTATGAGATAATAGCCGACGAACCAGTTGCACCTACATCAGAGCTGCCAACACACCTCGCACTGCAGAACTATCTGCTTGAGACAGGCTCATGCTACAAGGCAACACTGCACACACACCCTATTGAGCTCGTTGCCATGAGCCATATAGAGCGTTTCCTTCGTGGCGATGAGATGACGCGCGTGTTGTGGTCTATGATTCCAGAGACTCTTGCTTTCGCTCCACTTGGTATCGGTATCGTACCTTACGGTCTGCCATCATCAGTGGAACTTGCCAAGGACACACTGGAGAAGATAAAGAAACACGATGTTGTTCTGTGGGAGAAACACGGCACAGTAGCTGTAGGCCAGGACATCATGGATGCCTTCGACCAGACAGACGTGCTCTGTAAGGCCGCAAACATATATATGTGCGCACGCAACATGGGCAGCGAGCCAGACGGCATGACACCAGAGGCTATGAAAGAGGTACAGGACGTATTCAACCTGCCTAAGACCCGTCCTTGCTAAACCAGCATAGGATAATTCGTGACACACGATACTTAGAAACCCACACGGATAATACAAGCATACACCTATTATAATATATGTATGTCTTGCATTATCCGTGTTTACCAATAAAAGAATATTACATGACAGACGAGAAAACCACACCTCTATACCATACCTCTGCCGATGCCTTTCACTGCGACTTTACAAAGAAGCTGTGCATTGGTCATCTCGGCAACGACCTGCTCAATGCCTCTGACATGCACTCCACTGAGCGCGGCTTTGGTATGACATACCTTTGGACTCAGAACAAGACATGGGTACTCTCCCGACTTGCGATTGAGCTTGAAAGTATTCCGAAGGAGCATGATAAATTCTATATTGAGACATGGGTGGAGAATGCCATGAAGTTCTTCACCAAACGTAACTGGGCCATCGTGTCTGAGGACAACAAAACCGTCTATGGCTATGCCAAGAGTATATGGGCTATGATAGACACCAACACACGTGAGCCGCAGGACATTCTTGCCATCCATGATGGCAAGATAAAAGACTACATATACCCGGAGAAACAATGCCCCATAAAGGATGTATCGAGAGTCAAGACACCAGAGATGACAGAATACACCACGTTCAAGGTGCTCTACGGCGACCTTGACGTCAACTGTCACCTCAACTCAATGCGATACATAGACCATGTAATGGACACACTGGCACCCGAATATTTCCGCAATCACCAGATGAGCCGCATAGAGATAGCCTATGTAGCTGAGGGACATTGGGGCGACACAGTCCGTATATATCACACTGTTGAGGACAAGACAGAAAATACAGAAGAAATGCACTACTTCCGTCTGGCACGCCATAATGACGGCGAAGAAGAGACTGAACTGGCACGAGTAATGCTTCTTTTCAAGAAAGAATAGAGAAATATTTGCTTGTTTCAAAATAAATTACTAACTTTGCAACTTAGTACAGATAAAAAAATTTGAACATAAACATTAAATAAAAACAAACTATGGCAAAAATGAATTTTGGTGGCGTTATCGAAGAGGTAATGACACGTGAGGAATTCCCACTTGAGAAAGCCCGTGAAATTTTGAAAGACGAGACCATAGCCGTTATTGGTTATGGCGTACAGGGACCTGGTCAGGCTTGCAACCTGCGCGACAATGGTTTCAACGTTATCGTAGGTCAGCGTCAAGGTAAGACCTTTGAGAAGGCTATCAACGACGGTTGGGTTCCAGGTGAGACTCTGTTCTCTATCGAGGAGGCAGCCGACAAGGGTACCATCATTATGTGTCTGCTCTCTGACGCAGCTGTAATGTCTGTATGGCCTACCCTGCAGAAGTACCTCACACCAGGTAAGGCTCTTTACTTCTCACACGGATTTGCTATCACATGGTCTGACCGCACAGGTTGCGTTCCATCAAAGGACATTGATGTCATCATGGTAGCTCCTAAGGGTTCTGGTACATCACTCCGTACTATGTTCCTCGAGGGTCGCGGTCTGAACTCTTCTTACGCAGTATATAACGATGCTACAGGTAAGGCTCTTGACCGTACACTGGCTCTTGGTATCGGTATCGGTTCTGGTTACCTCTTCGAGACCACATTCCAGCGCGAGGCTACATCTGACCTCACTGGTGAGCGTGGCTCTCTGATGGGTGCAATCCAGGGTCTGCTACTTGCTCAGTATGAGGTTCTCCGTGAGAACGGCCACACTCCTTCAGAGGCATTCAACGAGACTGTTGAGGAGCTCACACAGTCACTCATGCCTCTCTTCGCTGAGAAGGGTATGGACTGGATGTACGCTAACTGCTCTACAACCGCACAGCGCGGTGCTCTTGACTGGATGGGTCCTTTCCACGACGCATGCAAGCCTGTAGTAGAGAAGCTCTATGCATCTGTTAAGTCTGGTAACGAGGCACAGATTTCTATCGACGCAAACTCTAAGCCTGACTACCGTGTAGGTCTTGAGAAGGAGCTTAAGGCTCTCCACGATTCAGAGATGTGGCGTACAGCTGAGACCGTTCGCCAGCTGCGTCCAGAGAACAACTAATTCACTTATTCGTGATATAACAAAAGAGGTTGTGTCTTTTTATAAGATACAACCTCTTTTTTTCAATATCAAAACCATAGCTCCAAACCCTCAACATAATGAGAAGCTATCACTTTACGATGTAAAGTGATAGCTTTCATTTTGTCATTTGGTGTATATTACTTTTTAGACGGCAAAGTTTCAAGCCAGCGAGTCAGTTCGCCAAGCATCTGGTCATGATACTTGAATGTGCTCTTGAAGCCGAAACCATGTCCACCTGAAGGGTAGCACATCAGTGCGCACCTATTACCGGCTTTTATCATTGCTGTATAATATGACACACCGTTTGTGAGTGCCGGCACGGCATTGTCATCGCTGGCAAGCAGAATTATTGCCGGAGGAGTACCTGGCTTTACTGCCGTTGCCGAGTTCCACTCCCACTGCAAAGCCTTGTCATTACGCTTGTCGCCGAGGAAACCCACACAAGAACCTTTATGAGTCTCATACTCATTCATTGATATGACAGGGTAAAAGAGTATGGTGAAGTTTGGTCTTACTGCCTCATCCGCATGTGTAGAGACAGCAGAAGCCAGATGTCCTCCTGCACTGGAACCCATGATACCCACATCATTAGGATTTACATGCCAGTCCTTGGCGTTATCCCTTACCATACGAATAGCGCTGTAAGCGTCAGAGAGCGGAATGTTACGGTCACCGTTCGGCATACGATACTTCAACACAACGAGGGCTATACCCTGAGCATTGAAATACTCCGCCCAGTTATGTCCCTCATGTTCCATAGCCAGATGGGTATAGCCACCACCAGGACAGCACACCACCGCCCTGCCTGTAGCCGCCTTAGCATTTGGAAGATAGACGGTTAGCTCTGACAAAGTGTCTGTAGTGTTCTTTAACACGAGTTTTTTGTCTGTACTTTGCGCCATAACGCTGCATGAAAATAACAAGAATGGAAGCGCCGCAACGCTACACATCTTAGAGAGAAATCCTTTTATCATTTATGTTTAAGTTTTAGTTCTGCTTTCTTTTTACCATTATATTACAACCACACCCTCCTGCTTCATTCCGTCCATCTTGATGGTGCATGCCTGTGGCAGTTCCACACAACGTATGAATCGCGTCTCGTGCACGGCAGGCAGAGAATCAAGGTACTGGCGGTTTAATATCTCCAGTTCCGCCTGCTGATATTCGCGATTTTCGTCTATAGGGTTGGTTTCTTTGTCATGATACACATCGATAGTGAAATAACCGACGCCGAGTGATGTCAGGTTCTGGAAGAAGTGTGTACCCTGTGACGGGTCCACGTATGCACTTGGCAGTATCTCCTCCACTATCAGTTTCGCCCCGGAGATGTTAGGCCACTTCACTGGTACACCGAGCCATGAATCACTGCTGCCCCACCTGCCCGGGCCTATCAAGATATACCCCTCGCCTTTGGCAAGGAACTTATCGTTAAGTGAGTCTATCTCATCAGACACAAGGTCATTGTTTGATGCAGAGTAGTTGTCATCAAGTTTGATATACACCACATGTTTCACACCCTCAATGATACCGTGTCCCAACGAGTTGTGCGATCGCAGCAACAGAGTCTCGTCAGGTATGGCGAGCAAGTCCTCGTCAAGCACCTGCTTGCTGTCCACTATCGGGCGTATCTGCAACAAGTAGAACTCTCCCGTCTTATCGGGATGGATGTTACAAGCCATCTCTATCTCCACCGGACGTCGCATCTCTTCCTCACCAAGGCGCAACGTCATCTGCATCAGTTCTGGCAAGGGCCACACCTCCTGCTCAAGCACTCCATTAAAAGATATAACCTTACGTCCGCCCTCATAGAGCCCCGGTCTTATTACTTGATCATAGGGATCAAAGGTGGAAGCTATATATTGTAAAGAGCCATCCTCATCTGCCTCTTTCACCATTCGTTTCTCTATATTGAAACCATCATTCACGCTCACCTCTTTTCCTGTAGGCAGACCAATGGAATAGAACTGTGTCTGTGTCTGTCTGAGAGCTATCTCCATCTCTGACATCTGCATCACCTGCTTAGGATGATAAGGCGACACTCGCAGCGTCTGACCACCGTCAACGATATACTTACCCAGTCCAAGGGCCAGTGCAGCAATGCCTTCCTCTGGCTTTTCCTCGCCTATAGGATAATAGTTCAGTGAACGCAGCACGCCACTTATATTAGGATAGTAATGTGTGCCATATTGCTGTCCCACCACCTCTTGTATCACCACAGCCATCTTCTCCTGGTCTATGACATTCTGCGTGGCTGTCATATAAGCCTTTGAGTCATGGTAATACACAGAGGCATAAACAGACTTTATCGCAGTTCCGAGATTACGGAGCATCAGCTCACGGTCCTCGGTATATGGTATCATATATGTGCTGTATATACCAGCGAATGGCTGATAGTGACTGTCCTCAAGCAGCGATGACGAGCGTATGGCCAGCGGCTTGTGCGTAGCATCAATGATAGTATTGAAATCCTCAAGCAGCGACGTTGGCAACTTGGCGGCAACAAAAGCATGCAGTATTTCCTCATCTGAAGCGTCACTGAGAGCTATCTCCCACAACTGGTTGGAGTCCATGAACTGGTCAAAGAGGTCGGTACACAACACCACCGTCTTTGGTATATAAACACGTGCGCCGGGGAACTGCTGCAACTCGGTATGCTTCTTCACTATATTGTCAAGGAATGCCAGGCCTCTACCCTTTCCTCCCAACGAGCCGTCACCAATACGCGCGAAGTGTGAGTAAGAGTCAAAGCGGTCTTTGTTGAACACGGCTACCACGCCGAGGTTCTTCATGTGGCGGTAAGCCACTATGGCATCAAATATAACCTGACGGTGCATGTCAACGTCTGGATATTTATGCCACGTTATATCACGCAGGAACGAACTTACAGAGAATATGCAGCGCGCAGCAAGCCAACGTGATATATGGTTACGACTGACATGATAGCGCATAGTATCATGAGGCAACTCAAATACAAGATGCTGCAGGTCTCTCAGATTATGTGCCACGGCGACCACCTCACCCGAATCAGGATTACGGAAAAGGAAATCTCCGAAACCGAAATGTTCCTCAAGGATATGCTTCAAGTCCACATTGAACTTCTTTGAGTTCTTGTCAAGCATACGCACTCCTATGGTGTCAATCACTATGTCTGTCTCAGAAGTCTCAAGTATTAGCGGTAGGAACTCATCCTGCTCACGCACATTCTTCAGCAAAGTAAGTCCCGCCTTCGGATCTATCTCACCGTTATGAGGATAGCGGCAGTCAGAGATAACGCCGAGCATATTGTCTTTATACTGTTGATAAAGCTGCCATGCCTCTTCATAACTACGAGCGAGCAACACCTTCGGTCTGCCACGCATACGCAACATCTCCGCCTGAGAGTTAAGCGCCTCGGTGGCGAAGTTCAGGCTCTGCGTAAGGATATATTTATACAGGTTGGGCAGGATGGAAGAATAAAACCTGATATTATCCTCAACTAACAACACACACTTCACGTCAGCCTCTCGCGTGTCATTATCCACATTCATCTTGTCCTCTATCAGTTTTATGATAGAGAGTATAAGTTCCGTGTTGCCCAGCCAACAGAAGATATAGTCGAAGATACTCAGGTCAAGGTCTTGCATACGTCGGCTGATACCGTGTGAGAACGGCGTCAGTACCACGCATGGTATGTCCGGCGACATTGACTTCACGGCACGTGCCACGTCAAAAGCGTCGTTGTCGGCATTACCCGGCATACATATAACGAGGTCATACTGTGTGCCACTGAGCGTGGCGGCAGCCTCGTCTATTGTTGACACCTGCTTGAACACCGGCGGATAGCGCAATCCCAGTTGCATATACTCAGAGAATATCTTCTCATCCACACGCCCGTCATCCTCAAGCATGAACGCGTCGTATGGATTTGCCACTATCAGCACGTTGAAAATGCGTCGTTGCATAAGGTTTAGAAACGACACATCACGCAGGTTAAGTTCATTCACCATCTTTGCCATACCACAAAGGTAATGTTTTTTTCCTATATACACAAATCTATCTTTCCGTAAGACACAAAAAATCCCCGCCCTCAACGGGGCAGGGACTATTATGTCTTTTTCACTTTACAAAGTATAGAATTAAAGGCGGAACTTGTAACCTACAGTAGCGAGCAATACGCTGTTGTGATTTGTAGAACCCTCAAACACCTTTGTAACACCGATGTTGTAGCGTGCATCTATCACGATATGGTTGTCAAACTCGTAAGAAACACCTACAGGGATAGAGAAGTCAAACGTTTTGCAGTTATCCTTGATGTCTACGTCCGTCTTTGTCTCAGTATTTCCAGTTTTCAATGTATATTTATACTTAGCATTTGTCATGAATGCGAACTGCACACCAGCCTTTACGGCAAGGCCTTTGAAAATGTAATAGTTTGCTACGATAGGAACGTTAATGTAACCCAGATCTATCTTCAAATCCTTTAACTCTGCTCCTGGAACCTCGTAATCATCCCACTGCTTACCCTGCATAATATAGCCTACGCCTGCAGCTACACTGAAACGATTGTCAATCTGATACTCTACCTCACCACCAATCGTAGCACCTACGTTGACCTGACTTTCTGACTTATGACCTATACCCAACGTAATGTCTTCGTCCAAACCTGTAATAGATGTTATAGTTACACCGGCCTTTGGCTGAATGCTCCATGTGCCAGGCTTTACTTTTGACTGTGCGTTAACAGATAGAGCAGCTACCGTCATTGCTGCTACGAGAAATAACTTTTTCATGATAATTTCCTTTCTTTAATATAATTTTGTTTTATTTTACTAACACAAAAGTACAATTATTTTTCAAACCACAAAAATTATTTCCTGTTTTTTACAAATAAAATTACCGACAAGACAAAAAGAATGCGACAAATACGCAGGAAAGCCCTGATATTTGTCGCATCATTTACTATTTTATTGTAAACTATCTCATGTAAGATTCTATCTCAGCCTGTCCGCAGAGCGTACCAAATCATCGTCATGCTTTATTCCCTTGTATGCCAACCAGTAGAGTATGATGCTCACTACCGGGAGACACACGCCAAACTGTGGGGTGACACCACCCTGCTTCTCAATGAAAGCAACTAAAGCACACACCACACACCACAGCAACAGCAACAACTGTCCCAAGCGGCATCCACGCATCTGACGACGGCGGTTCTTATAGTCAAAGATAGTAAGAAAAGACAACATTGCCACTGCAATAGAGATAACAGCAAGCGCAGTCATCCAGCCAAAGGTATATTCCCCACTATTGGGATTATATATAAAAGCTGAATACACTTCACGCGGCATCCCCTGCATACCAGTAGCAGTAGCAGACATCACTACAGGGTCATTAAGCAAGAGTACCGGCAACACCTGCATTCCCACGAGCAGCGTGGTTATCAGCAACAGATATATTGTTTGTTTACGCTGCCACATAATTAATAGTCGTCCTCCTCGTCTTTACGTCTGTCTTTGGCTGGGTCATGCCAATATATGTCATGGTCAAGGAACTCCTCTGTGGCTATGAGCGTTGGCTTTGGCAGTTTCTCATAATATCTGCTTATCTCAATCTGCTCACGATTCTCAAACACCTCTTCCAGACTCTCATTGTAGTTAGCGAACTCAGCCAGTTTCTTGCTCAACTCCTGCTTTATCTCGCTAGATATCTGGTTAGCACGTTTTCCTATGATTGCAACGCTCTCATAGATATTGTCTGTTCCATCACACAGCTCCATTATGTTACGTGTTACAGTGTTTGTAGGTGCTTTTGATTTCTTGTAATCCATTTTCTGTCTTTATTATTTGTAATGCTTATTTCCTATTGCTATATAATAATGTAGAGCCCCGCAATCAGTCGAATGTCAGTTTTCCTGCACTAAACTTCTTGCACTTGTCTATATATTTCTCTGCCAGGGCTATGTCCTTCGAGTCAGGATACTCATTCATAAATCCATAGCATTCATCCTCTGCATCCTGGAATCGCTCTGCCTGCTTCTCTTTCACGCTGTGAACAGCCAACTCATACTTGCTCTGCATGATAAGTGATGCAAACTGTTCCCTGAGAGTGGTGTAAGGGTAATCCTTCAAGGCATTCTGCGAGGTAACGATACAAGCCTCATAGTTGTTACCACCACTGCCTATGCAGTTACCGAAGTAGGTACCGAGATTAAAATACAATTTTGCATTAAGATATTCTTTCTCTACCAACTTATCCTGCAACTCATACATACGGTTTGTTGCCGTAGTCTTTCTCTCGCTATATGGGAATATGTCTATATAGTCCTGATAGGCTTTAATTGCAGCCACTGTCGGAGTCTGGTCAAGACGTGGTTCCGGCACGTTACGGTACAGGCTCTCTGCTATGTAGTAACATGCATCCTCTGCATACATTCCCTTAGGGTAAGAAGTAAAATATTTCTTGAACACCTCCGCAGCGGAGTCATAGTCCTTCATCATATACGCCGACATGGCATAGAGGAAAAGACACTCCTCACCATTGTCCGTTCCTTTCATCATCGTCACCATCTCACCAAAGAGAAGATTGGCGCGACCGTACTTTCCCTTTGCATACTGTTCCTTTGCATACTCATAGCGATAGCTGTAGTCTGTAGAGCGGTACACATAATTAAATTCCGACACGCAACTGGTAAGTAGCATGACGGTACAGAATATTATAAAAAGGACATTTTTCTTCATTCAGAGTGCAAAGTTACTCATTATTATCGAAATAGGCAAATTCAATTCCATATTTTTCAGTAAATTTTCCTTAATTATAACATTTATTATAAAGAAATTGTGTACTTTTGCACTATGAACTCTTTCCAACTCACATCGAAGTATAAGCCTACGGGCGACCAACCTGAAGCCATACGCCAGCTGGTGGATGGTCTGAGACGTGGCGATGACGCACAGGTATTGCTTGGTGTCACCGGCTCAGGCAAGACATTTACCATGGCAAACGTAATCCAACAGATTGGCAAGCCTACGCTCATACTCTCACACAACAAGACCTTGGCGGCACAGTTGTATGAGGAGATGAAAGGGTTCTTCCCACATAATGCCGTGGAGTATTATGTGTCTTACTATGACTACTATCAACCGGAGTCATACCTACCAGCATCCGACACCTATATCGAGAAAGACCTTGCCATCAACGAGGAGATAGACCGCCTTCGCTTGTCGGCTGTCTCGGCACTGCTCTCCGGGCGTCAGGATGTCATAGTAGTCAGTTCCGTGTCATGTATATACGGCATGGGCGGTCCCTCTGCCATGCAGGGCAGCATCATCAGCATACGTCGCGGAGAAAGGATTGAGCGTAATGATTTCCTGCGCAAACTTGTCGATGCGCTGTATGTACGCAACGACCTTGAAATGAGCCGTGGAGAGTTCCGTGTAAAGGGCGACACCGTAGATATCTGGATGGCTTACTCCGAGCGCGTGCTCAGGGTCACCTTCTGGGATGACGAGATAGACGACATTGAGGAGGTTGACAGCACATCATACCATGCGCTGGAACACTTTGACGAATACCAGATATTCCCTGCCAACCTTTTCGTCACCACAAAAGACCAGCAGGTCACGGCGGTTCGGCAGATACAAGACGACCTCGTGGCCCAGGTGGACTATTTCAAGAACATAGGCGACGAACTCAAGGCGCAGCGCATAAAAGAGCGCGTGGAGTATGACCTTGAGATGATAAAAGAACTGGGCCACTGCTCAGGCATAGAGAACTACTCACGCTACTTTGACGGCCGTCAGCCGGGCGAGCGCCCTTATTGTCTGTTTGACTTCTTCCCGAAAGACTTCCTGATGCTTATAGACGAGAGCCACGTATCCGTACCACAGATAAGGGCAATGTACGGCGGCGACCGTTCACGCAAGCAGAATCTCGTGGAATATGGCTTCCGCCTGCCGGCAGCCTTTGACAACCGTCCGCTACGCTTTGAGGAATTTGAGGAGCTGCGCCCTCAGACTATCTATGTGTCTGCCACCCCGGCGGAATATGAACTTGAACAAGCCGGAGGCGTGGTGGTAGAACAGGTAATACGCCCTACAGGACTGCTTGACCCTGTCATAGAGGTGCGCCCGACAGAGAACCAGATAGACGACCTCATGGAGGAGATAAACCAGTGCGCCGAGAAACACGAGCGTGTGCTTGTCACCACACTGACAAAGCGCATGGCAGAGGAACTGACGGAGTACCTGCTGAACCACGGAGTAAAGACAAACTACATACATTCCGACGTCAGCACCCTTGACCGCGTACAGATTCTCAACGACCTGCGCGCCGGTGTCTATGACGTCTTGGTAGGTATCAACCTGCTGCGTGAGGGACTTGACCTGCCAGAGGTATCACTCGTAGCCATACTCGATGCCGACAAGGAGGGATTCCTGCGCTCACACCGCAGCCTCACACAGACTGCAGGCCGTGCGGCCCGCAACGTGAACGGTAAGGTGATAATGTATGCCGACAACATCACCGAGAGCATGAGGCAGACGATAGAGGAGACTGAGCGCCGCCGTTCAAAGCAGATAGCATATAACGAGGCGAACAACATAACGCCGCGACAGATAGAAAAGAACATTCCAACACGCCCTGCCAGCGAGGAGGAGACTAAGAGCAGCAAACCTGTGGCATACATTGAGCCGGAGGATAATTACAGCGCAATGGCGGCAGAGCCTGTAATACAGCACATGACAAAGCAGCAGATAGAGGCTGCCATAGCCACCGCCACTACACGTATGAAAGAGGCTGCCAAGAGCCTTGACTTCATGCTCGCCGCACAATACAGGGACGAGATTGTGGCTTTACAAAAACAACTGGAGCAGTGACACTGCAGCCCACCACCACAATGCCGACACTACCATGCCTATGCCTTTCCGCAAGCCTTGCGGAAAATTGACTGATTGAATATTTCTTATTACCTTTGCCATCAAAACATAATATCACATGTCACAGGAAGTAAACACTAATAAGGATTTCCCCGGTATCATACCATATTTTGAGCGCCCGGTAAAGGACCGTTCCAAAGGTATCATAAAAGTAATCGGCGTAGGTGGCGGCGGTTGCAATGCCGTATCGGGCATATACCATGAAGGTATAGACAACGTTACTTTCGCCGTGTGCAACACCGACAGCGCCGTGCTCAACAAGTCTGAGGTGCCAGTAAAACTGCAGTTGGGCACCGAGGGACTGGGTGTAGGAGGCGACCCGTCAAGAGGCAAGGCAGAGGCAGAGAAGAGTGCAGAGGACATCAAGCGGTTGCTTGACGATGGTACGAAGATGGTTTTTGTGACCGCTGCCATGGGAGGAGGCACCGGCACAGGTTCAAGTCCCGTAGTTGCAAGCATAGCCCGCAGCATGGGCATCCTTACCGTAGGCGTAGTAACCATACCGTTCTATTTTGAAAAGAAGAAAAAGGTTATCAAGGCGTTGAAAGGCGTTGAGGAGATGCGTAAGAACGTAGATGCCCTGCTCATCGTGAACAACGAGCGCCTGAGCGACATATATGCAGACTCTGAACTCACCCTGAAGGAAGCCTTCAGATGTGCCAACAACATACTGAAGGACGCAGTGAAGGGTATATCAGAACTGATAACACTGCCAAGCGACGAGGAGATACACTCCGACTTCTGTGACGTAGAGACGACAATAAGGAACGGAGGCAGCGCCATCATGGCCATGGGACGCGCCAGCGGCGACCACCGTGTGGAGCGAGCCATAACCGACGCACTGCAAAACCCACTGGTACACGGCAACGACATCGAACACGCCAAGCGAATACTCTTCAACATATACACCAGCGACGACAGTCCGCTGAAGATTAAGGAACTGCTCGATATTGACGATTTCTTCGCACAACTGAACCCCGACATTGAGGTTATATGGGGTACTGCCACAGACAACAGTCTCGGCGAGGATGCCAAGGTTACCATCCTCGCATCAGACGTGGAGAGTCATCCGGAAAGGAACCAGACTGACGAGACGGAGCACGATGAAGAATATTACGAGGAACTGATAAAACAACTTTACAGGCCGATACCGAGCAAAGAGCCCATAAAGCAGGACCCACCATTTGATATTGAGGTGCCAAAAGAACCAGAGGCGGCTGACACTGACGATGAAGACGCCGAAGCAACTGACACAGAGACTGCAGAAGAGCATACCGGCGACAATACTAACGACAAGGAACCGGCAGCGCAATCACCTGCATCAAAAAACCTACACACCATTCTGGACAAGTGGAAGACTTGGCTGGGCAACATCGTAGCAGAGGAGTAATGAGCAGATATGACACCTATACACAGGAAATGCTGTCACAAGAGCTGGGAGAACTCGTCGGATATATAAAATCGACGGGACAGACCCGTCTCTTGTATGATGCCTTGGGCGGTGCCTCTACGCTGGAACTTCTCAAGATGGAGGCGGCAAGGCGTAACCTGAGCCGCCTGCTCATAACGCGCAACTACCGTTTCATTCTGTCTGACTACAACGACATGGAGATAGACCTGCAGCCCGTGCACAAAGCCGTGTACCTGTTATTCCTGGCACACCCCGAGGGCATTGAGTTCAAGCGGCTGCATGACATGCGCGACGAGTTGCTGAACTATTACTACGCTACGGCACGCAGCATGGACAAGGCAAAGATAGAGGAGAGCGTGACACACCTCGTCAATCCGCTTGACAACGCCATCAACGAGAAATGCTCACGCATAAAGAACGCTTTCTTCAGCCAACTGGATGACTACACTGCCATGAACTATATCATAAGCAGCCACACCCAGAAGCATTTCGCCGGTTCTTCACGCATTTGGTTCGAGAGGCTAAAGGTCATCACCCTGCCCAGAGAACTGGTCACATGGGAGGGTACGCCATTATTCACGCTAAAAGACAAAGACTGACAATCCCAACGACAATGAGCAACCCATATTTCTCATTCAAGCAATTCAACATAAAGCAAGACCGTTGCGCCATGAAGGTGGGTACCGACGGCGTACTGCTCGGTGCATGGGCAGAGGGTGGCAGGCACATCCTTGACATAGGCACTGGCACAGGACTCGTAGCCCTCATGATGGCACAGCGATATGCCGATGCCGATGTGACTGGGATTGAAATTGACGATGAGGCGGCGGCCCAGGCAAAGGAGAACGCAGCGGCTTCGCCTTTCTCTGGCAGGGTAAGGATTGAGGCTGTGAGCCTGCAGACATTCACTTGCGACACTCCGTTTGACGCGATAACGTGCAACCCTCCGTATTACGACAACAGTCTCAACTGTCCCGACGAAAGCCGTAACACAGCACGTCACACAACATCACTCAGCTACGCCGAACTCATAACCCACAGCAAGCGGCTGCTTACTGATGACGGCACCCTGAACCTCGTGTTGCCTACCGACTGTCTTAAGAGCATCGAACTGGAGTGTGCATACGCCTCAATGTTCATCAAGGACCGTCTGCTCATAAGCACCACAGAGCGCAAGCAGCCCAAGCGTGTGCTACTGACAATAAAGAAAGCCTTACCACCCCACCCTACCTGCCAGACTGCCGTATTAACACAAGACGGACAACGAAGTGAGTGGTACAAAGAACTGACCGCCGACTTCTATCTGGACTAATATCACAAAAGAAGTGTGTGATATTTACAAAACGTCAGCATTTCTTTAGCTTTGCTGACATTTTGTTATTTCAACTCCTTCAACGAAGAGATACAAAACAGGTGTCACAGTACAAGAAAATGCGCTGCGACACCTGTTTTTTTGCTGTTTTTGTAGTTTTATATATCATTCGATAGCTTCCACAGTGTAAAAGCATAGCTTTCTCAGTGTGAAACGATAGCTTTCACAAGGTAAAACGATAGCTTTTACAGGGTAAAGTGATAGCTTTCACCGCACAAAGAGAAGAAACTATCATCACCGCCTATCAGCAACCACCTGACAATCAGCACTTTTTACAAAGACTCAAAAAACGCACTTTTTTACACAAAAACAAGGCACGATGACAGAAATCACAAAATACGAAGACAACAAGAAATCATTATGACAGGGAAATAACGGATTTTATGACAAAATGACAAATACACATTCAATTACAAAAGAGAATATACTATACAAACATTACACATTAATTACTCAACTTTCGCAAGCTTCAGTTTCGTTGTGGTTTAAGGTCTTGAGGTCGTTTCACTTCAAGGTTTTAAGGTGATATTTGGCAAACTATTCATCACAATTAAACATATCTCACCTAATCGCTCGGCACTTAGTGACGCTTGCCCAAGCAAGAACCTGAAACCTCAAGACCTTAAAACCTAACGAGTGAGCGCATGCGAAACTCGAATTAATTTAAGAAAAAGAATGACTCTCAGACTGAAATTCAATCAAAAAGGCAAGAAATTGTAAACTTTTTCTGTAAAAATTTGTTTATATCACAGAATATTTGTAAATTTGTCCCGGTTACATTAGTTACCAACCTAAACATACAAAGATTATATTAGTGCAGAGATAAAACCAACAAACTTAACTACAACAACAAACTTACTATTAACTTACAAAAAACTATTAACACTTATGAAAACAGCAAAACCAATGTTGTCACCCGTTGAAGCGGTGAAGATTTGTCTTACACAGAAGTATTGCACCTTCAAAGGTCGCGCACGTCGCTCAGAGTTCTGGTGGTTCAACCTATGCTACAGCATCCTGATTAGTATCCCTTCTATTGCATTACAGATGCTGTTTAGTTGGAAATTAGCGCAGAGGTCTGCACTTGAGAGCCAAATTTATGACGCAGTGTTTGACAACGACAAGATGGCTGCATTGCAGGCTCAGGCAGAGGCTGTAGATGCAACATTCGAGACATGGATGCCTATCCTGTGCATTATCCTCTTTGTAGTATGGCTGCTCACACTGCTTCCAGCATGGGGCGTAGCAGTACGTCGTCTGCACGACATTGGCAAGAGCGGATGGTCTCTCCTTATCGCCATCATTCCAATCATCGGTTCTATAATCCTGTTGATATGGGAGGTGAAAGACAGTGACCAGAACGCCAACCAGTATGGTGAGTCTCCAAAATACGAAGAAGTTAATGTATAATACATACATAACCATGTGCCGGTATGCCGCTTGCGGTGTACCGGCATTTTTCATGATAGTAACGCTTTTGTCTGCATGCCACTCCAAGCGAAGCCAAGAAAAGGAAAAGATTGTATTCCAATCTCCCGCACCGCTTGCACACGTAGAGATAATAGACAGTGACGGCACAAGAAAAAAAACATGCATTAGGCTGGCACCAGAGGAGACAGACACCTTAGAACCAGTAACACCAGGAAAATAGAAAAAAACTATTACAGCGAAACACACAAAAAAATCGCTTAAAAATTTGGAAGTTACAATTATTATTTGTAACTTTGCACGCAGTATGAAGTTATTTAGCACATATTGGTGGTGGCGCACTCAGGATTCCAAAAAGTCGTGAGGCGTTGACCTATTATATATAGTAAGATAAAAGAACTATAATAAAGAAGAGGTCTGTTGCACATCGCGACAGACCTCTTTTGCGTTAAGACAATAATAACAATACAATACTCACAATAATGAAAGCTCTATTATCAAAAATGCTGGAGGGCGAGACCCTCACCCGACAGGAGATGTATGACATCCTTATCGGCATAACACAGGAGAAATATCCACATGAGCAGATTGCTGCCCTGCTTACCGGACTGCAGATGCGTGGTATAGCAGTGGACGAACTGCTCGGTTTCCGCGACGGTATATTGGCAACGGGTGTGCCTGCCATACTCGATGCGGAGAAGTACATAGACATAGTAGGCACCGGCGGCGACCAGAAGAATACGTTTAACATATCTACCTGCTCATGCCTCGTGGTAGCTGGCGCTGGATATAAGGTAGCCAAGCACGGCAACTATGCCGCTACATCTGTCAGTGGAGCATCAAACGTAATAGAGGAGCACGGAGTGAAGTTTACCAATGACCTCGCACAACTCAACAAGAGCATCAACGAGAGCAACTTCACCTACCTGCACGCACCGCTGTTTGCACGCGCCATGAAGTTCGTGGCACCGATACGTAAGAACATCTCGTTCCCTACCATATTCAACCTGCTCGGTCCTATAGTCAACCCGTCACAGCCTAAGTGCCAGCTGCTGGGCGTGGCAACGCTTGACCAGATGCGACTTTACAATGCCGTATATCACAAGCTCGGACTAAGCTTCGGCGTGGAGAACTCCATAGACGGCTATGACGAGATTTCACTGACAGGCAACTTCAAGATTACGACAAACAACTACGAACGCATCTTCTCACCTACAGACATCGGTCTGCCAGTGGCTAAGGCACATGAGCTATATGGCGGCGAGACTAAGGAGGAGGCTGTGAAGATATTTGACAACGTGCTTGCCAACGAGGCTACAGAGGCTCAGAAGAATGTGGTGATAGCCAATGCTGCCTTTGCCATCCAGGTATTAGAGGACGGCAAGAAGGACATCAAGGAGTGCTGCGCCATGGCCAAGGAGTCTATTGAGAGCGGCAAGGCACTGGCATGTTTCAAGAAATATGTAGAGATAAATAGTTAATTATGGCTGACATACTTGAACAGATAGTAGCGCACAAGCGCATGGAACTTGAGGAGTTTAAGCAACGTAAGTCTTACTCCCAGATAGAGAAAGAGGTGATGCCCCTGCTTGACACTCCATGCCCGTCTATGCGCAAGGCTCTGACAGAGAGCAGCAACGGGATAATAGCTGAGTTTAAGCGTAAGTCTCCGTCAAAAGGATGGATAAAGGAGGAAGGCAAGGCTGA
>JAEEGF011288780.1_pt1 | contig 19531 bp, 14 predicted proteins | sample 9134171 | NCBI WGS metagenome assembly JAEEGF01 (sample SAMN16246542, study PRJNA631951) | gut metagenome | biome: gut microbiome; feature: rumen; material: AP-attached | host: Bos | place: Iran: Karaj | collected 2018-10
ATGTTCGGCATGAAGATGATGAGCGAGGCCTTGCAGAAACTGGCCGGCCCGCAGTTGAGTCACCTTCTCGGTGCTATGACCACCAACAGGCTTTCCGGTGTCGCTACGGGCGCACTCGTGACAGTGGCCGTGCAGTCTTCAGCCGCAACTACCGTTATGACAGTATCCTTCGTGAACGCCGCTCTGTTGACACTGACACAGGCGATATCAGTGATCATGGGTGCCAATATCGGTACTACCATGAGTGCGTGGATCATGTCGGCGGGATTCTCCTTCAACATCGTGAATGTTGTATGGCCTGCTTTCCTGATCGGTATAATCCTGATCCAGATCGGGAAACACCGTTACATCGGAGACTTCCTTTTCGGACTTAGCTTCCTGCTCTTCGCCCTTGGCATGCTCAAGGCAACCGGAATTGAGATGGACCTGGCCAGCAAGCCGGCCATCGTCGATTTCTTCGCGAGTTTCAAGACCAATTACGGAACCATCCTGCTGTTCCTTCTCATCGGAACCATCCTTACCGCCATCGTCCAGAGTTCGGCTGCATTGATGGCCATTACGATGGTCCTTTGCGCTACCGGCGCGATTTCCATATACCAGGGTATCGCCCTCGTCATGGGTGAGAACATCGGAACCACGGTCACAGCAAACCTGGCGGCGCTCAGCGCCAACACCCAGGCCCGCCGTACGGCTATGGCTCACTTGCTGTTCAACGTGTTCGGCGTCGTGTGGGTACTGATCCTTTTCTTCCCCTTTGTCAGGATGGTCTGCGGAATCGTCGGTCTCGATCCGACAGCTTCGGAGCAGAGTCCCACCCAGCTATCATTTGCGCTGGCAACCTTCCACACCTGCTTCAACCTGATCAATACGGCGATCCTGATCTGGTTCGTCCCCCAGATGGAGAAGCTGGTTTGCAAGATCATAAAGCCTAAGAAGACCGAAGAGGAGGATGAATTCCGCCTGCAGTTCATCCATGTGGGAATGATGAAGACTCCGGAAATCTCAGTCCTCCAGGCACAGAAGGAAATCTCGGTGTACGGTGAGAATACGCAGCGGATGTTTGAGCAGGTGAGGGAACTCTATTCCACTGAGGATGAACAGGCATTCGCCAAGCTTTTCGAGCGTATCCAGAAGGGTGAGGAAGGCAGTGACCGCATGGAGAATGAGATCGGCCGGTACCTCGGTGACGTTGGCGATGCCCACCTTTCCGACGAGACCAAGCTGAAGATCCGCGCCATGCTCCGCCAGATAGGAGAGCTGGAATCAGTGGGCGACGGCTGCTTCAACCTTGCCCGTATCATCCGCCGCAAGCGGGAGCACAAGATCGATTTTACCCCTCGGATGGAAGAAGGGATCCAGAGTATATTCTCGCTTGTAGGAGAGGCTCTTGAAAGGATGAACACACTTCTTTCAGGGCGCAGGGAGGATTATGAAATCACGGAATCCGAAGATGTCGAGAGGCGGATCAATGCCTGCCGCAATGCACTGAAGCAGCAGAATATCGACAGTCTGGACGCCCGCGAGTATGATTATGACAAGGGTACCGTATTCGCCGACCTTATCAGTGAATGCGAAAAGACCGGCGACTACATAATCAATGTGGTTGAAGCCCGTGGAGGTCTCCTTTACCAGGACAAGGTCTGATCTGCCTTATTTAGCTTTCTTGTGGAAGGTATAGCTTCCGGAGTGGTTGCCTGAGAAAATGCTGCTGATGGTGACGTTGGTGTCGGGCTGCTTGAGTACAAGCTCCTTCTCCGTCAGTCTGGCCACCTCATACTTTCCGATGAGCATCAGGTATTTCCCGTCATCCCAAACCGAGATCCCATCGCCCAGGAAGGTGATGGTTTTCTTTTCAGCATCGTAGGTGAACTGGGCTCCTCCCATCTCTCCGCCGAACTGGGCGGTAGCGTACATTACCTGTCCGTCGAGGATCAGGACGCAGTTCCTCTTGGTGAAATCGAATTCATCTGAATATGTAGAGGTGCTTCCGAACAATGATACTTCGGACTCGAAGGAATGCTTGTCGAGTACCCATATACCATAAAGCGCGCTTTCGCTGTCGCTTGTCGTTGCCTTTTCACAAGATACGGCCAAAACGGCCAAACAAACGGCTATCGCCGCAAATAAAACCTTCTTCATCAATAACAGTTTTTTTGGTTTGCGTGCTTAAATCGTGCCAAAAAAACAGTATATTGCTATCATTATGGCTGATTATGCTGCTTCTTTGGACGCCACACGGCTTGTAATCGCTGCCGTGATCGGGCTGGTTGTCCTTCTGGTATTGATTATCAGATTCAAGTTGCCCGCAATGATCGCAATCCTTGTGGGAGCCGTCCTGATCGGTCTGGGAGCCGGTATGACATTCGAGCAGATCGTGGGAGCCGTCGATGACGGGATAGGGAATACCTTGAAAGGCATCGCCCTTCTGGTAGGCCTCGGATCGATGTTCGGTTCCATCCTGGAGATTTCCGGAGGGGCGAGGACCCTTGCAGTCACGATGGTGGACAAGTTCGGCGACCGGAAAGCCGCCTGGGCCCTGGCCATCACCGGACTCGTCATAGCGATGCCGGTGTTCTTCGATGCCGGATTGATAATCCTCATCCCCCTTGCCTTCTCGCTGGCCAAGCGCACGGGCCGGTCATCACTCTATTATGCCATCCCCCTGCTTGCAGGTCTGGCAGTCGGTCACGCTTTCATTCCGCCGACTCCCGGTCCCGTGCTGGTGGCTGCCATGCTCGGGGTAGACCTCGGATGGGTGATTATGATAGGAGTGGTCTGCGGTATTGCGGCGATGATAGTGGCAGGCCCGGTTTGGGGAGCGTATTGCGGGAAGAAATACTATATCCCGGTGCCCGAGCAGCTGGAGAAACTGCCTGAGACGGATGATTCCAAGTTGCCGTCTTTCCGGACCGTGGTGGGCATCATCCTCATCCCGTTGGTCCTGATCATACTGAAGTCGGTGGCGGGTGTAGTGGATGCCCTCGCTCCCGCCCGCAACGTATTGAATTTCCTGGGCGAGCCGTTCGTGGCCCTGACCATCGCCACCCTCGTGGCAATGGTCCTGCTCGGTTACAGGAACGGATATTCAGCAGCCGAACTGGAGAAGGTAATGACCAAGTCGCTTGAGCCGGTCGGCCTCATCCTGTTGGTAACCGCCTGCGGCGGAGTGCTTCGATACATTCTTCAATACTCCGGACTGGGGGAGGTGATCGGCCATGCGGTTGCATCTGCCTCCCTGCCTCTGGTCATAGTTGCCTTCGTGGTTGCCGCCCTGGTCCGTATTTCGGTCGGTTCCGCCACGGTTGCGATGACAATGGCGGCCGGGATGATCGCCGCGATGCCTGAGATAGCCGGCCTTTCTCCTGTCCATCTGGCCTGTATAACGGCTTCAGTTGCCGGAGGCGCTACAGTCTGTTCCCATTTCAACGACTCCGGATTCTGGCTGGTGAAATCGCTGGTGGGAATGGACGAGAAGACCACCCTGAAGACCTGGACATTAATGGAAACGCTAGTAGGCAGCACAGGCTTCCTACTAGCGCTCTTGATATCGATATTCGCCTAGTTCCTGTCCGGAGGAACCTCTTCGCCGTTGTACCCGTTCAACCGGTATGTCTTGATCAGGTTGGAAATCTCGGGATCGAGATTGCCTCTGTGGACATACGCCGGCTCCTGGCGGCAGGCCTGGAGATAATGTGAGACAGCCTCCTGTTCGTCACCTGTCCTGGCGTAAAGGATAGCCAGCAGGTAGTTGACCGGGGCTGTCTTCTTCATTCTGGACAGTATCTGCATGGCATTCCAGTCACGGTCCAGACCCATGTAGGCGATAGCCGTATTGAAGTCTCCGTAAGGCTGCAGAAGGGCGAGGGCACCTTCATAATCCATGTTCAGCAGGTACTTGACTCCACGCATGTAGGTGGAATCCAGGACGGTGGTATGGATGGTATCCTTGACCATATCCCTGCGGTGCAGGTGGAAGTCGAATGCGACGTTACGGAGTTTCGGATAAATCTGGTCCTTGAGGTAGTTGTAGAAGCGTTCACGTCCCAGGAGAGCCTCCCTCGCATCCAGGTTGGGAACCCTGTGCAGGAGTTCGTAACGGGACTTGTCTCCCTCGGTCAGGTAGCTGTCCTGGTCCACGAGTATGTCGAGACGGTCCCAGTTCTCACCCTTGTAACGGCTGATGAACGGGATACGTACGCGCTCGTTGCGGACGCGGCGACCGGCCTGGTCGTAATGGATGCTCCTGTTACGGTCCAGGGAATCCTGGAGCACCTTGATCTGATCGTCAAGGTAACGGGAGATGGATTCGCTGCGGGAACGTGAGAGTCTCCAGTTGAGGCCTTCACGACCCTCGGGGGATGCATATGCAGTCACGATGATCGAGTCCATCAGGTAGGTCTCGTTCTCCAGCAAGGCTGCAAGGGTGCGGCGGATGCGTCCGAGTTCCCTGCGGTTGTTGCCCAGGCTGAGGTCGATGTTGCTCTTGCCCACCTTGAAGTCGATGTTGCTCGTGGTGTTGGCATCGGCGTGGCGCTCGATGACCTTGGTTACATATCGCTCAGTCTGGTCGGTCAGACCGGATACCGAACTGATGTAGAAAGTCAGCGGGGAGCTCTCGGGAATATGGTACAGCTTCCTGTCGGACTCGTAGATATCTCCGGAGAGGACGATGTCCACCTTGCGAAGTCGCGGGCGGGTGGCGATGGTCTGGATGTAGTTGTAGATGAAGTCACCGCTCTTGTCCACCATGACGGTGTCAAGACGGATACCTTCGGTGACGATAGGTACCTTCACGTATTTCTGGTACATCTCGTCCATCCTTTCCTTGCGCCTCTCGTTGATGCTGCGGGCAATCTTGTTGGTATAGTGCTCGACAGCCTCCTGTTCGGAGACTCCGTACATAGTGTAGAACTGCTCGTCGGAGACATAGGTACTGTCGGTCTTGAAGGCATACAACTGCGGTATATTGCGCTTCAGGAATATCTCGAGAGCCCTCACGTTCACGAAGCGGGTCGTGTCGGACACGATCCTGGAGAGGAAACGCTCGTACTGCTGGTATCCCTTGAGCTGAGCCTTGCGGTAAGCCTTTCCCGTGATGTTGACGGGCTCGAGCCTTTCGACATCGTCCAGTATGTACATGTCGGGATAGAAACGCAGCTGCCACTTGCTGTCCTGCATGGCGGCGGGAACGATTATCTGGAAAGCAAGGTCGACCTTGCCGTGACGTTCGGCGATGTTGCGGAACCTGGCAGTGACCTTGGCCGCATCCAGCGTCTCAGTCGCCACCATTTCACCGGATTCTTCGTCGCGGATGGCCTTCATGAGCAGGAGCTCGGTCCCGTCGTCATCCTTGATCCGGAGTGTGTCACGCATCGTCTTCGCCTGCTTGATCTCAGGGACGTAGACATCCTTTCCCAGAACCAGTGAGGCTGCCGGATCGCCGCTTTTGATGGCGGCCAGCTTCCTGTGCGAAGCGCAGGAGGAGATCAGTGCCAAAGAGGCAAGGACTCCTATGATAGCTATATTCGATTTCATCTAGAATACGTAAACAAAACTGAGTGATAACTGGTCTGGATAGATGAACGTCTTCTTCCCCTCCTCCCGCACGAAATTCTTCTCCGGGCTGCTGTAGAAGCCGTATTCCTTGAATACTCCAGCCCATCCGCCGATGCCGGCCTCGAGGTTGAAGTGCTTTGAGAGCATGAAGGTGTAGCCGGCGGACAGGCCTCCGCCGAATCCGTTCCTGCCTTCCTTGAGAGCCTTCCTCCAGATTCCCGTATTGGAGAAGGATGCCATGTACTGCGCCTTGGCGGCGAACCACAGACCTGAATTGACATACCAGGGCCAGTAACGTACGCCCAGATAGGCGGTTTTCTGCTGGTTGCGGACTATGGCGTCCGGATCGTGGGTCTGGAATTCCCAGGGATTGATGCGGCCTCCGGCTACCACTGAGAAATGCTGCGAGACGGACATTCCGACTTCAGCATTGATGGTGCCGAGGGCGGCCCAGTCCAGGACGTTCGTCTGAACCGTCCACATCTGGGCTCTGCAGGTCAGGGGCAGTAAAAGCCCCAGGATCCCGATGATGAGCAACCTTTTCATCATCAGCCCTCCTTTTGTTTTTGTGCTACATGGATCTTGACAACCTCGTATCCGGGATTGTCCTTGGGGGTTACGATTATATCACCTTCGCGGGCGGAGCCGTCATTGGGCTTGACCTCATATGTTAGGGAGGTGATGTTGCCAGCGGGTTTGATCGTTACGGTAATCCAGGAGTCCGTACCTTCAGGGACACAGGTCGCCTGCAGTTCGGTATTGGTCTCGAAAGATATAGATGCACTGCCGCCGGAGGGGCCTGGATTATACTCGGTATTACCGATAACCTTTATAGTTCTTTGGGAGAAATGGATCACCTTGTACGTGGAACGTCCGTTACCGTCATTCATCGTGATGTAGACATAGCCACCCTCGGGGAAGGTCTCGGGGCAGGTTACTTTCACTACACCGGTCGTGTCGGAAACCTTCTGGATAGCCGTCTTCATCCTTCCGTCCGTACCTGCAACCACGATGGCCTGTGCGGCTACGGTGCCTTTGAGCAGGTAGGAAACGGGGATGGTCTCTCCGGGAGCGATCAGCAGGGAATCGGTCAGTTCCTTGCCGTTGACGCTCAACTCGACCGTTGCCGGCTGGTAGAGCGGAATAGTAAGGACTGTGCTGTCGGATGCAAGGGTGAGTTCAACCCTGTCGTCGAAGACTTCGGCCTTTGAGAATATCTCCTTGGCATTGTCTCCCTGGGCCTTCCATTCGGTCTTCTCCCAGTTCCTCTTGTCGTCCGCCACGTCGTCGCCGTCCCAGGAGACGTACCAGTAACCTTTCTCAATCTTCAGGTGGGGAGTCTTGCCGTCCTTTCCGTCCACCAGGAAACGCTCTCCGGACGGGGATTTCATCCAGTCGTTGGCCTGGTTGTCGTACCAGTACCAGCGTCCGTCTTTGTCGTCTTTCTTGACTCCGGCCACGAACGGTTCGGCGTCCTCACCGTCCCTTCCGTCCACGCCGGTGAAAAGGTCGATCTGGCTTTCCCTGGAGACGATGTCCCCGCTTTCGTCGAGTTTGACGGACTTGAAGGTTAGGGTGTAAGCGTCGCGGTCGTCTTTCTTGGTTTCCTCTACTTTCACGATATAGCCGTTGTCAGCCATTTCGGTGATGATTCCCCTGAGGCTGTTGAGCCCGTTGTTCATCTGCTCGACCTGGGTGTAGAGTATGTCTATCTCATTCTGCATGGTGATCAGCTCGTCCCTGACGAACTTGCCGCAGCCGCTCGCCATAATGGCGACCGCCATGATTCCTGCTACTATATATTGTTTCATTTTCATGATTATTATCTCTGATTAATTGTGATTTCTGTGAGACGGATAGTGGTTTCCTCTCCATCATCCCCTTTATAATTGAATTGGATCAGGATCTTTCCTCCCTCTCTGGGTGTGCCCGACTCATTGGCATCTGCATGTAATGCCAGCCGATAGAAACCGTCCTCTGCAGAGAGCTTATGCTGGATCCATTCCACTCCGTCCTGGGCAGTAGCAAACAATTCGGAAGTAGTATTGAAGGTAATCCAGATATCTGCATCGCCGCCTTCGGCAGGAATGTCAAGCGTCATTTTCCCCGGATCGAAAGAGAAGGGGCTTCCTGGTGCAAGTTCAATCGTAAAATCATCAGTAGCTTGGAGCACCTGGAAAGTAGTGAAGACATATTCAGGATTATCTTTAGGAGAAATCTTGACGGTGCAGGAACGATTCTCTTTCCCTGCGTTGGCCAGGGTCGTTAATTCCAAAGTCCCGGCATCGGGTTTGGAGTCGACCTTGAGCCAGGTGTCTTCCGACAAGGTGACCGTATAGTCGAAATTGGTGTTGAACTCGACCGTACGGGTCCCTTCTCCGCTGCCGACCCTTACCGTGGCGAGGTCATCGCCTTTGATGACCTTACGTTCGCTGAACGAGACCATCTTGACGGTGGAATATCCCCCGCAGTTGGCCGTCAGGAAGATATATCCTTCCGAGAAGACTTCAGGAGCCTGGATGTGTACCGTTCCCTTGCCGGCCGACCCTTCCTCGACACGTGAGATGTAGGTGCCGTCAGTACCGGAAGTCACTATGACAGGCAGGGAAGAGTTGCCCTCGGTCTTTATTTCATAAGGGATTGACAGCGTTTCGCCTCCGCCGATGAGCACCGTGTCCTGTGCGCTGATGGTCATCTTGAATGATGTCTGGCAGGGCAGCTTGATTTCGGTCCCGTCCAGAAGGGTCAGCACGAACATGGTCGGATCGGAGGTGTCGATGTCCGAGAAAACCCCGACCCCGTCCAGTTCCTTGCTGGTCGCGATATCGGTATAGGTCTTCCCTTTGTCGAATGAAATCTTCCAGACGCCGTCTTCGACCTTGGTCTGCGGGACGATACCGTCTACTCCGTCGGTAGCTCCCGCCCTCATAAGGTTGCCGTCCGCATCTTTCATGTCTTTCCCGTCAACGGTCCAGTAGTAGAGGCCGTCAGAGTCCTTGCGTACTCCGATGGGGATGAGCGTCCGGCCGTCAACTCCATCTTTGCCGAAATGGATGTAAATCGTCTTGCCGTCCCGGAACGACACCGTATAACCATCTTCCGTCACTTTCAAAGTGCTCGGGTCGATGGTGTGGTCGTCATCAAGCATGGCAACGATCCCATCCAGGGTCATCAAATCTTTGTTCACGGAAGCGGCGAGCTCCTGGAGTGCCTTCAGTTTGGCGTGGGTCTCGTCAAGTTCCGACTCGACCATCCCCGTGCATCCGGACAGCATGGCAAGGATGATCGGAAGGGCGAGAAATGCCCCTGATCTAGATAGTCGTTTCATTGCGAATGAAATATGTAACTTACAAATATAACTATTCTATTTTAAATATAGTATATTTGCGTAGAAGCATCAATGTAGAAACCTCTACGGAATCTACGACAGAATAATCACGAATATATAAGACGAACATGAGAAGAGTCATTATGATCCTGGCGGCCATGACGGCCTTTCTGGCCATCGGCCTCAGTGCCCCGGCGTCAGCCGCCCCTAAGAACAACGCTCCGGAAATCCAGCGGATGGATCCTCCTTTCTGGTATGCCGGAATGAAGAACCACGAACTTCAGGTGATGTTCTACGGTAAGGACATCGCCACGAGCGAGTTCTCCCTGAATGACTATCCGGGCGTCTCCGTCAAGGAGGTCGCAAAGGTCAAGAACCCTAACTACCTCTTTGTATATCTTGACGTTGCGGCGTCTGCAGAGCCCGGCACGATGACCTTCGTCTTTAAGAATGGCAAGAAGAAGACGGTGAAGACATTCGAACTTCGCCCCCGGAACACCAGGATCGGAGCCCAGGGTTTCTCGACGAAGGATGTCCTCTACCTGATAATGCCCGACAGGTTCGCCAACGGCAATCCCGCGAATGACGATTGGGAGAGCTTCACGGTCAACCGTCAGAACGGCGGAGCGCACCACGGAGGTGACCTTCAGGGGATAAAGGAGCATCTCGACTATATTGACAATCTGGGTGTTACGGCGATATGGCTGAATCCGGTCCAGTACAACCGCAGCAACGCCTCACACGGCTATGCGATTTCCGATTTCTATCTCATCGATCCACGCCTCGGCTCCAACGAGGAGTACTGCGATATGATCGAGGCCGCCCACGGGAAGAATATCAAGGTGGTGATGGATATGATATTCAACCACTCCGGCAGCAGCCACTGGTGGATGACCGACATTCCGGAAGATGACTGGTTCAACCAGAACGATTATGCTGTCAAGGTTGGGGAGAGGATGGCGCAGCAGGCCCAGGCCGGTCCCGCTCAACGGCCGCAAGGTCCCGGCCCCCAGGGCCAGTGGCAGAGAGGCCAGCGGCCCGAAGGTCTGGTCAACACTACCCATTACAAGTGGGTCCTGATGGATCCCCACGCCCCGCAGACTGAGAAGGACATCCTGATTGACGGATGGTTCTCGGGGGGAATGCCCGACCTCAACCAGCGCAACCGCCATCTGGCCACCTACCTGATCCAGAACAGCATCTGGTGGATTGAATATGCCCGTGTGGACGGCATCAGGATGGACACCTACCCTTATGCCGACTACGATTTCATGGTCCGTTGGTGCGATGAGATCGAAACTGAATACCCTGATTTCAATATAGTCGGAGAAGGATGGTACCCTCGCAATTCAGCGGCTGGCTGGTGGCAGAGAGGATCGGCAGTCAACCCGAATGATTCCCATCTGAAAACCGTGATGGATTTCGACCTGACGTTCACCACCCAGAGGGAAATCATGAAGGAAAGCAATACCAGCGAAGGGTCGGAAGCCGGCCTGTTCAAGATGTACGAGGTGATTACCCAGGATTTCCTGTTTCCGGATCCGGATAATGTGCTGACCTTCCTGGACAACCACGACATCACCCGCTTCATGAATCCCGGAGATCCGGCGTGGAAACTCAAGCAGGGACTGGCCTTCCTTCTGACCACCCGGGGTATTCCGCAGATCTATTACGGTACCGAGATAGCGATTGCCGGACGCGAGAACATGAGAGTCGATTTCCCCGGTGGCTGGAAAGACGATCCGGCGGATGCCTTCACCAAAGAGGGGCGTGACGACTTCCAGAACGAGTGCTGGGACTTCGCCAGCAAGCTCCTGAACTGGCGCCGCACGTCAAAGCCGGTGACGGAAGGCAAGCTTATCCATTACACTCCGGACAACCAGACCAAATGCTACGTCTATGCCCGTACGGACGGGAAGAATACCGTCCTGGTCATGCTCAACGGATCTGACGATGAGCGTACGGTCGATATGAAGCGTTTCTCGGAAGTCATAAAGGGCTACACCAGGGGCAAGGATGCAGTTACGGGTGAAGTCGTCAACTTGACCTCACCCGTGAGGATTCCCGCCAGGGGCGTCTATGTCCTTGACCTTGAATAGGATTACTTCTTCATCACACTGAGCACCCGCTCAATTGGAAGTGCCGGGACGAAGTGACCGTCGCGGCCCCGCATGTCAGTGGCCATGAACAGTGAATTCCAGAGTGCCTCTGCAGTCGCCTCGATTACCGCTTCAAACAACGGACTCAAGGCCTCGTTATGCAGAAGTACGGGACGGTAGAACTCCGTACTTTCGTCTATCAGATTATCCGGATTGACACTTACGGCTATCACATAGTCACCACTGCCGTTGGAAGCGATTCCACCTGTCTTTGCCATACCCATCATCGCACGCTTCGCCAGCCGCTCCAGGTTTCTGGCATCCAGGGGAGCATCAGTAAAGACCAACATCATGCAGGAACCGTCCGGACTCATGAGGTAGTCCGGATTCTCTACGCTCGACTTGAAACTGTACTGTCCCAGACGGAGCCCCACGGGGATTCCGTCAATTTCCAGGATTCCTCCGTAATTACTTTGGACCAGAACACCTACAGTGTATCCTCCCAGATCGGACGGAAGCACACGTGATGAAGTCCCGATGCCGCCTTTCCAACCGAAGCAGACTGTTCCGGTACCGGCTCCTACGCAACCTTCCTCCACCGGGCCGCCTTTGGCTCCGAGAATTGCGTTGACCACATCTTCAGCCTTTATGTGCCGTCCTCGTATGTCGTTGAGATATCCGTCGTTCGTTTCGCCGACTACCGCATTGACGCTCCGGACATTCTCGTTGCCCTCAAGCCCCAGGGTATAGTCAAGGACTCCCTCAATACCCTGGGCGACGGAAAGCGTGTTGGTGAGAATGACAGGCGTTTCGATGTTCCCAAGTTCGCGGATCTGCGTCACGCCGGCAAGTTTTCCAAAACCGTTTCCGACATAGATGGCAGCAGGACATTTCTTCCTGAATACATTTCCGTCGTGAGGGACGATCGCAGTGACACCGGTGCGCACGTCATCCCCCTCGACGATGGTGACATGTCCGACCCGGACTCCAGGAACGTCAGTTATTGCATTGTACGTTCCAGGCTTGAACACTCCTGGAGTTATTCCGAAATCCCTGATTCTTCCCCGGCCCGATGGCTGGGCGGAAGCGATGGCGCCCAAAGAAGTGAGAACTATCAAAAACAAGAGTCGTTTCATGCCTTAGAAAAAGTCTATCCGATTATTTTTGGAAGGGATCACCTTTCGGTGAGCGGGAGACGACCCAGCGGAGAGCGTTTATGAACAGTAGGTTCTGCGTCGCATCGGTGAAGCTCTCGTCTCCGTGTCCCATATTGATATATACCATCCTGTAGTTCGTATTCGTCCATACGACCGGGAAGTCTCCACCGAAAACGACATCCTTCAAGCCCATCGGGAAATTCTCCCTCGCGAGGCTGGCCAGGACCACTATGTCGGGATTGGACCGCGGGTCAGGCTGCCACTGGTAGTATTCGGTCGAGGGTGCCACGTAGCGGGAAGGCAGGTTCCTGGTGACCGGATGGTCGAAACCGTCAACGTCTATCAGGGCGGGCTGCGGGGGCCAGGTGTTGCAGAGGAAGCTTACTCCTCCGAGGAAATCGCGGAACCAGTCCCAGCCGGTAGAGGCGTCGTTGTAGCCGGCTCCGTGGAAGCCCAGCCAGCCTCCGCCGTTCTCCATATATTCCTGGAAACGGGCCCTGTCGGATTTGCTGCCGGGGGCTACGTCAGGCATTATGACTACGTCATAGGCGGAGAGGTCGGAGGGTAACTTGTCCTTTGCCACATCCAGTGTCCATCCGTCGCCTACGGTCAGTTTCTTGAAGAACTGGACGGCCTGGTTGGCGAACTGGCTATGGGCCTCCTCGACCTTGTCGGAATAGTACAGCAGGGCACGGAAGCGCTTTTCCTTCCCTGCATAGCTGGCCTTGCGGACCGCTTGGGCTGAAACTATCCTCTTGGGCAGCAGCTGGTTGGCTATGGTGCGTGTCAGGTCGCCTGAGGCATTGTCGCAGATATACTCCCAGTACATTCCGCCGAGCAGTCCCTTGTCCTTGATATACTGGCATTTCTCAGTGATCGAGCGAACGTTGTCGAAACTGAGTACGAGTTTCCCTTCGGCATCGGCATAGTACGGCACCCTGGCGATCTCGTCCCAATGCTCGGTGAGACCTTCCTTGGGGGCGGCCATATCCTTGAAGTCCACATAGTCGTTGTAGTTCTTCCTGTCACCGTGACCATATAGCGGCATCCCGAGGGTCAGTTTCTCCTTGGGTATTCCGGCGTCGAGGTGGGCCTGGATGGCGCGGTCAGCGCTGCCGCGTGCGAAAGGAGAGACGTTCCCTGCCTCGTCCTGGCGGTAAAGCGCTGCATTGTGCCTGGGAGGACGGCCCATGTCGTAAGCCATGACATTGATGAAGTCCATATATGGAAGCACGTTGGGGAAGTCCACGAAACGGGCATTGCTCGGGGAGGCCATCGTAAGCAGTTTCCTGGGGCCGATGGCCTTGCGGATCTCCTTTACCAATATGGTGAAATTCTTCGTGTCGTCAGGCGATGAGGATATGCCGGCGGCCGAACTGGTCGGATATTCCCAGTCCAGGTCTATGCCGTCCAGGTCGAACTCGGCCACGACCCTTGCGCAGTCGGCGGCGAAGGCCTTCCTGTTCTCATCGGTGGCGGCCATCTCGCTGAAGCGGCCGCTTCCCCAACCTCCGATCGAGAGGCAGACCTTGAGCCAGGGAGCATCCTTCTTGAGGGCTGTGATGCTGTGCAACCTGGATTCGTTATTGATCCTGACACCGTTGAATGTGTCGTTGACGTGCCCGAAAGCGTAGTTGATATGGGTCATGCGGGAAGGGTCGGGCATGACCGTCGGATTCGAAGTAACGTATGCGACCACGATCCTGGAGGGCTCGCGGTTGAGTCTCTGCGCCATCAGGTTGGCGCACACCAGCATCAGCGCTGCAAGGGTCCAGACAAGTCTTTTCATCATATTGCTATTTGTTAACGTGCTTCATTTTTCAGTTCTTCGGCAATCAGGGGGAGCAGGGCTTCGTCGGCCGGAAGCCACCGGACAGAATGAATCGAGGCGGCGTCCAGCCAGCAGGCGGCCTCGTGTTCGTTCAGGTGCAGGTCATCCGTTTCAGGGAAGCAGAGGTAGCAATGGAGGGTTATGTGGAAGGCGGGATAATCCCATTCCACGGTCTTCAGGTATCTGTCGATGCTGATCTCTACCGACAGTTCCTCCCGGATCTCCCTGAGAAGGGCCTCTTCCGGGGTCTCTCCCGGCTCGACCTTCCCACCGGGGAATTCCCACCAGTCTTTGAAATCACCGTAACCCCTCTGGGTTGCGAATATCATGTCTCCCTTGCGGATGACAGCCGCTGCTACTTCGATCCTTTTCATATCAAGCCTACCATTTCCCGGAGAAGAATTTCGGAGAGACAGTGAGCATTATCCATCCCCACCTAAGCTGCCTGTTGTCGGAGGTCTTCTTCAGGATGACCATCGTCTCGGTGCCTCTCATATAGGAATATCCGATGCTCAGCTTTGCATTGCCCATGAACTTGTATGACCCTGAAAGCTCGATTTCGTGGCCGAGGGGCTTTTCTGCGTTCTGGAGTTTGGTCGCCGTTGCGAGATAATGGTACATCGCATCCAGCGAGACCTTTTCCACCGGCTTGAAACTCATTCCGGCATACAGGTTCTGCAGACCAGGCGTGAAACCGCTCACATAGGTGCTGACATAGAAGAAATCCATCGCACCGTAGAACTTGTGGTGTGATCCGTACAGTGAGCTGAAGCCCTTGATGGTCTTGTGCTGTATCATTCCGATCTGCCCCTGGTACGGGGTGGCGAAATCTGCGTCTCCGCTGAGGTAGTCATAGCCGGCCGTGAATGAAAACTGTGCCGATGGGTCGTAAGTGGCCTTGTAACTCATCATCCAGGCATCGATCGGGAGGCCGCCTTCACTCTTTCCCATCTGATGATAGTAGGCAGCCTCGGCGTTCAGTTTTTTGGGACGGTAGGAGAGGAATCCACCCGCCAGTTGCTGCTGGTAGGTTTTCTCGTTCGGCTCTCCCTTCTCGCCGCCCTGCATCGCGGCATTCATGAAGAGCAGGGACACACCGATCTTGGTCTTGGGTATGTCGTAATGGTACCAGAGCGCCTCCATCGCCTTGTAGGGCTGGACACCGCCGGAGTAATATGTGCCGCCGTTGATGTTGGCTGCATTCTGGTTGAAGGCTGCGAATAGATGTATCTTCTGGTTGTGCCCTTCGTATCCGGCCTTGAGGACATCGTGCGACCTTGCCGTCATCGCCCAGTCGTCGGCTCCGAATATTCGCTGGTCGTCATAGGAGAGGTTCTGCCTTCCGATCTTGGCGAAGAAACCCTTGCCCGTGGACATCTGTACCCAAGCTTCATAGACGTTGAAAGAGCCTCCTTCGGAACTTCCCCAGGTTCCGCTGTGCTGAGCCATCACCTTGGAGGAGAAATTCTTCTTTTCATAGTTGAGGCCGATGAGCGTTCTTTCCAGTATGAAACTGGCGAAATCCTTGTTCACGGCTCCTTCTTCTTCGCTGACAGGCAATCCTCCGGAACGGATCTCACCGCGGGTGAGGAAGTCGGCATCTATGCTCAGATTGTTCTCCTGGGCCCAGGCGCTGCATGACAACGCCAGGACAAAGACAATGGGCAAGATGCTTTTCATATCCTCGATGTTCTTTCTGATTAATCGATCAAACCTTGCAAAATGAATTCTTCCCTGTATTCCTTATGGGCAAACCTCGTGACAACATCCTTCCTGGTTTTTACACCGTGGGAAATAAGGAAATTGATCATATCCTGATTATGTGGTTGGCTAATGGCAACGCTGAACGGGCTTTCATAGAAATTGCTGCCAACATTGACACCGATACTTCTTGCTGCACTCTCTTCATAAACGAAAACATTGATATCTGCATCACAATTATCTATCGCGTATTTTGCAAATTCATTTTTCCCATCCTTTATGGCTTTGATTAGCGGATAATCCTTCTTTATGCCTAACTTGGGATTTGCCAGACTTAGTACGTTTATATATTCTTTCGGATCGCCGATTCCTTTTTTCTCATACTCTTTTACGAGGGCAATGATTTGTTCGTCGGTATTATTGTGAATATAATCAACGAAGAATGTAGATAGAGCTAGAGGTAAAACCTTGGAATTATATTTCTTCATGAGATAGTCAACTGTCTCGAGTTTGCCATAACGTAAGGCTACATCGATAGGGCGCAAAGCCAAGGTTTCGTCATCATTCCAATAATACTTTGCAACAGTTCCGTATCCGGGAGAAATAACAGTCACATATCCATTCATATCCAGACTTGCTCCATGAGCAACAAGCCAGTCAATCATCTTTGGGTCGAAATCCAACGAGCAGGCATAATGTAACAACTGTGAAAACCTGATAGCTTCCGGGTATTTATTATACACAGCCTCCAGGATATCGTAATTCTTGTTGTTGATTGCAGGATACATACCGCGAGAACCTCTATCCTTGCCAATAACATCAAGATCATATGGCAAACCTCCCCTCTCAAGGAAACCTATCACCCTTTCGGTGTTGTTTTCCCTAATAGCTTTACGGAGATATTTGCTTTTCTCACTGAAGCGTTCGTTGGAAGTGAATAAGTCGGTATATGATTTAGGAGGTTCTTCTATATGCAATTTGCTGAAATCATAAACTCCGTTATTGTTCACCTCCTCCTCTTTGGCTTCATTGTTTTCTTTGGAATTATCAGCGTCTTTGTTCTCCGTTATCTCTTTGAGCTTATTCTTCAAAACCTTGAAAGGTTCAATCTGGACGCGTACTTTTTGTGCCTGAATACAGGGTGAAGCAAAAAATACAAATAGTACGAACGGTACGATCCACCTGAAAAAACTTTTGTAATTCATGGTTTTACTGGTTTAATAATAATTAGTGGTTAAACTATTACAAATATAATAAATCTTGGTAATGACAAAAAGATTCCCCGCATCTCCCTTAGGATGATGCGGGGAATGTGGACCTATGTTTGGATTGGATTGTCCTAGAAAGCGGCAATCAGTTCTTCATTTGAGTAAGCGTCGGCGCCGTAGCAGGTCTTAAGATATGCAAGGCCGTTCACATAGTCTTCCTCGGTGAATGAATCGGTCGCTTCCTTGGCTACCACCACGTCATAACCGAGGCAGTAGGCGTCGGCTGAAGTATGGCGTACGCACATATGGGCATGGAGACCGGTCATTACGACCGTCTGGACTCCGAGTTCCTTGAGGAGTATGTCCAGGTCGGTCTGGAAGAAGCCGCTGTAACGTCTCTTCGGAACCACGTAATCCTTGTCGCAGAGTTCCAGTTCGGGAATGACCTCGGCTCCGGGAGTGCCGGCGATTGCGTGGTCGCCCCAAAGCTTCAATTCACGGTCGATGCCCTTGATATGGGCGTCATTGCAGAAAATCACGGGAACGCCCTTCTCGCGGGCGGCCTTAAGGAGACGTGCTGTTGCAGGAACGATAGCCTTTCCACGGTCGCAGGCAAGTGCGCCGGTAACGAAGTCGTTGAGCATGTCGACGACCAGGATAGCGGGATGATTTAGTTTTTCCATTTGTTGATAAATAAGCAATCTTGATAATATGACCAATTTCTATGCCAAATACTTTCAAAAATCACTATATTTGAGATTATGAAAGCAAGAGTATTATCAATCGCCTGCCTTTTGTTTGCGACAGTCTTCGCTTACGCGCAGGCCCCAGTAGTGGAGATGGCTGATCCTCATCCGACTTCCCCGGAGGTTTGGAATGGTACGAAGGACCTCGGTTTCGGTTGGGGATCCATCGATTCAAGGTACAAGAAAGACGATGTCCCTGCCCTGGCCAAGTCCCTGGCTCTCTTCGGGTGGAGGGGCGAGCGTGTCAACGCCCAGGCCGTGCTGGTCGCTCCGAAAGCCGTAGAGTCTTTCGAGATATCGGTCAGTGACCTGAAGTCCGGCAGGAATGTCATTCCTGCTTCCGCTGTGGACAAATACTTCGAGACATATGTGATGGGTGAGGTGGTATTCAAGGGCGACACCGTCCTGAGTCCCGACCGCCTTGTCAAGGCTGAGAGGATGGCTGTCCCCGCCAGGACCGTACGTCCCGTGTGGCTCACCATCAATGTGCCGAGGGATGCCGCTCCCGGTAAATACAAGGGAAGCCTTACGGCCAGCTGCGACGGAAAGTCCCTGTCAGTCCCTTTCACCATCGAGGTCAGCAAGCGTGTCCTTCCTGAGCCCAAGGACTGGAAGTTCCATCTCGATCTCTGGCAGAACCCTTATGCAGTGGCGCGTTATTTCAATGTGCCGCTCTGGAGCAAGGAGCATTTCGACACCATGCGTCCGATCATGGAATACCTCGCTTCCGCCGGCCAGAAGGTCATCACTGCCAGCATAATCCAGCATCCCTGGAACAGCCAGACCGAGGATCCCTTCGAGAGCATGGTCGGCAAGTTCAAGGGTGTCGACGGCTCCTGGAAGTATGATTATTCAGTCTTCGACAAGTGGGTGGAATTCATGATGAGCTGCGGAATCACTGAACAGATCGACTGCTATTCCATCCTGCCTTGGCATCTGACTTTCGAATATTTCGACGCATCCATCAACTGCTCCCGTTCCGTCAAGATGGAGCCCGGTTCCAAGGAATATGAGGACTATATGCTTCCGTTCCTGTCCGACTTCGCCAGGCATCTGAGGACCAAGGGCTGGCTCGACAAGACCTGCATCGCTATGGATGAGCGTCCCAAGGAACTCCTTGAGCATGCATACGCCATCGTGGAAAAGGCGGACAAGGGTTTCAAGATCGAGGGTGCCATCAATTATTTCGGACCCGAGGTCGCCGAGAGGATGTATGACATCAGCTTCGCGCTGCGTCCCGGCCTTCCTGTCCAGATGACTCCGGACCAGGTCGCAGAGCACCTCGGCAAGGGGAACAGGGTGACTTTCTATACCTGCTGCAGCCCCCAGCGCCCCAATACCTTCACCGATTCCGCACCGGCCGAATCCGCCTTCATGGGATGGTTCGCAGCTGCGACAGGCTACAGCGGCTATCTCCGCTGGGCTTATAACAGCTGGGTGAAGGATCCTTGCGTGGATTCCAGGTTCCGCACATGGAGGGCGGGTGACTGCTACCTTGTCTATCCTGACGGACCCAGCATCGCTTTCCAGCGCCTGATCGAAGGTATCCAGGACAATGAGAAGATCCGCATCCTCAGGGACGGACTGACTCCCAAGCAGACGGCCTTGCTGGACGCGCAACTCCAGAGGATCATGGACATCGACTGGGAGAAATCCACCGACGCCGAGGCCGCCAAGGTCATTAACGACGGCAAGGCCCTGTTGAGGGCCTTGGAAAAGTAGGAATCTCTGTCAGACAGTTTTTAGTCAAAGGCGGTCCGGTTCTTCTCGTTGGCCGCCTTTATTATTGCGTTCTCCTCGGTGTAGTCGATGAGTTCGTCATAAGGCTTGCCGACTCCGATCCTCTCGTCCCAGATCTTCGCAGCTTCCACCGCCTTGATTGCCGCGGCGACCTTGCCGGCTTTC
>JAEEGF010950222.1_pt1 | contig 19523 bp, 12 predicted proteins | sample 9134171 | NCBI WGS metagenome assembly JAEEGF01 (sample SAMN16246542, study PRJNA631951) | gut metagenome | biome: gut microbiome; feature: rumen; material: AP-attached | host: Bos | place: Iran: Karaj | collected 2018-10
AATCTCGCTCCTGAAGACAAAAAGAAATCCGGCACTGCCTACGATCTCCCGATTTTTATAGCAATCGCATCAGCCGAAGGAGAGCTTAAAGTCAGGGACGATATGGCCTTTATCGGAGAACTGAGCCTTACGGGAGAACTCAGACCTGTCAGCGGAGCTCTGCCTATGGCTTTATGTGCCGGGAGATGCGGAATAACCGATCTGTTTGTGCCGGCCGAAAACGCGGCCGAGGCTGCTTTTGCCGAGAATATCCATGTATACGGGGCAGATAATGTGAGTCAGATAATCAGACACCTCAGGGGTGAGGAGTATCTGGAAGCTGTCCCGGCCTCAAGGCCTGAGAAATATGAACAGCCCGTCCCGGATTTCTCTGAGGTCAAGGGCCAGGAGAATGTAAAGAGAGCCTTTGAGATAGCCGCGGCAGGCGGGCACAATATACTGATAATAGGTCCTCCGGGAGCAGGAAAATCCATGATGGCAAAGCGCCTTCCCGGCATACTTCCGGATATGACGAGAGAAGAGATGATAGAATGCACCGAGATCCATTCCGTATCCGGGCTGACAGGCAGAGCAGTTCCGATCGTTTCCTCAAGGCCTTTCAGGTCTCCGCATCATACAGTCTCTGCTATCGGGCTGTCGGGCGGAGGGACTTATCCCAAGCCGGGAGAGATAAGCCTCGCGCATAACGGGGTGCTGTTTCTGGATGAACTGCCCGAGTTTCATTCCGACGTGCTTGAAGTGCTCAGGCAGCCACTTGAAGAGGGGGAAATAACCGTCTCGCGCGTATCAGGCTCCGCTACATATCCCGCGGGCTTTATGCTGGTATGTGCGATGAACCCTTGCAAATGCGGGTGGTACGGGCACACCTCGGGCAGATGCAGGTGCTCGGAATATGAAGTGAAACGCTACAGGAGCAGGATCTCCGGTCCTCTGCTCGACAGAATAGACATTATTGTCGAGGTTCCGGCACTGGAGTATGACGAGCTCAAATTCAAAAAACCTGCCGAGTCTTCGGCAGATATAAAACAGAGAGTCAATGCCGCAAGAGAGATCCAGAATATCCGGTATAAGGAGGACAGCATAAGCAGCAATGCCAGAATGAACGGAAAGCAGATAAATATGTTCTGCAATTTATCCGAAGAAAGCGAGCTGCTTATGCATCAGGCATATGACAGGATGGGACTCACCGGCAGGAGCTACGACAGGATCCTGCGTGTTGCGAGGACCATAGCAGATCTCGACGGAAGTGAAAACATAGAAGTGAACCACCTCGCCGAGGCCATACAGTACAGAACAGTCGAAATCTGAATTGACACTGCAGTGAATAAATGATATTTTGGTTAGCACAAAATATACTTTAATCAATGGAGATAATTATGAAGACTTTGTTTTACCGCTGCAAAGGCTGCGGAAATTTTGTACTGTTCGTTGATGAAAAGACCGGGTGCACCCCGAAATGCTGCGGAGAGCCCATGGAAGAGCTTGTTGCAAATACTGCGGATGCAGCGGTTGAAAAGCATGTTCCCCAGGTCGGCGTCGATGGGAACGTTGTGAAGGCCCAGGTCGGTTCGACGATACACCCGATGCTCGACGCACACTATATCCAGTTCATCTGCCTTGAGACCGATAAAGGCGTCCAGATCAAATACCTGGAGCCCGGTGAGGAGCCGAAGGCTGAGTTTGCTCTGGCAGGCGGGGAAAAGGCAATTGCAGTTTACGAATTCTGCAATCTGCACGGACTCTGGAAGAAAGAGCTGCTGTAAGTATGCAGGATATAATCCTGGTAAAGCTTGGGGAGATAATACTTAAAGGTCTCAACAGGCGGTCCTTTGAGCAGAAACTGATGGCGAATATGCGAAGAAAGATCGCCCCTTACGGCAACTTTTCGGTGTATTGCCTTCAGTCGACCGTATATGTTGAAGCAAAGGATGAAGAGGCGGATGTAGGTGCCGCATTTGAGGCACTCAAAAAGGTCTTCGGGATCATTACCCTCACCAGAGCTGCAGCCTGTGAAAAAGACAAGGATGCTATAACAGCGCTTGCCAAGGAGTACCTTAAAGAGGATCTTGAGAAAGCTGCCTCCTTCAAGGTGGAATCCAAGCGCAGCGACAAGAGCTTTCCGCTTACAAGCATAGAGCTCAGCCAATATGTAGGGGGAGAGCTTTCAGAGGCCTTTCCGGATATAAAAGTCGAGATGCACGATCCGGAGCTCACGGTATTCATCGAGGTCAGAGACAAGGCGGCATACGTGCACTCAAGCCCCGTCAAGGGCGCCGGAGGGATGCCTGTAGGTTCGAACGGCAAAGCCGTGTCACTGCTGTCCGGAGGCATAGACAGCCCGGTGTCGACATATATGATTGCCAAAAGAGGGGTCAAAGTAATACCCGTTCATTTCTTCTCTTTCCCGTATACTTCGGAAGCAGCCAAGGAAAAAGTACTCGAACTTGCGCATATTCTTGAGGACTACTGCGGTAAACTGACGGTAGAAATAGTACCCTTTACCCGCATTCAGGAGGAGATACGCGAAAAGTGCCCGGAGGAGTATTTCACCCTCATTATGAGAAGGTTCATGATGAGGATCGCGGAGCGTATAGCAAACAATTACGGAGCCAAGGCGATAGTTACCGGAGAGAATCTCGGCCAGGTCGCCTCGCAGACCATGGAGGCGATGGCTTCCACACAGTCGGTGATCTCCATGCCGGTTCTCCAGCCGCTCATAGGCATGGATAAGGAAGAGATAATCGCGCTTGCGAGAAAACTCGGGACTTTTGATACATCTGTGCTCCCTTATGAGGATTGCTGTACCGTTTTCACCCCGCGCCACCCCAGAACGCATCCCAATATAGAAGATGTGGAAAAGGCCGAGTCGGCGCTTGATGTTGAAGCTTTGGTCGAAGAAGCTCTTGCAGGCATAGAAAAGGCGGAACTGTTTTGAGAGAATACAATACGGAAATCATATCCGTTGGGACCGAGATCCTGCTCGGACATATTGTTAATACAGACGCGAGAGATATCTCAGAAATGCTCTCGAAGATCGGAATAAATGTCAAATACCATACGGTCGTCGGAGACAATCCCGAGAGGCTCAGACAGTGTATTGAGACCGCAAAAAAAAGAGCGGATATCATCATAACTACGGGCGGGCTCGGGCCGACCTGTGACGATCTGACCAAATTCACTCTCGCAGAGGCTTTCGGAGTGAAGCTTGTGATGAATGAGGCCGAAAAGAAAGGTCTCTACGACTATATCCATCCGGAAATGCCTTTTTCGGAAAACAACCTGCAGCAGGCTTTGCTCCCTGAAAACTGCACAGTCTTTCACAACACCTGCGGAACAGCGCCGGGCTGCGCCTTTGAAGCGCAGGGGAAGATCGTGATAATGGTCCCCGGACCTCCGAAGGAGTGCAACGCTATGTTCGCACTCAGTGCCGTTCCGTATCTGAGGAGTCTTTCCGATGAGGAGATAGTGTCCCATTCGGTGAGAATCTTCGGGATAGGCGAGAGCAGCGTGGACCAGATCTTCAGAGATGAGATGAACGTCATGGATAATCCGACCATGGCCCCATATGCCAAGGAATGCGACTGCTTTCTTCAAGTAACTGCAAAGGCGGGAAGCCGCGAAGAGGCCGAGAGAATGACAGGACCCGTTATAGAGCACATAAAAGAACGGCTGGGCGAATATGTCTACGGTATCGATGTCGAATGCATTGAGGAAGAAGTCATAAAAATCCTGGAACAAAGGAAACTGACCTTTTCCGCTGCGGAGAGCTGCACGGGAGGCGAGGTGGCGAAGAGATTTACCGATATTCCCGGAGCCAGCAGTTACTTCAAGGGCGGAGTGGTGACATACACAAATGAGGCCAAAGAAAAACTCCTGGGGATAGATGCGGAACTCCTCGAAAACTTCGGAGCCGTGAGTTACCCTGTGGCTGCAGAGATGGCGGAGAAAGTCAGAGAACTGCTCAAGACGGATCTTGCAGTCGGGATCACAGGACTTGCAGGCCCTGACGGGGACGGAGTCAACGAAGTGGGCACGGTCTTCGTATCGCTCGCAACCGAAAACGAGACCTTTGTCAGGGAACTTCATCTTGGAACAGGCAGAAGCAGAAGCTATATACGCCGCATGTCGGGTAATCATGCCTATGACATGATTAGAAGATATCTTACGGGGCTGAAAGTGATCTGAAACATATCCCGGAAGAACAGGCGGCTTTTATTAACAAAAGCTGCCTTTTTTATTCATTTATATTTCATAAATCGGTATTATATTATCATCAATAAAAAGCGAAAGCAGGTGTCAGCTATGAATGAACACGAAGATCCGAATGTGACCGGAGATCAGATCTCCGAAGGTTGGAGCACGCCTGATACGGGGAGCGCTCCCGATTTGGGAGAAACTCCCGATACAGGCTCTGTTCCCGCGGTTAATGAAACAGAATCTGTTCCGGCTGAAGAGAATGAATACCATTTTACCAGAGATTCGATTTACTCGGATGCACATTATACATCCGTTGACGAGAGCACGGAGCCTCCGCGCTACTATACGCCTCCGGTAAAAGAGGAAAAACCCGAAAAGCCCAAGAAAGAGAAGAAAGACCGCAAGTGGATAAAGATTGTCGCGATCGCTCTCGTCTGTGCCATACTCGGCTCTCTCGGAGGAGCAGCGATAGTCGGCAGCATGCTTAACGACAGGATCGATGAACTGAATTCCAAGGTAAGCGAACTTCAGGATTCATCGGCTTCAATGGGAGCTGCACTTGAGGAAGCAAAGGCGGAAAAAGCTGCAGAGGAAGCTGAGATGGCGGCTGTTTCAAATTCTGCCGGGATGGATGCAAACAACATCTATGACATGGCCTGCAATCAGACGGTCGGAATAAGCACTGATTATGAAGTGACCGGATTCTTCGGGCAGACCAGACCTGCTAAAGTGACAGGCTCGGGATTCATTATTTCCGAGGACGGATATATTGTAACCAATTACCACGTTGTCGAATATGCTGACAAATACGGTTACAAAATGACCGTTACCCTGTATGACGGTACGGAGTATGAGGCAAAGATAGCGGGAACGGAAGGAGACAACGATCTTGCCATAGTCAAGATAGAAGCAACAGGCCTGACCCCCGCAACGCTTGGCGAAAGCTCCTCCATCAGGGTCGGCGACACCGTGTATGCAGTGGGCAATCCTCTCGGAGATCTGACTTTCACAATGACTACGGGAACAGTTACCGCTCTCAACAGGGAAGTTACGACGAGCGAATACTCCGGTTCCATAGAGATGCTTCAGATAGACGCTGCAGTCAACGAGGGCAATTCCGGAGGCCCGCTCTATAATAAAGAAGGAAAAGTCATCGGCGTTGTCAGCGCAAAGAGCAGCGGAACAGGTATCGAGGGCATAGGCTTTGCGATCCCGATAGATGATGTCACGAGGATCGCCGACGATCTTATGACGAAAGGCTATGTTTCAGGGAAAGCCGCGATGGGAATAACCATCAATACCGATCAAAATGTCATTTCGGCGATGCAGTCCATGTATAATATGCCGGACGGAGCTTTTGTGTATGGAGTCAATCCGGGAAGCGCGGCAGAAAAAGCCGGCATTGAAAAGGGCGATGTTATCACAAAGATGGGCGAAACCGAAATCAAAAGTTATTCGGATCTTACCCTCGCTTTGAAAGAGTATTCCGCAGGTGATACTGCATCCGTAACCGTATACCGCAGCGGAGATTACCTGGAGCTTTCGATCACGTTTGACGAATATCAGTCGACAATAGGAAGCAATGCTCAGGAAGAAGAGGAAGATCAGGAAGCTGAAGGATACGGATTCGGTAACGACTTCTTCCAGTTCCCGTTCGGAAACTGACATACAGCAGTTATTTACAGCACCGCAGGGGTTTCCTGCGGTGCTTTTTTATCCGTAAAAGGGAACAAAAATATTGACCGGCCATGACTGAGGTGATAAATTAAACAGGTAAACACTATTATTCGGAGGACATACAAATGACATACGAAATAGACATAGCCGGGCTTAAAAGAGAACTGCCTCTGTGCAAGGTTACGGACGACCTCTATATCGGAGCTTTCGTAATGTTCGGCGACGTAGAGCTGACCATACATTGCGCGAAGGAACTCCTGAAGCGCGCTCCGGAATATGACTACATGCTCGCGCCCGAGGCAAAGTCGATCCCTCTTATCTATGAGATGGCCCGTCAGACCGGAGCCAAAAAATACTTCATTGCCAGAAAAAAAGCAAAGGCTTATATGAAGGGCGTGTTTGAGGTCTCCGTCAAATCGATAACCACCATGGGAGTTCAGAAACTGGTCCTCGATACCGAGGACGCTGCAATGATCAAAGGCAAGAGAGTTTTGATAATAGATGATGTTATCTCTACCGGAGAGTCACTCCGCGCGACAGAGACTCTGGTCAATGAAGCTGGAGGAATTATTGCCGGAAGGATGGCTGTCCTGGCAGAGGGAGACGCTTACGACAGGGATGATATATGCTGCCTTGCAAAGCTGCCCGTATTCAATCCTGACGGAACGGTCAAAGATTGAAGCGGAACAAAATAACAAAAAAGCGCGGATTCCCGCGCTTTTTTATTTTTTAAGTCAGGGGTTAAACTCCAGAGCATTCAGGACTTCGCTCACTTCTTTCACGGGGATGATCTCAAGCGAGGATCTGACTTCTTCGGCAACATCCCGCAGATCTTCAGTGTTGTCGGAAGGAATAAAGACCTTTTTTACCCCGGCTCTCTGGGCAGCCATAAGCTTTTCCGGAAGCCCTCCGATCGGGTTGACGCCGCCTCTGAGCGAGACTTCGCCGGTCATCGCTACAGCGGGTGAAACAGGGATGCCGTTGAGCAGAGAAGCGATTGCGGAAGTCAGAGCGATACCCGCGGAAGGGCCGTCTTTAGGCGTGGCGCCGTCAGGGACATGGATGTGCAGATCGTTCTTCTCAAGGATCTCGGCCTTTTCGGGGTAAACGGACTTGACAAGGCTTACCGCGATCTGCGCGCTCTCTTTCATAACGTCACCCAGCCGGCCGGTTATTGTAAGTTTCCCAGTTCCTTTGGTGAGAAGCGTCTCAATATAGAGGATCTCCCCGCCCACAGGAGTCCAGGCAAGGCCGGTTATGACGCCTGGCCTTGCATTTTCAGGCACATGCCTGTGAGGAATGGGATGGTCTTCCAGAACATCGCGCAGATTCTCCGGCGTGACAGTAAGACTGCTGCTCCTGCCCCTTACCAGTTCTACCGCCTCAGTGCGGCAGAGAGTCTCAAGTCTCTTTTTCAGACCTCTGACTCCGCCTTCTCTTGTGTAATCGGTGATTATGGTCTCAATAGCCTCGTCGGTAACACTGAGCTGCTCATCCTTGAGTCCGACGGATCTCATGGCCTTGGGCAGCAGATGCCTTTTTGCGATCTGAAGTTTTTCGATCGGAGTGTAACCCTGGAACTGGATCACTTCCATGCGGTTTAAAAGCGGCTCCGGTATGGAATCGAGAGTGTTTGCTGTGCAGATAAAGAGTACGTTCGAAAGATCATAGGGGACATTGAGGTAATGGTCCGTGAAAGTGCTGTTCTGCTCAGGGTCAAGTACCTCGAGCAGTGCGCTTGCGGGGTCTCCGTTATATGAGCCGTACAGCTTGTCCACTTCGTCGAGGACCATTACGGGGTTTGAAACGCCGCTCTTGCTGATCCCGTCCATTATTCTGCCGGGCATGGCACCGATATATGTGCGTCTGTGGCCTCTTATATCCGCCTCATCTCTCGCACCGCCGAGAGAGACTCTGACATATTCTCTCTGCAGAGCCTTGGCAATGCTCTGGCCTATGCTCGTCTTGCCCGTACCCGGAGCTCCGACGAACAGAAGTATTGAACCGGACTGCTGACGTTTAAGACTCATTACGGCGATCTGCTGGATAATGCGCTCCTTGACTTTTTTAAGTCCGTAGTGTTCCTCGTCCAGAACTTTAGCCGCTTCATCGAGCGAGATGTCCTTCGGCTTCTCCTTTTTCCAGGGCAGTCCCGCCAGAAAATCCAGATAGTCGTAAAGAAGGGCCGATTCCGCTCCCTGTCCCTCGTGTTTGAGACGGGACAGGACCTTGTCCGCTTCCTTGCGGGCGGTCTCGTTCATTCCGGACTCTTCTATCTTTATCTCAAGCTTTCTTATGTCCGTGACATTTTCGGGATTCATCTCGTCGAGCTCACGCTGCAGATACTCCATCTGCTTGCGTATAGCGGATTCCCTGTATATCTTCTGGTGATCTTCTTCCTGGGCGTGTTCGGCTTCTCTGTTCACCTTGTTCATCTCAAGGTTTTCATAGATCAGCTTCTCGAGAAGCTCCGTCCTCTTTGCCACACTGTCTTCCGCGAGCACTGCATAGCGCTCCGAATTCGAGCTCAGCATCCAGGGGGACATCACAACGGCGGCCTCGCCTATGCTGTTCCACTGGGCGATGAACCCGCGTGCAGCCTGGCCCCACTGAAAGCTTTCGGAAAACTTCATCATTGCAGTCTTTACCGAATACAGTTTTCTGCGGGCTTCCTCAGGGTCCAGATCGTTTATGTCGTTCCTGCGGGAAATGGTCAGATCGATAGTATGGTCGCGATATACTGCTACATCGTCTATATTCACGCGGTTTGCAGTTCTGAGCATAATGAATCCGTTGGAGTTTACCTCTGCAATAGTCGCGCGGAGCCCGATCGGATAGAAGCTGTCGGAAGTGAATTCCTCACGTTTCAAGTCCTCTTTGGCAACCACGATGACGAGCTTGTCCTCCGCAACAGCAGATCTGCCCGTTACTTTCTCATAGGTTTCGGTCTTGATATAGATGTTCGCGTCCGGAACGACAAGAATGTTGTAAATGGGAAATACGTTCATATGATTCTCCTGATATCCGTGTTAGCACTCAAAATAAAGGAGTGCTAATGCCTAGGTGAAAATTAAGGCATCCGGCACGGATGCCTTAATTTTGTACGCCTATATATTAAAATTCTCCTACAAATTTGTCAAGCATGTTCACAAATCTTTTAAAATTTCGATCCGCTCAATCGGCTACAGCTGCATCAAATATATCGGTCGCCTCTTTTGAAGGTGCTTTTGTGAGCAGTGTTACGACGACTGATGCTATGAGTCCGCAGAGGAAACCGGGTACAATTTCGTAGATCCCTGTTGATGAGCAGCAGTAGAGCCAGATGATATCGACCAGAGCTCCGACGATGACTCCGGCACAGGCACCGGCGTAATTGAACCTTCTCCAGAAATAGCTCAGGATCATTACGGGGCCGAAGGCGGCGCCGAAGATACCCCATGCATTTTCCACCAGATTCATGATCGCCTGAGCGCCCGAGCCTTTTGATGAGGATATGAGGAAGGCGACGATGGCACACAGCATAACGACCAGTCTTCCGATCCACAGCATCTCCCTGTCGCTTGCATTCTTGCGGAATATAGGCTTGTATATATCCGATGCAAAGGAACTGGACGCGACGAGCAGCTGGCTGTCTGCCGTAGAGACAGCGGCGGCTATGATCGCCGCAAGTAGGAAACCGGAGATCCCGGCAGGGAAGAACATGCGGGCAAGAACTATGAAGACAGTCTTCTGTGCACCTTTGGTAAGAAGCTCTTCGGCAATGATCATTCTGCCGAGATAAGCGACAAGAACCGCAGCGCCCAGGGATAAGATGACCCAGACTATCGCGACGGTTGCGGATTTCCTGACCATGGAGGGCTTTTCTATAGACATGAAGCGGACGATTATATGTGGCATTCCGAAATATCCGAGGCCCCAGCCCAGTCCGGTCACTATTTCCTGCCAGGACGAGTCGAAGAGTCCGTTGCCGAAGGAACAGATGACTTCTTTGCCGCCGTCGGTGTAGGAGTAGACCTTCAAAAGCTCAGCCGTATCGAGTTTCTGTGTTGCCAGAATAACAATGGGGATAGCCAGCAGAGCCAGGAGCATCAGAATACCCTGGAAAAAGTCCGTCCAGCAAACCGCCTTGAAACCGCCGAGAAATGTATAGGCAACTATTATCACGGCGAAGATCAGCATGGCTGTCTTCTCGGACATGTTCTGGAAGAGCTGGGTGAAGACTGTTGCTCCGGAGACAAAAGCCGACGCGACGTAAACGGTAAAGGCAATCAGGAAAATGACCGCGCAGACTATCTGCAAAACTTTCGATTTGGAAGCGAATCTGTTTGTAAGATACTGCGGAACCGTTATCGAGTCATTTGCGGCCTGTGAAAATTTCCTTAGTCTTTTTGCACAGAGGATCCAGTTGGCCGCCGTGCCCAGGGCAAGACCTATGCCGATCCACATCTGGCCGAAGCCGAAAGCAAGAACGGAACCGGGAAGCCCCATCAGAAGCCAGCCGGACATATCTGAAGCCTGAGCGGACATTGCAGTGACCCATGGCCCCATCTTCCTGCCGCCGAGGAAGTAATCTTTTTCTCCCTTGTTGGAACCGTTGAAGAAAAATATCAGACTTACGCCGAACAGGATAATGAAGTAAGCCATAAAGACGACTATCTCAAGATTCATAAATGTGTCCTCCGAAATAAATTATGAGGGAATTATAGATTCGGAGAATAAAAGCCGCAACAGGAAAAAACGGATAAATCTGTTGAAAATCTGAAAATAACCGCTATAATATAAAATAAATTAAAAAAATTCATGTTTATATGAAATAATTTCAATTAAAACCGTATGGGAAATGCCGTTGCAAACATAAGCAAATATGAAGCTCTTGCAGCGATAATTGAACTCGGAAGTCTCTCAAGGGCTGCCGGGGCACTCGGCTGTACCCAGAGCGCTGTTAGCCATGCGGTGTCTTCTCTTGAAGATGAACTGGGATTCCCTCTGCTTACGAGAAACAGAGGCGGAGTAAGGCTGACTGCGGAAGGTGAGGAGCTGATGCCTTCAGTGAGAAACCTTTTAAACAGCGCGGAGCAGCTGAGGCAGAAGGCCGATTCCATAAGAGGGCTAGATACCGGCCGCATCAGCATAGGATCATTTACTTCGGTCGCAGTCCATTGGCTTCCCCCGATACTCAAGCAGTTCCAGGGCGATTTCCCGAATGTCGAGATCAAGCTCCTGAACGGGGACTACCACGATGTGGAGCTCTGGCTGAATGACGGAAGCATAGACATAGGCTTTGTCGGCCTGCCGATTGAAACGGACTGCGAATGTATCCCTCTCATGGAGGACAGGCTTCTTGCAATCCTGCCGAAGGACCATCCGATGGCCTCATATCCGAAATTTCCTCTGAGAGACTGTGAGACAGAGCCCTTCATATCTCTTCTCGAGAGCTCTGACCACGATGCCAGAAGGGCGCTTGAGGCCGCAGGCGTGAAGCCGAACGTGAGATTTTATACCAAAGACGACTACGCGGTCATCGCGATGGTCGAGCAGGGCCTCGGTATCAGTATCATGCCGGAGCTGCTGCTGAAAGGCAGGCACGACGATGTCGCCGTTCTGCCTCTGGTGCCTGAGGCGAAGAGGACAATAGGGCTTGCCATCGCAAAGGGCAGCTCCGGAGGGCCGGCGGTCAGGAACTTTGCGTTTTATGTCAGAGAATATGTCAAAAATGCTGCAATAAAGGAGGGAAAAGAATAAATGGTCTTCTCGGATAATATCTTTCTGTTTTTCTTTCTTCCTCTCGTGATACTGTGTACAAATCTGTGTCCAAAAGCATACAGAAACTATGTGCTGCTCGTCTTCAGCCTCATATTCTATGCATGGGGAGAGCCGGTATATATAATTCTGATGCTCAGCGTCATAGTCCTGAACTATCTGGCAGGGCTCTTCATAGACAGTTTCCCGAGAAAAATCGCACCGGGCAGGAGAAAAGCGATCCTTGTACTGGCTGTTGCCGCGAATCTTCTGATACTCGGATATTTCAAATATACGGGCTTTTTCGCGGAAATAATCAGCAGCATTACGGGCGCTTCATTACAGATCCCGCAGATCCTGCTCCCCATAGGGATATCGTTCTACATATTCCAGAGCATGAGCTACGTGATCGATGTTTACAGAGGCAGAGCAGGCGTACAGAAAAACATCTTTTTCTTCGGGACCTATGTCGCGCTCTTTCCGCAGCTCATCGCGGGACCGATAGTCCGTTACAGCGATATAGAGCGGCAGCTCACAGAGCGGAGAGAGACGCTCACCATGTTTTCGACGGGGATAAGGCGCTTCGTATACGGACTTGCCAAGAAGGTGCTGCTTGCAAACCAGATGGGGCTTCTGGCGGACACTCTTTTGCTGAAAGGCGGAGGTACTCTCTCTGCCTGGGCGGGAATGGCCGCCTATACCCTGCAGATCTATTTCGATTTTTCCGGATACAGCGATATGGCCATAGGACTCGGAAGGATGCTGGGCTTCAGATTCTTCGAAAACTTCAATTACCCGTATATCTCAAAGAGCATAACGGAGTTCTGGAGAAGATGGCATATCTCCCTGTCCTCGTGGTTTAAGGAATATGTCTATATACCGCTCGGAGGAAACAGAAAAGGCCTTCCAAGGCAATGCCTCAATCTGCTGATCGTGTGGATGCTCACAGGCCTGTGGCACGGCGCTTCCCTGAATTTCGTCATATGGGGGCTTTATTACGCCGTAATACTGATAATCGAAAAGCTCTTCCTCGGAAAAGTCCTGTCAAGGCTGCCGGGTATCTTCGGACATATATATGCGCTGCTGATCGTGGCTTTCGGCTGGGGGATATTCTATTATACCGATTTCGGGCAGTTCACGCTGTTCGTAAACAGGCTCGTAACATACACTGCCGACGAGAAGGATATCATAAACTGGATGATCGCATATCTCCCGACAGCGGCTGTGGCAGTTCTCGCCTCGACAAAACTGTATTACCGCTTTGTCAGATCCCTGAGAAAGAGCAGGTTCATGTTCCTGGAGATCCCGATCCTGGCAGTCCTCTTTGTACTTTGCGTGTCCGCGCTTGTGAGTCAGAGTTATAATCCGTTTATTTATTTCAGATTCTGATAATACCGATATGAATATGAAGAGAATTACAAACATCTTAATATGTGTTCTGTTCCTCGCTGCCGTGTTTGCCGTGCCGCTGATGTTCGCCGTTCTTCCTCAGAATGATTTCTCGGAGCTTGAAAAACGCTACCTCGCGAAAAAGCCCGAGGCGGATATGCAGAGCATCACAGACGGAAGCTATATGGAGGAACTGGGGGAATATATCGCCGACCATTTTCCCGCCAGAAATTTCTTCGCGGGGCTCAACTCCTATTATGACCTCTGGTCCGGAAGGCAGCTGACAAAGGACTATATATCCGAGGACGGAAGGCTCTACGCGAAACCCGTCGTTGCGGATACCGAAACAGTCAGCCGGAATGTAAAAACAGTCAACAGGTTTGCGGACAGTCTGTCCACATACGGCGAGAACGGGATCCCGGTCGATCTGATGCTCGTTCCGTCCTCGGGATACGTCATCCTCGGAGAGGATCACGGGAGATTGACTTTTACTGACGGCGAGATAATGGATACCGTTTACGCGGGAGTTAAAACGGGAACAGTCGATCTCAGAGATGCTTTCAGTGCGTATCCGGATAAAGGGGAGCTTTATTACAGAACTGACCACCACTGGACGAGCAGGGGAGCTTATCTGGCTGCCTCTCTTATGGCTCGGAAAGAAGGGCATGAGCTGCCTCCGGAGGGGAGCTACAACAAAGAGAGCATCGAGCCGTTTTTCGGCTCCGAGTATTCGGGCTCGGGGCTCTGGCTGACCGAGCCGGATACCATAGAGCTCTGGCACTCCGAAAACAAGATAAACGCCGTAAACGAGACCGGAGCGAAAAACGACGGCGTCTTCTACAGAAACAGGCTTGAAGAGCTGGATAAATATACGGTCTTTCTCGACGGCAACCACGCAAAGGTGACGCTGAGAAACATATCGAAGGACCCCTCCGGTGAAGGAGAGGACAATCTTCTTGTAATAAGAGACTCGTTTTCGAACTCGCTGGGCTGTTTTCTGGCCGATGCCTATGACAAGGTGGTGCTGATAGATCTCCGCTACTACAAACTGCCTCTGACGCAGATAATCGATGACGAGCGAATAAGCGAGGTGCTCATCGAATACAGCTGCGAGAACTTTGTTAGCGATTCGAACATCTCCTTCCTGCAGGCAGATGAAAAGGAACCGGTAAAGAAAAACTACATGGCGCCTCCCCAGAAGCTTACGGATGCTTTCTTCAATGACGCCAAAGCCTTCTATTTCGGATACTCGGTCGTAGGTCCTCTGTCAAATTACTGTGTCAGCCATTCGAAGCTCAAGGAGACCTATATCAGCTCGAACGCGATGTATATGTATTACACGGCTCTCTACGGAGGAGGGAAAGGCCAGTTCCTCTTCAAGGGGCAGCCCGCGGATATAAGGGACGTACTTCGCGAGACGGGCTCCGAGATATTCATAGGCGCCCTGGGATGCAACGATCTGGCGACATACGATGTCTATCAGTCCGAGCAGACCGTGACAGAGTTTCTGAATATGCTCAGGGCCGAATTCCCGGATCTGACGATATTTATGCAGTCGGTAATGCCGATAAAGAACGTTCAGGCGGATTTCAACGAGGCCGAGGTGGACGAATTCAACGCCTGGCTCAAGGATCACGCGGAGGAATACGGGTACTGTTATATCGAGCTGGACAAGTATTTCAAGGGCAGCATGGGGACGCTCGCAAACAAATACATGTACAACGAGACGCATATAAAGAACGAGGCAGGCGATCTGTGGTACAAAGAGCTCATGAACATCGAGAACTATTTCAATTTCCCGGAGAAATACTACGTCGAGTACGACGGGGAGACAGACCTTCCGGTTTCCGTACTGGAGGAGGCCCAGCTGCTCCAGGAGGCGGAGAAGCAGAGAGACCGGACGATCCTCGACAATATATATGATGAGATCCGGAACAGGTCGGGCAATGCCGATATGCTTGAGATAAAAGACGCGCTCATATCGGATTATTTCGGAATAGAACCGGGAGAGTATAAAGACGCGAGGTTCTATGTCGCGGGCAACAACCTGAAAGCCGACGAGATATGGATAGTTGAGACCTCAAATGAGGAAGCGGCTGAAAGCCTCCTCGGCAAAGCCCGTGAGCGGATAGGCATAAAAGCGGAAACATATAAGGTCTATCTCCCCGAGGAGTATGAGATCGCTGTCAGAGGAACGGCGCTTAGAAACGGAAGATTTGTCGGGCTCTTCATATCGAAAGATCCGAAACAGATGTCCGATGTATTCGTTTCAATGACAGGCACCGGGCAATAGGGCAGCTTAACAAAAGAAAAGAGGAGCTCTTCAGAGCTCCTCTTTTTCAGATCCCGGATCAAGCGGGGGATAGTTGTAATAGTTTGAAGGATCGCGCAGGGAATCGGCCCAGATCTCTCCGACCTTCGGCATGAGATGTACGTAAGCGTCCGAACTGTAATTGTATTTCAGATTCCCGTTTTCGTCTTTTAAGGCCGATGATATATCCACATACGAGCAGCCTTTTTCAAAAGCCAGGGCTTTGAGACGTTCGTTGTAGTCATCTATGATCCGGTTGTTGTACTTGGCGTACTGTCTGCCGTAACATATCGGAGTGCAGGATTGTATGACAATGAGCATATCGGGGCAGCGCCCGTGCAGATTGTCTATCAGGGTACTCCAGCGCGCTATTGTCTCGTCTGTTCCGATGAGCGCGACGTCGTTGAGACCGAGCATAATAAAGAGCTTCTCGGCGCCGGCGAGCTCGCACACGTCTTCAGGCATACATGCTCTGCCCCGGAATTGGAGAAACAGATCCGGAACCTCGCCTACCGCTGCCCTGACCGAATAGTTCGGCATATTGACAAAGATCGATTCGCCCAGATCATCGCTTTTAAGCCCCCAGTACTCAATGGTATCCGTCACGGAATCGCCGATAAAGACGGCGTTGTTGAAGAATTCCGGATCGTCCGCATATACGGTCGGGTCAGGCTCCGGCGTCGGTTCGGGTGTGGGCTCGGGAGTCGGTTCCGGTGTGGGTTCGGGAGTCGGTTCCGGCGTAGGTTCGGGCGTGGGCTCAGGCGTCGGCTCGGGAGTCGGTTCCGGTGTTGGCGTCGGAAACACTGCACTTAAAAAATCAGAAGAGTAGAAAGGCCCCCGCGAGCACAGCAGGAACATAAAGGCAAAAACCAGCAGGCAGAGTATCAGTTTTTTAAAGATCCCCGACATATTTCACTCCAGCAGTTCGTCCGGGTAAAGGCCTTCGGCTCTCATGCCTGCTATGGCCGAGACGACCGATGGCATGTCTTCCCTGTAGGTTATGCCGTACCAGGACTCTTCGCAGTTTAAGACGCGCACCCGCGTTTTTCCTTCTTCAATGGCGGCGCTCGCGACGGACGGTATGAAATATTCGGCCTTAAGCGGGTTTTCTTTCAGCGCTTTGTCAAGAAATGGGGCGAAGCGCTTTGTGTATTCCTCCATCATCGCAGGTCCGAAGCCCCACATGTTCATGGAGACGGGCGTATCGCCCGACACACGGACCATAATCCCGGAGGCGTCGGGATATACGGCGTTCTCTCCGTCCTTGGCAATATTGAGCGTCTCAGTAACACTCTCGAGATATCCGTCCTTCACATCGCAAATGCCCCTGGCGACAGTCCCGTTTTCGGTAACCGTGTTTCTGAGAAGGTAAGCGACCATGGCGGAAGCGGAGGGGTCGGTCTGATCTTTGAGAAAATCGAAGATCGCCGAATACGCGGTCCTGCCGTAGAAGTCATCGGAGTTTATGACGGCAAAGGGGGTGTCCTTCAATACGGGAGCGCAGCAGGAAACCGCGTGGGCAGTTCCCCAGGGCTTGACCCTGCCTTCGGGAACGCTGTAGCCCGCCGGAAGAGCGTCCAGCTCCTGAAAGACGTAGCTTACATCGAAATGCTTCTCCATTCTGCTGCCGATAATGGCCTTGAAATTGTCTTCGATCTCATGCTTTATTATAAAAACGACCTTCCTGAATCCGGCGCGGTACGCGTCATAGAGCGAAAAATCGATGATGGCGTGGCCGCGATCGTCCACGGGGGTGATCTGCTTCAGTCCGCCGAAGCGGCTGCCCATTCCCGCAGCAAGTATTACCAGAGCCGGAGAGTTCATATGCGATCCTCCATAATAATTCTTCCTGATTATTCTATCACGGAGACCGGGACTGTCAAGGAACAAAAAAAGAGCGCTTCGCGCTCTTTTTTATGCTTCTCTTAAATTATAATTACTGTCAGTGGTTGAGGCCGTATACTGTCATGGCTACCATGCCGGAGAGATACAAAAAACCGAAAATTCCTACGCCGATCATATTCAAAAACCTCCTTAAAGGATACTTTCTTCTTACAGTTCAAATATATCACTATCTCTTGAAAAATCAATGATACCAGGGCCTGAAGACAGTACACGCTTTGGGCAGAATGCACAAAATCTGGCTTTGAAAAGAGAAGGAAAGAAAATTGCAGGCCTGAAAGCAGAAATAATTTTTCGCCGAATAATAAATGCAAAAAAATACACGCTGAGGCTGGAAATCTCTCCTGAATGCATTTTCCGAAACGGGAAAATGCATCGTGCTGCCGGAAAATGAAAGTTGCTCGGGCTGATCTGCAGTTTTTCTCCGAATTCTTAACAAATGAGGTCTGACAGATGAAGATCCGGTACGTTTTTTATGGGAAAAATGATTAAAAATTTGTGAAAGTTTTTTCATTAAGCCCGCAAAGAGGGCGCTTTGCTTGCAGAAAACATGGCGCTATGATAAAATATACTGCTTTTGCATAACGGAGGAATCATGGGCATTTTTACAAAATTATTCGGAACACACACCGACAGACAACTCAAGAGCATCTATCCGATAGTCGACAGGATCGAGGCTCTGGGTGAGACATATAAGGATTACACTGACGAGCAGCTGCAGGCCAAGACGCCGGAATTCAAGGAGAGGCTCGCGAACGGGGAGACACTTGACGATCTGCTGCCCGAAGCATTCGCGGTGGCCAGGGAGGCAGCCTGGAGAGTTACGGGCATGCGCCCCTTCCGCGTCCAGCTGATAGGCGGTATAGTCCTTCACCAGGGCAGGATCGCCGAGATGAAAACGGGCGAAGGCAAGACCCTTGTCGCTGTGCTGCCCGCTTATCTTAACGCGCTCTCTGGAGAGGGCGTTCACATAGTGACGGTCAACGACTACCTGGCAACGCGCGACAGCGAGTGGATGGGAGCCATACACCGTTTCCTCGGCGTGAGCGTCGGGCTTATAGTTCACGACATGACATCTGCCCAGAGAAAAGAGGCCTATGCCTGTGATATCACATACGGCACGAACAACGAGATGGGCTTCGACTACCTCAGGGACAACATGGCCCTGTACAAGGAAAACCAGGTCCAGCGCGGGCACAGATTCGCAATCGTCGACGAGGTCGACTCCATCCTGATCGACGAGGCGAGGACCCCGCTCATCATCTCCGGCCAGGGCGACGACAGCACGGATCTCTACCGCAGGGCGGACGATTTCGTGGCAGGTCTGAGGAAAAAGGTATACGCCTCCATCGACGAGAAGCAGGAGGAAGACGAGAACATAGACGCGGACTACGTCGTGGACGAGAAAGCCAGGACGGCGACGCTTACAGCCAGAGGCATAGCCAAGGCCGAGAGGGCATTCAATGTTGAGAATCTGGCGGATATCGAAAACGCCACGCTGAGCCACCATATAAACCAGGCCCTGAAGGCCCGCGGCATAATGAAGCGCGATACGGACTATCTGGTGAAAGACGGGGAAGTCCTGATAATAGACGAGTTCACCGGAAGGATCATGCTCGGCAGACGCTACAGCGAGGGCCTGCACCAGGCCATCGAGGCCAAGGAGCACGTCGATGTCAGGAATGAGAACAAGACTCTCGCGACTATAACCTTCCAGAACTACTTCAGACTCTACGAAAAGCTCTCCGGCATGACCGGTACGGCGATGACGGAAGAGGAGGAGTTCAGCACAATATACCATCTCGACATCGTCGAGATACCGACGAACAGGCCGGTCATACGCATAGACCACCCGGATGTGGTCTACAAGACCGAAACTGGAAAATACAGGGCGATAATCCGGCAGATCCTGGACTGCCACGAAAAGGGACAGCCCGTGCTGGTGGGCACCGTGTCCGTCGAGAAGAGCGAATATCTGAGCTCGCTTTTAAGGCGCAAGGGCATAGAGCATGTCGTTCTGAACGCCAAATACCATGAAAAGGAAGCTGAGATCGTTGCCCAGGCCGGTAAGCTCGGAGCCGTGACGATCGCGACCAACATGGCTGGACGCGGAACCGATATAGTGCTCGGAGGAAAGGACTCGACGCCCGAGGAGGCTGATGCCGTGAAAGCGGTCGGAGGGCTCTTCATACTCGGCACCGAGCGCCACGAGTCCAGGCGTATAGACAACCAGCTGCGAGGCAGATCCGGCAGACAGGGAGACCCCGGCGAGAGCAGATTCTTCCTTTCGCTCAACGACGATATCATG
>JAEEGF010185013.1_pt1 | contig 19517 bp, 18 predicted proteins | sample 9134171 | NCBI WGS metagenome assembly JAEEGF01 (sample SAMN16246542, study PRJNA631951) | gut metagenome | biome: gut microbiome; feature: rumen; material: AP-attached | host: Bos | place: Iran: Karaj | collected 2018-10
TTCACAGCTCAGATTATCATCAACCATGTTCAGGCCAGAGACGGCGAAAAGATTGATAATGTGGATCAGGCACTTGAAAGAGCCGTTAACAACGGTGTTAAGAATCTTATCATTCAGCCCACACATCTTATGCATGGTGCCGAATATGACGAACTCATTGATACACTTGCCAATTATGAAGACAAGTTTGAGAGCGTAAAAGTATCCGAGCCCCTTCTCGGACAGGTTGGCAAAGATGCTTCGGAAGTTAATGCAGATAAGAAACTTGTTGCAGAATCTATAGTAAAAGCAGCCGTAGCAGATGCAGGTTACGATTCGATCGAAGCAGCAGAAAAAGACGGTGTTGCAATTGTACTTATGGGACACGGAACATCACATGCTGCAAAGGTTACTTACAGCCAGATGCAGACAATGATGAATGAACTCGGCTACAAGAACGTATTTGTAGGAACCGTTGAAGGCGAGCCCGAAGAAACAGCATGCGAGAACATTATCAATGCAGTTGCTGAAGCAGGATACAAAACTGTAGTATTAAGACCTTTTATGGTAGTTGCAGGCGATCATGCCAACAATGATATGGCAGGTGAGGACGAGGATTCCTGGCTTTCCATGTTCAATGCATCAGGAAATTTCGACAAAGTTGATACACAGATTTCCGGTATGGGCAGAATTGAAGCAATTCAGAAGATTTATGTAGATCATACCGCTGAAGTACTTAAATAATAATATTCTCGGCGGAAATTAAATTACGATTTAATTTGATTTTCGCCGATTTTTTCTTATTTCGGGGGATTAATATTTTATATTCAGGCTTAAAAGATAAAAAAATACGGAGAATTTAAAATGAAAAAAACTTTACTTTATTTAGCAGGTATTATCACCTCGATAGTTTTTCTTGCAGGATGCGAACTTAAAACTGCCGATGCGGATTTTGCTTCCGTCAATGACATTCAGACTTCAACGGCTGCAGCAGATGAAATAAATGACGACAACGCGATTGAGGAAGTTCCTGATACCGATGTTAAAAACTCAGAACCTGAAGTAACAGAACCCGAAATCGCGGAATGCGAACTTGAAGACGGTGTATATATTGCAGAGTTTAATACCGACAGCACTATGTTCCATGCTAATGAAATGTGTGACGGTAAGGGAACTCTTACCGTAAAAGACGGTCAGATGACCATTCATGTTTCGCTCCCTTCCAAGACGATTCAAAACCTTTATTCGGGACTTGCGGAAGATGCACAAAAAGACGGTGCGGTATTACTTGAGCCTACAATCGACGTTATCGATTATAATGACGGAACCACGGATGAAGTAAACGGTTTTGATATCCCTGTTCCGTATCTTGACGATGAATTTGATGTTGCCCTGATAGGTAAAAAAGGAGTCTGGTACGACCACAAGGTTTCTGTTTCTAACCCTGTTTTAAAAGATGTTACTGTAGTGGATGATAAAGGTGTTGAACAGTTTGCAGGCTATGTTTACCAGGGCGACTATACTATAGAAGTTGATCTTGAAGGCGGTTCCGGAAAGGCTACAATTGCTTCCCCCGCGCAGATTAAAAATCGTGATGACGGCAGTCAGGTAGTTTGCATTGAATGGAGCAGCCCAAATTACGATTACATGCTCGTAGGCGATGAAAAATATTTACCTGTTAATCCTGATACAGAATGCTCGATATTCGAGATTCCCGTATCAAATTTTGACGAGCCTTTAAACGTAATTGCGGATACTGTTGCAATGAGCAAACCGCACGAAATAGAGTATACTCTTATCTTTCATTCTGATACAATAAAAGAGGTTGAATAAGAGGCGAAAAATGCTAAAGAAATTAAGCATAAATTTTTTATTAGTTTTTATAACAGCAGGACTGGCGTTTCTAAGTGGATGCGACAGTCCTTCTTCGGATTTTTCGGACTTTGTGCCGATTGAAAATGTATCTGTCACAGAGAGTGAAACACCTTCAGAAAAAGATTTTTTCGGACTTAAATATTCACATTCCTTAGATACCGAATACGCCAAAGTCTTTAAGGTTGATTATTACGAAGATGGATATGTATTACTCACCGTCCTGGAAGACGATTCAAAGTATTTAATCGTTCCCGAAGGTAAGGATATTAAAGTTACGGACGATGTTACAATCATTAAAAGGCCGATAGAAAATATTTATCTTGTGTCTTCAGCCTCGATGGATATGTTTGTCGGAATTTCCGCGCTGGATAATATAAAGTTTTCGGGCAGACAGGCTGATGACTGGTACATAAAAGAAGCAAAGGATGCCATGAACGAAGGCAAAATCGTTTATGCCGGCAAATACAGCAAGCCTGATTATGAACTGATAGTCTCAGGTGGCTGCGATCTCGTGATTGAAAACACCATGATATATCATTCGCCCGATGTGCTCGAGCAGTTAAAAATATTCAACATTCCTTACATCATCGACTATTCAAGCTACGAGGAACATCCTCTCGGAAGGGTTGAGTGGATTAAGTTTTACGGTGCTCTTCTTGGCAAAGATTCTGAAGCGAAAGCCATATTCGATGAAGAAAAAGAAATGGTTGAAAAGGTAAAAGAGAGCGATGAAACCGGCAAGAGCGTGGCATTCTTTTATATTACTTCAAACAATCTTGTACAGGTAAAAAAATCTTCCGACTACATTCCCAAAATGATTGATATAGCCGGCGGAGATTATATCTTTGACAATCTTGACGATAACTCTTCGGCGAAGACTACCGTCAATATGCAGATAGAGGAGTTTTATAAAACTGCCAAGGATGCGGATATTATAATCTACAATACCTCGATAGATACAGGCATTAAATCCTTGGATGATTTGTACGCAAAATGCGATCTTTTAAAGGATTTTAAGGCCGTAAAGGAAGGCAATGTATGGTGCACTTCGCAGGATATGTATCAGCAATCGCTCTCCGCGGCATATATGATCGAGGATTTAAACAAGGTTTTTAACGGCAGATATGATGATCTGAATTATCTGTACAGACTTAAGTAAAGTCAGGTAACTTATGGGCAAAAAGAGAACTCTCAGGTACATAATTGCTTTTACGGTGCTTGTTTTGGGCATCTGTGTTTTCTTTGTGCTTAATGTGTGCATAGGCAGCGTAAAAATCTCCTTAAAGGATGTTCTGGCAGCTGTCAGCGGACGCACAATAGACGAAACAATCAATACAATTATCTGGAACATAAGACTGCCTCGTACAGTTGCAGTATTTATTTTAGGAGGTGCACTGGCACTTTCCGGATATCTTTTACAGACATTTTTCCACAATCCCATTGCAGGTCCGTTTGTGCTCGGTATTTCATCGGGCGCTAAAATGTGCGTGGCTCTTGCGATGGTATTTCTTTTATCAAGATCCCTTAAAGCAAGCAGTATAACACTTATATTGGCAGCATTTGTCGGCGCAATGCTCTGTATGGGATTTGTTCTTTTAATGACCAGAAGAATCGATTCGATGGCACGCCTCATCGTCTGCGGCGTAATGATTGGATATATCTGTTCAGCGATTACAGAGCTTGTAGTAACATTCGCATCGGACGCTGATATCGTTAACCTTCACAACTGGTCGCGCGGATCGTTCTCCGGAATGACCTGGGACAACGTAAAAGTTATGGCGGTTGTAATTGCCGTATCTTTTATACTTGTATTTCTTTTATCAAAACCCCTTGATGCATACAATCTCGGCGAGTCCTTTGCTAAGGGCATGGGTGTAAATGTTAAGGCTTTAAGAGTATTTATCGTACTTTTATCAAGCCTTCTTTCAGCATGCATCGTTGCGTTTGCGGGACCTATTTCATTCGTCGGAATAGCAGCGCCCCACCTTATTAAAAAATTGTTTAATTCAAGCAAACCGCTTCTTTTAATACCCGCGAGTTTCCTGGGCGGAAGTCTGTTCTGCTTATTCTGCGATCTGCTCGCAAGAAACCTGTTTGCACCGACGGAACTTAATATAAGCACTGTAACCGCGGTATTCGGAGCGCCGATTGTTATTATCATTCTTCTTAACAGGAAAGAAAGGGGGCAGTCATGACGGATATTATTAAGACTGAAAAACTGACTATCGGTTATAACGGAAAGCCCCTCATAAAAGATATAAATATCGCAATTAAAAAGGGCGAAATCATAACGATCATAGGACCTAACGGCGCCGGAAAATCAACACTTTTAAAGAACCTTGCAAGACAGCTTGATCCGATTGAAGGATGCGTATATCTGGAAGATTTTAAGTTGTCTGAAATGTCAGGCAGTGAGCTTTCAAAGAAGGTTGCGATTCTTTTTACAGACCGTATAAAAGGCGAAATGATGAACTGCTATGATGTGGTTGCAACAGGAAGATATCCTTACACGGGATATTTCGGAGTGCTTTCATCTAAGGATAAAGAGATAGTCGAAAACACAATGAAGCTCGTAAAAGTCGAAGAACTTCGCGAGAAAGATTTTAAGAAAATTAGCGACGGTCAGAGACAGCGAATTATGCTTGCAAGAGCACTCTGCCAGGAGCCTGAAATCGTACTTCTCGATGAGCCCACATCATTCCTTGATATAAGACATAAGCTCGAGTTTTTAAGTATCTTAGAGAAGATGAAAGAAGATAAAAAACTTACCGTAATTATGTCGGTACACGAGCTTGATATCGCACAGAAAATATCGGATCGAATCCTTTGCTTAAAAGGCGATACGGTCGATAAATTCGGAACTCCCGAAGAGGTATTCACAGAAGAGTATATCCGCGATTTATTTGATGTTGCGGAAGATATAAACAAGTACGCAGAAGAGAAGAATATAAAACTTTTCTAGTTGACTAAACTGAGAGAAAAAATGGCAAAAGTAATCATGGTGCAGGGTACCATGTCAGGGGTCGGAAAAAGCTTCCTCGTGGCAGGTCTTTGCAGAATCTTTAAACAGGACGGATATCGCGTGGCTCCCTTTAAGTCACAGAATATGGCGCTTAATTCGTACATCACGGATGAAGGGCTTGAGATGGGTCGCGCTCAGGTAATGCAGGCAGAGGCTGCAGGCATTAAGCCCAAGGTTTGCATGAACCCGATCCTCTTGAAGCCCACGGACTCAATCGGCTCGCAGGTAATCGTAAACGGCGAAGTTTTAGGACAGATGAGTGCGAGAGAATATTTTGCCTATAAGAAACAGCTTATACCCTGCATAAAAGAAGCATTTAAAGAACTTGAAAAAATCGCAGACATTATTGTAATCGAAGGCGCAGGAAGTCCTGCAGAAATTAACCTAAAAGAAAACGACATTGTAAACATGGGCATGGCTGAGATAGTTGATGCGCCCGTTCTTTTGGTCGGAGATATAGACAGAGGCGGTGTCTTTGCACAGCTACTCGGAACGATAATGCTTCTTGAAGATAAAGAAAAAGACCGCATAAAAGGTCTTATCATCAATAAGTTTCGCGGGGATAAAACCATACTTGATCCGGGCATCGATATGCTCGAAGAAAAGGGTAAAATCCCTGTTGCGGGTGTGCTTCCCTACATGAATGTAAGACTCGAGGACGAAGACAGTTTATCGGACAGATTTGACAACAAAAAGCACGGTGTGATTGATATTGCAATCGTACGTTTTCCACGTATTTCCAACTTTACTGACTTCAATGTGTTTGAGCAGAATTCTTCGGTTTCACTTAGATATGTTACAACTCCCGAAGAACTTGAAAGCGCGGATATGATAATTTTACCCGGCAGCAAAAATACCATCGGCGATCTTAAATGGATGCGCCAGAACGGTATTGAAGCAATGGTTAAAAAGTGCGCTGATAAAGTGCCTGTATTCGGTATATGCGGCGGTTTCCAGATGCTTGGAAAATCAATAGATGATCCTGACCATATAGAAGAAGGTGGCAGCATAAACGGCCCCGGACTTCTTGATATTGAAACTGTTTTAAAGAGCGAAAAAACCAGAACGCAGAAGACCGGGTACTTAAATGAAATTGGCGGTGTTTTATCAGGTCTTTCGGGGCTTGAATTTGAAGGCTATGAGATACATGTGGGTGAGACAAGCGGTAATGCTTCGGACATAATCTGCAACGGAAATATCTACGGTACATATATTCACGGTATCTTTGACAAAAAAGAAATTGCGGAGACGGTTATAAAAACTCTGGCTGATAAAAAGGGTGTCGAAATCAGTGACGACAACCTGATGGATTATGCTTCTTTTAAGGAAAAGGAGTACGACCGCATGGCGGATATTTTAAGAGAACATCTCGACATGGAGAAGATTTATGGAATGCTTAACGAAGCAAGCATTAACTGAATATAAGATTGCAGCTCCCGATGAAAGCATTCGAGCAAAGATAAAGGCGCACTGGGACGATGTTGCAAAGCCTTTGGACGGAATGGGCGATTTTGAAGACTTAATCTGCAAAATCGGAGCCATACAAAATAGCGAAGATGTTAAGCTTGATAAAAAAGCACTGCTCATTATGTGTTCCGACAACGGCATCGTAAAAGAAGGTGTGAGCCAGAGCGATTCATCGGTCACTTTGTCGGTTGCAAAGAACATGCTTAAAGGCAAATCTTCGGTTGCTGTAATGGCTGAAAAGAACGGCATTGATATGTTTGTCTACGACGTCGGAATTGATAGTGACGAAGAGCCTGAAGGTATTATAAATACAAAGATTAATAAGGGAACAAATGACTTTTATATAGAGCCTGCAATGAGCGAAGAAGAGACGCTTAAAGCGATTAATCTCGGAATTAATCTTGTTAAAGAATATCGTGATAAAAACTATGACATTATCCTTACGGGAGAGATGGGCATCGGAAATACGACGACGAGTGCGGCAGTTTGTTCCGCGATTTTCGAAGGGGATGAAACAGATAAACTCACTGGCCGTGGTGCGGGACTTGATGATGAAAAGTTCTTTAACAAGAAACGTATCATCAGAGAATCGATAGAGAAATATTCACTTAAAACCGCGGATGTTTTTACGATTCTTTCAACAGTCGGCGGTTTTGATATTGCAACACTTACAGGCATTTGTTTAGGCGGTGCAATGTACGGAGTACCTGTTGTCCTGGACGGTGTAATTACAATGACTGCAGGACTTGTGGCAGAGAAGATTTGTCCGGGTGTTAAGGATTATTTAATTCTTTCGCACAAGGGCAAGGAGCCTGCATCGGAAATGATTTCTGACGCACTTGGATTAAATCCCGTAATCGATGGGGATATGGCTTTGGGCGAAGGCACGGGTGCGGTGATGATATTGTCTCTTTTAGGAGATGCACTTTGTGTATATAACAATGCGGCGAGATTTTCAGAAATCGCGGTAGAGAATTACATACGTTTATCAAAATAGTATTGGTGGGAAAATGATTACATTAGTTTACGGCGGCAGCGCGTGCGGAAAATCGCAGTATGCGGAAGACACGATTTGTCGTTTGAGTGAGGGGAAAAGTAAATACTATATCGCTACAATGCAGGTAGGCGATGATGAAGAAAACATCGAGAGAGTCGAAAAGCACAGAGAGATGAGAAAAGAAAAAGGCTTTACGACGATTGAGCGCCAGGTAGATGTTAAGAAGGCTCTTGATGAAATGAGCGATTCGAAAAATGCACTGCTTGAATGCGTTTCAAATCTTGTAGCCAACGAGATGTTTTTCGGCGGAGAAATCATCGGCAGAGAAGATACCGTTAAGAAAGTTAAGGACGGTTTATCAAAACTTGCAAAAGACACTGAAAATCTTGTTGTCGTTACAAACAATGTGTTTGAATCGGACTCGGATTATGATGAAATTACGCTTTCCTATATGGATGCGTTAGGAGAGATAAATGAGTTTCTTACAACGCTTGCGGATGAAGTATACGAAGTGGTTGCAGGAATACCTTTAAGGATAAAATAATGCGGCTTATCAAATCATTTTTAATTGCATTATCGATGTACTCAAAAATCCCCGTACCGAGGACGGAATGGAAAGAGAAGGATATGAGATTTGTATTTGTGTTCTTCCCTTTTATAGGTGTCATTATCGGCGCACTGGAATTAGGATGGTTTTATCTGAATGATTATATGGGTAATATTCCTGTTATTTTAAGGGTGTTTGTTGCTGCTGCGATACCCATTGCAGTTACCGGTGGGATACATATTGACGGCTTTATGGATACGATGGATGCGTTTCATTCATACCGCGACAGGGAAAAGAAACTTGAGATTCTAAAAGATCCGCATATCGGGGCTTTTTCTGTGATAATGCTCGCTCTCTACGGCCTTATATTCTTAGGCGCCTTATCATTTGTTGAAGATGCTAAGACTGCGATAACATTTGGCATAATCTTTGTTTTATCAAGGTGTGTCAGCGGCTTTTGCGCTCTTTCTTTTAAAAGCGCTCATGAGGGAACACTTGATTATTTTACGAAGAACAGTTCCAAAACTTTGGTGAAGATTTTGGTGATACTTGAAGCGGTGGCAGCTATAGTCGGAATGGCATTTATAAATCCTGTTTTTGCCGTATGTGTAAGCGTAAGCATTATCGTAAGTGTAATTTTTTATTATTTTAAGACAAAAAAAGAATTCGGTGGAGTGACGGGAGATACGGCAGGATATCTTCTGCTTATCACTGAGAGAAACGCACTTCTTGCAATGGTTATAATATCGATTATTATTCAGAGATTTAATGTAATGTATATGTGAATAAAATGGGGGCTGTATGAAACTGATTATCGGCGGTTACGCGCAGGGGAAACTTAATTACGCAGTTACAAAATACAATGTGGCGGATGACCATGTTTTTGAAGGTGTGCTTCCTTCGAGTGAAGAAGCAGAAAAACTTGAAGGAGCAGTTATTGTTTCAAGCCTTCACAAGTGGATTAAAAAGCGCATAAAAGAAGGTGGCAGACCTGAGGAAGAAATTTCTTCGTTCGTTAAGAAAAATCCGGACTGCATCATTATCTGCGACGAAATCGGCAACGGTATCGTTCCGATGGACCCGTTTGAAAGAGTTTACAGGGAGAGAACCGGACGTATACAGGTTAAGCTTGCTGCAGATGCGGAAGAAGTGGAGAGAGTCGTATGCGGAATAGCGCAGAAGATAAAATAAAACTGATATTCGTTCGACACGGTTTAACGCCCGCCAATGAAGGACGCAAATACTGTGGCAGAAGAAACGACGAGGATTTAAGTGAGGCAGGCATAAAGCTTGTTACTGCCCGAAAAGAATCCGGCATATATCCCGATGCGGATATCGTGTTTGTATCGCCTAAGAAAAGGGCAAAACACACCTCTAAGATAATCTTTCCGGGTGTTGAAAAAATAATTGTGCCTGAATTTGATGAGATGGATTTCGGAGATTTCGAAGGAAAAACTCATGAGGAATTAAAAGATACGCCCGAATACAAAGCGTGGATAGAATCGGACGGAAATCTGCCTTTTCCCGGCGGTGAAAGCAGGGAAGATTATTCCATGCGTGTTGGCAGAGGTTTCGAATGGATGCTTCAAAAACTAAGTGAATACAAAAAATGCGGAAGGGTATTTTCTAATGTTGCGATAACAGCTCACGGCGGAACTATAATGGCAGTTTTAAGTAAATATGCTAATGAAAGTTATTTCGGAAGCATGGTTGCAAACGCCGGAGGATTTGTATGTGAAGTAAATCCCGAAGATGCGTATTCCCTGAAAGTGACAGAAAGATTTCCCGACGGATGATGAAAGTTTCTTTTAGGATGATTGGATAATATTTGATTAAATGATTAAGACAATTCTTCTGTTTCATATAATTGCATTTGTACTGGGTTTTTTTCTGGATCTTCTGATAGGAGATCCGCACTGGATCTATCATCCTGTACGATTAATCGGACTGCTCATAAGTCTTTGTGAGAAGATTTTTTTAGGGAAGAAAAGCAAAGCAGAGAGCGATTCAACCGGCGAAGAAACTTCAGGAAAGACTGATGATAAAAAGGCTGAGAACACAAAGATTTTCTTTGGATTATTAACGGTAATCACAGTTTTGTTTATTACCCTTTTAATAACCGGAGCACTATGTTTCTGGTCGTATTATTTCAACAAATATTTAGGTCTCGCATTCGAAGCGATTCTTACTTACTTCATACTCGCAACAAAGAGTCTTAAAAGTGAGAGCATGAAAGTGTATAAGGCGCTAAATACAGGTACTCTTGAAGATGCAAGGCATGCGGTATCCATGATAGTGGGCAGAGATACAGAGAACTTAAGTGAAGAAGGTGTGGTTAAAGCTGCGGTTGAAACCGTTGCGGAAAACACTTCGGACGGTGTGATTGCGCCGATGATTTTTACATGTTTAGGCGGACCGGTTTTAGGATTTTTATACAAGGCTGTAAATACAATGGATTCGATGATCGGATACAAGAACGACAGGTATCTTTACTTCGGAAGAACGGCCGCAAAACTCGATGATTTAGTAAATTTCGTACCGGCCAGAATAAGCGCGTATCTTATGATCCTGGCATCTTACATAGGCGGTAAGGATTATAACGGAAAGAAAGCCAAAGAGATATTTAAACGCGACAGATTTAATCACGCAAGTCCGAATTCCGCACAGACAGAATCGGTTTGCGCAGGTGCTCTCGGTGTAAGGCTTGCGGGCGATGCATCATATTTCGGTAAAATTGTTAAGAAGCCTTATATCGGCGATTCCGACAGAAACATTCAAAGAGAGGATATAAAAAGGGCCTGCAGACTCATGTATATCACGGCATTTTTATGCATGATTATTTGTACGGTTGTTTTGATAACAACCTGGGAGATATTATTGATTGCAGGTCTTTAAAGAAATATTTTTTCATGGAAGAGGTCAGATAATTGAGTGAAATTATCCACGGCGGAGACGTCTACAGAAACAAAGTGAATATAGATTTTTCGGTCAGCATCAATCCCTGCGGTGTTCCTGCGAAGGTGAAGACTGCTTTAAAGGATGCAATAGATTCGCTCGAAAAATATCCGGATATACGTTGCGAGAAACTGACCAAAGCGGCAGCAAAAATGCTTGATGTTAAAGAAGAACAGTTGGTATTCGGAAACGGTTCTTCAGATCTTTTTATGGGAATTGCCAATGCATTTAAACCCTCAAAAGTTCTTATTGCGGCGCCTTCTTTTTACGGATATGAATATGCGTTTTTGCCTAATGCTGAAAACATCATTTATTACTTCATGAAAGAGGAAGACGATTTCGGAATAACGGATGATTTTCTTAATGCCTTAACCGATGATTTGGATTTTGTAATCCTTGCCAATCCTAATAATCCGACGGGTGCACTGATTGATGATTTACTTTTAATCAGGATATTAAAGACTGCAAAAGATAAAAATATAAGAGTAATTCTCGATGAGTGTTTTATCGAATTTACCGAGGGTAATCATTCGCTTGTAAAAAAGATTGATGAATATCCAAACCTTTGCATTATCAGATCTTTTACGAAGATTTTTGCAATTCCCGGTGTAAGGCTCGGCTACTTGATTTCGTCTGATTTAAGCTTTAACGAAAAAGTTAAAAAACATCTGGCGGAGTGGAATATTTCAGCATTCGGACAGGCTGCGGGTGTTGCTTGTACGGAGTGTATGGATTATGTTGAAACCTCGAAAAACGTAATAAAAGAAGAGAGAGATTTTCTTTACGATGAGTTTAAAAGACTAGACATTAAAGCATACGATTCAACCTGCAATTTTATCCTGATTAAAGATACAAGAAAACTTGATGAGGAATTGTTAAAGCGCGAAATTCTTTTACGAAACTGCTCGAATTTTAAAGGTCTTGATGAAGGTTATTACAGGATTGCAGTAAGAACGCATGAAGAGAACAGAGAGCTTGTTGAAGCGCTTAAGAATTTATAAGAGGAACTGAATTTGGAACTGATTGATAAAATCGAAAGGCTTCTCCCTTCGGATATCGAGAAAAGAAGTTTTGAGATTATAGGCGAAGAATTAAATAAAATGGGCATTGTTTTACCAGTAGAAAATGAAAGAGTGATTAAGCGTGCAATCCACACAAGTGCTGATTTTGATTATGCGCGTACACTTAAGTTTTCAAAAGATGCGGTTAAGACTGCCTGCAATCTGATTAAAAACGGGGCCGATATTGTGACAGACACCAATATGGGCCTGACAGGCATAAATAAAAAGACGCTGGCAAAATACGGCGGAGAAGTGCACTGTTTTATGGCGGATGAAGATGTAGCGGCAGAAGCAAAAGAAAAGGGCGTAACCCGTGCTTATATCAGCATGCAGAGAGCGGCGAAGATTGGCAAACCCGTAATCTTTGCGATAGGCAACGCACCCACGGCTCTCGTAAGCCTTTACGAGATGTATAAAAGCAATGAATTCAACCCCGATTTTATCATCGGAGTTCCGGTAGGATTTGTGAACGTGGAAGTATCCAAAGAGCTTATCATGAGCACGGATATTCCTTACATAGTCAACGAAGGCAGAAAAGGCGGAAGTAATATCGCCGCCGCCATTTGTAATGCATTACTTTATCAGATGTAAGAATTATGAGAAACGGCTTTACGACCGGGAGCTGTGCGGCAGCGGCATCAAAGGCTGCAGTGTACATGCTTTTAACCGGTAAAGAGAAAAAAAGCATAACGATAGACACTCCGAAAGGGATAACGTATAACGCGGAAATCCTTGATATTAAGATGAGTGAAAAAGAGGTTTCCTGCGCTGTTAAAAAAGACAGCGGAGACGATCCTGACGTGACCAACGGAGCTTTGATTTATTCGACTGTAAGTTTCGTAGAAAATGCAGGTGAAAGCAAAGTAATCATCGAAGGCGGAAAGGGTGTAGGTAAAGTCACAAAGCCCGGACTTGACCGTGCTGTCGGAGAATCTGCAATCAACACTGTTCCGCGACAGATGATTGAAAAAGAAGTTCTTGATGTCTGCGATTTGTTTGATATTAAAGAAAGCATAAAGGTAGTTTTATCAGTTCCCGAAGGCGAAGAGATTGCGAAGAAAACCTTTAATCCGAAGCTTGGAATAGAAGGCGGAATTTCCATCATCGGCACGAGCGGAATAGTTGAGCCGATGAGCACACAGGCAATTCTTGATACAATCAAAATCGAGCTTAAGCAGAGAAAAGAATTAGGCTTTGATTACGTGGCAGTTTCGCCCGGAAATTACGGCCTTGATTTTATGAGGGATACATACGGTTACGACCTTGATAAGAGTGTTAAGTGCAGCAACTTTATCGGTCTTACGGTTGATATGGCTGTGGAACTTGGTTTTAAAGAGGTCCTGTTTGTCGGACATATAGGAAAGCTTATTAAAGTAGCCGGCGGAATAATGAATACGCATTCAAAAGAAGCTGATTGCAGAATGGAGATTATTACGGCTCTCGGTATCAAACACAAAGTTCCCGTAGAAACACTTGAAAAGATATTAGATTGTGTAACTACCGAAGAAGCAGGAAAACTTTTAAAAGAATGCGGTAAGTGCGACGAAGTATTTGAAGATGCGACCAAGAAAGTCTGCGCAAATCTTGAAAGAAGAGCACAGGGTAAGATTAAAACCGAATGTGTTCTTTTCTCAAAAGAACTCGGTGAACTTGCCAAGAGTGAAGGTGCTGCAGATTTTATAAAGAGACTTACTTCCGAATAAGGAGAGAAAATGGTTTATTTTGTAGGCGCGGGATGCGGAGCAAAAGATCTGATAACGGTAAGAGGAATGAGGCTTTTAGAAGAAGCCGATGTCATTATCTATGCGGGCTCACTGGTTAATCCCGAACTCCTTGAATATGCAAAAGAAAATGCTGAAATACATAACAGCGCTTTGATGACTTTAGAGGAAATTATCGATGTCATTAAGGCTTCGGAAGCGTGCGGCAAAACTACCGTCAGACTCCACACGGGCGAGCCGAGCATTTACGGCGCAGTCAGAGAGCAGATGGATGAACTGGATAAGCTTAATATCGCGTATGAGAGCTGTCCGGGTGTCAGTGCATGCTTTGGTGCCGCATCAAGCTTAAACCTCGAATATACGCTTCCTGATGTGTCACAGACGCTTATTATTACGCGTATGGAAGGAAAGACCAAAGTGCCTGAGGGCGAGAGCATAGAAAGCCTTGCAGCACATCATGCGTCGATGGCAATTTATCTTTCAACGGGCCTCCTAAAAGAATTAAGCGAGCGTCTCATTAAAGGCGGTTATACTGCAGATACGCCTGCAGCACTTGTTTATAAGGCAACCTGGGATGATGAAAAATCATTTATCTGTACGGTAGGTACATTAGAAAAAACAGCAAATGAAAACAACATCACCAAGACCGCAGTGGTTTTGGTAGGTGATGTTTTAACACATACAAATTATGAAAAATCAAAGCTTTATGCGGCAGATTTTTCCACGGAGTTTCGTGAGGCGAAAAAATAAATGAAGTTTGCGGCAATTTGTTTTACGAACAACGGAATAAAGGTTTTAAAAAGACTTGGCGCTTTGTCTCTCTTTAAAGACGACAATTTAGCGCTTTATTCAAAATGCTCTTTTGCCGAAGATTCAGAAGGAATTATTCCTGTAAGCGAAAGCCTTAACGACTGGACAGAAAAGAATTTTAAGGATAATGATGCACTTATTTTCGTAGGTGCCACGGGCATTGCGGTACGCGCTATTGCTCCTTTTATGAGGGATAAATTAACCGACATTCCGGTTATCGTAATTGATGAAAATGCAACCTTTGTAATACCTGTTTTATCGGGACATGTGGGCGGTGCAAACGAGCTTTCAGAGAAGATTGCAGAAGAATTAAATGCGCAGGCAGTCATTACCACAGCAACCGATATAAACGATAAATTTGCCGTGGATGTTTTTGCAAAAAAGAACTCGCTTTTCATCGTCAATAAGGATGGCATAAAAGAGGTATCATCAAAGGTCCTTGCCGGGCAGGAGATTCTTTTATCAGCGCCTAATGGAAAGGTTGATGAAGAGAAGCTTCCCGAAGGAATTAAGCTCACAGATTATCCTCCTTCAAAAGCGGATATTCTGATAACTTCCAACAAGGATTTGGATAATGCAAACATCATTTTAAGACCGAGAGAATACATTCTCGGAATAGGTTGTAAAAAGGATAAGGACTTCGAAGAGATTTTAAGCTTCTTATCTGAGTGCCTGAAAGAAGCAGGCATAGATTTTAATGATCTTTATGCGATTGCATCAATTGATCTTAAAAAAGACGAAGAGGCTTTAAACAGGCTTTCAGGTTATTTAAAGATTCCGTTTAAAACATATTCCGCAGATGAATTAAATGCAGTCAGAGGCGTTTTTTCAATATCTGATTTTGTTAAAGAAACTACGGGTGTTGACAATGTCTGTGAAAGAGCGGCTCTTTTATGCGCAGGAGCGAACGGAAAGCTTGTTCTTAGAAAGAAAGCCGGCGGCGGAGTGACCGTTGCGTTTGCGAAAAGGGACTGGGTGATAGATTTTTATGAATAAAATTTATGTGGTCGGAATGGGCCCCGGAAAAGAAGTTTTTTTAACGCTTCAGGCAAAGCAGGTTTTGGCTGAAAGCGACTGCATTGTCGGATATACCGTTTATCTTGAAATTCTGCCCGAGAGCCTTAAGTCAAAGGAACTCATCTCTACTCCGATGAGGCAGGAAGTTAAAAGATGCGAGATGGCTTTCGAGGAGGCCATGAAGGGTAAAAAGGTCTCGATGATCTGCAGCGGTGATGCGGGCGTATATGGAATGGCATCGCTTATGTATGAGCTTAGCGACAGATACCCGGACGTTGAGATAGAAGTGGTTCCGGGAATTACGGCTGCATTAAGCGGTGCAGCAGTTTTAGGAGCGCCCGTAAACCATGATTTCTGCATTATTTCTCTAAGTGATTTGCTCACACCATGGGAGAAGATTGAGAAGAGATTAAGGGCAGCAGCCGAGGGCGATTTTGCGATTGCAATTTACAATCCCTCGAGCCATAAAAGAAAAGATTACTTGCAGAAAGCCTGCGACATACTGCTTGAACAAATCGAGGAAGAAAGACCCTGCGGGCTTGTAAGAAATATAGGGAGAGACAATACTGAGAGCAAAGTTTTGACCCTAAAAGAATTAAGAGATACCGAAGTTGATATGTTTACGACCGTTTTTGTGGGCAACTCTGAGAGCCGCATCATAAACGGCAGACTTATTACCGGAAGAGGATACAAAATTGAAGGAAATACTGATATTCGCGGGAACGACTGAAGGCAGAAGGCTTTCTGAGATCCTTTCAAAAGAAAAAATTAAACATACAATTTGCGTAGCAACCAAATACGGCGAGGAAGTGCTTGAAAGCACGCCTTATTTAACTGTAAACTGCAATCGTTTGGATGAAGAGGCTATGCACGACTTCCTCATAAAAGGCAATTTTTCGGCTGTTTTTGATGCCACACACCCTTATGCAAAGGAAGTTACAGCGAACATAAAAGAAGCAGCCAGAGAGACTTCAGTTCCGTATTACCGCGTTAAAAGAAACACCTGCGCCAAGGAGACTTCGAATATCCGGTTCTTTTCGGATGTTAAGGAATGTTCCAAGGCTTTGTGCGATACCGAAGGGAACATTCTTTTAACCACAGGAAGCAAGGATTTAAAAGAGTTTGTAAGCGAAGGCCTGACAGATAGAATCTATGCGAGAGTAATTCCCGGCACCGAGAGCATTGCAATATGCGATGAATGCGGTATCAAAGGCCGTCATGTAATTGCAATGCAGGGACCATTCTCTGAGACGCTTAATGAGGCTTTGATTGATGAGTTTAATATTTCTGTTATCGTGAGCAAGCAGAGCGGTGCAGCGGGCGGATTTGATGAGAAGATTGAAGCTGCTTTAAATAAAAATATCGCTGCGTTCGTGATAGGATGTGAGGACGAAGAGGGCATTTCCCTTAAAGAAGCCTGTGCTGAAATAGGCAAAATTACAGGAACTGAAATTAACCTTAAGAAAACAATTAATATTTCGCTCGCAGGTATCGGACCGGGCGGAAAACAGGCATTCACACACGAAGTGACCGAAGCGGTCAACAAAGCAGATATCCTTATGGGAGCCGACAGAATGCTTGAAAACATCAGACATTCTGCAAAAGCATACCTTTATTACAGAGCTTCGGAGATAATACCTTTTATCGAATCACTTTACGAGACGGAAGACTTAAAAGAAGAGACAAATATAGCGATTCTTTTCTCGGGCGATGCTTCATTTTACAGCGGAGCGACATCGCTTTTCAAAGAACTTGTTTCTTTACGGGAGAGAACTGACATTGATGTTAAGATTGATATCCTTCCCGGCATTTCCTCGCTTTCATATATGTGCGCAAAGCTTGGAATAAGCGCTCAGGACGTAAACATCTTAAGCCTTCACGGTAAGGAAGTTACCAATCTGGCTTTAAGAATTAAGTCTTACGAAAAGACTTTTATGCTTTTATCGGGCGTTAAAGATGTAAACAGAGTAGGAAAGTGTCTTTTAGGAGCAGGCCTTGACTGCGATATTTATTTAGGCTGCAGACTTTCATACGAAGACGAAGAAATTAGGAAATTAAGTGCAAGCGAATGTGAAGAACTTTCAAAAGAAGGTCTCTATTCCTGCGTGATCATAAACAATGCGGCTGATAAAAAAGCCGTAGCGCCCGGAATGGCTGACGATGAATTTATCCGCGGCAAAGTTCCGATGAGCAAGGAAGAAATCAGGGAAGTCAGCATCTGCAAGCTCGGACTTAAGAACGACAGTATTCTTTATGATATCGGAAGCGGCACGGGCTCCGTAGCGGTTGAATGTGCGCTTTTATCAAACGACATAACCGTTTATGCGATTGAGTGTAAGGACGAGGCTTTAGAGCTTATAGAAGCCAATAAAAATAAGTTCCTGCTTGATAATATAGAGATTGTAAAAGCTCTGGCTCCCGAAGGCCTTAAGGACTTAAAGAAAGCCACGCACGCATTTATCGGCGGAAGCAAGGGCAACCTAAAGGAAATCCTTTTAACCCTAAAAGAAATCAATCCCGAAATGCGAGTTGTAATAAATGCAATTAGCCTTGAGACGATAGGAGAATTAAGCTATATCCTAAAAGAATTTGAAGGCGCAAAGGCCGACATCGTACAGCTCCAGGTCAGCAAGTCCGATGAAGTCGGTTCGTACCACCTTATGAAAGCACAGAACCCCGTATACATCTGTACGGTTGAATTCAGGTAAAAATATGAACATTAAAAGAGTAATGATAGCGGCGCCTAAGAGTGGTTCTGGCAAGACCGGAATCACCTGCGCACTGCTTAAAAGCCTCAAAAACAAAGGAATAAAGACGGTTTCTTTTAAATGCGGTCCCGATTACATCGATCCGATGTACCACAGGAATGCGCTCGGCATACCCTCGTACAATCTGGACACATTTTTTACCGATGAAAAGACAACGCGAAGCCTTTTTGCAAGAAACGCTTCGGGCTTTGATTTTGCTGTGTTTGAAGGAGTTATGGGGCTTTTCGACGGAGTCGGCGGAGTTAAATCTGAGGGCTCATCATACAATCTTGCAGAGGTTACCAAGACTCCGATAATTCTTGTAATTGATGCCAAAGGTATGGGAAGATCCGTAATTCCCGAAATCTCAGGCTTTAAATCATATGATAAAAAAGACCTCATAAAAGGCGTAATTTTAAACCGTACTTCGGAATCCATGTTTAATATTTTAAAGGCAATGATAGAAGAAGAGTGCGGTATTTCCGCGCTCGGTTTTATTCCGGATATGAAGGACCGTGCTTTTTCAAGCAGACATTTGGGATTGGTTACGCCTGATGATACCGATAATTACGATGAGGTTTTGGAAGAACTTACAGGTTATTTTGAAAAGAATGTTTCGTTTGAAGAGCTGGAAAGAATAGCACTTTCTGCTGAAGAGATTGAAGATTCTCTTTTAGATAATAATATCAGCAGAAAAGCTTCGATTGAATCAGCAAACGATGAAGAACTTCCAACAATCGCCGTCGCCAAAGATGAGGCTTTCTGTTTCTTTTATGAGGACAATCTGACAGAACTTAAAAACGCAGGCGCAAATTTAGTTTTCTTCTCGCCCCTTCATGATGAAAAGATTCCTGAAAATGCGGACGGACTTATGCTTCCGGGCGGCTATCCCGAGCTTCACCTGGAAGAGTTAAGCCAAAACACTTCGATGCTTGAATACATAAGAAATGCATACAACAATAAAATGCCCATTTTCGCAGAGTGCGGCGGTTTTATGTACCTTCAGAAAAGCATAGAGGATAAGGACGGAAAGGTTTACATAACTTCAAGTATATTTAACGGAGATCTCAAATATAAAGGCAGACCCGTAAGATTCGGATATGTTTCTTTGAAAGAAAAAAGCCCGAATTTCCTTAATGAGGGCGAAGAGATAAGAGGTCACGAATTCCACTATTACGACTGCGACGATAACGGAAGCGACGTAATCTGCACCAAACCCTTTACAGGTAAAACATATGAAGCGGTTAAGACTAACGAAAACATCTGGGCGGGATTTCCTCATCTGTATTTCCCGTCGAACCCTTCGTTTGCCGTGAATT
>JAEEGF011583674.1_pt1 | contig 19511 bp, 14 predicted proteins | sample 9134171 | NCBI WGS metagenome assembly JAEEGF01 (sample SAMN16246542, study PRJNA631951) | gut metagenome | biome: gut microbiome; feature: rumen; material: AP-attached | host: Bos | place: Iran: Karaj | collected 2018-10
CCGTAATTTTCCATTCATAAGAACTTGCAGAAGACGGTTTCCCGTCGACAAAGAGAGTCCAAGACGCCTCTTCACCCTTGAAGACAACATTCGACGTATCGGTCGGGCCGCAAGTCGCACGGCTCAACGTACACACGGTATCACCGGCAAAAAGAACCGCATAGGTCCGCAACGGAGAGAGCGAATCGTCCAAGGTGTAAGACGCGCTGGTTATTCCACTATACCATGTATAACGCGAATACATGAATGAACCATCGGCATTATAGTAATCATACTTGTCCGTCGCATTCATCGTTATTTTCGTCGAGAAAGAATCTCCCGAAACAATCGACAAATCCACCGAAGGTAGGTAGGCATTGGCGCCATTCCTGTAAAATACATCGATTTTTTCTTTGCCAAGGGAACAATCAAACTCCATTTCCCTAACGACGCCCACTTTTTTGCATGAGGGAGTCATGTATTCCCCATCGCTGTTGGTAACCGACACGTAAGGAGCATATTCTCCAGTCCAGGTGGTGGACCCGACTCCAACTGAATCGTCCCCGACACCTCCCTCGGACCATTCGTACGTAAACGGCTCTGAACCGGTACAGCCCGTCACGGTCCATTCCGCCTTCAAATAATCGGGAGAGTTTAGCGCAATAATCGTCGCATCCGTCGTACATTCACAACCCGATATCGGCGTCCCTCTCACAGTCAAACCCGTACAAACAACCGTATCGCTTTGGGATTTCATGCCCTCGTTCACGATCAGCATTGCCTTGTGCCAGCCGCCGCGGTTAAAGGAAACTTCGGGAGAGGCCTCACTGCTTTGTGAAGGATCCGCCGCATCGCCGAAAATCCAGTTGAAGGTCTGCGGCGTTCCACCCATGTTGTAGAAGGAATAAGTCACCTTGTCACCCTTTTGAGCCTCAGTGACCGACGCCTTACAGATACCGCGAACCGTGATTCCGTCATCTACGGGCTTCGAAGAAGAACTCACAGCCTCCGAGGAGGACGAGAGCGAAGAAGAACTATCCTGCGTTTTCGAGGAGGAACTGTCCATACCCTTAGAAGAAGAACTGTCCATGCCCTTAGAAGAGGAACTGTCCATGCCCTTAGAAGAGGAACTGCCTGGCGTTTTCGAGGAAGAACTGACCGGCTCCCCGCCCTTGTACCAAACGCCATCCTTGCATTCATAAGCCTGCACCTTGCTCAAGACGTAGGCAAACATTCCATTCTTGGAGCATGTGGGCAAGTCGTTTTCAGAGATAACCGTATCCGAGACTTCCACCCATTTTTGGGAGGCGCAGGCCATGAGGTCGCCACCCATGACCACAGAGAGGGAGCCCTCCCTTGCGATGTTGCAACCCTTCAGGGAATCGGCGGAAGCAACCGTATCCTGGATCATCACAGCGATAAAGCATTCCACATAATCCTCGTCCGAGAAAGCCTCCCCACGGAAATCGACCCAGGAACCAGAACGGCAGGTATACACTTGCCTACGCGTAACCGTAAAGACGTTCGAACCTTCCAACGCCGCATCGCAGGCACGAATATTGCAGACACCGCCAACAATTTCTCCAAGCATCGTCCACGAATCGGGAACACAGGCGTAATACACCCCGGCGACATCGGCCACCTGACCGCGCAACTCCTCAGAACAGGCAGGGAGTTCCTCGAGGGAACTGTACTTTTTCGCATCGAGGAGAATTTCTTTCGTGGTAAAGCTCGCATCGTCCTCGCCACAAGCAATCAGGGAAATGGAAAGGAACGCCGCACAAAGGAACGCTACGGGGGTCGAAAGATTTCGCCTTTTCAAGGGCAGCCTCCATTATTAAACAAATTTGTGAAAATATAATTTTTTTTACATTTCTTTTTCGCCAATGATGCGTCACGCTAGGCCTTGACCGGCCCGGCAAAGAAAAAAAATGCATTTTTGTGCAGTGAACCTATTGACATTTGCCCATTTGTACATTATATTTATATCTGTAAATTGCAACCATTCCCTTTTTTACGAGGTATAAGATGGAAGACAACAGCAAGCGCAAAGAACTGACGGACCGCCAGGCCGAAATCTACGATTTCATTTGCAAGTACTCCAAGGAGAACCGCATGCCGCCCACTGTCCGCGAAATCGGCAACCACTTCGACATTTCGTCGACGAACGGGGTCCGCTCCATTTTGGCAGCCCTCATCAAAAAAGGCTACATCAACCGCTCCCCGCGTCTGAGCCGCGGCATCGAAATCCTGAACACGAACGGCGCCGAACACATGGAAGAGGCAGTCAGCAACACCATCGAAATCCCCATCGTGGGCCGAGTCGCCGCGGGCACCCCGATTCTCGCCGTGCAGAACCTCGAAGGCACCGTCACCATCGACCGCGACTTCCTCGCCTGCCGTACCGACGTCTTCGCACTCCGCGTCAAGGGCGATTCCATGATCAACGCCGGAATCTTTGACGGGGACCTCATTTTCGCCCGCCAGCAAAAGACAGCCGACCGTGGCGAGATTATCGTGGCGCAAATCGACAACGAGGCGACGGTCAAGTACTACCAGCCGCTCTCCGACCACATCGAACTTCGCCCGGCGAACCCCAAGTACCGCCCCATCGTCGTCAAGAGCAACAAGGACTTCTCCATTGCCGGACGAGTCATCGGCGTGATGCGCAAGGTGAACTAGGCCACGACCGCGCGGCTATAAATTACCGCGCGACGACCGCAAAACAGAATCTACAAAAAAAAGCCCGCACTCATGGTGCAGGCTTTTTTTCATCCCGTACAAATTAATCGTCGAGGTCGGCGAGTTCCTCTTCGGCTTCCTTCAGGTCGGCCGCGTTCGGGCCGTCCATAAATTCGCCGTCTTCATCGGCCTCGTCCAGGGAGTCACCGCCCATGGCGCCCAGCTGGTACTCGACCTTGCGGGCTTCCTTGGACTGCCCAAGTTTGAGGATGGCGGCGCATTCTTCGCAGTAGCCCAGATGCTTGTCGACCCAGAATTCGGGAGACACGAGGTTGCGGTTGCAGCGCGTGCACATCTGTGTCGCAGCTTCGCGGGTAAACGCGAGGTTCTGTTCCTCGAGTTCCTTCAAAATGCGTTCCGTGAGTTCTTCCTGGGTTTCTTCGGCCAGAGAGACCTTGTGGCGGATGGAAGCGGTCGGCTTCTTCTCGAGCTGCTTGAGTTCGGAGGAGACCTTCTTTTGGTTGGTCTTCTCTTCGTCTTCCTTCACCTCGATGAACATGATGGTCTTGATGGGCTTTTTTCCCTCGGCCAGAAGAACCGACGCGATGGGCTGGTTCTTTGCCTTCTCGGCGGCTTCCTTGGCAGCCTTCTTGGCGGCTTCGGCAGCTTCCTTGGCGGCGGCTCTTTCGGCAGCCTTGGCTTCGGCGGCGGCTTTCTTCGCCTCGGCGGCGGCCTTTTTCTCAGCAGCCTTCTTCTCGGCGAGCGCCTTCTTTTCGGCGGCCTTTCTCTCGGCTTCCTTCTTGGCGGCGAGAGCTTTCTTCTCGGCCTCCTTCTTGGCAGCGAGGGCCTTCTTGTCTAACTTGGCAGCGCCCTTTGCCGGTTTCGCCTTGGCCGGGGCGGCCTTCTTTGCCGGCTTTGCAGCGGCTTTCGCAGGTTTTGCAGCGGGCTTCGCAGGTTTTGCGGCCGGTTTCGCCTTGGCCGGGGCGGCCTTCTTTACAGGCTTTGCAGCGGACTTCGCAGGCTTTGCGGCCGGTTTCGCCTTGGCCGGGGCGGCCTTCTTTGCCGGCTTTGCAGCGGACTTCGCTGGCTTTGCGGCCGGCTTCGCCTTGGCCGGGGCGGCCTTCTTCGCCGGCTTTGCTGCGGGCTTCGCAGGTTTTGCAGCGGGCTTCGCGGACTTTGCAGGAGCAGCTTTTTGGGCAGGAGCGGCGGCCTTTTTGGCGGGTTTGGCCGCCTTGACCGGAGCAGCCTTCTTGGCAGGGGCCTTGGCTGCAGATTTTTTAGCAGGAGTTGCTTTTTTTGTACTCATAGACTACTTCTTTTCCACGATTTTGATGTTGATAATGGGATCGTTCGGCTCGATGCGGCAAACCACATCCTGACCCGAGACAACGCGGCCGAATACCGTGTGCTTGCCGTCCAAGTGCGGTTGCGGCATCTGCGTAATAAAGAACTGGGATCCTCCCGTGTTGGGACCGCGGTTCGCCATCGAGATCACCCCCGTCTCGTGCTTGAGATTGTTGTTCTCGTTGTCGATGGTGTAGCCAGGACCGCCCGTACCGTTGCCTTCGGGGTCCCCGCCCTGAATCATAAAACCGGGAATCACGCGATGGAAGCGCAATCCGTCGTAAAAGCCCTTGGTCGCCAGCTCCACAAAGTTCGCCACGGTGTTCGGGGCTTCCTTAAAGTCCAAATCCAGCACAATGGTGCCCTCGTGAGTCGTAATGGTCGCCTCGATGGACTTGATGCCGGTATAGTCCCTATTGAAGAGCTTGCCCTCGGCAAAGCACAACGAAACGGCGCCGCTCAAAACAGCAGCGATAGCTATTTTTTTAAAGATTTTCATAGGCTCCATCAATAAAACGAACCAAATACAATTTGACAAGCAAAATATACAATTATTTTTTTTGACATCTGTCACACACTCCACAAAAAGCCCCCCCATTCCCTAGTCGCATTGATATTTTTTTCTTATTATTGAAAAAAACTACAAGTAGAGGCGATGTATGGATCTGTTGCACACAAAAAAATCCACGGTCATCACCGTAATAGGGATGATTCTCGCCGGAATCGCCGTCAACTTCGCCCTGTCTGTTCTTGTGTACAAGCTCAGTATGCCCCTGTACCTGAACACCATCGGCACGGTCCTCGTTGCCATGCTGGGGGGAGCCTTCCCCGGGATCATGGTCGGTTTCTTCTCTACCATCTTCTTCAGCTTTTTTGAGCCCCTCGCCGTCTACTACGGCATCATCTACATCCTCATCGCCGTCTGCACCGTCTACTTCTACAAAAAGCACTACTTCAAGTCGGTGCGCAAGACCATCCTCGCCATAGTCGCCCTGGCGCTCCTCAACGGCGTTCTGGGGTCTGTCTTCAGCTGGTTCCTGTTCGGCTTCGATTTCACCACAAATGCTTCGGCCCCGTTTGTGCAGAGGCTCCTTGACTCCGGCATCAGCAACCGGTTCTCGGCACAGCTGGGCGGAGGCTTCATCGCCGACATCCTCGACAAAACCTGCGTGGTGGTGCTCTCGCTCTGGATTTTCCGGTTCATCCCGCGCCGCATCAAGAACCTCTGCGCGGCCCCCTTCCGCCTCCACGAAATCAAGACGCCAATGCAGCTCGAGACGCGCCTCTCGCTCCTCCGCAAGGTCATCATCGTCGTTGTCATCTCCGAACTCCTGCTGGGCGCCCTCGCCTGCACCATCGGCTACTACCTCAACAAGAACGTGGCCACCCGCAACTACGAGAACATCGGCAAGAGCGCGACCGACGCCGCCGCAAGCCTCATCGACCCCGACATGGTGGCCACCTACCTTGCCCAGGGACGCTCCGCCGAGGGTTACAACGAACTCGAAAAGCAACTCTTTGGCATCAAGAACAGCTTCCCGCAAGTCAAGTTCTACTACGCCTACGCCTTTGACCAGGCCGGGTGCCACGTGCTGTTCGACTTTGACGCCGAGGGCGTTGAAGCCGACGAAGTCGGCGAGATCATCCCCGTCGAGGAATCCTTCGCCGCGCTCGTCCCCGACTTTATTGCCGGCAAGGACGTCGCCCCCGTTGTGACCAACGACGAATACGGCTGGCTCATGACCGTCTACAGGGCGCTGAGGAACAAGGACGGCAAGGCGGTCGCCTACATCGCCGCCGACGTCTCCATGATGGACATCAAGATCGACAACATCGTATTCTTCATCAAGACGCTCTCGCTATTCTTCGGGCTCTCCATCATCATCATGGCCTTTGTACTCGAGGCGGTTAAACGCGGCATCGTGTACCCCGTGAACGCCATGGCAAGGGGCACGCTCCGCTTTACGAACAAGTCCACCGCCGACCGCCGCAACGGGCTCAACTACCTGAATTCCCTGAACATCCACACCTTCGACGAAATCGAGAACCTGTACAAGGCGCTGGTGCAAATGGCATCGGAGTCCACCACCTATATTGACCAGCTCACCGAGATGCAGGAGAAGCTGATTTACAAGGTCGCCGAACTCGTGGAAGCCCGCGACAAGTGCACCGGAGACCACCTCAAGAACACCTCGTACTACGTGCTTAGAATCGTGGACCAAATGCAGCAAGAAGGCAAGTACCCCGACCAGATCAACGACGAGTTCTTCGAAAAAGTCTGCCACGCCGCACCGTTGCACGACCTCGGCAAAATCCAGATCTCGGATGCCGTGCTCAACAAACCGGGCAAGCTCACCGACGAGGAGTTCGCCATCATGAAGAGCCATTCCGAAGAGGGCGCCAAGATTTTGAGAAACATCACCAAGACCATGTCGACCTCCATCAAGATCGACTACCTCGAAGAGGCCATCGACATGGCGCACTACCATCACGAAAAGTGGGATGGTACGGGTTACCCCGAGCACCTCGCCGGCACCGACATCCCGCTCTCGGCGCGCATCATGGCGGTCGCCGACGTGTTTGACGCCCTCATCATGAGGCGCTCGTACAAGGAACCCTTCAGCTACGAAAAGACACTGCAGATCATGACCGAGGGCATTGGCAAGCACTTCGACCCCGTCATCATGGAGTCGTTCTTGCACATCATCAAGGACCTGTACGAAGAGCGCCAGCTCAAGGAATCCCGCAGGGCCGAGCGTGAAGCCAAGCAAAAGGCGGGTCAAGAAACTTAGCGCGCGCAACTTTTCTATATTTTGCGTCAAAAATCTGTTCCGTAACCACACATATTTGTATGGCTCATAACGACAATATTCGAAACTTTAGCATCATTGCGCACATCGACCACGGCAAATCGACCCTTGCCGACCGCATGATCGAACTCACCAAGACCGTCTCCAAGAACGAGATGACGAACCAGCTCTTGGACGACATGGACCTGGAACGCGAACGCGGCATCACCATCAAGGCGCACGCCATCCGCATGGTGTACGAGAAAAACGGCAAAGAGTACATTTTAAACATGATCGACACGCCGGGGCACGTGGACTTCACCTACGAGGTGAGCCGTTCGCTTGCCGCCTGCGAAGGCGCCATCCTCGTGGTGGACGCCAGCCAGGGTATCGAGGCGCAAACGCTCAGTAACCTCTACCTCGCCATCGAAAACGACCTCACGGTCATCCCGGTACTCAACAAGGTGGACTTGCCGGGAGCACAACCCGACCACTATGCCGAACTGGTGGGCGACTTGCTCGGTTACGACCCCGACAAGATCCCGCGCATTTCGGCAAAGACCGGCCTCAACGTGGAACAGGTGCTCGACAAAATCGTGGACGAAATCCCCGCCCCTCCGGGCGACACGGGCAAGCCCCTCAAGGCATTGATTTTTGACTCGGTGTACGACTCCTACCGCGGCGTGATCAACTACATCCGCATTGTAGAGGGCACCATCAAGGCGGGCATGAAAATCCGCATGATGAAGACCGGCGGCGAGTACGTTGTGACTGAGGTGGGAACCTTCAGCATGCGTCGCGACCCGCGCGACGAACTCTCCGAAGGCATGGTGGGCTACGTACTCGCGAACGTGAAAACCATCAGCGACGTGAAAATCGGAGACACGCTGACCGACGTGGCGAACCCGGCAACGGAACCGCTCCCGGGCTACAAGGATATTTTGCCGATGATCTATTCCGGCATCTACCCCATCGACCCCGAGGACTACAAGAACTTACGCGAGGCGCTTGAGAAACTCCGCTTGAACGATTCCGCCCTCACATGGGAACCCGAAACCTCCGAGGCGCTCGGCTTCGGCTTCCGCACGGGCTTCCTCGGGCTGTTGCACATGGAAATCGTGCAAGAACGCCTGGACCGCGAATTCAACGTGGACATCATCACCACCGTGCCGAACGTGGAATACCACGTGTACATGAGCGACGGAAGCATGGTGAAAATCGAGAGTCCGAGTAAACTCCCTGATGCGAGCCGCTACGACCACATCGAAGAGCCCTACGTGAAGGCGCAAATCTTTACGCCCAAGGAATTCGTGGGAGCCATGATGACGCTCTGCGACGAAAAGCGCGGCGAATTCGAGACCATGGAATACATCGACGAGACGAAGGTGATTTTGAAGTACAACCTGCCACTCGCCGAAATCATGTTCGACTTTTACGACCGCCTAAAGTCGGTGAGCCGCGGCTACGCGGGCTTGGACTACGCCCCCAGCGAATACCGCCAGAACAACCTGGTGAAGCTCGACATCCTCTTGAATGGCGACCCGGTGGACGCGTTCTCGGTGATCATCCACCGTGACAAGGCGACCACCTACGCAAACGCCATCTGCGTCAAGCTCAAGGACCTCATTCCGCGCCAGCAGTTCGACGTCGCCATCCAGGGCGCCATCGGCGGGAAAATCATCAGCCGCTCCACTGTGAAGGCGGTGCGCAAGGACGTGCTCGCCAAGTGCTACGGCGGCGACATCACCCGCAAGCGCAAGCTCCTCGAAAAGCAGAAAGAAGGCAAGAAGCGCATGAAGAGCATCGGCTCCGTGGAAGTGCCGCAGAAGGCGTTCCTCGCCGTGCTCTCGCTCAGCGACGATTCCAGCAACAATGGTGACTAAGCCCAAGGAATCCCATGCGTTCGCTCAAGCACACCGTAAAAAAACTCCAGAGGATGAACTCGCAATCCCACGTGTTCTTCCTCGTGTTCGTGCTGGTTTTGGCGTTCGCCGTGGCGCTCCTCGCCCGTCACTATGTGTTCGAGCCGCTCAAAATGACCAACAACTCTATGTACCCGCGCCACAAGGAGAATTCCTTTTTGTGGGTCTGCAAGCTCCCGCAGTGCATTGACCAGGTCAAAAAAAACGAGACCGTTTGGGCTGAACTCCGCAACCACGAGACGCTGGTGCGCCGCGTGATCGCCATGCCGGGCGACACACTCCACATTTCTGACAAAGGGTTCATCAAGTCGGGCAAGTTCCGCACCCTGTGGCGGGGCGAGAACGGCTTTATCGAGAGTCGCGACATCTACGTCCCCAAAAAAGGCGACACGCTCCACTTTGACGCCCTGAACGACGTGGAGCAAGACTACGCCATCACGCTCCTGCACGAGCAAGGCGTCAACTTCCATATCAAAACGACCCTGTGGCAGGGCGAGCGCGAAATCAACATCGACCGCGTGGGTTCCACCAAGCTGAGCAACCGCCAAGTGAGCCTTCAAGAAATCAACGTGCTCCCGTGGCAAGACCGCAGGCTCATAGAAATGCAGATCCGCCAAAGTGAACCGGGGAACTCCCCCATCAAGCTCCGCCGCGAATTGCTCCACGAAGCCGACTCTAGCCTCATCAACGAAATCGTTGTCGAGGACGACTGCTACTTTTTGGCATGCCTCCGCGGCAACCACTGCGTAGACTCCCGCGAGACGGGCTACTTTACCAAGGAACGCCTGCTGGGCCGCTACGTGGAATTCCCAGACAAAGTAAAAGCATTTATCCAAAAGAAAGCCAAAACTTGGCTGACCAGCAAATAGAGCTTACTTGACAACAAACCCAAGACGTCCATCGCCGCTCACAATAAAGCGGTCCATGTAGGCCTTTGCCGTGCGGCACGCTTCGGGCAGCGTTTTGCCCAGAGCGACGTTCGCCAAGATGGCGCTGCTCAGGTTGCAGCCCGTACCGTGCTTGCCCGCGCCAGCAACGCGGGGCGACGCAAAACAATGCGAGACGCCGTCACGAGTCCAAAGGGTGTCGACCGCATCGGCGTCGTCGGTATGACCGCCCTTCAAAAGTACGGCGCAATCCATCCCCATCTTAAATTTGCCTTCGTCGCAAAGTTCCTTTAAACCGAGGAAGCGGAACTCGTCCATGTTGGGCGTCACAAGATCCACAAACTTCAAAAGCGAGACAAATTCATCCTTCTCGCCGGGGTTCAAAAAGCAGAAGCCCGCAGTCGCGCTCACAATGGGGTCCCAAACAACGAAGGCGTCCGGGGACTTCGCCCGCACGGACCCCACAATCTTCTTGAGCACGGACACATTTTCGACTAAACCGATTTTCACGAACCCGAAGGCGTGTTTTTTAAAGAGCATCCCAAGTTGCGCCTCAATGCGGTCCCAGGCGACCCAGTTGGGGGCGACGAATTCATCTTCGTTCTGCTCGGTGAGCGCCGTGCAAACCGCCTGCCCGTACACACCAAAGTAGGCCATGGTCTTGACGTCGGCCAAAATGCCCGCGCCGGCGCTGCCGTCAAAACCGGCAATGGACAATGCGTGAATCATCTAAAGCCCAGCGTAGAACAAAATGAGAGCGACCGTCGCAATGCAAATCAGCACGACGCCCGGGAGAATGGGCTTGCGCAGTCCGCGGTCCCCAAGGAAAAACACCAGGCAGCCCTTGGTAATCGTGTTGGCAAGCCCTGCAAAAAGAAGCGAAAGAATAAGATCGCTGTGGGCAATGGCCGCCTTCATGCTCATGTCGATAAGCGAGAACGCGACGGCGTCCATCTCGGCGGCGCCACCCAAAAAGCTGCAGGCGATCAAGGCGCCGTGACCCAGGTACACGCGGGCGGCGTTCGCGACGAACATCACCGCAGTAAAAACAAGGCCGAACTTGATGGCAGGCAAAAGCCTGAAGGGGTTGCTAAAGTCAGAGGACTTCTCGGTATGTTCCTTACCATCCCTGAACTTGAGGTAGAACGCGTATGTAAAACTGGGAATTGCCGGGACCAGCAAAGGGAGCGCCAAGGCGCCCGCCATGTGGGGCATCAAGAAAATGCAGATGAGGTAAAGGCGCACGTACATCACCGACCAGCTGAGCACAATGCTCTGGGCGAAGTCATTGGCGTAGCTCGAGTTCTCGCGGCTGCGGCCAACCATGTTGAGCGTAAGCGCGGTGCTGCTCGCGAGCCCGCCAAAGAGCCCCGTAAGCCAAATGCCCTTGCCCGGGCCAATAATCTTGATGAGCACGTAGCTCACAAAACCGATACCGCTGATGAACACCACAAAAAGCCAGATGGTGTGCGGGTTCAATACCTCGAGACCCGACGGGCCGTAAGCCTGGTTGGGCAAAAAAGGGAGCACCATGAGGGAGATGACTGCAAACTTCACTGTGGCGGCAATATCCTCGGTCGAGATCTTTTCGGCGACGTTGTGCAATTGCCACTTGAACGTGAGCAGCCACAGCAACACCACCATGAGGATGCACGCCTCGAGCAGCTTGTTGAACCAGCAAAGGGCTCCCAAAAAGTATATGAGGAAAAGGGCGACGCTGGTCGTAATCCCCGCAAGCGCAAGCTTGTCGTCGGCATGCCGCAACCCGTAGGCAATATGGGTCGTCAACACCAGGAGGCCAATCAGTACAAAGCCCGCAATAAAAGGCGCCGTAGAACCCATGAGCTCGGCGAGGTAACTCGCGACCGCGCCGCACAGGCTCACAATGGTAAACGTGCGCAAGCCCGCGGGATGGTGCTCATGGTTGCGATCGTAAGACGCCTCACGCTGGAGACCAATCACAAAGCCAATACCCAGGGCAGCCAAAAGCTTGTAAAAAACGTTGAACTCGAGCATCGTAGATTCACCCCTCGTTAATCCCGCACCCACACCTGGTAGAGCGTCGGGTAATCGTTCTTCTCGTCGGCAGGGAAAGTCTCCTCGCTCTCCTTACGCCAGCCCTCGCCCCACTCGGGGAACAGCACATCGCCTTCCACATCGGCAAGCACGCGGGTCACATACAGCTTTTTAACGAGGGGCATGGCCTCGCGGTACACCGCGGCGCCGCCAATAATAAAACATTCCGTCTCGCCGGCGGCGCGGGCTTTGTCCAAAGCCTGTTCGAGGCTACTGCACACCACGCAGCCCGGAGCCTCGAACGCGGTGTTCCGCGTCAGCACGTAATTCGTGCGGTTCGGGAGCGGGCGGCCAATGTCGTCGTAGTTCTTGCGGCCCAAAACAATGGAATGACCCGTAGTGACAGCCTTGAAGCGCTTGAGGTCGGCGGAGAGGTGCCACGGCAAGTGCCCATCACGACCGATGACGTTGTTCTTTGAAATTGCGACAATTGCAGAAATAAGCATATTAAACCATTCTATAGATCCTTCTCCCCGCAAGGGGGGTCATGCTCACATAAGCGCTAAAGCGCTAAGTGATCAAAGAGACTTCGTGCTTCGCGCCTTCGCTCAGGATGACACAATAAATTAAACCGCAATCGGCGCTTTGATCGTCGGCCACGGGTCATAATCCACGAGCTCAAAATCCTCGAACTTGAATTCAAAGAGATCCTTGATGTCGGGATTCATCTTCATGGTCGGGAGTTTGCGCGGCGTGCGGGAAAGCTGCTCGTGCGCCTGGTCAAAGTGGTTGTTGTACAAGTGCAAGTCGCCAAACGTGTGTACGAACTCGCCCGCCTCGTAGCCGCACACCTGCGCGAGCATCATGGTGAGGAGCGCATACGAAGCGATGTTGAACGGGACTCCCAGGAACATGTCGGCGCTGCGCTGGTAAAGCTGGCAGCTCAGCTTGCGTTTGCCGCTCGCGCCTACCCCGCCCACGTAGAACTGGAACAGGCAATGGCAAGGCGGCAGAGCCATCTTGTCGACCTCGGCCACGTTCCACGCGCACACCAGGTGCCTGCGGGAATCGGGATTGTTCTTCAAACTGTCTACAAGACGCGCAATCTGGTCGATGTGGCCTCCGTCCGGAGTCGGCCAGCTGCGCCACTGGTGACCGTACACCGGTCCAAGGTCGCCGTTCTCGTCGGCCCACTCGTCCCAGATAGTCACCTTGTTGTCGTGCAAATACTTGATGTTGGTGTCGCCCTTCAAGAACCACAAGAGTTCGTGAATGATGGAACGCAAGTGGAGCTTTTTGGTGGTGAGGCACGGGAAGCCCTTGGTGAGGTCATAACGCACCTGGCGACCAAAAACGCTGCGGGTGCCGGTTCCGGTGCGGTCGGAACGGTCCACGCCATTTTCAAGAATGTCACGAAGTAAGTCTAGGTATTGCTGCATAGTTTTAATTTAATAAAATAGCATAAAGAATGATGCTGACCCTGACCTGCGTCAGGGTGACAAAGCGGGTTTAATCAGCAAACAGTTCCACCCGTTTGTATTGTTTAACGGCCTTGTCTTCGGCGACGGCCTTTTCGCGCAAAAGCATGTTCAACGCCTGCGTAATGAGGTCCTGCGTGTGCTTGGGCACGGGCTTTTTGCCCAAACGCGCCTTCTGGACCATCTTGTGGTTTAAATTGGCGGGCAGCACCTCGACCAGGGCGTGGTTCGCAAGGTTGTTCGCTGTCAAAATTTCATCGAGTTTCGTCATGCTGCAAATGTAGAATTTATGGTGTAAAAAAAATCCCGGGGGTTAACCCGGGACTTTTAAAATTTACCGATCAAAAGCGACTACGGAACATAGTTGCTTTCGCACTTGGTACCGTCGTTATCCGGCGTTACGAAGTGCATTTCGATACGGCGGTTCATCTCGCGGCCGTCGGCGGTGCTGTTGTCGTCCACCGGGCAGCTGGAACCGAGGCCAATGGCCTTGATGCGCTTCTTGTTCACGCCGGCCTTGGCAAGTTCCTTCATCACGGATTCAGCGCGCTGCTTCGAGAGCTTCTCGTTGGTCTTTTCCTTACCAACGTTGTCGGTATGGCCCTGGATCACGATGTTCAGGTCCTTGTACTCGTCGGTATTGAGCTTCTTGGCAACGTTCTTCAAGATCATCTTAGCGTTGGATTCGAGAGTGGCCTTGCCGCTCTTGAAGGTCACACCGTCAAGCTTTTCGACAGCCTTCTTCGGGCAGCCGTGGCCGTCGTCACCCGGGACATCCGGGCAGCGGTCAATGCCGGTGCAGGTGCCTTCGAATTCCTTCTGGAGCTTCTTGTTAGAGACCCATTCAGAGCAGACGCCATCCTTATCGGCATCCGGGTCGTCTTCCATCGGGCAACCCTTGTTCCAAGACGGACCGGCTTCGTCTTCGCAACGGTCGTAACCGGTACAAATATCCTTGAACTGGTCAAGCATCTTCTGCTTGGTCACCCACGGAGAGCAGAGGGAGTCGCCATCCGGGTCCGGATTCTCGGCCGGGCAACCCTTGTTCCATTCAGGACCGGCTTCGGCGGGGCACTTGTCGACGCCGTGGCACATATCCTTGAAGTCCTTCGTCATGCCCTTCTCGGAGACCCAAGAAGCGCAGAGGCTGTCGCCGTCGGCATCCGGATTGTCCATCGGGCAACCCTGGGCAAACGCTTCACCCTTTTCGGTCGGGCACTTGTCGATGCCGGAGCAAATTCCGTCGTACTGGTCGAGCAAGCCCTTCTCGGTCACCCAAGCATCGCAGATTCCGTCTTCGTCAGTATCCGGGTTGCCGAGCGGGCAGCCTTCGTTGCTGGCAGGACCGAATTCAGACGGGCACTTGTCGATACCCTTACAGGTCTTTTCAATGAACCATTCGTTCTTGATCTTGTCGTCTTCGGCGGCCTTCTCAAAGTAGTAACCCATCTTCTTCTCGGTCACCCAGGCGTCGCAGAGTCCGTCACCGTCGGCATCCGGGTCATCCCACGGACAACCCTTGTTTGCCTTAGGACCGGATTCACCCGGACACATGTCGTAGCCCTTGCACTGGTCGGCAAAGTCACCGAGCACGCCTTCGTCGGTCACCCACGGAGAGCACATGCCGTCGTTATCCGGGTCCGGAGCCTTGGTCGGGCAGCCGGCGAACGCAACGGTACCAGGCTGGCTCGGGCATTCGTCGATGCCTTCACAAATATCCTTGAACTTCTTCGTCATCTTCTTCTGGCTCACCCAAGGATCGCAAACGCCGTCCTTGTCCATATCCGGCTCGTCAAGCGGGCAACCGTCTTCGCCTTCGCCAGATTCGTTCGGGCATTCGTCAACGCCTTCGCAAACGTCGGCAAATTCATCCTCGAAGCCCTTCTCGGCAACCCAGCCATCGCAAACGCCGTCTTCGTCGGCATCAGGATTGCCAAGCGGGCAACCCTTGTTCAAGCGGTGACCAACGTCATCGGGGCAATCGTCTTCGTCATCCGTAACACCGTCGCCATCGCGGTCCTGCGGAAGCAGGAAGCCGCTCCAGGTAAGACCGCCGTACACGGCGTATTCCGGGTTCACGCGGGTCTGGTAAACAACCACGCCATCAGGACGTTCGGAATTCTCGAGCACTCTAGTACCCGTAATGAAGTTGTCATTGCCCAAGTAGTAAGAAGCACCAACATGGATGTCGAGACCAATGGGCAGGTGGAACACCAGCGCACCGGTGAGCTGTTTCATGTCGAGGCTCTCGTCATAAGTCTGGTTGCATTTGCCAGCCGCATCGTAGCCGGTGCACACGCTAAAGTCATCCAACTCGATGTCCCAGTAGTATTCCACGAACAAGGAGAGGAAGTCGGTAAAGTAAATGTCGGCAGCGGCGCTCATGAACGGGAGCGAAAGGTAGTCGCCGTTCGTGGTGTAGCGGTAGCCGCCGTTCAAGTGGATGAGGAGCGGGATGGCGTCAATCTTGTCGAAGTCCGCCGTCACAGCCAAACCGCCAGTGATGGTCGTGTTCTTGGTACCGAACGGACGGGCGATTCGATTGACCTTGTTGATGTATTCCGGCTCACGAATCCAAATACCCTGCTTTTCGGCATTCGCCGTGCCGGCAGCCACCTGGCCGAACACAGCCACATCCATGGGCTGGTCTTCAGGGAGCGGGAAACGAATCTTGATGTCGCCGCGGAGGTTGCCTATGTAGCCAACCTTGGTCGAAGGCAACGCCGAGGGGTCACACTGACCGGCCTGCACTTCTTCCGCAGAACACGCCGTTTCACCGGTGAACTGGTCGTAGTAAATCGGGAGCGTGGCGCCAATATCAAAGTAGTTGAAAATGCCGATGGCAAAACCCGTATAGGCGCTGGCACCGGTATAGTCGTTGACGGTCGCTTTATGCGAGTTGTCCATCAACGAATATCCGCCAGGGGCGAGGGGCTCATTATTCTCACCGAACAAGCCCGGATACTGCGGGAACATGTCGTTGCCGAATGTGGCATCGCCAAGCAAAACAAACACCAATTTGGAATGTCCCAAGGACTGGGCGGACTGTGTCTTGTTGACACCGACAAAACCATACTTGTTAATGGTCTGTGGGTGGCTGGCAAACGCGCCTACTGCAAGCGCCAATGCCAACCCCGTTACTACTCGTTTCATAGAGTCTCCTTAAATTATAGGGTTTTCCCTAAAACCTTACGGCATAAATATAGTTTTTCCATTCCTTTTTTTTGGCAAAAAAAAAGCCAAAATGAGATGTAGAACACACTTTTGCGGCTTCAAAACGCGTTTGTGTACAATTTTTTACATCTTTTGGGGACTTTCAAGGCGGTTTGTGGACTTTTTTACACCGTTTGAGGTAAATTCGACTCGAACACTTCCGGATGGGCGCGGCAAATGCTGAAATACCCCCTTTTACCGACAATGATGTGGTCCAACACGGGAATCTGCACCACCTTCCCCACGGCGCACAGCACACGGGTAATGGCATAGTCCTCCGGGCTGGGCTCGCAGCAACCCGACGGATGGTTGTGGACAAAAATAGCCGCAACGGCATGGTCGGCGATGGCGGGAGCGAACGCCTCGCGGGGGTGGACGGGCGTCTGGTTCACCAGCCCCACCGTTATCTCGTGGACGTTGATGATGGCGTTTGCCGAATCCAGCGAAACCAGCACAAAATACTCCTGCATCGCGAACTTGAGGAACGATAGGCGCGCCACGAGCGACCTCGGGTCGTTCACCGTAACGGACTCATCGCCCAGCATGTAGCGGGACGAGAGCTCCAGGCAGGCCAGGACCTGCATCGCCTTCACCTTCCCCAGCCCGCCGATCCTCAAGAGTTCCTTCAGCGTGGGGAGGCTGCCTTTGTGCGAGAGCTGGGCGACAATCTCCCTAGAGACTTCGAACACGCTCTTGCCCTTGGTCCCGGAACCCAATATGAGGGCGAGCAGCTCCACATTGTCCAGGGAGTGCACGCCAAGGCGCAGGAGTTTTTCGCGCGGGAGCAGTTTTTCTGTATTTTCCATAGGTTTTCCTAAAAAAGGGTGAGTTTCTAACCTATAAACGGATTTTTTGCCCGATTTGTTCCTTTTTTAGTTGTTTTTTTCATAGGGTTCCTTCAAAAACCTCCCTCCGAAACAGAAAACTTGCAGCAAACAAATCTCTCAATAAACCAGACTTATCATAAAAACAGGTAATTTTCAAGCCGAAAGAAGTCATTCAAAGGGAAACTTCAAATAAAAATCGCAATTTTTTAAAGAAAAATCGAAAGAACATCTTCCCATTTCAGTAAAAAAAGACTATTTTTTGCAAAAAGATTCAATCAATCCATCCTTAAAAAAGGAAAATTATGGCAAATAAAACATTAAGCGGCGCCGAAGTGATCATCGAATGCCTCAAACGCGAAGGCATCGACACGATTTTCGGCTACCCCGGTGGATCCGCCATCCCGATGTTCGACGCGATCCTTGATTCTAATATTAAAGTAGTGCTTTCCCGCCACGAGCAGGGCGCGACCCACATGGCCGACGGCTACGCACGCCAGACCGGCAAGGTCGGCGTCGCCCTCGTCACAAGCGGTCCGGGTGCAACAAACACGTTCACCGGCATCTACACGGCACTCATGGATTCGAGCCCCATCGTGGTGCTCGCCGCACAGACCACTACCCCGAACCTCGGCAAGGACGCCTTCCAGGAATGCGACACGAGCGGCATGACGTTCGCGGCAGTGAAGCACTCCTACCTGGTGAAGAATTCCAACGACCTCCCGCGCGTGATGAAGGAAGCTTTCCACATCGCACGCAGCGGCCGTCCGGGCCCGGTGCTCATCGACCTCCCGAAGGACGTGACCGCAGGCCCCTGCACCGCCCCGTTCACCGACCAGATGGACCTTCCGGGTTACAAGATTCCGACCTACGCCTCCGCAGAAAGCGTCGAGAAGGCGGCGGAATTCCTCCGCAAGTCCAAGAAGCCGTTGCTTCTCGTGGGCCACGGTGCCATGATCAGCGGGGCTAGCCGCCAGGTGCGCGAACTCGCCGAAAAGATTGGCGCTCCGGTGTGCTGCACCATGCTCGGCCTCGGCGCCTTCCCCGTTGATCACGAGCTTTCGCTCGGCATGCTCGGCATGCACGGCACCGTGTACGCGAACAAGGCCGTGCTCGACTGCGACCTGATCCTCTCCATCGGTAGCCGCTGGGATGACCGCATTACCGGCAAGCTCGATGAATTCTGCAAGAACGCGGTGAAAATGCATATCGATATCGACCCTGCCGAAGAAGGCAAGGTTCTGCAGCCCGACGTGTTCATGTGCGGCGACGCGAAGCTCGTGCTCGAGCAGTTGCTCCCGATGGTGAACAAGCTCGATACTGCCGAATGGATCAAGACCTGCCAGACCTGGAAGAAGCGCTTCCCGCTCACCTACGCGAAGCAGGGCGGCCTCCGCATGCAGCACGTGATTGCGACTGCAAGCGAACTCACCGGCGGCAAGGCCATCGTCACGACCGACGTGGGCCAGCACCAGATGTGGGTTGCACAGTTCTTCCATATAAACTATCCGCGCCAGTTGCACTCCAGCGGTGGCGCAGGCACGATGGGCTTCGGCTTCCCCGCCGCTATCGGTGCCGCATTCGGTAACGAGACCGGCTGGCCGGTGCTCAGCTTCAGTGGCGACGGCGGTTTCCAGATGACGGAAGCGGAACTCGCGACTGCAGCCATCCACAAGCTGCCCATCAAGATTTTCGTGATGGACAACAAGTACCTGGGCATGGTGCGCCAGTGGCAGGAACTCTTCTACGACCACCGCTACTCCAGCGTGGACATGATGGGCAACCCCGACTTCGTGAAGCTCGCCGAAGCCTACGGCATTCCTGGGCTCCGCATCAAGCGCCCCGCCGATGCCGAACGCGTTATCCAGAAGGCGCTCAGCTACAACGACGGCCCGATTCTCATCCACTGCGAATGCGAAAAGGAAGACAACGTGTTCCCGATGATTCCGGCAGGCGCACCGCTTACCGCCATGCTTACGGAAGCACCCAAGGCAAAACTCGAAAAGCCCACGGGATCGACGTAACAGGAGGTTTTAAAAATGAAAGACATTGCACATTCTATTAGTTTGTTGGTTGCGAACCGCCCGGGCGTGCTCGTGCGTATCGCCCTCGTGTTCTCCCGCCGTGGCTACAACATCGACTCCCTCGTTGTCTCCCCCACGCTCGACCCGAACTTCAGCCGCATGAACATCATTGCCCACGGCAATCCCGAAATCTTGATGCAGATCATCAAGCAGCTCGAGAAACTCGTGGACGTGGTGCAGGCGAAGGACCATACCGGCACGGACGCCGTCGAGAAGGAACTCGCGCTCATCAAGGTGCGTTGCACTCCCGACCAGCGTACGGAAATCCTGCAGCTGTGCGACCACTTCCACGC